>Ga0209777_10000950_pt1 | contig 44449 bp, 40 predicted proteins | sample FrelakmetHBP12HB_FD_187147 | JGI IMG/M metagenome (GOLD analysis project Ga0209777, IMG submission 187147) | Freshwater lake sediment microbial communities from the University of Notre Dame, USA, for methane emissions studies -HBP12 HB (SPAdes)... | ecosystem: Environmental > Aquatic >...
CAAAATAACTCCTATCTTAAACTGCTCATAGCCTTCATCAAAATTCTCAGCGAATTTCTTGTCTTTCTTTTTTCTATTGTCTATATATTTTTTTAAATCACTCATATTATTCTTCTCCTGCTTAAAATTATTAATGAATCAAGAAATTCTTGAACAGGGCATTCCCCATCCGCAGTTTTATAAAAAATTACCGTTCGGATCATGTTTGCATGTTAACCTACGAGTTAACTTTTGTCAAGATGATTTGTGGTTGCGAAAAAGGGTTTGTTTGCCTTATAAAACTACCCGTCGAAATTAGTTTTACCACGGCGCTACGCGCCGGGGATATTAAAGGTTGCTCATTATCCTACGGCGCTACGCGCAATACCAGATGTACTCATTATCCCGCTACGCTGCGCTTCGGGGATAGCTCCACTTACGCTTCGAACTATACCAAGATGTGCTCATTATCCCGCTACGCTACGCTTCGGGGATAGCTCCACTTACGCTTCGAGCTTCGTTTCTCTCGCTCTTAGCGAGTGTCGCTAATATTGCTTGACAGATTATCAAATACTGCTATACTAAACCCAGTTTACGTTAAGTGGGTTTAGTTATGGTGCTCGTCGATTATGCGCTTTTACCAGGCACGTTCGATGAGTTATAAATGAAGATATTTAATGATTTTATAACAATAAATACTTAAGGGAGGCATAGTTTATGATTAAATTCAGCGACAAACAATTAAAAATTCCAAAACTGATGAGGCCGGTGTATCTTGTCACGGCAGGCCAGTCGAAATTTGACAGGGCCTTCCCCGATAAGCGGACGGAAGAGCTCTGCATTGACGCGCTCACGCAGGCAGCGGAAATGATCAATATGTCCCCAGCCGAGCTGAAGAGTTATATCCACACGTGCTACTATGGACACTTTGCCGACCACTTCGGTGATCAGCTGCTCGGCGAAGCAGTGATCCACGACCGGCTGGGACTCGATCCACTGGGCAACTGTGGAGTCAAGACCGGCGGGGCTACCGGCGGTTCCACATTATGGGAAGGCGTTAAAGCGGTGGCCTCCGGATATTCCGACTGCGTTCTCGCCATGGGCTGGGAACGGATGGACGAGGTCCCTACCGATGAAGGCAACTTTTACATCTCCTGCGCGGCGGACAAGGACTGGGAAGGGCCGCTGGGCCATATCTACGCCGGATACTACGCGGTCATGGCGCAGAAATATTGGAAGGTGTTCGGAAAGGAAGAAGATTCTTTCCGCAGAACCCTGGCAGAGATAGCGGTTAAGCATCACGGCTACGCGCGGATGAATCCTTGGGCACAGGCGCCGATGAAGATAACAGTGGAAGACGTGCTGAACTCACCGGTTGTGGCGTACCCCCTGCGGGCACTGGACTGCTGTCTCATGAGCGTTGGCGCCGCCTGCGCGATCATCTGCGACGAGGCAACGGCTGTGAAATTAACAAAAAATACTAAAAATAAGCCTCTAAGAATATGGGTCACCGCGGGTTCGCACACACTGCGTCCCGCCGACCGGCGCGACATGGCTATACCCCTCCTGCCCAACGAAACGGCAAAACAATACAAAGATCTGGGCAAGAAGTTCCCCGGCGGCGAGCGCTATCCAGGTTTCACCGGTTTCCTCGCGGCCCGTATGGCAGCCTATTACGCCTATAATCAGGTCGGCATCAAAGATCCGACCGAAGACCTGGACGTTGTAGAGCTCCATGACGCGTTTACAATAAGCGACGTACAAACATATGAAGATATCGGTATCAGGCCTTACGGCTACGGCCGGGACTACGTCGAGTCGGGCGACTGCTATCACACGAACCCAAAGACCGGCAAGCCGGGCAAGCTTCCCTCCAACCTTTCCGGCGGGCTCATCGGTTGTATGCACTCGGTCGGCGCGACCGGTATCATGCAAGTGTTCGAGATTGCTACCCACATTTGGAACCGCTGGGCGGAAATTCACGGCGACGATAAAATATGGAAAAAGTTCAACCGCCAGAAGCCTTCGGATTGGACCAACCTGCAGGTCAAGGGAGCCAAGCGAGCGTTGGCCATCAGCCATGCCGGCGTCGGTTCACACGTGACGGCGACAATATTGATGGACCCGGACAAATTAATTAAAAAAGACGCGTAGAGGAGAAACTACTATGAGTATGACAGGACAAGTACACGTTAAAAAAGGACAGTATAAGATAAAAGGCGATTTTCACCATCTTGAGTTTGGCGAGCCTATCCGTATGGCGGATGAAAACTGGCGCCTCATCGGGATCACCAATCCCCGGCAGTTGACGCACATGCATTCCTACGGCGGTGAATCCCATTTTTTTGAGAATTTGAGCAAAGGAAAGCTGATGGCTACGCGCTGCGACAACCAGAAATGCGAGACTAAAGGGTCCATTTACCAGCCCTTCAGGATCCATTGCCCGGATTGCCTTGGCAAAAACACTGTCATCGACATGACAGATATCGCCAAGAAAACGGCTAAGGTGCACACCTTCATGGTATGCGAACGTTCGGGAGCCTTCAATCTACTTGACAAACCGATCAAGTTTATCAATATTGAATTCGACGGAGTATGCACGATTCTGATGAGTTATCTGGCGATCGGCGAGCCAAAAATGGGAATGCGCGTGGTCCCCATCTTCCAGAAGCTGGATCCGACGTATACAATTCTGGACATGGCCTGGGTACCCGAAGGCACGAAAGAGAAACAATTGCCGAAGGGATTTTCGTTCTGACAATCACGGGTATGAAACCCCAAAGCAAGCTTTGGAGACAGATTCCGCAGCAAGCTGCGGCGTATTATACCCTCCGCTTTGCGGGATTGTTCAACTTACCAATTCCGCTGCGCTGCGCTTTCGGTATTGGAGTTTCACGAATAAATACCTCAAGCATACACGGGGACCGGCTGAAAGCGCCGGCCTCCGCACCGTGACAGGGCATGTAAGAAGATATAATTAGTGGGAGGATTGCAATGGATTTTTGGTTGAATGACGAACAGAAGATACTCCGCTACAACGTCCGCGAATTCGCTGAAAAAGAAATCGCGCCGCTGGCTCTAGAGTTGGATGAAAAAGAAGATTTTTCCTATGACCTGACCAAAAAGATGGCCGCTCTCGGCCTTTTCGGCATCTATGTGCCGAACGAATACGGCGGCGCCGGCATGGACTATCTCTCATATATTATCGCAGTTGAGGAAATATGCAGGGTTGACGGTTCGCATGGCGCGACGGTGGCCGCCGGCAATTCCCTGGGCATCGGGCCGATTTATTATTACGGGAATAAAAAGCAGAAAGATCTATGGCTCCCGCGGTTGTGCAAGGGAGAGATCCTGGCCTCCTTCGGGCTCACCGAACCCGATGCCGGTTCCGATGCCGGGGCGAGCAAAACCAACGCGAAGCTCGATAACGGGGAGTGGGTGATTAACGGAAGCAAAATTTTCATCACCAATTCAACGAATAAAATGGCAGGAGTCTGCACAGTACAAGCCATCACCGGGACAAAAGGAGAGAAGAAGGAAGTTTCCTGCATCCTGGTGCCCAACGGCACGACCGGATTCATCACAAAGAAGATGACAAAGAAGATGATGTGGCGGTCTTCGGACACCGGTGAGCTTTATTTCGACGATTGCCGGGTCCCGGAAGAGAACCTGCTGGGCATGCGGGGGGAGGGCTTCCACCAGATGCTGCAGACCCTGGACAACGGCCGCCTTGCCATAGCGGCAATGGGCCTCGGCGGGGCGCAGGGCGCGTACGAGCTTGCCATGAAATACGCCAAAGAGCGGAAGCAGTTCGGCAAACCGATATCCACTTTCCAGATCAACGCGTTCAAGCTTGCCGATATGGCCACCGAGATCGAGGCTGCACGAAACCTCTTGTACAAAGCCTGCTTCCTGAAAGACCAGGGCAAGCCCTTCGGCAAGGAGGCAGCCATGGCGAAGCTCTACTGCTCCGAGGTAATGGGCCGCGTGGTGGCCGAAGCCGTGCAGATTCACGGGGGCTACGGCCTCATGAAGGAGTACAACGTCGAGAGGTTCTACCGCGACCACAAGCTCCTCACCATCGGTGAAGGCACCTCTGAAATCCAGCGCCTTGTCATTTCAAGGCAGATTGGGTGCTATTCTTAAACAAACCAGTCCAACAGATTTGGATGCCAATTATGAATAAGAAAAAAATTGCCCAAAAGAATAATAAACTCAAATCAGGACAAAATGAATTATTCACGAATCCTGACGCGGATGTTGCCAGAGAATTCTTCCGGACAAAATCGCGGGCGCTTAAACCTAAGCTTTCAACAGTGGAAGAAATTGTCAGGACTTATCTACATGACGGTGATTATATCGTAATAGGAGGATTTGGCGCCAACCGGATACCCACGGCGATTCTTCACGAGATTGTAAGGCAGGGGAAAAAGCATTTGGGTTTTGCCGGCCATACCTCCACACATGACTTCCAGATCCTTGTTGCGGGTGAATGCTTCGACCGGTGTGATATCGCCTATATAATAGGCCTTGAGGCGCGCGGCCTTTCACCAAATGCCCGGCGTTACATGGAAAGCGGCAAGGTGAAGATTACCGAATGGTCCAACGCAACGCTGTCCTGGCGCTTAAAAGCCGCCGCCATGGGATTGTCTTTTATGCCGGCAAGAAATTTGATGGGCACCGATACATTCAAATACAGCGCATCTAAAGAGATCATCTGCCCGTTCACCGGACAAAAGTACGTTGCGCACCCGGCCCTGTATCCGGACTTTGCCGCCATCCATGTGCACGAGTGTGATATCTACGGCAACGCCCATGTATATGGGGCTTCTGTTTCCGATCAGGATCTGGCCAAAGCTTCCAAGCGCGTTGTGCTCACCACCGAGAGGATAATCCCGACTGAGAAAATCCGTCAGAATCCAGAGGCAACCTTCATTCCCTTCTGGTGTGTCGATGCTGTCGTCGAGATGCCGTTTGGGAGCTATCCGGGCAACATGCCGTATGAATACTTCTCGGATGAGGAACACCTGCGCGAGTGGCTCATGATTGAAAAGAACCCGGCTGAGTTCAAGAAATTTATTGATAAGCAGATATTTGGCACAAAGAATTTCTATGAATATCTCGAACTCAACGGCGGCATCGAGAAGATGAAGAAACTCAGGGCTATTGAACTTTTATATGATCAAAAGTAGGAGGCTGGATGGCTGAATATAATCAACTCGAGCTTATGATATGTGTCGCGGCAAGAAATCTGGAGGACGGATCCACGGTTGTGGTCGGCACCGGCGCTCCCTGCGCCGCCGCGATGCTCGCACAGAAGACACACTCCCCCAACATCTGCATACTATTTGAGGCCGGGGGCGTGGCTCCTATTCTTCCCGCCATGCCCATATCAGTGGGTGACTCGCGTACGTTCCATCAGGCTATCATGGCCAGCTCAATGCCTGAGATAATGGAGACGTGCCAGCGTGGAATGGTTGATTACACATTCCTTGGGGGCGCGCAGGTCGACATGTACGGGAATATTAACTCCACAATGATTGGAACGGATCACTCAAAACCAACGGTAAGATTTCCCGGATCCGGAGGGGCGAATGATCTCGCGTCCCTGTGTTGGCGCACCATGATGATGACTGTACAGGATGCAAAGCGTTTTACGAACAATATCGATTTCATTACCTCCCCCGGATACCTCCAGGGCGGTAATTCGCGCTATGAAGCCGGGCTCCCCAAGGGAACAGGACCATACAGAATAATCACTAACATGGCTATCATGGGTTTTGACGATGAGACCAAGAGGATGCAGGTGATCTCAATAAATCCCGGATACACCAGAAAGGATGTCCAGGACAATTGCGGCTTTGAACTACTGTGGGCGGATACTATCAATGAAACGGATGCGCCTCATGAGTCCGAGCTTCGAATATTGAGAACAGAAGTCGATCCTGACAGATATATAATAGGAAGGTGAGTGTTGTTGCGGTGGGTAAACATAAATAGCGTGGCATAAGATTCCGAAGTATTAGGAATTTGTTGACGGCTATCCGATAACAGCAAGCGGCAGGATTAAGAAATTTAAAATGAAGGAAATGTTTGAAAAAAAATATCCTTCTTAACGGTGCCATGCAGAGACTGTGTCATAATGTCTTTGCGAGGGAGAGATACGACCGAAGCAATCTCGTATCTAATCGACATCATAGAGATTGCCACAGCGCCTGAGAGGCGCTTCGCAATGACAACTTAGGATTGCGGCATAGCTACGCAGGCAGGATTGCCACGTTCACTGCCTTGCCCCCGCACGCTTTGCTCGGGGCTTTGACTCACCGCAATGACAACTGAAATGACTATTAAATGAAAGGTTTAAAATGAGCAACATAATCGATCGCGATACCATCGGCGATATGGCCCGCAGAGCGGCAACAAAATACGGCGATAAAACCGCCATTATCTTCCGTGACACAAAGATTTCATTCTATGATCTCGAACGGGAAGCAAGGCGTTTCGCCAACCTTATGACCAGCTATGGAATTAAAAAAGGCGACAGGGTGGCGGTATATGCTTACAACTCTCCCTATTATCCGATAAGCTTGATGGGCCTGGCCAAAATCGGCGCCATCCAGGTCCCCATCAACTTCATGCTCAACACCGAAGAAATAGCTTTCATCATCAATCATTCGGGCTCGCGGATATTTATCGTGGAAGATTCACTCTACCCGACTATCGCTAAGAACCGGGATAAATTCTCTGCCGTGGAGAAGTGGGGATTCATCCCCCTGGAAAATCCTGCCGTTCCCAAAGGCTGCTTCAACCTGATTGCGGAAATGGCAACGATGCCCTACGATGAGCCCCAGGTGGAGGTCAGCGCGGAAGATATCGTGCAAATCCCCTACACCAGCGGAACAGAGTCCAAGCCCAAAGGAGCCATGCTCTCGCACAGGGCGCTTATGTCTCAGTATCACAGCTGTATTTTCGACGGCCAGTACGAAACCGACGACGTCAGCCTTCACGCCCTGCCCTTGTTCCATTGCGCCCAACTCCATTGCTTCCTTATGCCTTATCTGTATATCGGCGCCACCAACGTGATCATGCACAAGGCGGACCCTCTGGAAATGATCAGGCTCATTGAAAAGTACCAGATCACGCATATGTTCGCCCCGCCCACTGTCTGGATCGGAATTCTGAACCATCCGGAATTCAAAAACTACAGCCACGCCAGCCTGAAGAAAGCTGCCTATGGCGCCAGCATCATGCCGGTGGAAATCATCAAGCAACTATCCGTCACCTTCCACGGCCTGGAGCTTTGGAACTATTACGGTCAGACGGAGATGGGACCGGTGGCCACAATACTGAAACCTGAAGATCAGCTTCTGAAGCCGGGATCGGCTGGCAAACCGGTCCTGAATGTGGAAACACGGCTCATGGACGATGAAGGAAATTTCGTACCATTGGGAGAGGTTGGAGAGATCGTCCACAGATCCGGCCATGTCATGACCGGCTATCTGAATGATCCGGAAAAAACCGCCGAGGCCTTTCAATTTGGCTGGTTCCATAGCGGCGACCTGGGTCGGTTTGACAGCGACGGTTATCTTTCCGTGGTGGACCGCAAGAAGGACATGATCAAGACCGGCGGCGAGAACGTGGCTTCCCGCGAAGTTGAGGAAGTGCTGTATCAGCATCCGGACATCGAAGAAGTGGCGGTGATCGGCCTGCCCGATCCCAAATGGGTAGAAATTGTGGCGGTTGTAGCCGTGCCGAAGAAAGGCACGTCAATCAACGCAAAGCAAATTATCGCTTACTGCAAGGAACATCTGGCAGGGTTTAAGTGCCCCAAGAAGGTGTTCATCGCTGACAAGCTGCCCAAAAATCCATCGGGAAAAATTTTAAAGCGGGAACTGAAAGAACAATACAAAATATGAGCTTTGCAAAACTCATCTATTCGTCATTCTGGCCTTCGAGACTGTGTCATAATGTCTTTGCGAGGGAGAGTAATGACCGAAGCAATCTCGTATCTAATGGACGTCATGGAGATTGCCACGTTCACTATCGTGAACTCGCAATGACAGAATAGGTATTATGCAAAAGGCTACAAGTAGGAGTTTTTAATTATGAAAGAAACAAAAGAGCAATTAACCTCCATTGGTGAAATAGCGCGAAAACTGGAGATGAGCCAGCGCACCATTCGCTATTACGAGGAAATTGGTCTGCTTAATTCCATCAAACGCGTTGAAGCCGGCCGCAGAGTATATACCGACATGGATCTTAGGCGTCTGAAGCTGATCAAGCGCCTGAAGATTATGGGAATGACCTTATCGGAAATGCAGGAACTGGAAGCAATGTGGACGATTGAAAAATCCAATGATAAGGTGCTCGGGCGACTGTTGGAACTAATGAGCAATCAATTGTGCAGGCTTGACGACCGCATCGCCGATCTTAATATTTTGAGAAATGAAATCGTGGAATACCAGAAACGGATTAAATCTAAAATCGGCAAATCACAGGTATGAAAACCCAAAGCAAGCTAATGAGACTAAAATTTCAGGAACGGAGTGAACTGAAATTTATAAGTCGAATTATCCCCTGAGCGGAGCGAATGGGGATTGTGAAATACGACTAACAGATATTACTGTGCTACGCTTGTAATATCTGAGTCTCATTAAAAGGAGTAATGTAGCAAAATGGAAAAATTTTTCTATCCGCGCAGCATGGTGGTCATCGGCGCTTCAGTTACGAAAATGAATTTGGGACACATTATTGTGTTGAACAACCGGAAGAAAGGATACGAGGGAAATATCTACGGTGTAAGCCGTGAAGAAGGCGATATTGCCGGCGCTCATGTTTATGACAGCGTTGATAAAATTCCGGAGGTGCCTGATGTCGCCATTATCATTACTCCGGCGCAGACAGTTCCTGACTTTATGGAAGCCTGCGGGAAAAAGGGAATTAAACGGATTGTCATCGAATCCGGCGGCTTCAGCGAATACTCGGAAGGACAGCAAACTTTAGAGGATAAAATACTGAAAATTGCCGACCGTTACAAAATTCGCTTCATCGGCCCCAACTGTATCGGTACGGTGAATTTTGACATCAAAATGATGATGCCCTTCACCTTCTTCCCGGCAACACCATCAGGGGGTCGTGTGGCCATCATTGCCCAGAGTGGTGGTGTCGGCGCCTCCTACCTTGGAAAATTTGGCAATAATGCTATTATTCCCGGCAAATTCGTATCCATCGGCAATAAATTGCAGATAGATGAGGTGGATGTCCTCGACTATCTGATTAAAGATGAAAAGACGGATGTTATTACGATGTACCTGGAGGGCTTCAAGCATGGAAGAGCCTTCTTCGATCTGACCGTTCGGTCGGATAAACCGATTATCATCCAAAAAGCCAACCGCAGTGACCTCACCGCCAAGATCGCTCAGTCCCATACGACCGCCCTTTCCGCCGACGACGCTGTTGTTGACGGCGGCTTTCGGCAGGCGGCGGTCATCCGCGTGGAGGACGACATCGACTTTATTAACGCGGTGAAAATTATCCGGCTTCCTCTCATGAAAAGCAGACGGGTCGCCGCGCTGTCCCGTTCCGGCGGGCATGCTGTCCTGACCGTCGATGCCTGTGCTAAATTCGGCTTTTCTCTCGTGGACTTTCCCCCGGCTTTTATTGAAACGCTGAAAACCATTTACAACACGCGGGTCATTGCCCATCAGAATCCCCTCGATCTCGGAGAAATTTTCGACTACACAATATTTACCAAAATTCTGGAAGAAGCTCTGAAGCTCCCGGATGTCGACGGCGTTCTGTTCAATCATATTTATGTGTCCACTTACGAATCAGAAATGTCGCGTGATTTTCTGGGCAATATCGGCAGGCTGGTTGAACAATATCAAAAACCAGTCGCCGTAACCGTTACTACCGACGCCTCTGAATTGCTGAATATCTCGAAGAACCAGGGATACCCCATCTTCGCTACGCCTCTGATTGCGGCCAAAGCCCTCGATGTATCGGCTACCTATTACGAAGAAAAAACGGCGCGGGATGCAAGGGGGGAAAATATTCTGTCTCCTATCGACCTGACCGCAATCGACAAAATCAAAAACCTCTGCCGGGCGGAAAAGCGGATTCCCCTGACGGATGAAGCTCTGCTAATTACCGAGGCTGCCGGAATTCAATGCCTTGCCGGTGTTACTGTCAAATCCGCGAAGGAAGCAAGTAAATGCAATCTTAACTTCCCCGTTGCCGTGAAGCTTCTTTCCCGCGATGCGTCTCATAAATCCGACGTGGGCGGTGTGCGACTGAATATTCTGAATCATAAGAAACTTGCGGAAGCAATCTCCGGCATGAAAAAGGCTTTTAAAAAAATTACACCGCAGCCAACCATTGATGGTTTCCTGATCCAGGAAATGGCGGTGGAAGGGGTGGAATGCTTCGTCGGCGGCCGCCAGGATCCTATCTTCGGACCGATTGTCATTGCCGGTCTGGGAGGAATTTTTCTCGAAATTTTCAAAGATACGTCCATCCGCCTCGCTCCGGTGACGAAAAACGAAGCCATGGACATGCTCAAACAACTCCAGGCCTATCCAGTGCTGCAAGGAGCAAGAGGAAAGATGAAGGCGGATATCGACGCTTTTTCCGATGTAATCTGCCGCGTATCACAGCTTCTGACAACGGCGCCGGATATCGCCGAAATCGATCTGAATCCCGTTATTGTCCATGAGATGCGGAAAGGTGTTTCTATAGTTGACAGCCGGGTGTTCTTCAAATGATATAAACGGAAGTTTCTCTTTCAAAAAAAACGAATTGATATTATTTATAATCCAGTGGTTGTATATTGCTTTCCTTTTTTCAAGGTCAGGATAGCAAGAGCAATGCAGCTCAACACAAAAATATTTATTAACCACAGATACCGGTATGATCCAAAATGATCGTAAATAACACCACCCAAAACCGGACCGATAGCGCCGCCGACACCAATAAAAAAAGTCAAAAGACCGTATATTGATCCCATAACATGCCTACCGAAACGATTAGCGACAAGAAGCGGCAGTATCGGGGCAAGCGAGCCGTAGCCAAATCCGTATATGAGGGCGGCAATATAAAGTTGGAAGATGCTATGAACATTAAGCAACAATATAGTTCCTGCAAGCATAAACGATATCCCGATGAAAGAACCATATTTAGGGTCTCTTATTTTGTCGGTTATCCAACCGAATAAGAATTGCCCCATAAATCCGGTCATGCTGATAGCGGCAAGAGATGCGGCGGCAGCCATCTTGTCTATGCCATTGTCTGTAGCATATGCCACCTGATGCACGAAAACGGACATGCTGATCATAACAGCCAGACCCTGACAGACGGCCAGTGTCCAGAAACGGGAATCTTTAAAAAGAGTCAGAGTGGAAACTTTATGAATTGCCGGTGAAACTGATGATTGATGGATTATGGTTGTTTTATCTCCATCCGGTAAGAGACCATATGCTTCCGGATTTGTTTTCCTCATCAGCGTCTGGGAAACAAAAACTCCTATCAGCAATGTAATAACGCCTAACATCGTAAGCCCGACCCTCCAGCTAAATACTCCAACAATATATCCGGCGAGTGGCGTAAGCGTTACCGTGCCCAAACTTATTCCCATGGAAGCAAATCCGATAGCCAGCCCCCGCTTGTTGATGAACCATTTGCTGACAGAAGAACTACAGGCAACAACTCCCATTCCCGCCGCTCCCGCCCCGACCATCAAGCCATAGCTGATATACAAACCAAGAGGAGTGCTTACAAAACCAGTCAAAACATAACCGCAAGCGGCAACAACAGCTCCAGTAGTTGTTATCCAGCGCGGCGCGATACGATCCAGCATTCGGCCGACAAAGATCGCACCGAATGAATAAACGAGCATGTTGATAGCGGCCGCCAGCGATATTACCGAACGCGACATGGCGAATTCCGCCGCCATCGGTTTGAGAAAAACGCCGAAGCAATAACGCGCTCCGTAATTTATTCCCATTACCAGAAAAGCGCCGCTGACAATGTACCAGCCCCAAAATATTTTCTGATCCTTTTCCATGAATATATCCGCAAATTAACTTAGCCCAAAATATCCGCCGCTTCCTTTACCATTAAATCTTTTTATTAGGAATAAATATATCTAATCACTGGTATGAACCCCAAAGCAAGCTTTGGAAACAGGTTCCACAGCAAGCTGCGGGGTATTAAATACCTGCTTATGCGGTATAATTCGACTAACAAACTTCCATTCGCTTCGCTTTTGAAGTTTGAGTCTCATTACCCTCCGCTGCGCGGGATAATTTGACCTACAAGTTTCAGTGCACTCTGTTTCTGAAGTTTGGGTCTCATTACAACTTACCAATTCCGCTGCGCCTATAGTGACCTTTAGGTTATTCGCTTTCGGAATTGGAGTTTCAACAATAAAGATAATCAAATTAGGCTCAAATTTCGTCTAAGATAAACAGAATGTACCCTGGCCTGCTCGCAAATATTCACGCAGGTCAGGCACATCTAAAAATGCTGCAATCTATTCTCTTCTTCTCCAATAAACTTTTTATATATTGATGAGACTCGCTGACTATAGGAAGCGTTAGTCAAATTATCCCGCAGCTTGCTGCGGGATTCATACTCGTGGTCATAAAATATTCTCCCTTGTTGCATTGAAACTGAAGAAATTATAATTTTGTAACTAAATCGTGCCATTCTGATATAAATGTGATAGATATTTAAGTTAATTCTATTCGGAGGCTATTATGGCGGACAAGTCAAAGTTAGGGATGGAATTTCCTGCCTACACTTTTACAGTAGAAAAAGATAAAATTATTGAGTTTGCCATTGCCGTTTCTCAAAAAGAGAATAAGGAACAAATCAATCCCATTTACTATGATGAAGAAGCTGCAAAAAAAGCAGGTTATCAAGGAATACCGGTTCCTCCGACTTTTCCTACCTGTACCTTTTTTTGGACCGGCGGCGGCCTGGTGGCTTTAACTAAAACCCTGGGCATTGATATAAATAAGCTTTTACATAGAGAAGAAGAGTATGAATATTTTGGCAGCATTTCTGCGGGCGATGTTATTACCCGTAAAATGAAAGTTATTGATGTGTTAAAAAAGGGGAACGGAAACAAGAGTGTCGAAGTTACTGTACTAGAAACGGATCTGATAAATCAGCGGGGCGAATTGGTACTCAAATCCCGCACAAGATTGCTGGAAAGATAGGAAGATGAATATGGCCGTAAATTATGATGATATTGAAGTTGGGAATAAAATGCCTGTTTATACTTCCGCGCCTATTACCAGAACACATTTAGTCCGTTATGCCGGAGCTTCGGGTGATTTTAATCCACTTCATCACGATGAAACCTTCATTAAAATGATCGGCAGTAAAAATGTTATTGCCCATGGTATGTTGATCATGGGTATTGTCGGCGAAGCCATCACTTCCTGGATTGAAAACAAATACTTAAGAAGATTTAACACCCGTTTTTTGAGTATGACGGAACCGGCTGATTTGGATGACATGGAAAACACAAAAGACAGGGCAACTATAATTGTCAGCGGCGAGGTAGTAAAAAAGTATGAAGAAAACGGCGAAAAAAGAATTCTGTGCGACATCATTGCTCAAGATGCTTTAGGCAGCAAAAAGCTCTCGGGATTTTTTATTGCGGCTCTGCCTTAACAATCTTCTTCATTGTGAGACTCAAATTTTAAAAGTGAAACACATTAAAATTTGCAAGTCGAACAATCCCGCCAAAGGTGGAGGGTTGAATACAGCGCAACTTGCTGCGGAAATAAATTTCCAAAGCTTGCTTTGGGGTTTCATACCCATGATTTTATATAATTGTTCCTTTTACCAAAAAACACAGGTAATTTTATGAAAGCACACATTTTAGTGATTGATGACGACGCGGTCGCCTGCGAGTTTTTACAGGAAGCTCTTTCGCTTGATGGTTATGAAGTAAAAGTCTATACATCAGCCAAGGAAGCTTTGAAACAAGACCTTTCCGGGTACGATCTGCTTATGTCCGATATTCGTATGCCTGAAATGGATGGTTTGCAGTTTCTGGAACAAGTGCACAAAAAATGGCCGAATTTGCCTGTTATTCTTATGACTGCTTATGGTTCTCTGGAAACAACGATGGAGGCAATAAGTCTGGGCGCATGGGATTACATTAGCAAACCCTTTTCACCGGAAGAATGCCGGGCTATTGTAAAAAAAGTATTGGAAGTCCGGGAACTGCGTGAACAGCGCATGAAATTGCAGCCGGAAACAACCGAAGGGCCAAAATTGATCGGTTCGTCGGCAATGATGGTTGATTTCTACAAACAAATTGCCCGCATTGCCGATGCGTCGGCCAGTGTTTTAATAGAAGGTGAAAGTGGAACGGGTAAAGAATTGACCGCCCGTTCTTTACATCATATGTCTTTACGCCGCGATAAACCTTTTGTTGTAGTTCATTGTGGAGCTATTCCCGATAATTTATTGGAATCCGAATTATTTGGGTATGAGAAAGGATCCTTTACAGGAGCTGATCATCAGCATGACGGATTGTTGGAATCAGCAGAAGGCGGAACAGTTTTTCTCGATGAAATCACGGAAATGTCAACAGCTCTACAAGGCAAGTTTTTGCGGTTTATGCAAAATGGTGAAGTAAGAAGAATCGGCAGTCATGATGTTCACCATGTGGCGGTGAGGGTAGTGGCGGCAGCCAACAAAAATATTGATGAAGAGGTAAGTCTGGGCCGCTTTCGTCTGGATTTATTATACAGATTTATTGTGCGTTTGCGTGTCCCGCCTTTGAGAGAGCATAAAGATGATATTCCGTTGCTCATTGAATCATTACTGAAAAAGTTCGGTTATCCAAATGTCCGCATTTCGTTAAAAGCAATGGAGCTACTCATGGCGTATAGCTGGCCGGGCAACGTGCGAGAGATGGAAAATGTTCTGCAGCAAACTTTGTTGCTTTCACCTTTCGCGGTTGTCCTCCCGGAAAATCTGCCGGAGCATTTTCAACAACAAAAAGAAAATAAGGAAGACGCCGCCTTTCCCAATATATCCCCGTTAGAGGCAGCGGAAAAAGATAGGATATTACAAACGCTGAAGGAGACTTCCTGGAATCAATCCAAAACCGCACTGCTTTTAGGTATTGACCGAAAAACATTGCGCCTGAAGATTCGCCGTTATAGTTTATTGGACGAAAAACTTTCCGCGGATTGAAAGCCTTCTGCTGAATTTTAGTTATCTTTGAATACCGGCAAGAAAAGAATAATAGAAGTCCCTTGATCCAGAGAACTTTTTATTTCCATTTTACCACCGTGAGTTTTAATTATATCGCGGACAATAGCCAGACCCAGTCCGCGCAAACCCTCGTTTTGTCTTGTACTAAAGAATGGTTCGCAAGCTTTTTCAATCATATCGGGCGGCATTCCCGTGCCTGTATCATTGATAGTAATTGCTACCAAACCATCATGGGAAATGGTTTGAGCCGATATAATTATTTTTCCTCCCTGCGGCATTGCTTCCAGAGCATTTTGAATTATATTCATAAGGGCGGTTTGAATACGATAACGATCGACGTACAAAAGTTTAATTCCGTCGTCAATATTCACGCTCATTTCTACTTTATTTTTTTGCATGAAGGATTCGACGAGCGGGAGTGTCTCACTTAAAATTTGCTGGATAGTCAACACTTCAAAATGAGGATCAGGAAGGCGTGTGGCCTTGCGCACATTCTGAATGACGTTATCCAACCGCTGGGTTTGTTGGACAATCAATTTTAATTTATGGGCCACATCCGGCGGCCAGCCTTCTCTCTCCAAAAGAAGGTTAGCCAGACCTCCAATGGAATGGAGCGGCGTACCCAGATCATGGGCGAGATTAGCCGTTAAATGCCCTAAAGCAGTTAATTGTTTCAGATCGGCAACTTGTTTTTGCAGTTGAACAACCTTGAGCGTTTCTTCGCGGACACGATCTTCCAGATGCCTGTTTAAATCGAGATTTCTGGTAATTACATCCTGAATTTCATCAGCCATCATGTTAAAGTGCTTAGATATCTGCCCCCATTCATCGCTATGAACTATGGGAATTCTATTTATATATTGTCCTTTCTGAAATTCGTCAATTGTTTGAATGATCAGCCTTAGTGGTCTACCGATTATCCACCCATAACTTAATCCTAATATCAAAAGAATGAACAGTAATAATCCGATACTGCTGAAAATCAGCAATTGTTGGGCGCTATTCATAATTTCGGCATTCGCGCGCGAAAAACCAATAATGCCCACGACGACGTGCGAACCTTTTATTTCTACTGAAGCAGGATAAAGCAAACCCAGCGCCGGACCGCTTTCCGTTTCTATTTTAACATAACGAACCTTGTTTTTTGCGCTGGCGGCAAAGATAACATTATCAGGCCATTCATATTGGACCCGGCTGGCGCCGGTAACGTAATCAACGTTGCCATGACTGGTGTCAAAAATATCAATTCTTGCCAAACGCGCATCGGTTTGAATGAAGTCTTTAAGAGCTGAATCAAGGGCATGAAGTCCCCGTTTTGTCGGGAAAAATTGATAAAAGGTACTGATTGTATCAGCCACACCTTCAAGCCTTTTTGCCTGTTGATCGACCAATATCCTATCCAGAGCGGTAAGCTGAACAAAGCCCCAAATGGCCATAGTTAAAGCAAGACCAACAACCGTTAGCATAACCAATCTTACACGAACTGTCAGATTATCATTGTAGATTTTTATTTTATCGAAGATTTTTTTAAACATATGTTGTTATGTATATCAAAAATAAGAATAATTAACTAGCAGTAAACCACGGTATTCAACCCTCCGCTGTGGCGTGATAATCCCACGTCCCTACCAACTTCGTTGGCGGGATTGTTCCGCTTACGCTTCGAGCGTCACTCCATTCGCTCTCAGCGAGAGTCACTATCGCTTCGCTCCTGGGATTGTTCGTCCAGTAAATTTCAGTCGTAGATGACCTTCAGGTTATGCGCTACGCTTCTGAAACTTGGGACTCATTACCCTCCGCTTTTGGTGGGATAATTTCCAATAGCCTTTGGCTATTGGATAATTCAACTTACGCTTCAAACTTCACTGCGTTCGTTTTCAACTTGTCTCATTAAAAAAAAGAAGGGACAGGCAAAACCTGTCCCTTCTTTTAAAACACATAAAGTTTTTACAAACTTATTTTGCAGCAGGAGCTGCTTCTTCTTCAGCTTTCTTCTCTTCGGCTTTCTTTGCTTTCTTTGCTTTCTTTACTTTCTTTACTTTCTTTACTTTTTCAACTTTTGCAGGAGCAGCTTTTTCTGTCGGAGCTGCTGCGGGAGCTGCCATAGGCTCAGCTGCCATTGCGGTGGTGCAAAACGCGAAAACCAATGCTACAACAAACAATACTAAACGCTTCATCTTAAAATCCCCCTTCTTAAATTTTTTTATTTAATGCTAATTTTTTAATTTAAAGAAGGAATAGGTTTTACCTATCCCTTCTTTAGAACCACATAAAGTTTTTACAAACTTATTTCGCAGCAGGAGCTGCTTCTTCAACTTTCTTCTCTTCGGCTTTCTTTGCTTTCTTTACTTTCTTTACTTTCTTTACTTTCTTTACTTTTTCAACTTTTGCAGGAGCAGCCTTTTCAGCGGGAGCCGCTGCGGGAGCCGCTACTGGCTCAGCTGCCATTGCGGTGGTGCAAAATGCGAAAACCAATGCTACAACAAATAATACTAAACGCTTCATCTTAAAATCCTCCTTCTTAAATTTGTTTTATTTTACCCTTTAAATTAAGGGACTCCAACTAATTATTTTTACCTTAATCAGGCTTTACCTCAGCCGGCTTAATTTCTTTTTTCTTGAAAGTTACTTTGGCTACTCTCGAGGCTGTTAATTTACCATCTTTTTCCATGTAGTCTATTTTTACAGAATCGTTTATAATAATACTCTTCACAGGCTTTTCTAAAGCAAACTCCATGGTTCCTACATCACCTTTTACGGTACGTTCAATCTTAATGGATGCATCAGAAATTTCTATAACTTTTCCTGTAGCATGCATTTTGGCGGCTTTGACGATATTTGTTTTAACCGGACCAGCCTTATCAGGGGAAGCGGCCTTATCAGCGGCAAAAGCCAAGGTTGACAAAAGAAAAAACGTGCCAACTATATACCATAACGCTTTTTTCATTATGAACCACCTCCATCATAACATTTCTGGAACACGTAACAGCAACTTACATGCCAACAAAGAAAAACAAATTAATAATATCTATGTTATTAAAATAATTGATAAATATTTTTTGTTAAAATTGCTTGCCACTTTTTTCAGACAATAAGTGGGGAATAACTCCCCGTAAACGGAGAATAATTCATCAGCTAAGGCGCAGGAAGCCCCTGAAATGGCGGAAATCTTTTAGTTCCGGTTTACGGGATTGACCAGTTATGTTCTTTCATGTTACGCCCATTGGGCAAGTGGAGATGCAAACCGATGAATACAAACGAAAAAATGGATAGCGATATTATTGTTATTGGCGGTGGAGCAGCTGGACTTATAGCCGCAGGCAGAGCGGGAGAACTTGGCGCCAAAGTTTTACTTTTGGAAAAAACTGACAGTTGCGGCAAAAAAATTCTGGTCAGTGGCAAGACGCGTTGCAACTTAACCAATTCGACGGAATTGAAGGATTTCATTTCCATGTATGGAGATAACGGCCGTTTCCTTTTCAGCGTTTTCCATAATTTCTTTCGTCCGGAGTTACTTGATTTTTTGAATAATCACGGTCTTGCCACCAAGATAGAACGGGGCGGTAGAATCTTCCCCGTTTCTGATGATGCTCATGATGTTGTGCGCGTTTTTAAAAAATATCTTGCCGCAAATAAAGTGCACATCAAACTAAACACCAAAGTAACTGGAATCACCATAAAAAATAATACGGCTCGCGGCGTTAAAACACAAAACGGAAACTATCTCTGCAAAGCGGTGATTTTGGCGACAGGCGGCGCTACCTGGCCTGCTACCGGTTCCACCGGCGATGGCTACAAAATCAGCGCCGTGCTGGGGCACAACATAGTAAAACTTAAACCGGCATTAGTGCCATTGATAGTGCACGAACAGAAGCTCGCTCAATCCATGCAGGGAGTAAGCCTGCGCAATGTCCGGGCCACGGCGTTTCGGGGCAAAGCGGCCGCAATTGATTCCGCGCTCACACCTGATTGCAGCTATGGCCGTGGAGAAAAAAAATCGCCCCGGCCACCGGTAATTGAAAGCCGCTTTGGGGAAATGATCTTCACTCATTTTGGATTAGGCGGCCCGATTATTTTGTTGATGAGCCTGGCTGTCGTTGAAGCGTTGGAAAAATCCCCGGTGTCTATATTGATTGATTTAAAGCCGGCCTTAACTAGAGAACAACTACATAATCGACTGCAACGGGATCTGGATAAATCCAGCAAAAAAAAGATCGGCGGCATTATGAAAGAATATCTGCCTGCTAAGATGATTGAACCTTTTATCGATCTTTCCGGTATTGATAAAGAAAAATTGGCGCATCAGATCACCGCCGCGGAAAGAGGAAAAATTATTGAATTCCTCAAAACCCTGCGCTTTAATATCAAATCACCTCTGCCTCTGGAAAAGGCGATAGTCACGGCAGGCGGTATTTCTCTTACGGAAATTGATCCGCGTACAATGGCTTCCAAACTATTCAACGGATTATACTTCTGCGGAGAGGTCATGGATATTGATGCCGATACCGGTGGTTATAATTTACAGGCCGCGTTTTCGACTGGATATGTTGCTGGAGAAAAAGCAGCTGAATATGTGAACCATCTCTAAATCAAAGCGCTATCTTTGTTGGCTGCGTCGTCAGTTTCCTCAACGTATTACTAATACGCCTCGTCACATCCTCCTCGCCGCCGCGATATCATCTTTGATTTAGAAATGGATTTATTTTTTTGTCTCCCGAATTTCCTATGCAAATATTTTTTCTATAGCTTCGTGATCAAAACCATTCATATGCAGTGTAGATTTTTCAAAATCAATAAATCGATAATTATTTTTAAAATTATCAATGTCTTTATCGGACGTTTTGTAATCTACTAAAACCAATGGCGTTTTTCTAAAGCCAAAATAATCTATACCCCAGTTTAGGCGCTGATAGTTTCTTGTTAATGAATAGATGGCTTGCCTTGCATAGTTATCATGCTCGGGGAGTGAGTATCCAATAATCGCCATCCCAAATCTATCGCCTCCAGATCTGCCAATCCCATTCCAAAACTCTTCAAGTGGCCTTGCATAAATAATCTTGTTAATTGAGGGTGAGAGTATCCAAGGAGTAGCCATAAACAATATTCCTTTTTTATAAAGATCTTCAATCTTAGCAATTCTATGCATATTCAGGAGAGGATCATTTGACCTCCTTGGCCCGTCAAGTACTTTGCTGATGCCCCAGTCAAAGGCGGTGTTAAATACTGGGTGAGTAGGTAATATTGTCGCACCTTGTTCTTTGAAACTTTGTTCTAATTCTATATACTCACTCTTATCAAACCAATCAATAGAACCATGCATTTTCAGGATAATTATCTCTTCTTTGCTTGAATCTATGAAATCTGTATTCCGCCCGAATGACTTATAACGATAGGGGAATAGCCTATATGGTTTCCCAACGGCATCTAGAGATCGCTCTAAAAGGACATCATAGTTGAATGTGATAATGCAATCGGCGGGCAAATTCTAGATACAACGCAGGAATGTTATTTGACGGAGGAATATATTTAGACAATATCTCACCAATCAAGGTCTTCACTACAACTTGTCCTTCATTACCATCACTACTCCAGGTGTTTGAACCTCTAAGCCCAAGATAGTGCTCAATATCTAAAAAACCTAGAAACTCCTCAAAATTAATATTTTCCTTAATAAGTTTAACGTCATCGCAATTTTGGCGATAAGAAATATATCTATCAATGTCATCATTGAACTTGCTTGCTCGCTCACTAAGCGAATTACTCTTGGCAAAAATTTCACACCACAGATCATTGGCTAGAGGAATACCCGCTGGTTTGGAGAAGCCTGCTCCAAGTATTATGACTCGGTATTTCTTTTCGTTCATAATAGTTTCTATTTCCTTTAAACTAAAAGGATAACTTAGTCGCCAAGCAACGGTGCAAATATTTCACTCAGCGTCGGATGCGGAATAACCCATGCGCGTAATTGTTTTTTGGTCAGCTCATTGGAAACGGACAGAGCAAGCGGCGCAATCAATTCCGCGGCATCTTCGCCAACGATAGTTGCGCCGATGAGTTTATCCTGATGGAAAATGGCTTTCACAAACCCTTGCCCTAAAAGTTCGGCACGGGCAATAATGTTGGCACTGTAAGAGGATTTGATAACTTCTACTAACAATCCTTCTTCTTCAGCGCGTTTTTGTGTGTAGCCCACACGCGCGATTTGCGGATGACTGTAAACAACTGAAGGGATGAAGTTTTCGTTATAGCTAAAGTCGCTATCTCCACAGATATGTCCGGCCGCGATTTTCGCCTGCTGTGCTGCCCGGTGCGCCAGCATCATGCCGCCGGTGACATCGCCGACCGCGTAAATACCGGCCATATTCGTCATCATATTTTTATCTATTTTGATTCCGCCTTTCGTATATTCGATTCCCAGCTTGTCTAACTCTTCTGAATTCAATAAAGGTTTTCTGCCCGTGCAAAGAAGGGCATAGTCGGCACTTATCTCCAGTTGCTTGCCATCTTTTTGGGCCATCATTAAAACTCCGCTGTTTGTATCTTTCAGGCTCTCTAATTTTGTCGAAGTGTGAATGGCAACGCCCATGCGGATTAATTCCTGACGCAACATTTCAGCGCATTCCTGATCCTCAAGAGGAATTATCGTGTCCAAAATTTCCACTATGGTTACCTTCGAGCCCAGTTCGGCAAAGAATGTGGCAAATTCCACACCTATCACACTACCGCCAACAATTATGATGCTTGATGGAAGTGAATTTAAATTCAGCAGGCCGTCTGATGTCATAACTCTTTCGGACAGAGTGATTCCCGGCAGTACTTGCGGAATGGAACCCCAGGCAAGAATGATATTTTGAGCAAAACAGCTTTCGCTTTTGCCGGATGAATCGGTAAAACGCACTTCCTTGGAAGAAATAATTTCGCCAGTACCCAATTTAGTTTCCACTCCGGCTTCAGCAAGAACTTTTTGCGCCCCGAGAGCGGAGACTTTCACAATTTGCTGCTGATGTTTTTTAATCGCGGAAAAATCGATGGATGCCTCCGCAATGTTGATTCCCATTCTCTTTAGTTTTTTCAGATCCGCGAAATACTTGCTGCAACTGAGAAGCGCTTTGGTTGGGATACAGCCTCTATTCGTGCATGTACCGCCCCAGCCGTCTTTTTCGATAATGAGGACGCGTTTTTTCTTTGCCGCGGCAAGTTCGGCCAAGGTAAGTCCGCCCGGCCCTCCGCCGATTACTATCAAATCATATTTTTCGGACATCAACACACCTCATGATTACTAGAACAGCTAATTAGATTGCCATGTCGCGCAAGGCGCTCCTCGCAATGACATCTTCCTATCCTGCCCTTACCGCGTGATAAGAACTGCGCACCAGTGGACCAGCTTCCACGTACTGAAAACCTTTCTGATAAGCTGTCTCTTTGAACTCGGTAAACTCATCCGGGTGATAATATTTTGCTACCGGCCAATGTTTTAGAGTTGGCTGCTGATATTGCCCGATGGTCAGACGTGCGCAGGATACTGTTGCCAGATCATCAATCAATTGCAAGATATCTTCACGGCTTTCACCAAAACCTATCATAAAACCGCTCTTTGAAATAACGGAAGATGAAGCTATATTTTTAAGCATTTCCAGAGAAACATCGTAATTACCCTGCGGCCTCAATTGCGCAAACATTGGTTTCACAACTTCCATATTGTGGTTGATGACATCTGGTTTGGCGTGGAGAACCTTTTCCAGCGCCACCTGATCTCCCTGAAAATCAGGAATCAAAACTTCTATCTTGCAGGAAGGAACTTCTTTCCGCAATCTAACAACACAATCGGAAAAGACCGAAGCCCCGCCGTCCGGCAAATCATCGCGGGTAACGGAGGTAATCACAACATATTCAAGTTTCATCTTACGTACGGCGTCTATAAGATGATTTATTTCATTTTCGTCAATTGCGGCAGGCTTGCCTTGTTCAACATTGCAGTACAAGCAGTCGCGCGTGCAGATATTTCCCATAATTAAAAATGTCGCCGTACCGCAGGCAAAGCATTCGGCCATATTGGGACAGGCCGCTTCCTGACAAACAGTATGCAGTTGAAGCCCCGCCAGAGTTGATCTTATATTGCGGCATTCATTGGAATAAGGAGGACGGACTTTTAGCCATGAAGGTTTGCGGAGGATTTGCGATTTTTCGTTTAATTGAGCCATTGATTATCCCATATAGAAGGATTACTGGATTCCCGCATTCAAAACTGTGTCGTAATCCACTTTTGTCATTACGAGACGCCTCTCAGGCGTCGTGGTAATCTCATATATAGGGTAACTTACGAGATTGCTTCGGTCGCTGCGCTCCCTCGCAATGACACAAACTACGATCTTTTCCAACAAACATCAGGTTTACGGGCGGCCAGCACTTCATCAAGCCGGCTGACCGGAGTTGTCACAGGAGCGTTCTTCACACCTTCAGGATTTTCTTTGGCCTCTTTCGCTATGGCAATCATTGCCTCGCAGAAAGTATCCAGAGTCTCCTTGCTTTCCGTCTCGGTTGGTTCAATCATAATCGCTTCATGGACAATTAGCGGGAAATAAATGGTTGGCGGGTGATAACCGAAATCGATCAGTCTCTTAGCAATGTCGCTGGTATGCACGCCGCTTTGGACAACTTGTCTATTGCCGGAAAAAACACACTCGTGCATGCAAATTCGATCGTAGGGCAAATCAAAATACGGTTTTAACTTTTCCTTGATGTAGTTCGCGTTGAGCACAGCCATTTCGGTCGCTCGTTTCAAACCTTCGGCGCCGATGGAGCGAATATAGGTATAGGCTTTCACAATCACATTGAAATTGCCGTAAAAAGAACGGACACGGCCGATCGTATCGTGGAATTCTTCCGACCAATTATATTTATCGCCGGTTTTAACAATGCGGGGCACGGGCAGAAAATCAACAAGTGCTTTACCCACGCCTACCGGACCGCTTCCCGGTCCACCACCACCGTGCGGCGTGGAAAATGTTTTGTGCAGATTGAGCTGAATAATATCGAAGCCCAGATCACTCGGTCTGGTTTTGCCCAAAAAAGCGTTTGCATTTGCTCCATCGCCATAGAGCAGTCCGCCTTTTTCATGAACGATCGCCGCTACTTTTTCAATATTTCGTTCAAACAATCCCAGAGTGTTAGGATTTGTCAGCATTAAGGCGGCCACATCCTCCGTCATCAAAGATTGCAGGTGTTCTATATCAACACTTCCTTCGTTGTTGGAACGAAGCTCCACCGTTTCAAATCCGCAAAGCGCGCTGGATGCCGGATTGGTGCCGTGAGCGGCGTCCGGAATCAGAATAATGCGGCGTTTCTGGCCCCTCTTTTCAAAATATTTTTTGATCATCATGACACCAGTAAGTTCACCATGGGCACCTGCCGCCGGCTGCAAGGTAAATTCCTCCATGCCGAAAATATTGCTCAGATATTTTTGCATTTCATATATGAGTTGCAGATTGCCCTGGACAAATTCAACGTCGGCATAGGGGTGCAGACCGGTGAAACCGGGGAGTGCCGCTACATTTTCATTAACCTTGGGATTATATTTCATAGTGCAGGAACCTAACGGATAGAAGCCCAGATCGACACCGAAATTACGCCGTGATAAATTGGTGTAATGCCGGATTAAGTCGATTTCCGCGACTTCCGGAAGATCAAGATCGCCGCGCAGATATTTATTGCCGATTGTAGCTTCGATATTTACAGCGGGTACATCGCTTATAGGAACATCCGCGGCACTGCGACCCGATTTGCTAATTTCAAAAATTAATTCCATGATTGAAACCCCTTATCATTCTAGCATGGAGACTCTCTTTTGTCATTACGAGACGCCTCTCAGGCGTTGCGGTAATCTCATATATACTAGAAGTTACTAGATTGCTTCGGTCGTTACACTTCCTCGCAATGACATTAAGACACAATCTCTTCGCCGTATGACGAAACTAATTATTCTACTTCAAAATTGCCGCAACTTTATCTATATCTTCTTTCGAAATCATCTCCGTAGCGCAAAAAAGCAACGTATTTTCCAGTTCCGGATAATCTTTTTGCAGTTCGTAGCCGCCGATGATTCCCTCATTTTTGAGTTTTTTGTTTACCTTATTGGCATCGGAACAGCGCAGAACAAATTCATTATAAACAGGCGCACAAAATTCTTCTTTCCAGCCCTTAAGCCCTAAAAGTTTATTTTTTAAATATTGTGTTTTGTAAATGTTGAGTTCGGCTAGCCGCTTAAGATTTTTGCCCAGAGCGGCAAGGTAGATGCTGGCTGCCAGCGCGCAGAGAGCTTCGTTGGAACAAATGTTGGAAGTGGCTTTCTCTCGGCGGATATGCTGCTCGCGGGTTTGCAGTGTCAGCACAAATCCGCGTTGTCCGTTTTTATCCACCGTCGCGCCAACAAGTCTTCCAGGTATCCGGCGCATAAACTTTTCACGGGCGGCAAAAATCCCCAGATAAGGGCCGCCGTAATTAAGAGAATTGCCGAAACTCTGGCCTTCGCCCACGACAAAATCAGCACCTGCAGCTCCAGCCGGCTGGAGAATACCCAGTGAAGTGCCATCAGTAAAACCGGCAACAAGCAACGCTCCTTTTTTATGGGCTGTATCCACGATAGGAGCGATATCTTCGATGACGCCGAAGAAATTTGGACTTTGCACTAAAACAGCGGCAACCTGATCATCGAGATCGTTTTGCAAAGCACTCAAATCAATTTTACCGGATGACGCATATGGTATTTCCACTAGTGTATAGCCGTTAGCCCAAGAATATGTTCGTAATATCTGCCGGTATTCGTGATGAACCGAGCGGGCAACAATAATTTTAGTTCGATTGGACATTTTCGCGCAGAGCACCGCGGCCTCGGCCATCGCGGTAGCTCCGTCATACATCGAGGCGTTGGCAATTTCGGTGCCGGTAAGATGCGCAATCATGGTCTGATATTCGTAGATCGCCTGAAGAATTCCTTGGCTGATTTCGGCCTGATAAGGGGTATAGGCTGTGTAAAACTCCGCGCGTCCCACGACGTGTCCGACAACTGCCGGAATATAATGATTATAAGCTCCCGCACCAGTCAAAGTAAATTGCGGCAGTTTATTTTTCGAAGCAATGCCGGACATGACAGCGATGGTCTCCTGCTCGGATAACGCGGCTGGAATATCCAGTATGTTTTTCAATCTAAATTTTTGTGGAATATCGTCAAACAGTTCATCGATACCGGCGATGCCTATCGACGCCTGCATTTGTTTGATATCATCCGGAGTATGGGGGCAGTAATCCATCTTTAGCTTTTTTCCTCTTTCAACATTTCATCATAATCATCCGCGCTAAGCAGCATCTTTCGTTCGCCTGCATCGGACAGGCGCATTTTCACAATCCAGCCCTCGCCAAAAGCATCCTGATTGATCAGTTCCGGGGTCTCTTCCAACCTTGTATTTACATCAATGACTTCACCTCCCAGCGGGGCATAAATATCGGATACGGATTTTACCGATTCGACAACAGCCACCGTAGCATGTGCGACAACTTTTTTTCCGATTTCCGGCAAGTCGACAAACACAATGTCCGTGAGCATTTCCTGAGCGTAATCAGTTATGCCGACGATGACAGTACCTTTATCATCATCTTTTATCCATTCATGGTCGCGGGAATATAATCTGTCTTTAGGATTTTGCTTGGACATGATGTCCCTCCTTAATGTTATTTTGATCTTTTATAAAATGGAAGTTTGACAATTTTTGCCGCAGTCATTGTATCACGAATAGCAACTGCGATTTCCGTATCGGGCGCACTGAAAGTAATATCGATAAAAGCCAAGCCGATTGCTTTGTTTAATGTGGGCGAAAAGGTACCGGAGGTTACAATGCCGATTTCTTTTCCGCCGTGAAAAACTTTGTAGCCATGACGGGCTATTCCACGGCCAGTCATTTCTATACCGACAAGCTTGCTGCCGATGCCAGAATTTTTTCTGGCCATAAGCGCTGTTTTTCCGATAAATTCTTTGTGTGTATCGACAATCCAGCCATAAGGCACTTCTAGCGGACTTATTGATTCGTTCAGATCCTGCCCATTGAGCATCATACCAGATTCCAGGCGCAGCGTATCTCTTGCGCCCAATCCCGCCGGTTTCAATCCGGATTGCGCACCGGCACTCATTAGCTTATCCCAGATTTCATCAATAACATCACTTGCGGCATAAATCTCAAAGCCATCTTCACCCGTATAGCCGCTGCGCGAAATAATTGCCGGAAATCCTGCGACCGGAGGTTCACAAAAATGATAGAAACGCAGAGTCTTCAGATTGGCTTCCGTCAGCTTTTGTAAAATTTCTTCCGAACGCGGACCTTGCAGGTCCAGTTTTCCGGTCTGGTCGCTTATATCTTCCAATGTACAACTAAAATGTTCTTCCTGCTGAATAGATTTTATCCATTGCCAATCACGGTCCTTAGGAGTGGCGTTGGTTACCAGCATGTATGAGTTTTCATCCATTTTATATACTGTTAAATCGTCAATTATCCCGCCTTCTTCGTTAAGCAGAGCGGATAGTTTAACCTGCCCTATGGTTTGATCAGCCAGATTTCTGGTTAAAACCAACTGTAAAAGATCGAGCGCCTGCGGACCTTTAACTTCAATTTCTCCCATGTGGCAGATATCAAAAAGGCCGGCGGCTCCTCTGGTTGTTCTGTGTTCATCGATAACATTCGTGTATTGCACAGGCATAGCCCAACCGCCAAAATCAATTATTTTGGCATTTAAAATAACGTGTTTTTTATATAAAGGTGTTTTTTTCAATTTTATTTAACCCAATATTTTATAATAGATAACACTATGTCTCTGAATATGGTGTCATTAATCCCGCGTCCCTGCCAAATACGTTGGCGTGATTGTTTCTCTTGCGCTTCGAGCTTCACTTCGTTCGTTTCACCACGGCGCTACGTGCCAGGCATAATTCGTCCAGCAAGCTTCCGTCGTAGATGACCTTTAGGTTATTCACTTTGTTTCTGAAGCTTGGGTCTCATTATCAGCGAGTCTCGTTAATATTTAAAAATTTTTTCAAAGAAGAGTTGCTTGCTCTTGGGATAATATATATCACCCCCGTAATCGACAATCAGTTTTCCGTCCAGATGTTCAATTTCATGTTGGATAACCCTGGCAACATAATCCAAATATTTTTTATTGATTTTTTCTCCCTTGGCATTTAAAGCGCGCACTTTAATTTCAGGAAAGCGGTTGATCTCGACTTGAATATCCGGGCAAGACAGACAACCTTCAACCCCAGACACCATTTCGCCGCGCGCCTGAGTGATCCGTGGATTAATCAGCACTTCGATGTCGTCGGGATCTTTTATCCCGCCCTTCCCCTCAAAACCTTTAACGCGGAAAGCGATAATTCTCTTGTTAATGCCAATTTGCGGAGCTGCCAGACCCACAGCGTCATCTCTTTCCAGAAAAGAATCTATAAGTATTTGAATTATTTCCCGCGATTCCTTATCCAGAGGCACAGGCAATTCGACGGATTTTTTTCTCAGGACAGAAGTATCCTCGGCATTTTCTCCCTTATCATCCCATAGCGCTAAAACTCTTTTGGAGGACATAAAACTTCACCAAAATATTATTTTTGAGCCATTTACCACCTATTCTTCGTTATTTCAAGTTATACCAAGTTGCTTTCAAACATTAAAGTATTAATTTTTGTGAGACTCAAATTTCAAAAACGAAGTGTATTGAAATTTGTAAGTCGTAATAAGCCTTAAACTTCAAAAGCAAAGCGCATTGAAGTTTTTTAGCCGAATTATCCAATAGTCAAAGGCTATTGGAAACAATCCCGCTAAAAGCGGAGGGTATGATACCTCACCCCTTTGGGGTGAAATTATGGTCTATGGCTTATCATACGGTTCATACCCGTGATTGAAAGCTTACTTGGTATTATGCCAGGTTAATCAACTTTAATGAAACTCGGATATTACAAACGAAGCGCGGTAATATCTGTAAGTTGAATTATCCCACGTGCGAAGCTAAGTGGGGCTAATATCTGGCAGATAGTTGGTAGAATTGTAGCTTGCAATAATCATATATCTTTTGCTAAACATATAAAGAGGTAAATTTTATAAAAATCTAACTAGAATACCAAGTCGCATTCAGAGGATAACGCGGCGGCAAGGAGGAGGCTCCACAGGCGTATATGAAAATACGTTGAGGAAGCCGACGACGCAACCAACAAAGTTAGCCAAAGAAGGCAACTTGGTATAAGGATTTATTTTTGATTAATCAAATCGTTACGAAAATAGCACAGCGGGAGTTTGCCCGCGCATTGAAATTTGAAGAGGGTATTTTACCGGAGTTGCCTTCCTGTAATGATGAAAAACAGCGACTCCTCTATATGCACATTCCTTTTTGTGAAAAACTTTGTCCCTACTGTTCCTTTCACCGGGTAACTTTTAACGAGCCGCTTACCCGTAAATATTTCAAAGCTTTGCGCCGGGAAATAAAAATCTATCGGAAAGAAGGATATAAATTCAATGGGGTTTACGTCGGCGGCGGCACGCCAACCGTGCTGATTGACGAACTGGCCGAAACGCTCCATCTGGCGCGGGATATTTTTCCTATCCAGGCTATATCCGTAGAGACAAATCCCAACCATTTAATTTCAAATAATATTGAAATTTTACAACAGATCGGCGTCAACAGACTTTCCGTCGGAGTGCAAACATTCAACGATGAACTGCTCAAAAAAATCGGACGTTATGAAAAATATGGTTCAGGTGAGGTTATCGCGGAGCGGCTTAAAAATACACAGGGTTGTTTTGATACCTTAAATGCTGATATGATTTTTAATTTCCCCGGACAAACACCCCAAATGCTCGATGAAGATTTAACCATCTTGCTTAATTTAAACATGGACCAAACCACCTTTTACCCTTTGATGGTTTCATCCATAACGCAAGAGATGATGGGAAAAACCATCGGAGCGGTTGATTTTAAAGGCGAACAGAAATTATACAAACTGATAGTCCGGCGTCTGGAAAAAAATTATGATTTTTCTTCGGCCTGGTGCTTTTCCCGCAAAAAAGCTTTAATCGATGAATACGTTGTTGACTACGACGAATATGCCGGCTTGGGCAGCGGCGCTATCGGCTATCTGCACGGAACCTGTTATTCCAATACATTTGACATCGCGGAATATATCGCTTCTCTGGAGCAAGGCAGACTGCCGCTGAAAGCTTCCCGCAAATTTAATCTTCACGACCAAATGAGTTATGATTTCTTAATGAAATTATTCAGCACAAAGCTTGATATCGCGGTCCTGCAGGAAAAATATAACGGCAAGTTTTTAAAAACTTTATGGAAGGAAATAGCCGCCTTTGAAATCGTTAGAGCCTTTCGTTATTTTCCTCCCTATCTGTATTTAACGCCGCGCGGCCATTATCTCTGGGTAATAATGATGAGGGAATTTTTTATCGCCGTAAACAATTTTCGTGAATACTGCTGGAAGCAGGTTAATATTATATGAAATATTTATACCATTTCGCCTTCAAAGGATAACGAGGCGGCAGTGAAACTCGAATTACATTTACGCAGTAAAATGAAATTCGTTAGTTGAACTGTCCTTCTTCAGTGGGGCAAAGAAGAGGCTCCGCAGACGTATATGAAAACCGTGTGACCTCTGGCCGCCTTCAGGTGGTCAGGTTATACGTTGAGGAAGCCAACAACGACGTTAACAAAAATAGCGCTTTGATTTAGAAAATTGCCGGAGTAATGATTTGTCCATCGAAACTCAGCAGTCTACAGAAATACGTTTTACGATAAACAAAAGCCAATGCGGGCAGAGGCTCGATATTTTTCTGGCGCAGAGCGATGCGGCACTTTCCCGCTCGCAGGTTAAACACGCCATCGAAGAAGGCGATGTGATGGTCAACGGTAAATCACCCAAAGTCAGCCAGCATCTTAAAGATGGCGATGTTATCATCCTGAACAAAAAACCGCCGATAGAGGCAATGGCAGTCGCGCAGGAAATGCCTCTTAATATTGTTTACGAAGACAAGGCCATTATTGTCATCAATAAACCGGCGGGCATGGTGGTACATCCGGCGCCGGGCAACCCTGATAACACACTGGTCAACGCCCTGCTCTTTTATTGCCATGATTTATCGGGTATCGGCGGCGTGTTGCGGCCGGGAATTGTTCACCGGCTTGATAAAGACACTTCCGGCCTGATTGTGGCGGCAAAATCAGATGAAGCGCATCATCATCTTTCGGCGCAGTTTGAAAAACACGATGTGCACAAAAATTATCTGGCGCTTGTCTGGGGCGATGTGAAAGGCAATCATGGAGAAATAGTAGAGCCTGTGGGCAGGCATCCTGTCAACCGCAAGAAGATGTCCACAAAAAGTAAACATGGAAAAGGCGCGCTTACCCTTTGGAAGGTGCGCGAACGCTATGGCGTGGCTACTTTGCTTGAGGTGGAAATTAAAACCGGACGCACTCATCAAATTCGCGTGCACCTATCTGATCGCGGGTATCCGGTTGTCGGCGACGCCGTTTACGGCAACTCCGCCAAAATTCGTGCTATTACCGATCCTCTGTTAAAGGCGCGACTAAAAGAATTTAACCGGCAGGCTCTGCATGCAGCGCAACTTTCTTTCATTCATCCGCTCAAAGGCGAGCGTGTGGTATATACAGCGGATATGCCCCAAGACATGTCCGATTTGTGCGCGCAACTGCGCTCAAGCGTTAAGCCGGTTGATTCAATCAAAACTAACTGGAAAGATAAATTAAGGTAAAAAAATATGTTTAGCCTAACTAAAAAGCATTCCATAGAGTATTTTGAATCTTCACTATTGAGCGAATGCGACTTTTTAACTCACTCCTTCTGCACAAGACTTGGCGGCGTCTCGGAAGACGATTATGCTTCGCTGAACATAAGTTTCAAGGAAGGCGATGAAGAAAGCATGGTTTTGCAGAACTGGGGACGTCTGGCCATGGCTTTTGCCATACCGCTGGAGCATTTTCTCACCTTAAATCAGGTTCACGGCGACAATATTTTTGTCATCAAGCCGTTTGGCGACTACTATTCTTCAAGCGAAACTCTGAATTATGACGCCATCATCACCAGCCGAACAAATCTGGCCATTTGCATAAAGACTGCTGATTGCGTGCCCGTTTTCATTGTTGACAAGGCAAAAAAAATAATCGCCGTGGTTCATGCCGGCTGGAAAAGCACCGCGCTGGAAATCACTGCCAAAGTAATCCGCCTGCTCCACGAAAAATATGGTTCCTCTCCGCGGGAACTTCTGGCTGCAGTTGGTCCATCTATCGATAAATGCTGTTTTGAAGTTGACTCCACGGCAGCCAATTATTTTTTTGAACATAAAAACAATGAGGCATTTTTATTCCCCGGCGCCAGACCGAACAAATGGATGCTTGATTTGGCCGAAGCCAACCGTCAGCAGATTTTGAATTGCGATATTCCGGAAACAAATATAGATATCTCCGATCTCTGCACTTCCTGCCGTCAGGATTTATTTTTCTCACACCGGGGCTCAGGCGGAATCACGGGAAGACAAGTTAATTTTATGATGATTAAGGGAGATTCCCCCTGTCGCGTTCTAACCGTCGAGAAAGAATCGCCGTGGATTCAATAAAAAACTTTGTTGACAGTATCTTTTTTCAGTATTACTTAAAGGTCAACGCATAAAAAACATAAGGAGTAACGCAAATGATTATCGTTACAGGTGGCGCCGGATTCATCGGCAGCGCTTTTATATGGAAGCTCAATCAGGAAGGCATTGATGATATACTAATTGTTGATCGTCTGGGAACGACAGATAAATGGAAAAATCTGGTTAATCTTCGTTTCGTTAATTACATACATAAAGATGATTTTCTGGAGTTGATTTATAATGACACGGTAAATTTCGAAGTTGAGGCAATAATTCATATGGGAGCCTGTTCATCCACGACCCAGCGCAATGCCGATTACCTCTGGAAAAATAATAATGTTTATACAGGCTACCTGGCCGAATGGGCAACCGAGCGCAGTATTCGTTTTATCTACGCCAGCTCGGCGGCAACTTACGGCGACGGTTCATTGGGATTCTCCGATGACCATGACAAGATCAAAGCGCTTAAGCCGATCAACATGTACGGCTATTCAAAGCAGGTGTTTGATTTAAGGGTATTGAGACAATCGTGGGAAGACAAAATCGCCGGAATAAAATTTTTCAATGTCTTCGGTCCTAACGAATATCATAAAGAAGATATGACCAGCGTGATTTTCAAAGCGTTTAATCAGATAAAAGAAACCGGCACTGTGAAACTTTTCAAATCCTATCTGCCCAAGTATCCTGACGGCGGACAATTGCGTGATTTTGTTTATGTCAAAGACTGTATAGACGTTATGTGGTGGCTTTTTAAGAATCCGGATGTCAATGGCATTTTTAATTTAGGTACAGGCAGAGCAAGAACATGGAATGATTTGATTAAAGCTGTTTTTTCGGCGATGAAGAAAATAACTAATATTGAATACATTGAAATGCCCGAAGCTCTACGCAATCAATATCAATATTTCACCGAGGCAAAGATGGATAAGCTCAAAGCCGCGGGTTGTCCGGTGAAATTCTCTTCGCTGGAAGATTCCGTGCGGGATTATGTGGTGAATTATTTGCAGAAAGCCGACCCGTATCTAGGAAATTAAAAAATAGTGATATATATTTTTTTATTCAATTAAAATGCGCGAAACTCCTTCGTAAAAAGCTCCAGAGACAAGGCGCACAAAGCCTGAGGAGTGAGGCTTACTTAAGCGTAGGACGCAAGGATGAAGGACGCAGTGCAACGCAGTATATGGAGTCGCGTACCCTTTAGGGTATTTTACGGAGGAGTTCATGAGAAAAATTGTTTGCATCATTCCATCGAGATATGAATCCAGCAGATTTCCGGGAAAACCGCTGGCTGATCTTTGCGGCAAACCGATGATCCAGCATGTTTATGAACGCGTAGCAAAAGCTAAGGCAGTTCCTTATGTGGCTGTCGCTACTGACGACGAAAGAATCTTTAACGCTGTGAAAAAATTCGGCGGCAACGCGATCATGACAGCCATCACGCACCGCTCCGGGACGGACAGAATTGCCGAAGCTGTAAAAACATTGAATCTTCCCGCCGACGCGATTGTCGTCAATATTCAGGGCGATCAGCCGATTTTTGAACCGTCGCAGGTGGATGAAGTCATCCAGCCGCTCCTTGATGATCCGTCCATCAACATGTCTACGCTGATTTATAAAATTATTCTCGATGAGGAAATAACCCATCCCCACGCGGTCAAAGTTGTTCTCGATCATCAGAATTTCGCTCTTTATTTCTCCCGCGCCACCATTCCTTATGTGCGCGACAAAAAGCTCAAAGCTGATTACTATAAACATCACGGAATTTACGCCTATCGCCTTGATTTTCTCGATATCTTCACCAAATTGCCTGAAGGAAAACTGGAAAAGCTCGAAGCGCTGGAACAATTGCGCGCGCTGGAATACGGCTACAAAATTAAAGTCGTCATCACTCCGCACGATTCCGTGGAAGTGGATAATCAGCAGGAATTGGAAAGAGTGCGTCGTATTCTTACGGAAAAAAAATCACGGGTATGAACCAACATTTCGAAGCAAGCTGCGGTTTATTGTACCCTCCGCTTCGCGGGATTGTTCAACTTACCAATTCCAATACGCTACGCTTTCGGAATTGGAGTTTCACAATAAGGGGCAAGTGTATGAAAATTACAAATGTTAAGTTGGCCATAAAATTAACACTAACATGTGTGTTTTTTATGCTGACTGCGACATTCACCGGCAACGCCGCTGAAATTGACGACAATCTGGCAAAATGCGTGGCAATCAAAGATGATAATGCCGCGAGATTGAAATGTTTCGACGAACTCGCAAAAAAACAAATCCTCACAAAAGAATCTATTATCGTAAAACCTGCTGAAAAAGCGATATCTCAGGAATCTGTAAGCACTGTTGATAAAACAACGCCCACGATACCTAAAACGGAAGAAAAATATTTTTCTGTTATGGAAAAACAATGGGATCTGAGAAGTGATAAACCTAAAGAAAGAAATATTTTTGTACTTTGGCCTTATCGCCCCTGTTTTTTTCTGCCGCTGGCCTATAATTCTTCACCCAATGACAGTACCCAACTAGATGTTGATCCCAAAGCCAAATCCCAATACAATGAAGCAAAATTTCAACTGAGCTTTAAATTTAAAATCTGGAGAGATATTATCAGGAGTGAAGCAATAAAAAATATTATCGAAGAAAGTACTGGAATCAGAGGAATTGATATCTGGCTAGCATATACACAGCAATCGTTCTGGCAGCTTTACAATTCGGCATTTTCCGCTCCTTTCAGAGACACAAACTACGAGCCGGAATTGCTCTTTAATTTCGACATACAGCAAAAAATCAGCGGACTCATGGGAACAAAGCTGCAATTTATAAACGTCGGATTCAATCATCAATCCAACGGACGCGCCGAGCCGCTTTCCCGCAGCTGGAACCGTATTGTTGCCAATGTCGGCTTAGAAAAAAATTTTGGTTTGGAGAAGAAAGATAACTTCGGCCTTCTGTTAAAAACCTGGTACCGGATTCCTGAAGACGCAGCTAATGACGATAATCCTGATATCACCCGATATGCGGGATATGGCGAACTATGGGGAACGCTCTACTGGAAAAATCAGAGGATTGCCGTTATGCTGCGCAATAATTTACGGTCGGAAAATTTGGGAGCTGTGCAGTTGGACTGGAGCGTGCCACTATCTACTATTCACGGATCTTTGGGAAAAAAGATCAGTCTTTATGTACAGTATTTTAATGGCTATGGAGAAAGCCTTCTAGACTATAACACGAGTATCAACCGGATAAGCGCTGGATTTATGCTGGCAGACTGGAATTAATATTCTTTGTGTTAATACTCTTTGTTGCATAATGCAATTAATTAATGTATATTGCTACCACAATGCAACATTGATAGTTGGAGGAATATGTCATGGCAACAGCGGTAAGAGTATCTGAAGAACTTGTAGGTGAAGCTAAGAAATTCAGCCGGATTGATCACCGGTCCGTAGCCGGTCAGATTGAACATTGGGCACGGATGGGCAAATGTGCCGAAGAAAATCCCGACTTGCCCTACTCTCTCATTAAGGAGATTTTGATTGGATTGGACGAACTGGATCAGGGCGAAAGGACCGAATATAAGTTTGGATAGAGCATTATGAAAATCTACCAGTCAAGATCGTTTGAGAAAAAAGTTAAGAAGATGTCACAGGCCGAGAAGGATTCTTTGGATCAAGAAGTTAGAAAAATTGCAGAAAACCCAACTACCGGAGAGGAAAAGAAAGGCGACCTGCGAGAAATATTTGTGCACAAGTTCAAGATTAAAACAGCTCAATACCTGCTCGCCTATCGAAAGATCGGCAAGGATTTGGAGCTCGTCATGATCGGTCAGCATGAAAACTACTACCGCGATTTAAAGCAGTATTTGAAAAAGCGGTAAGTTTGATAAATTCAGCCTTTACATTCAGCATTTCCATGGCTATGGAGAAGATCTGCTTGATTAGAATTGAAAAAACGAAGTTCGTATATTAATTATTAGGTTCTGACGAAATGAATACTTCTATTGACCAATACAATCTTTCTGATGAACAGGAAAAGTGGGTAGTCACCAGAACTAAGCGGTATAAGGTACGGCGTCAGATTCTGCGCGACCTGATAAAAACGCAGAGAGGATGCTGTGCGTGGAGCGGGGTGAAGATGCGCTTTGAAAAAAGATCCCTTCATCCGCCAACAGATCATATTGCTGCAGTCATTGATCACAGTTCACCTAAGTCAGATGAGGACGGCTATTCCATAGTCTGCCATTACCTCAACGACACAAAAGGGAAGATGCCTCTATATCTTTTTGAAGCGCTACGAAAGACAGAAGAATGGAAAAAAGCCATGGAAAGAATGAAAGCTCAACAAATGATAACCCCGGAAGACTCAAATGCAATAATTGAAGGTTTTAAGAGGGGGAAATGAGCCTCAAAAGTCATTGCAGCCGATGTGCAAGCTCCCGGCTGAACTTTGTGTGCTATACCGATTCCAAATCAAAGATGATATCAAGGCGGCTAGGCGTATTTTACATACGTTGAGGAAACCGACAACGACGCCAACGCAGATAGCGCTTTGAGTTGGAATTGGTATCAGTCTTTGAAGATTGCTCCGGTTGATGCCGACGTTACCAGCTTTGCATATCTCGCCAGATAGCCGGTGGTAATTGACGGTTTGAACGGCTTCAAAGCTTTTCTTCGTTTGGCCAGTTTCTGATCGCTTACTTTCAAATTAAGTTTCTTGGCCGGAATATCGATGGCGATAATATCGCCTTCTTTCACCAGCGCGATCGGGCCGCCTTCCGCGGCTTCAGGCGATATATGGCCGATTGCCGCGCCCTGCGTGCCACCACTGAAACGTCCGTCCGTCAAAAGTGCAACGGTTTTATCCAGCCCCATACCCACGATTGCGGATGTGGGCGAGAGCATTTCTCTCATGCCCGGGCCGCCTTTGGGCCCTTCATAGCGGATAACCACAATGTCACCACCTTTAATCTTGCCGCCCATAATTGCGGCAATGGCGTTATCTTCACAATCAAACACGCGGGCTCTGCCTTCGTTTACCTGCATGGCCGGCGCCACCGCTGATTGTTTGACCACCGCTCCATCCGGCGCGAGGTTGCCGCGCAAAATCGCAATGCCGCCTTGCTGTGAATAGGGATTTTTCAAAGGCCGGATGACATCCGTATTCAAAACACGAGCATCTTTTAAATTGGCGCCGACAGTTTTGCCGGTAACGGTGATTGCCTTCTCATCAATCACGCCCAAGGCGCTGATTACTTTCATTACGGCCTGAATGCCTCCTGCCGTATCCAAATCTTCAATATGATGATGCCCGGCGGGGCTCAGTTTACAGAGGTTGGGGGTCTTCCCACTGATTTTATTAAAGAGGTCTAAATCGAGTTTGATTCCCGCTTCATGGGCGACGGCGGGAATATGTAAAACGGTATTGGTGGAGCAACCCAGCGCCATATCCACGGCAACGGCATTTTTAAAAGCGGCCAGCGTACAGATATCGCGCGGCTTGATTTTTTTCTTGAGCAAGTCCATTATTTTCATTCCGGCATGTTTGGCCAGCCGATGACGGGAAGCCAGCACGGCAGGAATAGTTCCATGGCCGGGCAACCCCAGACCCAATGCTTCCGTGACACAGTTCATGGAATTGGCAGTGTACATGCCGGAGCAAGAACCGCAGCCCGGACAGGCGCAATCTTCCAATTGCTTCAATGCGGCGGCAGTCATCTTTTTGGCTTTGACGGCGCCGACGCCTTCAAAGACAGTGATAAGGTCAACGGCCTTACCCTGAAGTTTTCCCGCAAGCATCGGTCCGCCGCTGATAAAGATAGCCGGGATATTCAGGCGCAGCGCTACCATGAGCATGCCCGGAATGATTTTGTCGCAGTTGGGAATAAAAACCAGAGCGTCAAAAGGATGAGCCATCGCCATGATTTCGATGGAATCGGCAATCAGTTCGCGGCTGGCAAGCGAATATTTCATACCGGCATGTCCCATCGCGATGCCGTCGCAAACACCGATGACCGGAAATTCCACGGGTGTTCCTCCAGCCATACGGATTCCCGCTTTGACATCCTGGGTGATTAAATCCAGATGGATGTGTCCTGGAATGATTTCATTGGCTGAATTGACCACACCGATCAATGGCCGCGCAATTTCTTCATCGGTGTAGCCCATCGCTTTAAAAAGCGAACGATGCGGCGCCCGTTCAAAACCTTTTTTCATGAGATCACTTCTCATTGTTTTCTCTCCCTTAATTCAAAATATTCATTTTATCATTCCGGGCTTGACCCGGAATCCAGGAAAGATTTAACAATACTGGATCCCGGCCTACGAGACTGTGTCGTAATTACCATTTTGTCATTCCGTGCAAGCGAAGCGCGACACGGAATCCAGCATTACCCGTAACTTCTGGATACCGGCTTTTGCCGGTATGACGATATTGAAGCTGTTTTCTCCTATTGTGACACAGTCTCTACGCGGGAATGACAATTTTATTGGTTTTGTATATTGTTACAAATCCGTTGTTACTTCTTTCTCTTTTCCGGTCGCAACTCGCGCACGGCGGCTCCCGCTTTCCACATTTCCGAATCACGCATTTCTTTGAGTTCCTTCTCCAGTTTAACTTTGTAGTCAGGAGCGCTGTTGACTCTCAACACAATTTCCGTCTCTTTGCCGGTCGCGACTGATTTATAAAGTTCTGCAAATACAGGTGCCACCGCTTTGCGGAATTTATGACGCCAATCCAAGGCTCCTCTTTGAGCCGTGGCGGAGCAATTGGCATACATCCAATCCATGCCGTTTTCCGCAACCAGTCGAATGAGGCTCTGCGTCAGCTCTTCCACCGTTTCGTTAAAGGACTCGCTTGGAGTGTGGCCGTGTTTGCGCAATTCATTATACTGCGCTTCCATCATTCCGGCCAGCGCGCCCATGAGAACGCCTCGTTCGCCGGTCAAATCGCTGTAAACTTCCATCTGGAAAGTGGTCGGAAATAAAAACCCGGACCCGATAGCAATACCCATAGCAATTGTCCGCTCCATCGCGCGGCCGGTGGCATCCTGATGCACGGCAAAGCTGGAGTTTATGCCGCTGCCGTCCAGAAAATTTCTGCGCACAGAGGTTCCCGATCCTTTAGGCGCGACCATGATTACATCCACGAAGGCAGGCGGAATAACACCGGTCTGTTTCTTATAAACAATGGAAAATCCGTGCGAAAAATAAAGCGCGTCGCCTTTTTTAAGATTAGCCTTGACTTTGGGCCAGAGAATCTTTTGGGCGGCGTCGGAAACAAGATACTGAATAATCGTACCGCGCTGGACGGCTTCTTCAATGGAGAAAAGCGTTTTGCCAGGCACCCAGCCATCGGCGATGGCCTTCTTCCAGTATCGTTTATCTTCCTTCGCCTGACCGATAATTACATTAATGCAGTTATCTCTCATATTAAAAGCCTGCGCCGGTCCTTGAACTCCGTAACCCAGCACCGCTACTACTTCTTTTTTCAAAACTTTCTGAGCTTTCTTCAGAGAAAACTCTTTCGATGTGATGACATCTTCAATGACACCGCCAAAATTAATTTTTGCCATAATACCCCCTGTAATTTAATATTAGTGAAACTCCAATGCCGAAAGCGAAGCGCGTCGGAATTGGTAAGTTGAACTATACCCACGAAGCGATGGGTATGATACTCCGCAATTTTCTATTAAATTTGTTTCTAAAAATTGCCCTTTCATACTCATAATTAATTTTCCAAGTTTAACGCAATAATGCCCGTCCTTGTTATATCAGCGATACCGAGAGGCGCAAGATGAGCCAAAGCAAAATCAATTTGCGACTGATCGCCGGTTATTTCCAAGATTATATATGTATCGGCGGACACTATTACTTTCCATTTATTCGTGTCAACCGCTTTCTTTATTTGCTCTTTTTTGTCCGCTGTTAAATTCACGCGGACTAGAATCAGCTCCCTATGAATTGATTCCACGTTGGTTAAATCATCCACGGTAATGACATCGACGAGCCTTTGCAATTGATTTTCAATACGAGTGACAGTTTCCTGACTGCCCACAGTGGTCATAACAATTTTTGATATTTCGTATTGCGTGGTCGCATTCACACAAAGGCTTTCAATGTTATATCCTTTACCGCCCAGTGTTCCGGCAATCCTGGCCAACACGTCCGGCTTGTTGTGAACAAGTATTGAAATTATGTGCTCCTTTTTTTCCATTTTTAACCTCACAATCATTTATATTTAGATAAAGCGCATCCGGCATGCGCCGGATATACTCCACATATGCGCAGCCCAGCGAATGCTGGGGATTCGCGTGCCCTCTAGGGTATTTTACGAAGTCGTCAATTTATCATTTCTCTGCTCCCCAACGACATGTTACTGATCGAATCACCCGGATGCACCATGGGATAAACGCATTCTTCGCGCGACACCCGGAAATCCATCAACACCGGTCGATCAAGCGAAAGTCCCTGCTTTAGAACAGATTCCACTTCTTCGGGTTTAGTCGCACGCAGGCCGACCACGCCGAATGCTTCGGCCAATTTTACGAAGTCGGGGGCATAAGTCATATCTGTATGCGAATAGCGTTTTTCGTAAAACAATTCCTGCCACTGGCGAACCATTCCCAAATAACCATTGTTTAAAAGAACTATTTTTACATTAATCTTATATTGCGCGGCGGTGGCCAGTTCCTGGATATTCATCTGGATGCTGCCGTCGCCGGCGATATCCACAACCTGCTTATCCGGAAAAGCACATTTGACACCGATGGCCGCGGGCAGGCCGAAACCCATTGTCCCTAATCCGCCCGAAGAAATGAAAGTATTGGGATGATCAAAATGAAAAAACTGCGCTGTCCACATCTGATTTTGACCGACTTCAGTTGTAATAATCGCGTCACCTTTGGTTAATTTATGCAAAGTCTCAATTACAAACTGCGGTTTGATGACCTTGCCGTTCTGACAATATGTCAGCGGAACTTTTTCCTTCCATTCGGCAATCTGTCCCAGCCATTCCTGCCGCTCTGCCGGTGTTTGTGTGTAATTGTGCTCCGCTATAAATTTGATCAAATCCGAAAGTGTTGCCTTGGTATCGCCGATTATCGGCAAATCAACAACAACATTTTTATTGATGGAGGAAGGATCAATATCAATGTGGACAATTTTGGCGTTGGCGGCAAATGTTTCAATAGTGCCGGTGACCCTGTCGTCAAATCTCACGCCGACGGCCAGAAGCAAATCACAGTGGCTGATGGCCATATTGGCATAATAAGTGCCGTGCATTCCCAGCATGCCCATCCACAGAGGATCGGTTCCCGGAAAAGAACCAAGTCCCATCAAAGTGCCGGTAACGGGAATTTGATATTTTCTGGCCAATTGGGTCAGCAGTGCCGAAGCCTTTCCCAGGATGACGCCGCCGCCGGTCATAATTAAAGGTCTTTTAGCTGAATTAAGCATTTCGAAGACATTGGCCATTTTCTTGGGAGCCGGTTTATAGGCTACTTCGTAATTGCGAATTTTTATACTGGCGGGATCATAATCTGCTTCCGCGGCCATCACATTTTTCGGCAAGTCAACCAAAACAGGACCCGGCCTTCCCGAACGCGCGATATGAAACGCTTCCTTAATAGTCGAAGCGAGGTCGTCAATATTGCGCACCAGAAAATTATGCTTGGTGCAGGGACGTGTTATCCCCGTGATATCACATTCCTGAAAAGCATCATTGCCGATAAGTCCCGTGGGCACCTGTCCCGTAAAAACAACCAGGGGAATTGAATCCATATTCGCCGTGGCAATGCCGGTAACGGTATTGGTAGCACCGGGACCGGACGTGACCAGGCACACACCCACTTTTCCTGTTGCGCGGGCGTATCCGTCAGCGGCGTGAACGGCACCCTGCTCATGCCGGACTAAGATGTGCCTCATGTCGCTTTTATAAAGCTGATCGTAGATATCAAGAACGGCTCCTCCGGGGTACCCGAAGATAATATCAACTTTTTCTTCTTCGAGCGCCTTGAGCAAAATTTGTGTGCCTTTCAGCTTCATATTTTAAATATCCTCCTGTTTATTATAATATAATGCATCGGCTCAAAACCGTAAAACTAAAAAAGCCGCCAGTTTCTTTGGGAAAAAGCGGCTTTGTGCCTGAAACAACAAAGCCGCGGGCTGTAGGGGCCTGCGGCTTGTATCTTTTATTTTTATTTCTTAAAGATACAGAGCGGCAGACCCCGTACGTACGACTACTACAAGTACCAATACTTTGGTCAGTATCTGAATAACGCCGCTTTCTAAGTCTTTAAGAAACATAATTTCATTCCGTTGAATTAATTTGTAAGTTTAATAGCGAAAAATAAATTGTTTGTCAAGCCCCTTTATATTAGATCTTTTTATCTGAATAAATCTTCTTTTTCTTCAGTTGAGTCATTAGGTTTTTCACTGGGCTGTGCGTTAGCCAAAAAGGCTTCGGAAATAGTCTCTGATCCGCTAGCCGGCCGGCCTGTCTTGGGATTAACCTTGACCAACACAATGCCTTCCGGTGCGGGAAAAGATTCCACAGGTGTTTTTTGCAAAAACTTTTCCATAAAATAAAGCCAAATAGGGGCCGCCGCTCTTCCGCCTACTTCTTGATTTCCCAAAGAGGCTTCCTGATCAAAACCTACCCAGACTCCGGCAATCAGAGAAGGAGTGGCACCGATAAACCAGGCGTCACGAGTGTCATTCGTTGTTCCAGTCTTTGCGGCTACAGGCCTTCCTATGCTTTTAACCCGCGTGCCGGTGCCGCTTATCACAACATCCTGCATAACATAAGTTGTCATAAAAGCGATACGGGGATCAATAACCTGTTCAGACTGCACCTTAGTTTCTTCAAAAACATTACCCGTGCGATCAACAATTTTTTTAATGAAATAAGGTGTTACTTTTTTACCTTGATCAGCCAAAACACCATAAGCTTGGACAAGTTCCTGCAGCGTCACGCCCGATACCCCTAGCGCTAATGCTAAGTTACGCGATAGAGGAGAAGTAATTCCCATGTTCATAGCGTATGATACCGCGTAATCCACGCCAATTTGTTGCAAAACTTTAATGGTCACAATATTTCGGGAATGGACAAGTGCGGTTCTCATGGTAATAGGCCCCAGGAATTTTTCATCAAAGTTTTTCGGTTTCCAGACACCACCTTCCTGGCTTGGATCTTCTAAAGAAATAGGAGAGTCATCAAATCGTGTCGAGGGATTCAAACCCTTATCGAAAGCTGCCGTGTAGATCAGTGGTTTAAAAGCGGACCCCGGCTGCCTGCGGGATTGCGTTGCGCGGTTGAATTCGCTTTTATTGAAATCACGGCCCCCGACCATCGCGCGAATAGCGCCTGTTTTCACATCCATGCAAAAGAGCGCTCCTTGAACAAGCCCCCGTTGATATTTTTGCCTGTCTTCCAATTCCGCCAAACCTTTTTCCACAGCGTCACGCGCGTATTTTTGCGCGGACAAATTCAAAGTCGTATAGATCGAAAGACCTTCCTTGTAAAGAACGTCCGCGCCATATTTTTCCTGC
>Ga0209777_10000951_pt1 | contig 44446 bp, 41 predicted proteins | sample FrelakmetHBP12HB_FD_187147 | JGI IMG/M metagenome (GOLD analysis project Ga0209777, IMG submission 187147) | Freshwater lake sediment microbial communities from the University of Notre Dame, USA, for methane emissions studies -HBP12 HB (SPAdes)... | ecosystem: Environmental > Aquatic >...
CGGCATGTAACATCTCGTCACCTCGTCAAATAAAACACGATAACCGTCAGTGTAAGTTTAATGCCTGTAATTAGTATTGCAACCACGGCCTAATCTATTTACCTCCTACCCCTCCCCCGCCACTCGTCCGTACATTCAGGATGATAAAACCGCATCCGCCCACGCTTGAAAATCTCTGGGCAGTAGCGTGCTGTGCTCATCACTGAGTGGTGGTGGTTGTGGTTGTGTTCACACGCTCGTCTGTCTGTACGAGAGCCGACATAGTCCCATCATAGATTGCCACCTGTGTCGAGCCTTGATGATCGGCACCGTATAATCCGCTTCCATCGTTATTAGTCCCGAAATAGCAATAAGTTTTCCCGTTCACCTCTAAAATGTATGGATCAGATACCTGTCCTAATCCAATCTCGCCTACTCCCTCATAGCGGGCTGCTCGTGGAATAGTTGAATACTGTGGACTCATCGTCCAGTTGTCGGTAAGCGCGGCGGCAGTAAAGCGATATATGTCAGAAGGGAGTCCAGCTTCAGGCATGCCATGAACCCACATCCACCACTTGCCATTAATGTAATATGGCAGGGTAGGGCCGCCGAATCGAGTTATTGTACCATAAGGCTTTACTCGGGGATTACTGCCATTGTCTGTATAATTGAGAAAATCAGGGGAGGTGAACAGGCCTATTTCCCAACCTGCTGCCCCGGTAGCTTCGACAAAAAGATACAGTGTCCTGTTTTGAACTATTCCTGCAACGTTGCCGTAGTTGGAAGCGTGCCACGCTGCGGGCACTCGTGGAATTATGTTTTCTTTTGCAATAGTGAAAGTTCTCCCGTTTACCGAAGTGTATAAATCAAGTTGCGTGTAGGTATGGCTCGATGTGAATAGATAATATATTCCATTATCCTTCATCACAAACGGACAATTTGAATCACTAGGCAGTATACCGCTTCCCAAATCATTCCAATTAGTAATGCCGTCTAGACTCTCAGCATATCCATTATTGTACCACATCTTAAATACAGACGTTGCATTATCAAAAAATTGTGAGTGTCCGGCTTCATAAATAACGGATGGCTCAACTCCAAATCCTTCAACAGCAGATATTACATGCCGCGTCCAGACATTTCCCGTTGATACCGGCGTGGTATCTGCGACAATGCAGCCCTGCCAGCCCTGTGTCCATCCTGCCGTGCCAGCCTCATAGTTAATGCGAAATCCGGCCTTGTGATTTGCAAAAATAGTTGAACCGCTGAACGACGGCTTATCGCCTGAAAAATAAGCATCATATAAATTTGTGCAGCCACTAAATGCATTTGTTCCAATACTTTTAATGCCTGCTGGAATGGTTACACTTGTAATTGTAGTATTATTTAAAAAGGCAGACGGTGAAATAGAACCAACCACACACCCATCAATCGCATAAGGTATTATAACATCCCCACCACTCCCAGAATAACCAGTTATTATGGGTTTATTAGTAGTAGCACTTGTACTCGAAGAATCCCACCCACAACTAAAATCTCCCCATGTCGTAAATATATTCCCCATAGAACTGAAAAGAATCATCGGGAAATCATTAGTTGCATAGTTGGTTTTTTGCGTCCCATCCCAATTATATAGTCTTAAATTACCACTCATACCTAGATGCGCCTCAGTATCAGTAGCAACTTTTATATAATTAGTACCATCTACCATATCGGAAGCTCGTGCTATTGCTAAGCCATAAGTTTTTGTCGTGACCATTGGGCAGGTTATGTTAAAATATTTAGTACCCGAAGATGTAATTGTTAAGTTATCTGAAGTACACTGTGCAGGGCTCACCATATTATTGCCCGTCATTTCAGATATTCTAAATACATACGTCCCTCCGGAACCTTGTACAGTTATGGCTATTCCAACATGTTTTACTGTATAATTGTCGGCTGGAACGAATCCCGCTTGACCTAGAACTGGGCATGCAGTAACCCCAACGCTCGCGGGGCTACTTGATACTGCTGGTTTATTCAATAATAAAACCTGAGGACACACACCACAATCCAGAAATCCCAAGCCAAGTCCTGCGTAAACCGCTACCGGAAGAAAGAATAATAAAAGTATGATGATTAGCTTCTTCATGGTTGTAAACTCCCGAATAACTGCCATGTAGCATTATCGGTTTTTATAAGTGTCAGACCGACATACTGCGCCCCAGCAGCTTTATCTCCAGCTTTCGAGTTGAGCGTTACACCTCCCGCACCGGCAAATGTTAGTTTACCCGCACCACTTTGCACAACGTTTAACTGCGAGCCAATCGGTATTGCCACGGCAGTCGTTCCGGGCACTGTATATGTCTGCGCACTGGCATTGTCAGCCATGACAAGAGTGTTTGTTGTGACGTCCGTAAGAACGAATGTGTAGGCTTTTGTCGTTGGTTTATTTATCGTATAAAGTTTGTCCAGTTTACCTGTAATATCAGTAGTGCCGCCCCCACCACTTGAACCCGACACATCCCAATTTTTACCCCACAAACCGGCATGGCAAATAATTGGCAGGGCAAAAACGAAAAACAGTATGGTAATTATTTTTTTCATAGTTCCCTTACTCCCCAAAAATAGGGGCGAACGCCGTTCCCCCCTGCGATCCAAAACCACATTTTATGCACGGCAGTCAGACCCTTACAACAAAGCTGCCTGCCATCTTGTCGTGCCAGCCCTGCTTGCGCCTGTCAAAAGCGATCCAGGCAAAGCCGAGGCCTGCACACAGCAGGCTGATGAACGAACCGAAATATCGCACCGTGGCCCGCGCAAAGCCGATGGTGTTTCCATCGCGCGTAACCACCTTGAGGCCAAGAGCAAGCTTGCCGACGGTCTGCCCGGTTACCGCATGAAAATAGATAAAGTAAAAAGCCTGGACAATCACGTTTGCCACAAGCTGGGGAATAAGCAGCGCTTTCACGGGGTCATCGATTTCAGGCGATATATATTGTATTATGCCAATGGCTGTGCCGGTGACAAGCATCATGACAAAGCCGAGCACGATGCCGTCGAGCATATAGGCCCAGAAGCGGTGCCAGAAGCCGCCATAATGGACCTGCGCAGAAGGCCCTGCCGGGGCAATTGCGCCGCGGCTCGCGGATGCCGTCTCGATTTCAGCAAGGTCGCGCTTTAAGGCATCAAAAGTCATGTCGATGCCGGGAGGAGGCCCGGAGGCAGCGGCCTGCACCTCAAGAGATGCGCCGCAGCGAAGGCACAGCTTGTCGTTTTCAGCATTCAGACATCCGCATCGCAGACAGCGCATAGGCCGTAATTCTTTCTATCCGATAGTGCCGGTTTCATAGCCGATAATTGCAAGCACGGCAAGCGACACGGTCTCGGCGCGCAGCACGATTTTACCGAGCCCCGCAGCAGCAAAACCGCACTTTCTGGCCAGCGCAACTTCGGCATCAGAAAACCCGCCCTCGGGGCCAACCATAAAGACAATACCTTTAAGCCCGCTGCGCCCTGCAAGCAGGCTGCCGAAGCTCACAGCCTGTTCCTGCTCCCAGAGCAGCACTTTTAAAAACCCGTCGAAGGGGCCGGCCAGAGCTTCTTCAAAATCGCCGGCCTCATCGACGACCGGCACCCGGCGCACGCCGGATTGCTTGACAGCGGATATGGCAATCTGCTGCCAGTGATGCTGTTTTTGAGCAGCTTTGTCACTGTCCCAGCGGGGAATGCAGCGCGACGAAAAAAAAGGCACAATACGCGACGCGCCCAGCTCCGTGCTTTTTTGCACGATAAAATCCATCTTCTGTGACTTGAGCACTGCCTGGGCAAGCACGACAGGGCACGCATTGGGGCTGTCGGCGGCAAAGGTTTCGATAATCCGGACGGTAACGGCATGGGCAGCGCGTTCTGCAATCAGGCCGCTGTAGGCGGCACCCGATGCGTCAAACAGCACGATTTCGTCATCGCGCTTCAAGCGCAGCACCCGGAGGATATGCCGGGCTTCATCGCCGGTTAATGTCACCGTTTCAGAAACCGGAGGGCTTTCTATATAAAAACGACGCATGGTGTCCTTTCAGTCTGTCGGGCTGTTTATGGTAATGGATTACCGGTCACCTGCAGCCTCGATCCCTGCACAGTTACTTTCGACCTTTACATAGCACAGTTTTAGTGATAAAAAAACGTCTCTCACATAATCAAACAAAGTATCCGGAATATCTCGATATTTCAACTTGTTGCAGGAGTGGCGCCATGAAGGTTCTGGTGGTAGGCGGCGGCGGGCGCGAGCATGCCCTTGTCTGGAAAATAGCTCAAAGCCCGAAGGTGACAAAAATTTACTGCGCGCCGGGCAATGCCGGCATAGCAGGAATTGCAATATGCGTGAACATCCCCGCAAACGATATACAAGGGCTGAAAAAATTCGCCCTTAATAACGGCATAGGCCTTACCGTTGTGGGGCCGGAGCTGCCCCTCACCCTGGGCATAGTCGACAGCTTTGAAAAAGACGGCCTGCGCATATTCGGCCCCAATGCCGCTGCAGCCCGTCTTGAGGGAAGCAAGCAGTTTGCAAAAGAGATCATGCGCGAAGCAGGCATACCCACGGCGGACTTTGCCGTGTTTACCGATGCCGGCGCGGCAAAAAAATACATACACGAAAAACAGCAGCCACTGGTGGTGAAAGCAGACGGCCTTGCCGCAGGCAAGGGCGTATTCCCCTGCCAAACTGCCGATGAGGCGGCCCGTGCCGTCGACCGCATCATAACGCAGAAGGAATTCGGCGATGCGGGAGCTGTTGTCGTTATTGAGGAATTTCTGGAAGGCGAGGAGGCCTCGTTCATCTGCTTTACCGACGGCGCAACCGTTGTACCCCTGCCCTCGTCGCAGGACCACAAGCGCATCTTCGACAATGATGCCGGCCCCAATACGGGCGGCATGGGCGCATACTCGCCTGCTCCGGTGGTAACGCCGGAGGTGCACGAGCGCACCATGGAAACAATCATGAAGCCCCTTGCCGCTGCATTTGCAGCAAAGGGCATCCCCTTCAAAGGCAGTGTCTATGCAGGGCTTATGATAAAAAACGGCATGCCCCGCGTGCTTGAATTCAACATGCGCATGGGCGATCCTGAGACCCAGCCCATTGTATTCCGGCTCACCAGCGATCTGGTGGAGCTCATGGAGGCGGTCATCGACGGCAGGCTTGCACAGGTCGATGTGCAGTGCGACCCCCGGCCCTCGGTCTGCGTGGTCATGGCCGCTAAAGGCTATCCTGACAAATATGAAAAGGGCAGCGCCATCCTGGGCCTTGATGATGCGGCGCAGGTTCCCGACACCTTCGTGTTCCACGCGGGCACGTCACTAAAAGACGGCGCCATTGTGACCAGCGGCGGCCGCGTGCTCGGGGTGACTGCCCGGGGCGCAACTATTCAGGATGCCGTTGTGTCGGCATATGCCGCTGCTGAGCGCATCAGCTGGGACGGCGTTCACTACAGAAAAGACATAGCACGGAAAGCATTCGGCAGATGAAAACGTACTGGCTTGAACAGCGCAAGGATATTTTTGTCCGCAATCTGGTGCAGGATTTCTTTGCCGCGAAAAAATATTTCGATGAGCTGCGGGAGCACCATAAAAAAAAGAGCGCCCTGCCTTACAGCATGCTTGACACCTGGGTCGGAACTGAAGCAGACAAGGGGCCCCTATGGAATCTCAAAGAGCAAAGCCACCGCCTGTACCGCAGCAACCCCTCGAAAACAAGCTTATATGAAAACCTGTTCGACTGGGTTGTCGGCTCGATTTTCCACGAAACCATGAAGATCAAGGAAGACGTCTATCAGATAGAGTCCTACAAGCCCCTGCTGGAGCTAGGGCTGAGCGACGATACGGCGCATCGTGAAATCGCCAAAATAATCCAGGAGTACTACGCGCTTATCGACCGGGCCAGCCGCAGCCTCAAGGAAGAAATTGAAAGCATTGACGAGCTGTTCACCAAGGGGCTTCTGCATCTGCGCGCCCTGATTTTGACCTATAAGAACAATGCCCTGCTGCTGCGGTTTCTGATCGACAATAAAAGAACCGCAGACCACATGCTGGGCCAGGGCGGGTTGCAGCAGCTCCTGCAGGAGATGTTTCCGGCAGGCGTCCACGAAGCATATATTCTCATGTCCGAAAGCTGCATGCAGAACGGCTGGTACGACCAAGCCCAAAAATATCTCAATACCGCCATGAAAACCGGGCCCGCGAACAAAGGGCTCCATGAACAGCTCAAGGCAAAACTCGGACTCATATCTGAAAAGGAGTAACAGCATGCAGAAACCACTGGTCGGCATCATTATGGGAAGCGACTCTGACCTGCCCCTCATGCAGGAGGCGCTCAAGATACTGGATGCATTTGCTATTGCCTACGAAGTGCACATATCATCGGCCCACCGCACACCGGCGCGCACGGCGCAATTCTCAAAAACCGCCCGCGACCGCGGCATTGAAGTTATCATAGCAGGCGCCGGCCGGGCAGCCCATCTTGCAGGAGTTATTGCAGCTGAGACCACGCTGCCGGTCATCGGCGTACCCATCGATTCCTCTGCGCTCCAAGGCCTCGACGCGCTGCTGTCCATGGTGCAAATGCCTGGCGGCATACCGGTTGCCACTATGGCCATAGGCAAGGCCGGCGCAAAAAATGCAGCTCTTTTTGCCGCGCAGATACTGGCGCTGAAATATCCCGAACTGCAGCAGAAGCTGCTCGACTACAAACAATCAATGGCCGCCGAAGTGGAAGCAAAAGATCAGGCTTTGCAGGAGAAGCTTTCGAAGAAATAGTACCGCTCACCCTAACCCTCAACACTTTCGAAGTAGACGTATACTATTTGAAACAATAAAAACCCTGCGTCATTCCCCTTGCTTGCCCGGAATCTTAACGCTATCCTGCGCATGATTCCGGACAAGCCAGAATGACAGGAATGGTGTTGTTTGCCGGATATTTTATTTTTTCTTTTTTGTTCATAACTATTGACCCTAGAGCATTTTTCTTTTTACTATAGACGGTCTATCTATCTGTCATCTCGACCGCAGGGAGAGATCTTAGGCTGAAGTACAATCAAGGTGTTAAGATTGATGCGCAAGGGCGCAACCTGCGGACTCACATTCGTTCGAAATGACAATAGGGCTACACTATTTAGAAAAATGCTCTAACCCACTCTAAAAGGAGAGGTCAGCTATTGTTAGTTCTCATATAAAATGTCATTCTGCGGCTTGACCGGAGAATCCAAAATCAAAAATTGTTTATGCCTCAAATTTTCACCATCAACCCACAGTCTCCCGACGACGCTGCGCTGCATGAAGCAGCAGCAGTCATCCGCCGCGGCGGCATCGCTCTCTACCCGACAGAAACATTTTACGGGCTTGGTGTGCTTTTCAATAATGAAGAAGCACTTGTTCGGCTCTTTGCCGCCAAGGGACGGCGCGAAACAAAGCCCGTGCTGCTGCTCATAGAAAACAGTATGGAGCTTGAAAAGCTGACGCCGGAAATTATCCCCGAGGCGCTCGCGCTGGCAGAGCGCTGGTGGCCCGGCCCTTTGACAATGCTGTTCAGGGCTCTGCCGAACCTCTCGCCGTATCTCACGGGAGATGAAGGCAAAATCGGCTGCCGTATTTCAAGCCACCCGCTCGCGCAGCGCCTTGTTGAACTCGTTGGCGAGCCCATTACCTCAACAAGCGCCAACCTTGCAGGCGCCCCGAGCGCGACGCGGATTGCCGACATCTCACCCGGACTGCTTGACCTGGTTGATGTGATAATCGATGCCGGCGAAACCCCGGGCGGGCCTGCTTCTACGCTTCTTGACGTCTCCGCGCACCCTTTCATCGTACTGCGGGAAGGCGCGATTCCAGCCAGTAACCTTTAAGCACGTAAATCCGCCTTGAAACGGGTGATCAGGCCGTCTTCCACAGCCTGTATCGCCAAACTTCCACAGCGCTATGCCAGCAGCACGTCGATGTTTACATGGGCTTTCACCATGTTTTTCAGCAGATCGACCTTGTCTGCGGCCTCCCGGGTCAGCAGCGGCTCCAGGCGGTCGATCTGCCGTGCAACCTGATAGGTATCGGGCGTAACCAGCAGCATGGGCATGCCGCTCTCTTCAGCCTTGGCAATGATGTTGGACGGGGGAAGTATGTTATTGGTAAGGATAATGCCTGCGGCATTGTGGTTGAGCGCGGCAAGAATCATGTCGCTGCGGTCGCCGCCCGTTATGATCAGCTTGTCTTCTTTTTTGAAAAGGGGCTTCTGCACGGCCACATTACCCGACATGGCGCCGATGAAAATATTTTTCACCTTGCGGTCAAGATTGGCCTCGGCATTGAGCACCTTGGCAAAGAGCTTGTCGGCAAGATACCGCAGCGAAAAATATGTCAGCTCACTCTGATACGGAAGAACGCCAAGCACGTTCAGGCCGGTTTGCCTGATTTCCGGCAGGTAGGTTTCCTTAAAATCATCCACATTGTGGACTTTATTGACGATGATGCCGGCGACCCTGATGTCTTTCATGTCGACGCTGCGCCTGACGAACATGATGTCATCGAGAATAGTGTCATCGTCGCCGCTGATGACGAAAACCACCTTGCCGCCCAGATACTGCGCCAGCGACAGCGCGTCCAGATGCACCGAGGTGCCGTAGGAAATGGATTTGCCCGCCTCGACGATGAGCAGGTCCCTGCCCGCCCCGAGCGTTTCGGCCATCTCGCTGAGCTTGGCCCGAATCGTGTCCTGATTGTACATAAACCGCAGCTTTGAGTGGTCAAAGCCGATGCTCATGTCGTCGGGCTGCACTTTCATGGAATAGAGGCCCGTCATAAGGGCCGCGTCATAGTCCCACAGGCGCTTCTTGCTGTACAGGAGCCGGTCGCCCAGGGGCTTCATGTAGCCGACCTGCTTCTGAAGCGTCTCGACAAGCCCGACGATCGTGCTGGTCTTGCCCGTGCTGTTTCTGAGCGATGTAACAACAATGGTATTCATGTCGTGCTCCTTTCATCCTTTGCAAGCAGAATACGGACATCCACGGCCTTGGCGCCCTTGTTCTGCTCATACACCATCAGGGGATTGATTTCAATATCGGATATGGCCGGGCATTTGCTGATCAGTGCGCCAAGCTTTATTATAACGGCTATGACGGCGTCGATGTCCTTCTGCTCTTCGCCCCGAACACCCAGCAGCAGCGGATAGGAGCGCGTCTCCTTGATCATATTCAAAATTTCGCGCCTGCTGAGGGGCAGCGCGCGGAAGGCAACGTCCTTCATCACTTCGACATATATTCCGCCCAGCCCGAACATGATAACGGGGCCGAAGGTCTGGTCGCGGCGCGCGCCGATAATGGTCTCGACCTCCTTTTTCAGCATTTCGGCTATTTCCACGCCCTCTATTTTGGCGTCGTGCTTATAGGCCCGGCAGCTCTGCATGATCGCCTGGTAGGCGTCGATGACTTCGTTGCGGTCCTCCAGATCAAGGGCCACGCCCCCGGCGTCGCTTTTGTGAATGATGTCCCTGGACACGACTTTCATGACCACGGGATACCCGCATTTTTCAGCGCAGGTAATGGCCTCATCGAGATTGCGGGCGATATAGCTTTTCGGCACAGGTATCCCGACGAGGTCCATTATCTTTTGCGCCTCATGGGCAAGAAGAAAGTAGCGGTCCTGTTTGATGGCGTTTGTGCAGATTTCGGTAATCGCGGCAACGGGAACAGCAGCGTCCTCATACAGCTCAGAGTGATAGCGCAGGTAGCGATGATACCAGTAGAGTTTTCCGAGACAGGCTACAGCCTCATCAACATCACCAAACACGGGCACGTTCTTTCTGCCCAGTTTTACAATCGCGTTTTCTATGTCTTCGCCGCCGACGATGGCAAACAGCAGCGGCTTCTTTTTCAGTTCATAACTGTTGTGGTTTTGTTCAAGCACCTTCTCCAGGTCGGCTGCAAGAAACGTGGAGGTTTCGCAGTACAGGGCAATGCTCGCGCCGATTTCTTTGGCGTCAAGGGCAACGCTCAGGGCCGAGTTATACTCCGCCCCTGCGGCGCCGCCGGTGATGTCGATGGGGTTCTTGGTTGAGCCGAAGCTCGGCGTGACCGGAGAAAACATCTCCTTGAGCTTTTTTCCGTCGTCGTAAAGCTCGATATCGTATTTCTCGCAGGCGTCGGTTGCCATAACGCCGATGCCGCCGCCGTTGGTGATAATGACGGCCTGGTCGCCGGTAGGGGCCGGCGAGTTCCCGAGGTATTTGCACCAGTCGAAAGCCTGCTGTATGGTATCGGCCCGGATGACGCCGTTCTGCCTCAAGATTGCGTCGATGATCTCATCGGACCCGGCAAGGGAGCCTGTATGCGATGCCGCCGCCACTGCACCGCGCTCAGACCGGCCGGACTTGATCACGACGACGGGCTTTTTCTTTGTGGCTTTCTTCACCGCCTCAATGAAGCGGTCGCCGTCCTTAATGCCCTCGATATACATGAGGATGACCCTGGTGCGCTCCTGATCGGTAAGATACTCCAGCAGATCAGCCTCGTCGATATCGCACTTGTTGCCGATGGAAACGATGGCCGAAAGCCCAATGTTTTCCACCTTGGACTTGCCGATCATGGCAAGCCCGAGAGCGCCCGACTGGGTGACGATGGCCACCGATCCCGGCATAATACCTCCCGGCCCGAAGGTTGCGTCCATACGGGCTTCCGCAGAATACACGCCGAAGACATTGGGCCCGACGACGCGCATGCCGCGGCTTGCGGCATAGTCGGCGATTTTGCGCTCTGTTGCGATATCGCCGATCTCGGAGAAGCCCGACGTGATGATGACATTATATTTTACGCCGCGGTCGGCGCAGGCTTTCACCGAATCGTACACGAACCGCGCCGGTATGGTGGTGCAGACCATATCGACCGCGCCGTCTATGGCATTGATGTCCGGGTATGCCTGCAGCCCCAGAACATCGCCCCCCGCGGGGTTGATCGGATAGAGCTTGCCCGCGTATCCGCTGGCGAGAATATTTTTAATGAATGTGTGACCAATTTTTTTCGGGTCCTTGGAAGCACCGACCACTGCGATGCTGCGCGGCTCAAACAACAGCTTGATATCGTTCATACTACATCTCCCGTCACATGTCCTTGAATACCAGTTTCAATTCATAAACGCTTTCGCTTCTTCGCTTTTCTATGTCGAATCCCCCATTTTCAAACAACCGCATCATGGGCTTGTTCTCCACCAGCACCTCTGCGGTAAAACCGAGAAGGCCCTGGCGCTTGGCAAGATAGGTCACATAGGCCAGAAGTTCCGTACCGATGCCTTTGGCCTGATACAGGTCGCGCACGACGACCGCGACCTCTGCCGTGTGTGAGGTTGGCTCAATGCCGTACTGGGCTATGCCCACAATCTGTTCATTTTCCGCTTCGCCGACAACCGCAAGAATGATTAATTCCTGCGTATAGTCGATAACCACAAAGTCCTGGAGGCGCTCATGGGGCATATCCTGCCGCTTTGAAATAAAGCGGCGGTACAGGCTGCGGTCGGATAGCGAGTAGTAGAAATCCTTCACCATGGGCTCATCGCTGATCTTGACCGGTCGCAAAAGCACGGTGAATCCCGCAGCCGTGGTGCGCCAGATCTCCAGGCTCTCGGGATATTCACCACGCTTGCCGGGTATAAACGCCTGGTCCTTGTAAATAAGGTCCAGACGCTTTGCCTCTTCAATAAGCCACGGCCTGAACTTGGGATGCGCGATGGCGATGAGGTCCATGGCGCGCTCGCGGATATTCTTGCCGTGGAGGTGGGCGATGCCGTATTCGGTGATGACGTAGTGCACATCGCCGCGCGTCAGCGTTATGCCCGTGCCTTCCTCAAGCAGGGGGACGATGCGTGAATGCTCGCCGTCGTTGGATGTAGAGCGAAGCGTAAGGATTGTTTTGCCGTTGGGGGAGAGGGCTGTCCCGCGCATGAAGTCTGCATGCCCGCCTGTCCCGCTGTATAAATATTTTCCTATGGTTTCCGACGTCGACTGCCCGGTCAGATCTATCTGCAGGGCCGAGTTGATGGCCACCATATTGTCGAAGCTGGCGATCGTGAGCGGGTTGTTGGTCACGTCGATCGTACGGAACTCAATTTCAGGGTTGTCATGAATATAGTCATAGGTGTCTTTCGTGCCCATGCAGAAAGACGCCACGGTTTTTCCGCGGCCGTACTTCTTCTGCGAATTGTCGACAACACCGGCCTTCATCAGTTCCACGATGCCGTCTGAAATAAGCTCGGTGTGCACGCCCAGATGCTTTTTATTTTTAAGGCTTGCCACGATGGCGTTGGGCATGGCCCCGTAGCCCACCTGTATGGTGTCGCCGTCCTGCACGATGCGAGCCACATAGTCCCCTATTTTTGGAGCGATGTCGTCGGACACGCCCGGCTTAAACTCAAGCAGCGGCTCGTCAAACGGCACAATGTAGCTGAGATCGGATACGTGGATAAACGTGTCCCCATGCGTGCGGGGCATATACGAGTTGACCTGGGCGATCACGATAGATGCCTGCTCCACTGCTGCCTTCACGATGTCCACGCTGATCCCAAGGCTCACATACCCGTGCTTATCGGGAAGCGAGGTCTGGATGAGGGCAATATCGAACTTCACGATGCCGCGTGATATCAGTGCCGGAACCTCGGAGAAAAACAGCGGCGTGTAGTCGGCAAGGCCCTTGTTGACGGCATCGCGGGAATTGTTCCCGACGAAAAAAGAATTGAGCCTGAAATTGCGCTTGAACTTTTCATGGGCATAGGGCGCCACGCCCATGGTCCAGACGTGGAAGACCTCGGCGTCGAAAAAAGCCTTGGGGTTTTTGCCCACATAGTCCGACAGCGCCTGCACCAGGTGCTGCGGCTCGCCGCAGGCCGTGCCGATAAATATCCGGTGGCCCCTGTGTATGTGTTTGAAGATGTCCTCCAGAGAAGCGAACTTGTCGGTGTATGACTTCTTCAGCTCATCAAAATATATTCGCCTGTCTTCAGAAAACATAATGACCTCGCTAGTAAAACCGCTGAACATGATTGTTGCGTCAACCCGTACTGATTGTGGCTCTCAACGAGGCGTTTGAAAACGAGAAATGTCTACAAAATCGATTTAAGTGCGCCGCCGCCCATGATGAGCCCCAGAGACAGCACGTCCCCGTCTTCGACTTTCGTTTTGATGCCGTCGGGAAAATCCTGCACCCACTGAATGCGCTTTTTGTTAACATACACGCTGGCGGTTTTATAATATCTGCCGCAGATCGTGCCTTCGGAATACAGATGCTCTTCAAGCCTCGAACCGTATTTCAGCACAAGCAGCTCCAGCACCTGTTCAACAGTAGTACTTTGCGGCACGGCCAATGTCTCTTCATGTTTATTGATGATGCCATAGACCGTGCTGAAATATTTGCAGGTTATTTTGGGCATATCGTTCGTAGCCTCAGTTATTGTAATAAGTGTTCAAACAAAAGGCAAGAGCCAATCGACAAAAACAAAAGCGACTGGTGCAGATTGACTCCTGACTTTATTTAAAAAGGCCCGGCAAGCCCTTAAAAAGCCTCCGGGCCCTGCGATATGCAGGTATCAGCCGGCCAGCGACTCCACCAGCGAGGTGAAGCCGCCGGCCATTGCTTCCTGTGCCTGCTTTACAGAGATCATCTTCTTGTTCTGCAAAAACTCAACCAGTCTGTAATAACCCGTAAGCATATAGCGGCGGTGTGTTGCATCATCCAGCACACCCGCTTTTTTCAGGGAGTCCAGCAGCGGCATATAATAATCATCAAGCTCTGCCAGCCGTTTTGCTTCTGATTTTGTAAATACTGCCATAGCGGTATATCCTCCTTAGCCATTGAAAATGTTTCAATAGATGTAATGCCCCTGTCCCTCCCCCGGCCCCTGCCTTTTATAAAGGAACGACGCTAAGGGGGTCAGGGCAGCTGTTTAATAGTAATACTTCTTTTTCTTCTTCTCCGCTTCCGTGTTGTACTTGGCCCGCAGCGGTGCAAGGTCTTTGGCAACATAATCAAGGCCGAGCATTTTCAAGCGCCGCTCGCTCGGGAAACCGGTTTCCAGATCATAGTCGCGGTACTTATAGTAGCCGGGCAGCGTCTTCTGTATTGGGAAGGTCGAGCCGACATTGGTCTGATCCGGCACACCCTGGGGCATGGGCTCTTTGACGAACCGCTCGGGGATGGTATCTTCCCGCAGGCCCGAAAGCATGCGGCTCCAGTAGGCGCGCTCAAGGTTAACAATGCGCTCGCCGATTTCCTGGAACTCCTCTTCCGTAATGTCCATACCGGTTACGGCGTTAAAATACTCGACCTGGTCTGCGGTGAGCACTGCAAAAGACCAGTGCGTGGTAAAGCAGCACACGTTCAGGCAATCGGTCATGGCTTTCTGGTTTTCCTCATAGAAAGTGCAGTAGCCCTTGCCCACAAGGGTGGTCGGTTTCGCCGGTCGCTCGTCTCCCAGTATCTTGGTGTTGAGGCCCGGATACATAAACCCGGACAGCTCAAGGGAGGGAAGAGCGCGCAGGTGGTCGCAGCCACCGCGGGTACCGATGGCAAATCCGGTGCCGTAGGCAAACCCGAGGCCGCGCGGGTCATCGCCGGGCATGGTCATGCCGCGGGTGGAGAAGGTGTACTTATGGCCTTCATCGCCCAGGCCCAGACGGTCGGCAGCGCGCGAGGCGCCATCGGCAAGAACATCACCGAACCCTTCGCGCATGGCCATCATGCCGATGAGTTTTGAAACGACTTCCTGGTTGCCCCACTCAAGTTCAAGTCCTCCGGTATCTTTTGTGGTGATCAGGCCGCGCTGATACCATTCCATGGCCGTTGCAATAGTGCCGCCGGTTTCAATGCCGTCCATACCATAATTGTTGGTGAGTATCATATTGTGCCAAATCGCATTGGGCTCAAACACGCCGACCCGTGGCCCTGTTGGCACAGAGTGCTCATATTCCGGCCCGCCTCCAGATTCACCGGCATAGGGGCCTTCCTTGATTTCAGTAAACCGGCCACAGCAGATGGGGCAGGAAAAACAGCCCTCACGGTGCTTGAGCACGGTTTTTGAGTGCTCTTCGCCCGACATGAAATGCGCGTCGGGATGTGCGCCTTCTTGGAAGTTTTTAGCGCCGATCCAGCCATCATGAACGGCCACATTGATGAGGCTCAGGCTGCCGATTTCATACAGGAACTTGGTCATGGGATCTGTTTTGAAGGTCTGGCGCAGGCGGTTGCACACGTCGAAAAATTCTTTCGGACGGGCGATGTCAACCACGCCCGAGCCCCGAACCGCGATGCCCTTAAGATTCTTAGAGCCGATAACAGCGCCGTGGCCGGTGCGGCCGGCAGCGCGGTAGACATCGTTGAATGTGCAGGCAAAGCGGACGAGATTTTCGCCCGCAGGGCCGATGAGCACGATATGAATGTCTTCATCACCCAGTTCCTGCTTGATCATGGTATCGGCTTCGCGGGGAAATTTGCCCCAGAGATGATTGGCGTCACGTATTTCGACCTTATCATCGTCGATCCAGAGATAGACCGGTTTTTTTGCCTTGCCCTGCACGATGATCTGGTCCCAGCCGGCGAATTTCAGCTCTGCACCCCAGTGGCCACCCATGTTCGAATCGCCGAAGCCGCCCGTGAGCGGACTTTTGCACGACACAGTCACGCGGCCCGATGAAGGAGCTGCCGTGCCGCTGATGGGCCCAACGCCGAAGCAGACGCGCGCTTCCGGATCAAAAGGATCAAGATGCGTGGGCACTTCGCTGTAAATAACCTCGGAGTTCATGCCGCGGCCACCGATCCATTTGCGCCGGTATTCGTAGCTGAGGGCCTCGCTTGTGATCTTGCCTGTTGTAAGATTTACTCTCAGTCTTTTTCCGCTCCATCCGTTCATAGTTAAACCTCCTCTCCGGCTTTAACTGCCGCAAGCCGCTCGTTTAGCTTTTCCCTGCGTTTGGCCTTGAACGCAATGGTAGGCGTTGTGTAGGTGATGGCGCCGCTGGGGCACCAGTCTGCGCATACCGGGCCTTCGACTCTGCCTTCGCACACATCGCATTTGAAGGCCTTGCCGGTCTTGATGCTCATGTTGATGGCGCCGAAGGGGCATGCCATGGCGCATTCCTTGCAGCCGATGCATTTGGCAGGATTTATTTTAGCGATGCCTGCCTGCGGGTCCATGCTGCAGGCGCCTGTGGGGCACACTGCTGCGCAGGGAGCATCCGAGCACAGATCGCAGCCGACGACAAATGATTCGCCGACAACCTCATTGCGCACCACAGCTACGCGCGATGTCACTTTGCCGCACACGCCGTCGTGATACAGCGAGCAGCCCATCATGCAGCTGCGGCAGCCCGTGCATTTTTCCTGATTAAAGACCAGGACTTTATTTTCGCTCATTGGTTTGTTTCCTCCATAAAAGGTAAAATCAGCTTCTGGTTGCTTCTTCTGTTGCGGAACGGTTTCTGCTCTGGCGCAAACCTCCTTTCCGGTGGTGGGTTTAAATTATTCGGCCATAGAGCCGTATTGAAATATAAAAGCCTGCATACGCAGGATATGCGTATGCAGGCTTCCTTTGCAAAATGGCAGGCCGGGTTTTTCCCGACCTTATCGGTCCGGCGCAACGCACCGGACTCGGAGCCTGGTAGCAAAACATGTCAAACGGTTCAGCTCATGATCCCATGACGCAACGCCCCCGTTTGTCAGCCCTGTGCGTGGGCACAGGGCCGGCAAGTGGAGAGAGGGCGCTTTCCGCGGGCAACGGATGTACGAGCAAAGACTGAAGGGAGGGTACCGGCAACAGCCCTGCTCGTTGTGCATCATTCCCGCGCAGGAGGATGGGCAGTCTTCCCGTTGAAAGTATGCTTATGAACGCTTTGAACAGTTGAATTTCACTTCTCATGCAAGCTTCTTATTTCACTTTGCGTGCCAGACTGTTTCTTTTTGCTAACATACTGTTTTACCTTTTTTTACTTTTCGTCTGGCGGTTTTGCCAACCCTTTTCTTGCTCAATAGCCGGCAGAAAGTGCCCAATAATCGGCAGAACGCTCTTGCCTTGCCTGTGGCGCAATGCTATGCAATAAAAGAGAAATGAAAGGCGGGAGTGTATGCCAAGCACTGAGATAGAAAAATTTCAGACCCTTCTGAACATCAACAATGCCATTATCCATCAGCGCAGCCGCGAAGGACTGTTTCGCGAGATAACAGCTTTGCTCCAGCCCCTGTTTCACTTCGACCGCATCAGCGTCGTTTTAAACCGGCCGGGCAAGCTCGCGTGGGACTATTTCTCACCGGCCATCGGCGTGCTCGTTCCGGGAACGCATCAGAACACCATGCCGCCCGAGAAGTCGCTGGTGCTGGTGCGGGCCATGACCGAGCGGAGCACCATCGTGGCCGATCTCGTGCACGGACCCGTGCTGCCCGAGTCGGCCATGCTGCGGAAAGTGGGTCTTAAGTGGTTCATCTGCGTGCCGCTTTTGATGCGCGACAGCGTACTCGGGACGGTGCAGATTTTTTATAAAAACGCCGCCGTGCCCGACACGGAAAAAATAGCCCTGCTGGAGCAGGTGGCCCAGCAGATAGCGCTGGCTGTCAACAATATGCTTGCCTATGAGGAGCTCGAGCGGATTAAGGACAGCCTGGTGGAGGAAAAATCCTATCTGGCCCGCGAAATAGAAACCCTCAAGGAATCCCAAGACATTCTCTATGCCTGCCCTGCCATGGAGCAGGTGATGCAGACCGTGAAAAATGTTGCAACCACCGATACGACCGTGCTGCTCACGGGCGAGACCGGCACGGGCAAGGATATTCTGGCCCGCTTCATTCACCGCAGCAGCCCCCGCAGCGAGCACACCTACATCAAGGTCAACTGCGCGGCCCTCGTGCCAACACTTATTGAAAGCGAGCTGTTCGGCCATGAAAAGGGATCTTTCACGGGCGCTGCAGCGCGAAAAATCGGACGCTTTGAAATAGCAGACAAGAGCACATTGTTTCTGGATGAAATCGGTGAGCTGCCGACCACCACGCAGGCAAAGCTGCTGCAGGTGCTTCAGGAACAGGAGTTTGAGCGCGTGGGCGGCACCGAGACCATCCGCACCGATGTGCGCATCATCGCCGCCACCAACCAGAATTTGCGCACCATGGTGGCTGAAAAAAAATTCCGCGAGGATCTGTTTTACCGCCTTAATATTTTCCCCGTGCATGTGCCACCCCTGCGGGAGCGGCGCGAAGATATACCGCTTCTCGGCAGGCACTTCGCCGACCGTTTCTGCGCAAAGCTGCACCGGCCTCGGCCTCATTTCGATAAAAGCGCTGTTGATATATTGCTCAGATACGTGTGGCCAGGCAATGTGCGGGAGCTGCAGAACTTCATAGAGCGGGTTATCATTCTCAAGTCAGACCAGACCGTGACGGGCAAGGATATCACAGCCATACTCAATATAGCTGCTGCCCATGATGATGCGGTCGTGACTCTGGCCGACGCCGAGCGGCAGCATATTGAAAAAGCCCTTAAAACATGCGGCGGGGTGATAGCCGGCCCTCGGGGCGCCGCGGCGCAGCTGGGGATGAAGCGGGCAACGCTGCAGTACCGCTTGAAAAAGCTGGGGATACGGGTTGACCTTCACAGGAAAACCTGAACCCTCCCGGATATCAGACAGAAGTTCACACAACAAGCGGTTTTGAGCCAAGCGGGCTTTGGGAAAGAATTAGGGGTCACATTGAACCTACCCTAATACCTCTCGCTCAGATACTGCTTGAGAATTACGGGGAAAAGCTGGCAGGGCATTTTGTAGTCGTTGCGGACAAAAAAATCAGATTCATAGAACTTGAGGCCTGATATGACGGAAAAACAACTTCTCAAAAGAATCGTGGTCGATCCCAAAATCATGCTCGGCAAACCTGTTATTAAGGGAACGCGGCTGCCTGTTGAGCTCATCATGGAAAAGCTGGCGTATGGTGAGAACCTGGAGCAGCTGAAAAAAGACTATCCTTTCATTTGCCAGGATGACATCCGGGCAGCACTCTTATACGCTGCAAAACGCCTTGCCCACGAAGAGATATTTGCCGCCTGAAAATCCTCCGAATGTTTCTGCCGCCGCGTCAGCTTCAGAAGAACGCCTGCCCTGCCTGCTTTCGCATATGCACAGCTTGTGAAATATTTTGTATTTCATCTTTATGAATTGTTCTTGAGTGCGGAAAGATTTTTCGCTGCTGTTTATTAAGGCATCCCAATAGTGCAACTATCGCCTACCGCTGCCCATTTTTAATTGACAATTGAAGATACGACCCAAGGTCTTCCTCGTCTGCCTGTACGATCAATGCGGGGCGCGGCTTGGCTGTCCGCAAATCGGAATGGGGAAACAGAACCAAAACTATATCACCGCGTTTAGGCATGGGATTTGGCCGCGTCGTAGTTGTCATACGCGCTCATTTCGGGGCTATCCCAATCCTCTGCAAAGGTCGCGAGTTGAGCGCGCAAGGTCTTGGCTTGAGCCTTACGGATACCGCGCTTGCGTAAATCCACTGCGCCGGAATCAAGAAAGGTCACGATGACACTTGTCTCATCGCTGATATTCTTTGGCTTTCTGGTCAATTCAATCTTGCCCTTGCGATATATACCTTGAACACTGGTAAGCATTGGAATCTCCAGTCAATTATTGATAGGAACTTGCTTTGATATGGGGCGAATATAGGCTGAGGGCGGTTGGGTGTCAATATAAAATATCCGCTGCAAGATGTGAGAGATGGGGTTAAAAAGAGATTTAAAAATAAAATCATCAACCGATTGACACAATCCAAGTGTGCCTTTCCCCAACCGACAAATTAATCATGGGTGCAGAGAATTGAAAATACTTCTCAAGGGGCATATATAATGAAGAATAAAGGGAGCGACTAATGAATTGTGTTTTTTTGTTTTTGGCGGATTTCTTGCGGTGAGTCTTTTTGATTTTCATTCAAATGAATTCAAATGAAGATGACCTTTACTTCATCGCATGCTTTTTCAAAATCCCTGTCCATTGTTGCAATTTCAAGGTTATGGCTTTTGGCAACTTCAAACTGATAGGAATCATCAAAATCAAGGAGCGACTTTTTCTTTCTTTTTACCAGATCACCATACTTTCCTGCAGGCAATGAGATAATTTTTATATCAGGGAGCAGATCGTTTAAAAATTTGAGAAATATATTTTCCTTCTTCTGCCGAAACAGAATAACACCGATTGAGTGTAGCGAAAAATCAGAAATACCGATATGCTCCCTGTGTAGATTGAGAAATTTTTTACAGGCGGTTCTTTTTTTCTGTTTTAACAGAATCTCAAGGAATATATTCGTGTCAATCAGATATTTCATCTCCACTCCGTTGCTTTGTGCTGCAATTCTACAGAGCTGTATGTGTTTTGTATTTCAGCAAGACCACCTTCCCAATCAAATCTGAATTTTGTTTTTTGATTAACGGCTCCAGCCGATGATTTGACATTTTGCCTTGTTTTATCTACAAGAAAATCGAGAAAATCCAGCACCTCTTCTTTTTTATATTCTGGAAGCACTTTCAGTTTCCTTAAAACTTTCCGATCAAATAATTGCGCCGTTTTCTGCATGAATATTCTCCTTTAATTACTGATGGGGACTCGCTTTGGATTGAGTGAATATAGGCTGAGGGCGGTTGGGTGTCAATATAAAATATCCGCTGCAGGATGTGAGAGGTGGGGTTAAAGAGATTTAAAAATAAAATCATCAACCGATTGACACAATCTAAGTGTGCCTTTCCCCAACCGACAAATTAATCATGGGTGCAGAGAATTGAAAATACTTCTTAAAGGTCAAACGTAGACCCCATTTTTGCCGAGATGAAATATCTTGCGGGGCAGCGGGCAGTCAGATATGAGGTGTTATGTCAACCCGAAAAACTGCTTTTGTGCGCAACCCGTGCTATTTTGTAGGGGCTTAAAATTTTGAGCCCCTACATTCAAATTGCATATATGCTTAAAAGGGATAATCGAGGTCGGCGTTGTCATATAAAAAGCTGGGCAAAATGAAAAAAGGCGGGGCAGAGGGAGATCGGAAAAGCAGTAGCATTAAATTTTGCCGGATGGAGTAATGTATTCGGAGTTCTTCAGGGCTTCCAATGCCTCTGCGTCGGCTAAATCCTTGGTTCTTCCTGATGCCCTTTTGTTGCAAATCAAGTCGTCGATCGACGGAATATGCACCTTGATTCCCTCGATGTTTACAGACAGTGACCGTCCAAATGTCTCCTCAAATTGAAGTCCGGATGCTGAAGTGATGATATCGATTCGCCTTGGGGCAACTCCGATCTGAAAGATATTTCCATCCTTCTGAAAATCTTCCTTGTTCAGGCTGTGCAGCGGGGTGCCAAAACGGCGTACTGCCCGCAGAACAGCATCAGCGTTCTGAGGGGATGGCATGACCCAAATGTCTATATCCATGGTTGCCCGTGGATAACCGTGGGCGGCCAGCGCATAGGCGCCAACAAGAAGGAATCTAACCTTCTCGTCGGACAAAGCGCGTAACATGTCTTTGTAGTCTTCGTTCAACATCGTGCTTTTTGCTCAAGGACGCTATTTCTTTAGTCAGCGGCCAGACGAGACCAATACGGTCTACCGGCGTGCCCGGAACGAAGTCTTCGTTCCGGCGGTCCGACATTCGGTATATGGCTATATGTTTCCTGTTCATATCCATGAACTTAAAGTACCATTTTTACACAGTGACGGCAATTGGATAGTTGCTCCGAACGCCAAATGTAAGCCGCAGCTATTTCAAAGGTGCCGTCCGCGAAGTAACTCATTCAACTCAATCAACAACGCCCCCTAGGTTAACCCCGGATCTGCCCCCAACCTTTTAATTGACTATTGAAGACCCCTTGTCTACTCGATTTTTTGAGATAAAATCCTCAGCATTTCAGGCCAGACACAGCAGAAAATTTAGCAAATCGAGGCCGCCTATGGGAAAGAGGTTCATCGTATCGAGCTATTTTATTCCAGGAGGAGCTAACTAGCTACCCCCATTTTAAGTATTTGGTCTTTCTTTCTTCAATCCAAACCGATTGTTTTGAAAGCGTATTCGACTTTATTATACTTTACATTTATTCGTAATATATGCTAAACATACTTTCATGATAAATCGTGAATTCTGGATTAAACGTATAGAAAAATCATGGGCAGAAGCTCCTATTGTCTGGCTGACCGGTGTCAGGCGCTCGGGCAAAACAACGCTTGTCCAGAGCCTGGGCGCCGATACCTGCAGATATATCAACTGTGACCTGCCGTCGGTTGCAGAGATGGTTGCAGAGCCGGAGCTTTTTTATCGCAACTGTGACCGCCCAATCGTCATATTCGATGAAATTCATCAGCTTCGCGACCCGAGCAGACTGCTGAAGATCGGGGCCGATATGTTCCCTGACCTGAAGATTGTGGCCACCGGCTCATCAACGCTTTCGGCAAGCCGGAAATTTCAGGATACATTAACGGGCCGCAAGCGCATCGTTCATCTCACGCCGGTACATGTTGATGAACTGCCAGATTTTCAGAACGCAACACTTTTGAAACGCATGTATCATGGGGGGCTGCCGCAGGCATTGCTTGCCGACGGGAAGTCGGCCGGCTTCTATCGAGAATGGCTCGATTCATTTTTTGCCCGTGACATACAGAGGCTTTTCGCATTTCGTGATCCTGACAAGTTCAACATGCTCTTTGAATACTTGATGAAGCAAAGCGGAGGGCTCATGGAAATGACCCGTGCCGCAAGCGTTCTAGGCATCAGCCGGCCCACCATAGAGAATCACGTGAGGGCTCTTGAAATGACCCATGCCGTCACCGTGCTAAGGCCGTTTTTCGGCGGAGGGCAGAAGGAGCTGGTTAAAATGCCCAAGGTGTATACTTTTGATACGGGGTTTGTGAGTTTTGTCCGTGGATGGGACCCCCTGCGGCAGGATGATTTCGGGCCGTTGTGGGAACATCTGGTTCTTGAGTATGTGCAGGCGCATGCACCCGATATGCGGCTACACTATTGGCGAGATGCATCAGGCCGTGAGATCGATTTTGTCATGGCGCGCAGCCGTGACCGGATAGATGTTATTGAATGCAAATGGGACCCGTCCAAGTTTGACCCGGCAGCTTTAAAGGTATTCCGCACGTATTATCCGCAGGGGGGCAATTATTTGATATGCCCCCTCACTATGCGTGCATATACGAAAAAATTTTCTGGCGTTGAGGTCATTGTCTGTAGCCCACAGGGATGGTTCGGCAAGTACAGCAGTGGGAAACCATGAAGAATAAAACATTCGATTGTGTCGAAATGAAGCGCAAAAGCGCGGAAGCGCTCCACCAGAAGATTGCCTCTCTTTCGATGGAACAGCAGCTTGAATACTGGCGCAAAGGAAGCGCTTCTCTGCGGCGAAAAATGAAACCGGCAAATGGGGTTAATAGGAGCTTAGCCTAATCCGGCGAAGCCGGAGCCAAAAATTTTGGGGCGTCAACGGAATCAGTTTGTAGGGTGCGCATTGCGCACCGATATTGAGCAGCCATTGAAATGGTGCGCGATGCGCACCCTACTTGCTACTTGCTCAAGTTCAAGGGGGTCTGGCTCAATTACATAGCGCAGATTATGAATCTAAGTATTTGGTCTTTCTTTCTTCAATCCAAACTGATTGTTTTGAAATATCAGTTTGTCTCCCTCAGTTTCAATCTCATCTCTGATTTCTGGAAAAAGACTAAGAAACTGTTCCGGATCCCCATCTGCAGATAGTAAAATATCAACATAATACTTGACTGCCAGTTTTCCTAATTCATCGTCTGAAAGGAGATAAGATGCAGCTTCTATTTCTTTCCGAATTTTTTCAATATCCACTGCACAATACCTTTCAACGTAAGCTTTTTAAATTTTAGGATATGGACTTTTAGTGTCCCGGCTTGGAAGAAAAAATCAAACAGATTATTAGCCTTTTCATATTTATTTCTCCGTAAAATGGGACACCCTATTTTTTAAATACAACAGCCCCATTTTTTTTATTGGTTTTTGCGAGCAGGAAAATCCCGGCAAGAAACAGTATGCCGGTAAGCGCGGTAGGCAGAATGATCCGCACCATGAAAAGGTGCCACTGAACTGTAGGCGTGCGTTGAGGCATAATTTTTATATATGCGAATTCAGCAATCCGGATGAAAGTGGTCTGACATTCTGCCATTCTTTAGAATCACAGGCTGCATGCCACAAGTCATAATTCTTCTGAAGATTTAACCATAAATCGGGCGTTGTTTTAAAAGCCCGAGACAAGCGCAATGCCATATCAGGAGTAATGGAGCCTCGTGTGTTTATGATTTTCGACAGTGTCTTCCTGGATACAACAAGAATTTCAGCCATATCCTTTATCGAGACAGATAACGGCTTCAAATAGTCTTCTTTCAAGATAATGCCCGGATGTGTGGGTTGCCTTTTCATCTTTCTCATTGTTCGACCTTTCAATGGTAATCATCATAATCGACATTTTATCATGCTTTCATCGTAACCAGAAGGGTTACGTCTGTCAACTTCATTATTGTGTTTTTTTACTACCGCAGGTAAACAGCGCGATTTTTTAAACCTAGAGTATTTATTCTTTTTTTATATAGACAGTTGATTCATTCTGTCATCTCGACCGAAGGAATATATCTTTGCCTCCGAGTAGGGGCTCAAAATTTTGAGCCTCTACGAAAAGTCGAAATTGTCACGTCGAATGAACAGACCTGCTAAGCTATGTAGAAAAATGATCAACAAACCGGTGCACGTTCCGTAAGCAAACACGCGGTTGCAGCAAAATGCCGCAACCGCGTGTTAAGTTTGTTTGTTAATGAACTGATAATCAAGGCATCGTTAAGCAGCACGCAAGCCTCTTCAAGCGCCCCCTTTGCCTCGCTGCCGCAGGTACTCAATGACGCCGGGCATGACCGAAATAACAACGATGGCCATTATAACCAGAGAAAAATTCTTCCTCACCAGCGGGATATTGCCGAAGAAATAGCCTGCCAGGGTCAGTGAATAAACCCACAGTATGCCGCCGATGACATTGTAGGCTAAAAATTTGCGGTAGGTCATGCTGCCGATGCCGGCCACAAAAGGGGCAAAGGTGCGGATGATGGGGACAAAGCGAGCAATAATAATAGTCTTGCCGCCGTACTTTTCATAAAACTGATGCGTGCGCTCCAGATGCTGTTTATTGAAAAAACGCGATCCTTCATAGTGAAAGACCTTGGGCCCCAGACAACTGCCGATCCAGTAATTGGCCGTATCTCCTGCAATGGCTGCAATCGCGAGCACGACGGTCACCACGGTGAAGTCAAATGAACCGATGGCTGCAAAGGTGCCCACGGCAAACAGCAGCGAGTCGCCCGGCAGCACCGGCGTCACCACCAGACCGGTTTCACAAAAAATGATCAGGAAGATGATGACATATGACCACAAGCCCATGGTTTGAATCATAATGTCGAGATACTTATCAAGATGCAGCAGAATATCCATGCCTTTGAGCAGCAGTTCCATGGGTTCTCCATATTAAATGTTGTATTTCAGGTTGCGGCAGTATAGGGCAAGGGCCCGCCTGTGTCAATCTCAAAGCCTGCGGCCTTTACTGCGCTGCCGATTTATGGTATCGTTGTTAATTGCGTTTATAGACCTAATCACTTTCACTTTAAAGCGATGCTTACTTACGATAAAAAATACGATGTCATCGTCGTCGGGGGGGGGCACGCCGGCTATGAAGCATGCCTGGCAGCAGCTGCCATGGGCTGCTCGACGCTGCTTCTGACCATAAATCTCGACACCATCGGCCTCATGTCATGCAATCCGGCCATCGGCGGCCTTGCCAAGGGGCAGCTTGTAAAGGAAATCGACGCCCTCGGCGGCATCATGGCCCGCGCCACCGATGCCACCGCCATTCAGTTCCGCATGCTCAATACAAAAAAGGGCCCTGCCGTGCGCTCTTCTCGCGCCCAGGCAGACCGGCAGCACTACCGGCTCTGGATAAAGCATGCTCTGGAATCAACAGACTGTCTCACCATCAAGCAGGCGATTGTTGAAAAAATCATTGTCGCTGACGGCCGTGCAGCCGGCATTGAAACCGCAATCGGCGAGCGCTTTATGGGCTCTGCCGTTATCATCGCCACTGGCACGTTTTTAAACGGGCTTATCCACATCGGCCTTACCCGCTTTGCCGCAGGGCGCCTCGGCGAGCTGCCCGCTGTGGGCCTTGCCCGGAACCTGCGCGACCTCGGGTTTGACGTCGGCAGGCTCAAAACCGGAACCACGCCGCGCCTTGACGCCCGCACCATCAACTTTAATGTCATGGAAAGGCAGGAGGGCGACACGCCGCCCCGCCCCTTTTCATTCTCAACCAAGCATATCGAAAAACAGCAGATGCCCTGCCATATCACCTACACCAATACGCGCACGCACGACATCATCCGTGAGGGCTTTGACCGCTCGCCACTGTATACCGGGGTCATTCAGGGAACGGGCGCGCGCTACTGCCCGTCAATCGAGGATAAAATAAAACGCTTCCCTGAAAAAGACCGTCACCAGATATTCATCGAGCCCGAAGGCTCGGAAACCTGTGAGGTCTACCCCGGCGGCATTCCCACAAGCCTGCCGCTTGACATACAGATACGCATGGTGCGAAGCATTCGCGGCCTGGAAGAGGCCGAGATCATGCGGCCGGGCTATGCCATCGAATACGATTATGTAAATCCCGTGCAGCTTATGCCCACTCTGGAGACCAAGGCCGTTGCTGGTCTTTTTCTTGCCGGACAAATCAATGGCACATCGGGCTATGAAGAGGCCGGCGCCCAGGGCCTGATGGCGGGCATCAACGCGGCGCTTCGGGTACAGGGGAAAAAGCCTTTTGTCCTTGACCGGTCGGAGGCCTATATCGGTGTGCTTATCGACGATTTAGTCACGAAAGGAACACTTGAGCCCTACCGCATGTTTACCTCGCGGGCTGAATACCGCCTTATGCTGCGCGAGGACAATGCCGACCTGCGCCTGACTGAAAAAGCCTATCGCCTGGGCCTTGTTGGCGACGCAGGCTACGGCCGGTTTTCAGCAAAAAAAGAGGGCATTGCCTGCGAACTGCAGCGAATCGAGAACATAAAAATTCAGCCGACGCAGGAAATTCAGCAGTGGCTGCACAGCCTCGGCACAAGCCCCCTCCATGAGGCAATCACGCTGCGGGATTTGCTCAAAAGGCCTGAAATCGACTACCTGGCATGCAGGGCTTTACAGCTTGTGCCTGCCGGCATCACCGCAGATGTATGCGAGCAGGTCGAAACCGAAATCAAATACGAAGGGTACATAGCCCGCCAGATGCTGCTTATTGAAAAATTCAAGCGACTGGAGGATGCGCGCATACCCGAGGGCATGGCCTTTGATGCAATCCCCGGCCTCACCGCAGAGGTTCGGGAAAAACTTCTGCGTGTACGTCCGTCGTCGCTCGGGCAGGCATCGCGCATCTCGGGCATAACACCTGCGGCATTGTCAATTCTCATGATCTCTATAAAAAAGTTTCAGGCTGAAGCTGCGGCAGCCTGACAGGTGCGAGCGCAAACCATGGCAACTCCCACAGACATGATTACGCGGGAATCCCTCCTGCGTGAGCTGAAAACAAAGGTCGTGGGCAGAACACTCCACTGTTTTGAAAGCATCGACTCGACAAACAGAATGGCAAAGCAGCTTGCCGAACAGGGTGCCCCCGATGGCACGGTGGTTGTTGCCGAGAGCCAGACCGGCGGCAGGGGAAGGCTCAGCAGGTCATGGGAGGCGCCGCCCAACTCGAGCATTCTCTGCTCGGTCATATTCCGCCCGGCGATACAGCCCGAATTCCTTTTCAGGCTCACCATGATGGCATCGATTGCCACAGTTGATGCGCTGCAGATAGCTGCAGGAATTCGCGCCGGCATAAAGTGGCCCAATGACGTGTATGCCGGTGATAAAAAAATTTGCGGCATACTCACCGAGACTGAGTGCAGCGCGCAGGCCGTGCAGTATGCCATTGTCGGCATCGGTATCAATGTCAACTGGAGCCTGAAAGAGCATAGGGAGCTTGGCGGCAACGCCACATCGCTGCGCGATGTCTGCGGCAGCGGCATATCCCGCGTGAGCCTCTTGCAGGAACTGCTCCGCCAGCTTGACGGGCGGTACGGCAGCATCCAGGACGGGGCCGGCCTGCATAGACAGTGGATGCAGCGCTGCATCCACCTGGGCAGACTCGTGCGCATAGTCTCCGAGCGGGAAACCCTTGAGGGGGTTGCACGCGGTATTACTGAACAGGGGCATCTCATGCTTGAAAGCGCCCACGGCAGGATGCAAGAAATTATATGCGGCGATGTATCTCTACGGTGGTAACCATGCTTTTTACCAATGAGCGTTTCATACAGGACTTGACCGAAAAGGCCCTTACGGTACAGCCTGCCACCCGCGATGAGGCCGAGCACATTCTGAGCATCGCGCAGCAGTCCGATATCATGCTGCTGCTTGCGCATGCCAATCGTGTACGGCAGCACTTCCACGGTGACACGATCGACCTGTGCGCCATCGTAAATGCGAAATCAGGCCGATGTTCCGAAGACTGCGCCTTCTGCGCTCAGTCTGCGCATTTCAAGACTGCTGTTCAAGACTACCCGCTTATGAGCGTTGATGAAATAATTGCCGCGGCCAGGAACTGTTTAAAAAACAACACCCACCGTTTCAGCATCGTCACCAGCGGCAAGGGCGTTTCGGCGGCAGAGGATTTCGAACGCATCTGCGCGACAGTGCGGCAGCTTGCCGACATGCAGGACATGGCGCCATGCGCCTCGCTTGGCATACTGTCCGGCGGGCAGTTTGTCCGTCTGAAACAGGCAGGACTTAAGCGCTATCACCATAACCTTGAAACCGCTGAAAGCTTCTATGGATCAATATGCACGACGCATTCCTTCAGCCGGCGCGCGGCAACCGTCAGGGCGGCGAGGGAGGCAGGGCTTGAGGTATGCAGCGGCGGCATCCTCGGGCTTGGCGAAACGCCCGGCCAGCGCGTTGAGCTTGCCCTTGCCCTGCGGGAGCTTGATGTCGACTCCGTGCCGCTCAATTTTCTCAACCCCATAGCTGGAACGCGCCTTGAAAATCAGCCCCTGCTGCCGCCGCTTGATATACTCAAAGCCATCGCCATGTTCAGGTTTGTCATGCCGGAAAAAGAAATCAGGGTATGCGGAGGCCGCGAAGTAAACCTGAGGACCCTGCAGCCGTTCATGTATCTTGCAGGAGCAAACGGCGCCATGACGGGAAATTATCTCACCACGGCGGGCCGTGACCCGGCAACCGATGTCCGTGAAATACTGGATCTCGGCCTTGTACCAAACATTCCGCAACAGGTGTAAACAACTATGAAAATAACATCGGCAACATTCGCCAGAAGCGCCCATACCGCCGCACAGCTCAAAGGCCCGTCACTTCCTGAAATCGCGTTCTCGGGCCGGTCCAATGTCGGCAAATCATCGCTCATCAACTGCCTGCTCAACCGGCGCGGGCTTGCCAAAACAAGCTCCACCCCGGGCAGAACACAGGCCGTGAACTTCATCGACGTCAACGGCTCTTTCTATTTTGTCGATCTGCCCGGCTACGGTTATGCCAAGGTGCCTGAGGCCATGCGCAGGAAATGGGGGGGGCTCATAGCTTCATATCTTGAAAACAGCCAGAGCCTCAAGCTGGTCATCCTGATTGTCGACCCCCGCCGCGACCCGTCCGAAGACGAAATACTGTTCATACGCTGGCTGCTCGAACGCCATATCCCCGTCATTGCCGTACTGACAAAAATCGATAAAATCGGCATGAATGTGCGGCAAAAATCACTCAGTGCATGGAAAAAAAATCTAGGCATTGAAACAGTGCTTCTTTTCTCCTCGCTCAGCGGGGAAGGCAAAGATAGAATCTGGAAGGAGATAAAAGGCTATCTGTTTGAAAAAACATGATTTTAACAATCAGCTCACCGGATGTCTAAAAATTTCTTGACAATAAGGCTCTAAAATATTAAAGTTTAGTGCTTAATTTAACCAGAGGAGTAACCAGTGAAAAGTTTTATAGCAAAAAAAGAAACTGTCAAGCATGACTGGTACGTTATTGACGCTGCCGGCAAGACACTTGGCCGTTTGGCCGTTCAGATAGCATCACGGCTTCGCGGCAAGCACAAGCCCATCTACACACCGCATGTCGACACGGGCGACTTTATTGTCGTTGTGAATGCAGATAAGGTGCGCCTGACAGGCAATAAGCTTGAGGATAAAAAATACTATCACCATACGGGGTATCCGGGCGGACTTCGCGAGCAGAACGCGGCCGATCTTCTCAAAAAGAAGCCGACGAGCCTTCTGCAGTTTGCCGTTAAAGGCATGCTCCCCAAAAACAGCCTTGGACGCGCGATGTATAAAAAGCTTAAAATCTACACCGGAGCAAGCCACCCTCACGAGGCTCAAAAACCGCAAACTCTGGAATTGAAAGGCATCTAAAAATTTATGGAAGGTAAAAAGCACTTCGCCACAGGAAGACGCAAGACCTCGGTTGCCAGAGTCTGGATCGAGCCGGGCCAGGGCAAAATAACTATCAATGCCCGCTCGCTTGATGATTATTTCGGCGGCCTCGCAACCAAAAAGCAGACTGTTCGTCAACCCCTAGAACTCGTCAAATTCAGCGACAAGCACAATATTTTCGTAAACGTCTACGGCGGCGGACCTACCGGACAGGCCGAGGCGATCCGGCACGGCATTGCACGCACGCTGATTCTGATGAATCCCGAGTTCCGCACCATTCTGAAGCGCGCATCGCTTCTTACCCGCGATTCGCGCATTGTTGAACGAAAGAAATACGGTCAGCCCGGCGCACGCAAACGCTTCCAATTCTCGAAACGCTAATCTCGATATGAACAGCACAAAGGAAGGACAGCGTCCTTCCTTTTTTTGTTTATGGGAGAAACCATATGAGAGCAGCAATCATCGGCGCAACCGGATATACGGGGCTTGAGCTTGTGCGCATATTGTCGCGTCACCCCGAGGTTGAGATCACCGCCCTCACCTCGGAGCGCTATGTCGGGCAAAGATACGACCAGGTCTATCCGGCTGTCGGAACCATTGCTAGCCGTGTGCTGGAGCCGCTGAATCCGGATGCCATAGCAGTCCGGGCCGATATCATATTCACCGCCGTTCCGCACAAAGAGGCCATGCAGGTGGTGCCCGCGTTTATCAAAAAGAAAAAAAAAGTTATCGACCTGAGCGCCGATTTCAGGCTTTCAAATAAGGCGACCTATGAAAAATGGTATGAGGCCCATACCGCGCCGGAGCTGCTGGCAAAAGCGGTGTACGGGCTGCCCGAAATAAACCGCAAAAAAATAAAAAAAGCGCAGCTCGTTGCAAACCCTGGCTGCTACCCCACAAGTATCATCCTGCCGTTGGCGCCGCTTCTGAAAGACGACCTGATCGACACGGGCGCCATTATCGCCGATTCGAAATCCGGCGTGTCAGGAGCAGGCAGGTCCCTGAAGACGGGATCTCTCTTCTGCGAAGCAAGCGAAAACTTCAAGGCATACAGCATACTCAAACACCGTCATCAGCCTGAGATAGACGAGCAGCTCTCCGGCATTTGCGGCAAGCCGGTCAGCATTACGTTTGCACCCCATCTGCTTCCCATGAACCGGGGCATGCTGAGCACTATTTATGTGACCCTCAAGAGCCCCTTGAGCAGCAGCGCCCTGCATGACTGCCTTAAACGCTATTATAAAAATGAGCCCTTTGTTCGTATTTTGCCCGAAGGCACGCTTCCACAGACCGGCTGGGTGCGGGGCTCCAATTACTGCGACATAGGCTTTGCCCTGTCGGGCAGGCGCCTGGTGCTGGTATCTGTAATCGACAATCTTGTAAAAGGCGCATCGGGGCAGGCCGTGCAGAATATGAATATCATGATGGGTTTCAGGGAAACGATGGCTATCGACCATGTGCCCATGTATCCCTGATACAATTTTTGATTTTGGAATTAAAAATTATAATTCAGAAGCTGAAATTCAAAATCTAAAATCCAAAATTGAAAATGGAATGCACGGCAGATAAAAACAGCGCGTCATGCACCTGCACCTACACGTGTTCAAAACGGGGCAAATGCTGCCAGTGCGTCCAGTACCATCGGGCCAACGGCGAGCTGCCCGGCTGCTTCTTCCCGCCTGATGCCGAGCGCACCTATGACCGCTCGCGCGAAGCCTTCATAAAAGTCTGGTCAAAAACATCCGTCTGAAAAATTTTTGCTTTTCCCCGGCTCATGAGCTATTCTGAATGCGTAACTCAGCCCTGCCCGTCATGGCGTGTGGTTAGCACAAAACTCAGGTAATCTTAGTTTATGGATTACCGGTTTCGAGATTGTGCTGCAACCAGGACTCGACATGGCAACCTTATGTATCTAATGACATATTAATTCGTTTCGATGTCATTTCGAACGAATGTGAGAAATCTTAACACCCCAATTTTACTTCAGCCTAAGATTTCTCCCTGCGGTCGAAATGACATGAATGGCTGAAGCATTTTGCTATTTGCTCTAATCCCCCATGTGAGAGAATATGAACATAACCCAATCAGGTCTCTACACCGATTTCTATGAACTCACCATGGCGCAGGGCTATTTTCGAAGCGGCAGAAAAGATGCCCCTGCAACATTTGACCTCTATTTTCGAACCCCTCCTTTCAGCGGCGGCTACGCCATTTTTGCGGGACTTGAGCAGGCCGTGCAGAGCGCACGTGCATTTTCTTATGTCCCCGACGACATAGCCTACCTCAAAACCCTGGGCTTTCATGACGATTTCCTTGCCTGGCTTGGGGCATTCCGGTTCACGGGCGACATAGATGCGTTCCGCGAGGGAGATATCGTCTTCCCCGACGATATTCTCATGCGCATCAGTGCACCGGTAATAGAAGCGCAGCTGCTTGAAAGCATGCTGCTGAACATCATAAACTTCCAGACCCTTATAGCAACAAAGACCATGCGCATAGTGTCAGCAGCGCGAGGCAGAGCGGTCATGGACTTCGGTTTGCGGCGCGCCCAGGCTGAGGCATCCATGGCAGCCACCCGCGCGGCTTTTATCGGCGGCGCCATCGGCACATCAAACACCCTTGCGGCAAAGGAGTACGGCATACCGGCCATGGGCACGCATGCACACAGCTGGATACAAAGCTTTGAAAGCGAATATGCGGCATTCAGGACATTTGCAGAGCTCTATCCGCAGGGAACAAGTCTTCTTGTCGACACCTACGACACCCTCACCTCCGGCGTGCCCAATGCAATACGCGTGGCCCGGGAGATGGAGGCGCACGGGGCGAAGCTTGGCGCCATACGTCTTGACTCGGGCGATATGGCATACCTGAGCAAAAAAGCCCGCGCGATGCTTGATGAGGCGGGACTGGGATATGTCAGGATTGTCGCATCCAATCAGCTCGACGAGCACCTGATCGAAAGCCTGCTTGACCAGCAGGCGCCCATCGACATCTTCGGCGTCGGCACCAGGATGATATGCTCCTATGACCAGCCCGCCCTGGACGGAATTTACAAGCTGTGCAGCATCAACAACTCGCCGACAATAAAATTTTCGGAAAACCCTGAAAAAATCAATAATCCCGGCAAAAAAAAGGTTATCCGCTATCTGGATACGCAGGGGAAATTTTTCATTGACGCACTTGCCCTCGACGAAGAATCAGAGTCAGCTATAAAGCTCATCAGGCACCCTGCCATTGCATTTCAAAAAACCGCTGTCAACCGCTCTGCCATGAGCCCCGAGCCTGTTTTTTTTCCCGTGGTGCGGGCTGGCAAGCTGGTAGCCGGCTTCCCCGCGCTGCAGGCCACGCAGGCCTTTGCCCGCGAGCGTTTCGCCATGCTGCCGGATGAGCACAAGCGCTTTGCAAATCCTCATGTCTACAGAGTCGGTTTAAGCGAAAAGCTCTACGAGCTTCGGCAGAACTTGATCGAAAAGCGGCTTCACAATGCATAAAAAACGCTGTCTTCTGATTGTTGATATGCAGAACGACTTCTGCCCGGGCGGCGCACTTGCCGTTGCCCACGGTGATGAAATAGTGCCGCGTATAAATCGGATCATGGGCAGGTTTGATCTTGTGGCGGCATCGCGCGACATGCATCCTGCAGGCTCAAGCCATTTCAAAAAATGGCCCGTTCACTGCGTCAAAGGCACACCCGGCGCGGACTTTCATCCGCGCCTCGACATCAAGATAGGTGCACTGTTTCATCGAGAAAGGCACAACGCTGGAGGATGACGGGTACAGCGATTTTGAATCCACTAATCTTGACTTGGCTCGCTACCTGCGCGAACAGGAGGTAGGCGAACTTTTTATCTGCGGGCTTGCTACCGACTACTGCGTGAAGGAAACAGTTCTCGACGCGCTGCGCCATGGTTTCAAAACCGTCGTGCTTGTCGATTGTATTATGGCGGTTGACGTTCAGCCGGGCGACGGCATGCGGGCGCTTCAGGACATGCAGGAGCATGGAGCGATCATTCTTATATCAGAGGGCATGTATTGCTGAACAAAAAAGCGCCGGCAGCACCACAGGATACCCCAGTGCATCTTCAATCTAATTGAGCTTCAAAATAAAACGCGTCCACCCTTTTTGTTTGTTGTAGTGGACCCACTTTGCAGGTCCATTCTAAGAACTGCGAACGTACCAGCCGGACGGCCTCACCAGCCGCCCGGCTTTTTTTGTGCAAAGCGTCAGTTGTTTTCAGACAACATGGTTTGACACAAACAAAGTAAGCTGATATTTTGCTTTATATTTTTAAAAATTGAAAATTTGTGCACGGGGTGGACAAAGCTACATTTTGCCCTTTTTTCAAGGTCACAATTTGCGACCTTGAACGTACCCATGTGGTCGCAAATTGCGACCACCTCATGCGGCTTAAATTTGCGGTGCATGCTGCTCAGAAGAAGAGGCGGTCAAGAAACTCTGTTGTCTCCTTTAATCTTCCAGAGCAAAGATGCTGCGCGAACTTGCGGTAAAGATTCAGGTGAACTTTGAGGTGCCGTTGATATGAAGAAACCGGTTAAAAAATCAGCCGTCGCCGCTGGCAGCCTGGAGCGAGAATCAAGAGGCCGTCGAAGGCAAGACGCTTCATTTCCGGTTCCCCCCGGAAGGGGGCAATTGCCGTCAAGCTATGCTGTGGTTCTCGGTGAGATCAAAGAGCGCATTGGATCAGAGCGCCTCCGCGTGGTCATGGCCGCCAATGCGACGATGGTCATTTTGTATTGGGACATCGGGCGGATGATTCTTGACCGTCAGGAAAACGAGGGCTGGGGGGCTAAAGTCATTGACCGGCTTTCGTTCGACCTTCGCGAAGCCTATCCGGATATGCAGGGGCTTTCGCCACGAAACCTCAAGTACATGCGTGCCTTCGCGGCAGCCTGGCCGCAAAAAGAAATTGTGCAAGAGCCACTTGCACAAATCCCCTGGTATCACCATATAGCACTGCTTGAAAAATGCCGAACCCCCGAGGAGAGGTTATGGTATGCTCAACAAAGCGCCGCACATGGTTGGTCCCATAATAGTCTATCGTTGCAGATAACAGCCCGCGCTCATGAGCGCCAGGGCAAAGCCATTAATAATTTTGCCCTCACCCTGCCGCCTGCCGATTCAGACATGGCGGCGCAGGTGTTCAAAGACCCCTACCTTTTTGATTTTATAGGCACCGCCGATCCGCGCCGCGAACACGAGGTTGAGCAGGCTCTGGGAGATCACATCCAGCGTTTCCTGCTGGAGCTTGGGGCCGGGTTCGCTTTTGTCGGCAGGCAGGTGCATCTTGAATTCGCCAGCGCGGATTACTATCTTGATCTGCTTTTCTATCACTTGAAACTGCGCTGCTATGTCGTGGTGGAGCTGAAGGCCGTACCTTTTGATCCCGGCTTTGTCGGCACGCTGAACATGTATCTATCGGCAGTGGACGATCTGCTGCGCCATTCGGATGACAAACCTGCCATCAGTCTGCTGCTGTGCCGAACCGGGAACAAGGTCGAGGTGGAGTATGCCCTGCGAGGCTTTCAGAAACCCATGGGCGTTGCAAATTGGGAGACCAGGCTTGTCAAACGCCTTCCCAAAGAACTGCAGGGAAGTCTGCCTTCCGTAGCCGATATTGAAGCTGAATTGACGCAGGAAAAGCCAAATGCTTGACCAGCTCTTGAGCGATGAAGAATGCCCGAAAAGCTTCGGTGTGGTTGGTTTTATTGCCAAAGAACGCCGCGCGGGGTATTCCGCGAAGCAAAAAAGGAAGTAAAGGGCGTTATCCCCTTTATACCCCTTTTATACCCAAACCATGTGCTGGAGAGAATCCATCATGCCTGCACCCGCCATTAAAACGGATTCCACATTCTGGCAACTGCCCGTCACGGCGCTGCTGGAACAGCTGGCCGTACGGCCTGACGGACTGAGCAGCTCGGAGGCGGCTCGCCGCCTGGCGCAGTTCGGCCCAAACATTATTCATGGGGAGCGAAAAAAGGCGCTGATCCTGCAATTTCTGGCCAAGTTCCGCAACCCCCTGGTCATCATTCTCCTTACCGCCAGCGCCCTGTCCGCTTTTACCGGTGATGCAACCAGCTTCTTCATCATCGGCAGCATCGTCCTCATCAGTGTGACCCTCGATTTCGTGCAGGAATACCGGGCCGGACAGGCAGCAGATCGTCTGCGCCAGTCGGTTACGGTGCGGGGCAAAGTGCTGCGGGACGGCAAACTTATGGAGATACCACTGGCGGAGATGGCGCCGGGAGATGTGGCGCTGCTTGCCGCCGGTGACCTAATTCCCTGTGATGGCCGGGTGCTGGAGGCAAAGGACTTTTTCGTCAACCAGGCCCTGCTGACCGGGGAAGCTTTTCCGGTAGAGAAATCACCGGCTGAATTACCCCAAGAGACTGACGTTCTCGCTGCCGGCAACACCGTGCTTTTAGGGACATCGGTTATCAGCGGCACAGCCAAAGTGCTGATGTGCCGCACCGGGCAGAATACGGCACTCGGTGAGATTGCCGGCACTCTTCTTGCCAAGGCCCCGGCCACCGCCTTTGAGCAGGGGACTCACCATTTCGGGCTTCTCATCATGCGCATGACGGTACTGCTCGTTCTGTTCGTCCTGCTGGTCAACGCCTTCTTTCACCGGCCCTGGCTGGAGTCGTTCCTGTTTGCCGTTGCTCTGGCCGTGGGGCTGACCCCGGAGCTCCTGCCCATGGTGGTCTCCGTGACCCTGTCGCGGGGCGCGCTGCGTATGGCGGCCAACAAAGTGATCGTCAAGCGGCTGGCCGCGATCCACAACCTGGGGAGCATGGATGTCTTCTGCACCGACAAGACCGGCACCCTGACCGAGGCCCGCATCCATCTGGAGCGGCACCTCAATCCCCTGGGTGGCGATAGTCAGCGGGTTCTGGAGCTGGCCTATTACAACAGCTTTTTCGAAACAGGTTTGAAGAGCACTTTGGATGACGCCATTCTAGAGCACGCGGAGATCGATGTGAGCGGCTGGAAGAAGATTGATGAAGTGCAGTTCGACTTCGAGCGGCGACGGATTTCGGTGCTTCTTGAGAACGGCACGAGCAGGCTGCTCGTTGTCAAAGGGGCGCCCGAAGATATTCTGCGGCTGTCGGTCAGCTACGCGGCGGATGGTGCGGCGGACTCGCGCCCTCTGGATGATGCGGCGCGCGTGAGCATCAACGGGCAATTTGAGGCACTGAGCAAAGAAGGCTTCCGGGTGCTGGGCATCGCCTCGCGACAGGTAGGGATGGACCATCCCCATGCCGTGGTGAGCGATGAATCGGAACTGGTCTTTGCGGGCTTTGCCGCCTTCCTCGACCCGCCCAAAGAGAGCGCCAAGGCGGCCCTGGCCGGACTTGCCGCCGACCGGGTCGCGGTCAAGATCATCACCGGCGACAATGAACTGGTGACCCAGCATATTTTTACGCAACTCGGCCTTTCCGTTACAGGGGTGCTGACCGGCGCGGAGATCCAGCAGATGGATGATTCGGCGCTCGCAGCGCGGGCAGAGCAGGTGAACCTTTTCTGCCGCGTGACGCCTGTCCAGAAAAACCGGATCATTCTTGCCCTTAAACGGCGCGGCCATGTGGTGGGGTATCTCGGCGACGGCATCAATGACGCCCCGTCGCTCCATTCAGCCGATGTGAGCATTTCGGTTGACAGCGCCGTGGACGTGGCAAAAGCCGCGGCGGACATGATTCTGCTGGAGCATGACCTGGGGGTCCTCCATGCCGGCGTCCTGGAAGGGCGGCGCACCTTCGGCAACATCATGAAATACATCATGATGGGCACGAGCTCCAATTTCGGCAACATGTTCAGCATGGCCGGGGCCTCGCTCTTTCTCCCCTTCCTGCCCATGCTGCCGGTGCAGATCCTGCTCAACAACCTGCTCTACGACGTATCCGAACTGCCCATTCCGCTTGACCGGGTGGATGATGATTACCTGAGCCATCCCCGCCACTGGGACATGAACTTCATCCGCAACTTCATGCTGATTATCGGCCCGGTCAGTTCGGTTTTCGATTTTCTTACCTTCTACGTCATGCTGGCGGTCTTCCATGCCGGGGAGGCGCTGTTTCATACCGGCTGGTTCATTGAGTCCATGGCCACGCAGGTGCTGGTCATCTTCATCATCCGCACCCGCAGAAATCCCTTCAAGAGCCGTCCCAACCCGTGGCTGATCGCCTGTTCGCTTGCGGTGGTGGCGGTGGCCGCAGTGCTGCCGTTCACGCCTGCGGGCGTGCACTTCGGTTTTGTGGCGCCGCCGGTGTTCTTTTTCCTTATCCTGACCGCCATGCTGCTGGCCTACCTGCTGGCGGTGGAGGCAATGAAGAGGTGGTTCTTCCGCCGCTTTGCCCCGGAGTGAGCGGTACATTTCGCAGGTTTGGCAAAAGCTGGTGAAGGCAAGAAGCATGCATTGAGCAAGAAATCACAACAGATCATTCAAGGAAGGTGACACTATGACGGATACAGATGACAGGCAACACCGCTTGATCCTGCAGGGAATTGCCCATCGGGCGATGCTTGAAAAAGGACTTGTTCCGGATTTTCCGCCCCAGGCCCTGGCCGAGCTCGACGCAATCCTCGGGCCGGCGACGCAAACTGCGGAACCAACGCACGATCTCAGACGCCTTCTCTGGTGCTCCATCGACAATGATGATTCGCGTGATCTGGACCAGCTTACCGTTGCCGAAGCCATGCCCGACGGGGTTGCAAAGGTCCTGGTCGCCATTGCCGACGTTGACGCTCTCGTCAGGAAGCAATCAGCGCTTGACGATCATGCGCGGCAAAACACCACCTCGGTCTATACTGTTGCCGAGACGTTTCCCATGCTGCCCGAGAAACTTTCCACGGGCCTAACCTCTCTCAATTATGAATCAGACCGCCTTGCCATCGTCATTGAAATGGTGCTTGCCGGGGATGGATCGCTTCAGAGTTCGGACCTTTATCAAGCGACGGTGCGTAGTCAGGCCAAGCTGGCCTACAGCAGCGTTGCCGCCTGGCTCGAGAGTAGTGGCCCGATGCCGCACGGAATCGGCACGGTCAAAGGTCTCGACGAGAACCTTCGACTTCAGGACCGCATGGCCCAGAAATTGAAAGAGCTCCGGCGCCTGCACGGTGCGCTTGACCTCGAAACAATAGAAGCGCGTCCGGTCTTTGACGGAGATAGGCTCAAGGATCTGGAAGCCGACAAAAAGAACAGGGCCAAGGACATTATTGAGGACTTCATGATCGCGGCCAACGGCGTTGCCGCACGATACCTCGCGTCAAAAAAGGTTCCCTCGCTGCGGCGCGTAGTCCGCACACCCAAACGCTGGGGCCGGATCATCGAGCTTGCCGCGGAGCGGGGCGCAACACTTCCCCGGGAGCCCGATGCCAGGGCCCTGGAGCAATTTCTGGTATCAGCAAAAGCCGCTGATCCTCTCCACTTTCCCGACCTCTCTCTCAGCATCATCAAGCTTTTGGGGCCGGGTGAATACGCTGTCCAGCTTCCGGGAGACAGCGCCGCCGGGCACTTCGGCCTTGCGGTCAAGGACTATACACACTCCACCGCCCCGAACCGCAGATACCCCGATCTGGTTACACAGCGGTTGCTGAAGGCAGCAGCGGCCGGACAAATACTTCCCTACGGCAGCGACGAATTGGCAGCGCTGGCAAAGCACTGCACCGAAGCGGAAGACGCAGCAAAAAAGGTTGAGCGGCAGGTCACAAAATCCGCGGCGGCAATACTGCTGGAATCGAGGATCGGGGAGCAGTTCGATGCCATCGTCACCGGCGCTGCTGAGAAAGGCACATGGGTCCGCCTTCTGCATCCGCCCATTGAAGGAAGACTGGAAAGCGGTTTTAAAGGCATGGATGTCGGCCACCGGCTCCGCGTGCAACTGGTCCGCACGGATGTGGAGCGCGGCTATATCGATTTTAAGAGAGTGGCGTAAGGAGAGGCGGCTTCACCAAAGGAAAACCAATACCGCAAACACTACATAGTAGTGCGCCACGAGGGTATAAAGCGCTGGACTGAAGCAAAGGATAATTTGCAGGAGAACGAAAAAACAATTCATACAGCATCTCTCCAACAGAAACAGCACTCTCAAAACAAGCTCAGCAGTTTCTGCGCGTTCTTATAAAAAATCAGATCCCGGTCGCTGTCGGTGAGGAAATCCGCCTTCCGCACGGAGCTGATGATGGCCTCCATATTAAAAATGCCGTCGGAGCCGAAGACGACCCTGGCGGCGCCGAGAGACTGAACGAGCTTTTGCAGGGTCGGCAGCACAACCGGATATCCCAACACGTCTTCGATCTGATTGAGCGTTGAGATGTCGACCGATACATTCGGTGCATATAATCCCGCCATAATCAGATCTTCAACCCAGGGATACGCGGCATGGGCAATCACCAGTTTCAGGTCCGGAAAATCTACAGCAATATCATCAATATATATGGGATGACAATACTTTAGCCTGCTTCCTTCAGATGGAGGCTTAACACCCATATGTATCACTACCGGCAGTCCCAGAACCGAAGCTTTTTTATAGATGGGGTACAGGCGCTCATCATTGGGATAAAAGCCGGAGGCAGGGTTGAGCTTTATGCCCCGAAGACCGAAGGTATTCACCGCCCTGTCGATTCTCTCCAGATTGGCCGTGCTCTGCCTGTCAGGGTGCACGGCGGTAAACCCGATGAATCTTTCAGGATGAGATTTTACAAATGCCGCAGCATCTTCATCGGCCAGGTTATCATTGCGACTGTCGCCGAGCAGTCCGTAATCTTTGCCCAGTATGATTACCTGATCGACGCCGGCTTCATCCATGGCTTCAAGATAGACATCTGCCTCCATGCGATAGGGCGACCCCGGCGGGCTCAAATGATTGTGAAAATCGATTATCATGGTGTTCTCCTCCTACGATAGACCCTGAAGTTATTTCTGAAACTATGCGTTAAACCGTATAAAATGTCAATTTATTCAAGGCGGAAAAGCATCTAAACCTCATCTACATTTAATGACTTGCCAATCGGCCTGGATTGCCATAGACATAGGCAAAAATTTTTAAAAGGGGCGATTATGGACGCCACAAAAAAGTATCGTTTTTTTTTCTGGACAACTCCTGCCCATATCGTGTGGCTTATTTTTATTGACACACAAACTCCCTCGTCCTATACCTCGTCCTGTATTCACCCCATCCCAAAGCGAGTTACTGTCAGTACACGTTTTGAAAGGAGAGTGCCACCATGACCAGCGACCAGTTGGATAAGCCGTTGGATATCTTACATGCATCCGGAGACAAGTTGAAGAACCTGCAGATGCCGGGTGGATTGAAAGCAGTAATCGCCGGTTTAGTGCTGGTTATTGTTTGCTGGAACCTGTTTTTCACCTATGTGCGGCCCGATGAGTACGGGATCAAGGTTGTTCGTATCGGTTTGGACCGGGGCGTGCAAAAAAAAGAATACCATGCGGGCCTGTGCTTTGTGCTGCCTTTCGGCCTGCAGCAGATGTACCGGCTGCCCAAAGGCATTCAGGTGCTGGAGCTGACCAATTTCCCCCAAACCGCCGCCCGGCTGGCACGAAAAGACCGGGCCGCCCACATACAGACCTCGGACGGCTTTTTCGTTGACGTGGATGTTTCCATTCTGTACCACATCAGCAATCCCTACTTGGTTTTCACCACCATCGGTCCCGGCACCCTCTTTGAGGACAACGGCATTATTCCCAAGACCGAACCCGCCCTGAAAGAGACGCTCGGGAAGCTCACCACCGAGGAATTTTACAACAGCCCCATACGGGTTAAAAAAGCCGAAGAGGCTAAAGAGCAGCTCAACGGGGAATTAAATCAAAAGGGCATCGAGGTTGATCAGGTGCTGGTGCGCTACTTCAAATACAGCCCGGAAATACAGAAAAACATTGAGGAGAAAAAGCTGCAGGACCAGATGGTTTTTACCAACCAGGCCGCGGCGCGGGCGGCCAAAGAAGAGGCTGAGCTGAAGAAAATCGTGCAGGAAGGCAAGGTCAATGCCGCCGTTGAGATGGAAAAGGGCAAAGCCTATGTTACCCGCAAAATCGCTGAAAAGGACCTCTACGTTCGCAAGATAAAAGCCGATGCAAATCTGCTGGTGCAGCTGGCTGAAGCCGAGCGGGTCCGGCTGAAAAATGATGCTCTCAAAGGGGTCGGCTCCGAGCGCATGGTGGGGCTGAAAATGGCCGATGCGTACAAGGGGCTGGATATGATCATTCTGCCCAGCGACGGCGCGCACGGGGTTAACCCTCTCAACCTCAACAATGCCCTTCAACTATTCGACGTTCGCAAAGGAGGTGGCCAATGAAGCGCGTTTTTGCTCAAGCGGTGTTACTGCTGAGCCTGCTTATTGTCGCAGGCTGCACGCCCCATACCACGGGCGAGACGGAAGTGGGCGTCAGGACCCGTAAGCTGGCTTTTTTCGGACCCAAGGGGGTTGAAGACCAGACTTACGCTCCCGGGGCCACCTATTTTTTTCCGCCGTTCATTAATGACTGGAATGTATTTGACACCAAGCTCCAGAACCTTGAAATGACGCTTTCACATGAAAGGGGCGACCGCAAAGCGCAGGATGACCTGATCTTCAAAACCACCGACGGCAATGACATCAGCCTTGATGTTATTATCGCCTATCGCATCGATGTCAACAAAGCGCCCCATATTCTCCAGTATGTAGCCGGCAACGACCAAATCCTGCGGGACAAGATTGTTCGAACCATTGCCCGAAGCAAGCCGCGGGATATTTTCGGCGAGCTTAAGACCGAGGCCTTCTACGTTGCCGAAGCGCGCGAAGCCCAGGCCAGCAAGGCCAAGGACGAGCTTCAGAAAATACTCGGGCCCATGGGCATTATCATTGAAAAGGTGCTTACCAATGACTACCGTTTCAACGCCGAGTACACCAAGGCCATTGAGGACAAAAAAGTAGCTGATCAGCAGGTTGAAAAAAACAAGTCCGCCCAGCATGCCGCCCTTGAAGAATACAAACGAAAGCTGGAAGAAGCCAGAGGCGAAGTCAACAAGATGGTGGCCGACGCCGACGGCCAATACCTTAAGGATAAAATAGAAGCCGATGTGTACCTCGAACAGCAGCAGCTTCTGGCTAAAGCCATCCAGGCCGAAGGCATCGCCGAAGCCAAGGGCATCCAGGAAATGAACAACGCCCTGGCCGGATCGGGCGGCGAGGCTATCGTCAAACTGAGAATCGCCGAGGCGCTTCAGGGCAAGCGCATAATGCTTCTGCCGGTGTCCGAGGGCGGTATGAATCTGAAGACCACCGACATGAACCAGCTGATTGAAACATTGGGCGTTAAAGCACTCTCAGAGAAAAAGTGACGCCGGCGGCTGTGGTGAAACAAAATAATATTGGGGATTGAGATTTTAATAGAACCGCTGGCCCCTTTTTACATTGTCTGCCCCGGCAACTTCAATGTTCCGCAGTTGTTATTAAAAAGGCCATACTGCCATTGACATTTTTTAAATCTCCTACTATTATAAAGTATTGAAAAGCATTCATTTAATACAAATTTTTCTTTGGATATAATATTGATGTTATCTTCAAAAAAGAAAAAAAATGCCATACCTTCAGGAACAAAATAGCAGGTATCATTTAATTCTAGGCGCATTCTGCATGAGCGGAATGTGCCTTTGTTTTTAAACTACTTCAAGAAAGAGGAATAGGATAATGAAACCACAAAAAATACGGATACTGCTGGCTCGACTTACAGTACTGCTGCTTATATTTGTGAACAGCGTATTTGCCAATGGCACGTGTGCAGACTGGAGTGGCCAGTGGATATTTAATTACGGCGGCGATAATCAAACGGTAAACATAACCAGCATATGCGATAAGTCGGCTGGATGCATCCCCTCGGTTTCGGTGTTTACCTGCCAGGCAAT
>Ga0209777_10000952_pt1 | contig 44445 bp, 21 predicted proteins | sample FrelakmetHBP12HB_FD_187147 | JGI IMG/M metagenome (GOLD analysis project Ga0209777, IMG submission 187147) | Freshwater lake sediment microbial communities from the University of Notre Dame, USA, for methane emissions studies -HBP12 HB (SPAdes)... | ecosystem: Environmental > Aquatic >...
ATCTTCCTCGATTCGAAGACGAGCACGCTCTACTTCTATCCGCCGGCCGGGCTCGACCTTGCCAAGGCCACGATCGAGGCGGTGCGGCTGCGGCACCTGGTGGAGCTGCGCGGCACGGCCCAGGCGCCGGTCCGGTTTGTTACGATCAAGGGCCTCGTCTTCCGGCACGCGGCCCGGACCTTCATGGACAACAAGGAACCGCTGGTCCGCAGCGACTGGACGACGTACCGCGGCGGGGCCGTCTTCTACACGGGGACGGAGGACTGCGCGCTCGAAGACTGCTTCATCGACCAGGTGGGCGGCAACGCCGTGTTCGTGAACCACTACAACCGCCGCCTGACGGTGCGCGGCTGCCACATCGCCGGGGCCGGCGCCAACGGCGTGGCCTTCGTCGGTGACCGCGACGCGGCTCGCGTGCCGCGCGACTGGAAGGACCGGTCCCAGACCTTCGCGACGCTGGACCGCACGCCGGGGCCGAAGACCGACAACTACCCGGCCGACTGCCTCGTGGACGATTGCCTGATCTACCTGTCGGGCCGCGTGGAGAAGCAGACCGCGCCGGTCCAGATCGAACTTGCGCAGAGCATCACCGTCCGCCACTGCTCCCTGTACGATGTGCCGCGCGCGGGCATCAACATCGGCGACGGTTGCTGGGGCGGCCACGTGATCGAGTTCTGCGACATCTTCGACACGGTGAAGGAGACGGGCGACCACGGTTCCTTCAACTCGTGGGGCCGCGACCGCTTCTGGGGCCTCGAGGGCCTCAACCTGAACGACGACAAGACGTGGGAGGCCGAGAAGGCTGTTGTTCGGCTCGATGCCGTCAAGACCACCATCCTGCGCAACAACCGCTGGCGCTGCGACCATGGCTGGGACATCGACCTGGACGACGGTTCAACGAACTACGAAATCCGTAACAACCTGTGCCTCAATGGCGGCATCAAGAACCGCGAGGGGTTCTTCCGCGTCGTTGAGAACAACATCATGGTCACGAGCGGCTTCCACCCGCACGTCTGGTACAAGCACAGCGAGGACGTCGTTCGGCGGAACATCATGTGGACCGACCACTACCTGCCCGCCGGCGGCATGCCTTCGACGCCGTGGGGGAAGGAGATGGACTGGAACCTCGTCCATCGCCCCGGCGTGACGGAGCCGATGCCTGCGGCGAAGCTTGCACAAGAATCGAAACGCGACGCCAATTCCGTGGTCGCCGACGCGGTGTTCGTTGACGCCGCCAAGGGCGATTTCCGCGTGAAGGAGGGCTCACCCGCGCTCAAGCTGGGGTTCGTGAATTTCCCGATGGACCAGTTCGGCGTACAGAAACCCGAACTCAAGGCCATTGCCAGGACGCCGGAGACGCCCAGGCTGACCGCTACCGCCGCCGGCGATGGCGGCCCCAAGAGCGCGGCCGAGCGCCCGCATTTCGTGTGGCAAGCGCAGGTCCGCAACATTGCCGGACTGGGCGACCGCTCGGCCTATGGATTGCCCGCCGAGAGCGGCGTGCTGCTGCTCCGCGTGCCTCCCGATAGCCTTGCCACCAAGGCCGGCTTGCAGAAGGACGACGTGATTCTCGCCTGCAACAACAAACCGGTGAAGACGGTCAGTGACCTCGCGGCGATCCAGAACGAGGCGGCCGGCGGGAAACTGGTTGTCGAAGTCAGACGCAAACAGGGGCCAATTAGCATTGAGGTGGCTGAATATGCCTTCGCCCTGTCGGAGTACCAGTCCACGCCCGACTTCAAGACCATCCCGCTTGTCCCGCCGTCGGCGGTGTTGGCGGCGAAGGCCGTTGCCGTCAGGCCCGGAACCATGAACGAGCCCGTCTCCGTTCTTACCGACGGCAAACTGGCCCGGAACTATGGCCCGGTGTTCAGCAACGGCGTCGTGGACGGCGCCTACAAACTCGATCTTGGGGTCGTCGCGAGCATCGCCCAGGTAAACACGTTCACCTCCAATCAGAACGGCAATCGCGGCCGCCAACGCTTCGTGCTTTACGGCAGTCGCGCGGCCGCCGATCCCGGATGGAACGTTGAGGACCGAAAGGCCTTCACGCCGATCATCGACCTCGACACGCAGAAGACGCCCGAGACCGACTTCGTCGCCACCAGCGTCCGTCAGAGCGGCGGCAAGCCGCTGGGCTCCTATCGCTGGCTGGTATGGGCCGTGGCGCCGGTCACAGAGAACGCCGGCGGCGAGAACGCCGCCTTTCAGGAGTTCCAGGTCATCGCGGCGCCTTGAGTCGCACCACAGCCCCGAGACCGAACACATGGGCAGACACGCCGCAGGGGTCTCGTCGGCAGGCGGAAGGGCCGCCTACGTTCTCACGTTGCCAGGCCCGATCCGCGTTTTGCCCTTCTGCCGGGGTTTCCCGATGACCAACAACGGTCCGTCCGGACGCTTGAAATAGACCTTGTTTACCGGGCCCGCAAGCGGAGAATAGCCAAGGGTCCTCACGGTGCACCTCTGGCCGCGGACCCGATACGGAGGGAGCGTATGACGAAGCACGTGATCGTCGGCATGGCCGTCCTCCTGGCGCTTGCTGGAACGGCTCCCGCCCAGTACGCGAGCTGGCAACACTCCGGTTCGGTCTACCTGCTCACTACGCCCGAAGGGGCGAACTTGCCGGCGTCGGCCTCGGAAGACGGCTTCCCGTTGCTGGTGCGGCTGCACAAGGAGTTCTTCGATTTCAGCCAGGCCAGGGCCAACGGGGAGGACATCCGGTTCGCCGCCAGCTCAGGCGCGCCGCTGGCCTACCAGATCGATGAATGGGATGCGGCCAACGGGACGGCCGCCATCTGGGTGAGAATACCCACGATCAAGGGCAATACACGCCAGGAGATCAAGCTCTATTGGGGCAAGGCCGACGCCGCCGGAGAATCCAGCGGGCAGGCCGTGTTCAACGAGTCCAACGGGTACCTCAGCGTCTGGCACATGAACGATCCGGCGAAAGATGAAGCCGGCACGCTCGAATCGAAGGACACGGGCACCACGTCTTCCGCCGGCATGATCGGCAGGAGCCGGCACTTTGACGCCGGCAAGGGGATCAACGGCGGAGAGAAGATCACGAGCTATCCTTCCGGCGCCGGCCCGCATTCTTCCGAAGCGTGGTTCAGGGCCGGGAAGCCGAATACGACCATCCTGGGCTGGGGTAACGAGCAGGCCCAGGGCAAGGTGGTGATGCAGTTCGCCAGTCCGCCGCATATCAACATGGACTGCTATTTCTCCGGCGGAAACGTCGCGAGCGTCGCCGCTATTCCCATGTCCCAATGGACGCACGTGGTCCACACCTACCGGAACGGGGAGTCGCGCCTCTACGTGAACGGAGTGCTCGACGGCGCCAATACGTCCAGAGGAGGCCCGCTGGCGATCAAGGCCCCGGCCCGGATGTATATCGGCGGCTGGTACAACCAGTACAGCTTCGTCGGCGACATCGACGAGGTGCGGATCTCCAAGGTCACGCGCTCCGCCGAATGGGTGAAGCTGGAATATGAGAACCAGAAGCCCCTGCAAACGCTGGTCGGGTCACTGGTGCAGCCGGGCACGGACCTCTCGGTCTCCGAGAAGAAGATCACGGTGCTCGAGGGCAAGAGCGCCACGGTGACGGCCAGGGCCGGAGGCGCGCAGAAGGTCTACTGGATACTGAAGAAGGGCGGCAAAGAAACCATCGCGGCCGTGGACCGGTTCAGGTTCACCTTCGATGCCGGCCGCGTGACGGGGGACCAGTCGCTCGTGCTCCAGTTCAAGGCGGTCTATCCCAATGAGGTCAAGACGCTGGACATCCCGGTAACGATCCGGGAGGAAATCCCTGATCCGGCCTTCACCCTGAAGGCCCCGGCCAACTGGGATGGCAGGCAAGCCATCGAAGTCGTGGCGCAGGTCTCCAACGAGAAGAAAATGCAGGCCAAGGGCGCGGGCGAACTCGAGTATCGCTGGGCCGCTTCGGGCCTGGCGGTGATCAAGGAAGCGGCGCCCGGCAAACTCCTGCTCAAGCGTGCGCAGAACAGCGGCACACTGGACGTCAAACTGGTCCTCAGCAACGGCGGCGAGGCGGTTTCATCCACGGCCACGGTAGCCGTCAAGGAACCACAGAAAGATACGTGGGTGCAGCGGACGCCGGACAAGGATGAGAAACCCGTCAACAACCAGTTCTATGCCCGCGATGACAAGAACGAGGGCACCCTCTACTACAACGGGACCCTCAACGAGGCGGCCGACGCTGTGTTCCTGAAGGTCTACGCGGACGACAAGCTCGTCGGGACCGAGAACCAGAAGCTCGGCGCGGACAAGGCGTATGCGTTCGCCGTCAAGCTCAAGCCGGGCCTCATCAAGTACAAGGTGGAGTTCGGAAGTCGGAACGGGAACGCCGAGACGGTCCAGGATACGGTTACGAACATCGTCTGCGGCGATGCGTACCTGATTGACGGCCAATCCAACGCGCTGGCCACGGACTGGGGGCAGGGCGAACGCCCGGATACGAGCGAGTGGGTTCGCAGTTTCGGCTCCAATGACGGGGACATCAGCAAGGGATGGGGCAACGCGGTCCGCCGCCATGGCGCCTGGGAGATCGGGTGCTGGGGCATGGACCTCGCCAAGGGCCTCGTGGAGAGTCAGAAGGTCCCGATCTGCATCATGAACGGCGCGGTTGGAGGCACGCTGATCGAGGCGCACCAGCGCAATCCCGAGAATCCGACCGACGGGGAGACGATCTACGGGCGCCTGCTGAATCGCATCCAGCGGGCCAGGCTGACCCACGGCATCCGCGGCGCCTTCTGGCACCAGGGCGAGAATAACCAGGGAACGCAGGGCGCGACCGGCGGTTACGGCTGGGAAACGTACGAGCAGTACTTCGTCGAGATGACGGGGGCCTGGAAACAGGATTACCCCAATATCCAGCACTACTACATCTTCCAGATCTGGCCGAACTCGTGTTCCATGGGCGGCAACTGGAACAGCGACAAGCTGAGGGACGTGCAGCGGACCTTGCCTCGCCTCTATTCGAACATGAGCTGCATGTCCACCCTCGGCATCCGGCCTCCCGGGTTCGCCCATTTTCCTCCGGAGGGCTACGCGGTGATGGCCGGGTTGATCGCCCCCCTGGTGGAGCGGGATAACTACGGGAAAGTCTTCGAGAAACCCATCACGGCCCCCGACGTGAAGAGGGCGTACTTCACGGGCGAGAAGAAGGACGAGATCGCCTTGGAGTTTGACCAGCCGATGGCCTGGAGCGACGCCCTGACCAGTCAGTTCTACCTGGACGGGAAAGAGGGCAAGGTGGCCTCGGGCACCGCGTCCGCAAACCTAATCAAGCTCAAGCTGGCCGCGACCGACTCCGCAAAAACGATCACGTACCTGGTCGACCGAAAGTGGGACCTCAAGAACCTGCTCTACGGAGAGAACGGGATCGCGGCGCTCACGTTCTGCGACGTTCCGATCCTGCCTCGGAAGCCGTGACACGGGACCACGGGAGTAACGTCATGCGAAAGATGCCAGGCACGCTTCGTTGTCTCACTGCCCTCGTCTCCATGGCGCTTGCATCCAGCGCCGCCCTTGCCGGCGAACCGCCGCCGCTGCCGCCGGACCTCACCCAGGATGCCACGGTCGATCGCACGCTGACCTACAACCTCGGCGCGACGGGCCTGCGCGGATGGATCTATACCAGGCCCGCCAACTTCTTCGAAAGCGCGCAGGGCCGGACCACGACCGCCAGCCGCCAGATCCTCGTGACGCACGTCGGGGCGAAGTCCCCGGCGGACGGCGTCATGCAAGTGGATGACGTGATCCTCGGCGTCGGCGGCAAGCCGTTCACCGATGATGCCCGCAAGGGCATCGCCGTCGCGATTCAGGAAGCCGAGAAGGCGTCGAGCCGCGGCATCCTGAAGCTGACCCGCTGGCGCGCCGGCAAGACCGAGGAGGTCGAGCTCACGCTGAGGGTCATGGGGACCTACAGCGCCACCGCGCCCTTCAATTGCCCCAAGTCGAAGCTCATCTTCGACGACGCCTGCAAGGTGCTGGAGAAGGAGCCCCTCAAAGAGGATCTCTGGGGCGCCGTGAACGGCCTTGCGCTGATGGCGACCGGCAATCCCGACTACCTGCCCCGGGTGCGGGAGCTTGCCCGGAAGATGGCCCCGCCGACGCTCAAGCTGGAGCTCAAGGACGGCATGAGCACGTGGGACTCGGGCTATCGAGGCGTCTTCCTTTCGGAGTATTACCTCCTCACGGGCGACAAGGAGGTCCTGCACGCCATCCAGGAATACACGCTCTTCCTTGCCAAGGGCCAGAGCATGTACGGCACCTTCGGGCATGGCATCTCGGAACGCAACGCCGACGGTTCCCTCCACGGCTCGATCCCGCCCTACGGCCCGGTCAACGCGACGGGCCTGGTGGCCAACCTCGCGATCGTCATGGGCAAGAAGTGCGGCGTCGACGACCCCGAAGTCGATCCCGCCATCGTCAGGGCCTCCAGGTTCTTCGGCTACTTCGTCGACAAGGGCGCCATTCCCTACGGCGAGCATCTGCCGTGGCCGTACCACGACAACAACGGCAAGAACGCCATGACCGCCGTCCTGTTCGCCGTCCAGGGAGACCGGGCGAAGCAGACGCAGTTCTTCGCGAAGATGGTTACCGCCTCCTACAAGAACCGCGAGTACGGGCACACCGGCCAGGGCTTCAGTTACCTGTGGGGCGCCCTCGGCGCGAACACCGGCGGACCCGATGCCGCTGCCGCCTTCTTCAAGGAAGCCTCCTGGCACTTCGACCTCGTGCGTCGCTCGGACGGCTCGTTCACCTACGACGGCGGCGAACAGTACGGCGCCGGCAAGACCGACGACAACACCTACTACGGCAAGAGCAGCTACAACGGCCTGAGTCCGACGGCCAGCTACGTCCTCACGTATTCCCTTCCGCTGAAGAAGCTTTGTATCACCGGCAAGGACGCGAACCCGGCCAACTGGCTCAGCAAGAAGGATGTGGCCGAGGCCGTCGCGTCCGGCCGCTTCGACCTGGACCGAAAGACGATGAGCAACGACCAGCTCCTTGCCGCCCTGGGCGACTGGTCGCCGATCGTCCGCGGTTGGGCGGCCGAGGAACTCGGGCATCGCCCCGACCGGCCGGGCCTGGTCGCTCCGCTCATCGCCATGGCCGAAGGGCCCGACGCCTGGAAACGCCAGGGCGCCGCCGAGGCGCTGGGTTACATCGGCAGCGCCGACGCCCTGCCGGTCCTCGTTCGCCTGCTCACCCACCAGGACCGCTGGCTCCGCGTCAAGGCCGCCAACGCCCTCAAGAACCTGGGCGATAAGGCGAAGCCCGTCGTCCCCGACATGCTGAAGGCGGTCGCCCTGACCGCCGAGCCCCTCCAGCCGATCGTATGGGACGATCCTATCCAGCTCACCCATGGCGAGTTGGCGGCGGCGTTGTTCAAGGGCCTCTTGCGGTCGTCCATCAAGGACATCGATCCCGAGCTGCTCTATCCGGCGATCCGCGCCATATCAAGGAACGCGGACGGCATGGCCCGGGGCCAGCTTTCGCACACCTTCACCGACCTCTTGACCGTCGAGGACGTGCAAGCCCTGGCGCCGGATATCCTGGCTGCCGTCAAGACGCGATGCCCTGCGGACACGATGTTCGGCAACGAGATCCGCATGGCCGGGTTCAGGGCCTTGACGAAGTATCATTTCAAGGAAGGTATCGAAGTGGGCGTTCTCTTCGCGAAGACCCAGGGCGGTCACGGCAGCGAGAGCCGGACCGGGGAGATCATGAAGGGGATCGTGAGCTACGGCGCGGCCGCTCGCGAAGCGGTGCCGGGGCTGAGGGAGTTGGTCGTATCGCTGAATGACCAGGTCAAGCAGGGACAGTTCCCCGGCGGCGAACTCAACAACCGGCGGGTGACCGCTGTCGAGGATGCCATCAAGGCCATCGAAGCCGCCACGACGCAGCCGGAACTGCGGAGCATCACGACCTTCTCCAGGCGGACGGCACGCCTTACCGTCCCGCGGAGATCGAGGCGATCCAGCGGTTCTCGAAGCAGTTCAAGCCGAGGAAGTGACCGAAGGGCCAGAAGCGCCAGGCGAAGGGCTGACGGTGCCGGGCAGGTGGTTCCTGCCGGTGGGTAGCGCCGCTTGGCCATTGAGATGAGGAGGACCGTCGTGCGAAAGAGTCTGATGCCTCTGTGCGTGGCCGCGATCCTGTTGGCGTTCGGCAACCGCGGCATGGCGGTGCAACCGCCGGTTCCCGACCTGACCCAGGGGGGCAAGAAGGACGACTCCCACGACTGGACGCTCGGGCCGACCGGCGCGCGAGGCTGGGTCTGGGGCTGGCAATGCCAGACGACGCTCGCCCGCCAGATCCTCATTACCGACGTTGCCGCCGGTTCCCCGGCCGACGGCGTTCTCCAGAAGGGCGACGTCCTCACGGGGGTCGATGGCAAGCCGTTCGACGATGACGCGCGCGTTCAGTTTGCTCGCGCCATCACCGAGGCCGAGAGGGACAAGGGCGTTCTGCGCCTCGTCCGCTGGCGCGACGGCCGCACGGAGAACGTCCAGATCAAGCTGGCCATGATGGGCGCCTACAGTGCGACGGCGCCGTACGATTGCCCGAAGTCCAAGCGCATCCTCGAGCAAGGCTGCCAGGCCATCGCAAAGACGGGGTTCAAGAACAGCCGTGGGGACATCTCGGTCTGCATCGAGAACGACCTGAAGGCCCTCGCGCTGCTGGCCTCGGGCATCGAGGAGTATCGCCCGCTCGTGGCCGCCTACGCGCGGGCCGTCGCCGACTCGAAGCCCGGCGGGCACATCTCGTGGGGCTACGGGTACGAAACGCTGTTCCTGGCGGAGTACGCGCTGGCCACGAAGGACGCGACGATCATGCCGGGCCTCCGGCGCCTGTCGACGGACATCGCCCACGGCGAGAGCGGCGTCGGCACGTGGGGCCACAGTTTCGCGCGGCCCAGCGACGGCATCCTCGAAGGGTACGGCAACATGAACCAGCCCGGCATCGCCCTGACGCTCGCGATGGCTGTGGCGCGGGAGGCCGGCGTCGACGACGGCGTCCTTACCCGGGCCATCGACCGAAGCGCCGGGTTCCTTCGCTGGTACGTCAACAAGGGCGCGATCCCTTACGGCGACCACGACCCCTGGCCGTGGCACGAGGACAACGGCAAGTGCTCGAGCGCGGCCGTGCTCTTCGACCTCCTGGGCGACCGCGAGGCGGCGGCCTACTTCTCGCGCATGGGAACCGCGGGCTGGGCCGAGCGCGAGACCGGCCACACCGGCAACTTCTTCAACGTGCTCTGGGCCTTGCCGGGGGTCTCCCGCTCGGGACCGTTGGCCACGGGCGCCTATATGAAGCAGGACGACTGGTACTACGACCTGGCCCGGGGATGGGACGGCCGCTTCCTCTACCAGGGCTTGGCCGGCGAGTCGGACAACTACGTCGGATGGGACTGCACCGGCGCGTACCTGCTGGCGTACGCGCTGCCCCTGAAGCGCACCATCGTCACCGGCCGCAAGCCCACCATCGTTCCCGCCCTGTCGCGCGCGGCGGTGGACGAAACGATTGCCGACGGGCGCGACTTCACCGTCTGGACGCAGAAGACCTGCTACGACGGGCGAACGACCGAGGCGCTCCTGGCGGGCCTCTCGAGTTGGTCGCCGGCGGTGCGGAAGCGCTCGGCCCAGTCACTCGGCCGGCGCGAGGGGGATTTCGTGCCCCGCTTGCTCGAAATGCTCGATGGCAAGGACCCGAACACCCGCTACGGGGCGTGCGAGGCCCTCGGCTGCCTCGGCCCGAAGGCCGACCCGGCGGCCAAGCAACTGCGTGCGCTTCTGGCCGACCGCGACCCCTGGATGAGGATCCTCGCCGCCGACGCGGTCGCCCGGCTGGGGCCCGAGGAGCGGACTGCCTCGGTGCCGGCGCTCCTGCACGCGGTGGCCATCAACGACCCGGCGGACCGGCGCAAGCGCGTCGAGGGCGCCCTGGCGGAGGCGCTCTTCACGCCCAGCCCCGGCAAGCGAGACCCGCAAGGCATCCTGTCGAAATCGCTGGAGGGCGTGGACCGGCCGCTCCTCTATGCGGCCGTGAAGGAAATCCTGAAGAATGAGGACGGACGGATCCGGGGCCTGGTGGCCCCCATGTACAAGCTGTTCACGCCCGAGGACCTGGCAGTCCTCCTGCCGGACATCGTGGCCGCGGTCCGCAAGCCCGCCCCGAGCGGCGAGATGTTCGCCTACGGCATCCGCATGGCGGGCCTCGAGCTCCTCGCTCGCCTGCGCATCAGCGAAGGCATGCCGCTATGCGTGGATGTGATGAACGAGGCACGCTGGGGCCGTGACTTCAATCTTCCGGCCGGAGCCCTTGCCCGCTACGGCGGGGCCGCGCGGGATATGCTCCCGCGTCTCCAGAACGAGACCCGCGAGATTGCGAAGAAAGAAGGCCAGAAGCAGCTCGACGCGCTGGAGAAGTGCATCGCCGATATCGAAGCCGACAAGGCCCCGAAACCGGTGCGGAGCATGGACGAGTTCATCAAGAACCCGACGGAAGCCCAGTAGCATGAAACCGCCCGTCTTCTTCGCGCCCGTCTATGTCGCCCTCTTGCTGGTGCCGCTGGGCGGGTTGCGCGCCGCCGAGGTCCAGGGCAACCACGAGAACCCGAACGAGGCGTTCGGGAAGGGCGCCGGCTACAAGCTCGTCGGCGACACGACCTTCGGCTGGCGGACGGGCACGCTGACCGGCGACATTGACCTCAACGGTCACGCGTTCGTGATGGAAACCGGCGGGGGCAACCACACGGTCTTCAGCGGCACGATCATGGGGCAGGGCTCCTTCGAGTGGCGGGGCGGCGGGGTGCCACAGGTGGCCCCCTCGGTCTTGGGCGGTGACAAGGCCAACACCTTCCGGGGCACCTTCACGCTCTCCCAGGGCGTGCTGGACCTGGACAAGCCTGCCGGCGTGGACGCCATCCCCGGGGACCTGATGATCGGCGCCAAGGCGAGCGCGGTGGTCAGGCTCGGCAAGCCGCACCAGATCAACGACGCCGCCAACGTCACGCTGGGGGGACCTGGGATCAGCGGGCTGGACCTCCAGGGCCACGACGAGACGTTTGCCTCCCTGACGTTGGCGACCCACGCGGTGATCGCCCTGGGCGACGCGTCGGCGTCGCTTGTCGTGGGCGACAGCAGCGACCGCCCGTGGAACCTGGCCAAGACGTTGACGATCCGCGGCTACAAGCCCGGCCGGGACAAGGTGGTGTTCGGCAAGGATGCCAAGGGGCTGAGCCAGCCCCAGCTTGCCCGCATCGGCTTTGCATCCCCCGCGGGGCTGGCCGACGGGCTCTACACCGCAAAGATCGGCCCCGACGGGCAGTTGGCGCCCGACGCGCTCGTCAAGGCGGTCAACCCGCCGTTTGACGTTTCGCCCCAGGCCGTCGCCGAACGGGCGAAGCTCTACGAGGTGCCCGGCCTCGCCAGGCTTTCGGGCAAGGCCAGCCCTCTCAAGGACGGCGTGACGATCGACTTCTTCGGCGATTCGATCACCTGGCAGAACGGCTACATCGGCGCGATCGACAAGGCGATCAAGGCCGGGGAAGGCGCCCAGGGCAAACGCATCATGCTGGTCAATCGCGGGATCAACGGCGGTGGCGTGTTGCAGATTCGTGATGGGGCCAAGGAGGGCGGCTTTCCCGGCAGCAAGGCCCAGGAGCCGTTCGCACAGTTGATCGCCACCGACAAAGCCGACTTGGCCGTTGTGTTCATCGGCATCAACGACGTGTGGTGGCGGAAGACCGCATCGGACGTCTTCGAGAAGGCCCTTCGCGACCTCGTCGCCTCGGCCAGGGCCAACAAGACCACGCTCGTGCTGGCCACGCTGAGCGTTCGCGGCGAATTGCCCGACGGCAAGAACGGCGACGACCCGAAGATCGACCAGTTCGCCGAGATCACGCGCGGCGTGGCCCGCGACACCGGCACGGCGCTCGTGGACTTGCGCCGCGCCTACGTCGCCTATCTTCAGAACCATAACGCCCAGCTCCGCGTGGACGGAACACTCTACATCGCGCCCTCCGGCACCCTCACCTATGACGGCGTCCATCCCAACGGCCAGGGCGTGACCCTCCTGGCCAACCTGATTAGCGACGGCATCTGCCGCGCACTGGCCACGCGGCAATAGTGGGCGACACGTGACGAAGTCACTGGGTACGACGGGGGTTACCATGGCGTACGGAGTTCGGCTGACGTTTGTCCTGGCTTGCGCGGTCCTGGCGGCGTCTGCGACCGCCGGCGCGGCCGATTCGCCGGCCGTGGCGGCCGAGAAGAGCGTCACGACCACGTGGCTGCCGGACCCGTTTCCCAACACGGCGCCCAAGGCGCTGGACCGCCACGTGACGGTCGAGGCGGACACGCCGCGCCGAACGCCGAGCGTCCTCCTGGGCGTCTACGATGTGGAAAACGATCCGCTGAGCGTCGCCTCGTTCACGCAGCCCGCCCGCGGTTCGGCGCGGCTCGAGAAGGACGGCACCTTCCTCTACGCGCCCAAGGCCGGATACACGGGCGGCGACACATTCGCTTTCACGCTCAGCGACGGCCGCGGCGGGCTGTCGACGGCCACCATGCGGGTCTCGGTTGTCCGCCCCACCGGGAGATGGTCGACGCCCCGGTTCGTGAATCTCGCGGAGATCCGGGCCGACGGCAAGCCGATCCAGCATGGCAAGGGGGCCACCGTGCCGCGTGTTGTGGACTGGGACGGCGACGGAAAGCTCGACCTGCTCGTCGGCGCCGGCGGCGCCGTGTGGCTTTACCGCAACGTGGGGACGCCGACGGCGCCTGAGTTCGCCGCCGGCCAGCGCGTCAAGGCGGGCGGGCAGGAGATCGCCCTCGGCGCTGGCCGCATGTCGATCGCCTGGGCCGACATGGACGGCGACGGCCGCAAGGACCTCGTGGTCGTGGCCGAGCAGGACCGCAAGGTCCGTTGGTATCGCAATGAAGCCCGTGGCGCGGCCGGACCGGTGCTGGCTGCCGAACGTGTCGTGAAATCCAAGGGCGGCGATGATTTCGTGGCGGGAGACGTCCGCGTGGACGTCGCCGACTGGAACGGCGACGGTCTGCCGGACCTCGTCATCGGGTCACGCAGCGGCGATGTGAAGATCGCGTACAACGCAGGGACCCCCTCGGCCCCCGTGTTCGATGCGCCCACGACGACGCTGGACGCGGCTGGGCTGGCGATCAGCGGCTCGTACAACATCAACGTCCGCGTGGCCGACATCAACCAGGACGGCGTGCCGGACCTCGTCGACTCGTACAACTGGGGCACCGTGAACTTCCGCCTCAACGTCGGGACTGCGGCGAGGCCGAACCTGCCCGAGACCGGCCGGTTCAGCGTCAGCGGGCCCAACGATGCCGCGGTGAACCTGCACGGCCTCTGCGACGGCCCGATCCTCGACCTGGCGGACCTCAACGGGGACGGCACGATCGACCTGGTGATGGGCGGCGAAGTGGGCGGTCGCGTGTACCTAGCGGCAGGCGAGAGCGCCGGATCGTACCTGGATCAGGTCGACGCCCTGGTCGCGGCCCACCCCCAGGACCTGGCGACATTCCTGGCCGATCCCGCCAATGCGGCGGCCAAGGGCCGCATGCAGGCACTCCAGGGCGCGCTGTACGACTATGTCGCGAGCTTTGCCTCGCCCGGACAGAAGGACCTGATCGCCAAGAGGCTCATCAGTCTCATCAGGAAGTACCCCCAATACTTCTCCTTGAGGTCGTTCGACGCGAAGCGGGAGCCGGGCTTGGCGTCGCTGGCCGTCCAGACCTGGCTGACGCTCCTGGTGGCCGACGACTACGACCCCGCGGCCCGAAAGGCGTTGGCCGACGCCGCGGGCTTCACCGGCGGCTACCGCAAGCTGGTCGAAGAGACGGGGCTGATCTACGCCGACAATAACCAGAATCCCCGCGGGGCCGACGCGATCCACGATTGGCTGCGCACGATTCCCCGCGAGCTCTATCCCGGCACCTGCATCACCGCCAGGGACTGGCTGGGCGACTGCCCCTTCCTGGTCCGCGGGCACATGAAGAACACGTTCAACGGAACGCCGGTCGACAACGGCGAGTACGGTTTCGGCGGCGACGCCCGCGCGGTCATCGGCGACCGCGGAAGCGAGAACTGGTTCATGACCGTCGTGCACCACGAGGCGTCCCACGATCTGGACGCCTACGTGCGCCGGTCCCCCGACCTCAATCGCCGCTGGGGCCAGACGCTGGTGCTGGCCGGCGGACCCGACATGCGGGCCGATCCCGCGAGCGGGTGGCTGAGCATGGACCTGACGCGCCAGCACTTCAAGGAGGCCGGCCTGTGGGATGGCACGCAGGCCACGTGGGACGCGGCGTGGAAGAAGTACTGGACCGTGCCGCCGGGCTCCGGCTGGCGGCAGTTCGGGTTCATGCGCGGGGGCATCGACTGGTTCTACGGAGCGCCGCAGGAGAGCCTGGCCACGCAGGGCAACCAGTTCTGGAACTCGACGGAAGGCCGGATCGAGGTGGCCGTGGCCCGGTGGCAGAAGGGGTATCCCAGCAATCTGACGGAGGTCCTCTTCTTCCTCGACATCTGGTCGCTGGGCCTGGGGAAGATGAAGGTCTACGAGGTCGACAACGCGTGCAACCAGGTGATCGGCTTCGCGCGGCTCGGACGCAACGCCAAGGGCTACATCAACCGGGTCGATCTGGGCGACCGGTATTACCAGTTCGATGTGGACGACGAAGGTGTAGTGGCGGGCCTAGTGCACGTGCCGGAGAAGAAACCTGCGCCGGGGTAGCGGCTGTCCGGTAGCATCTGCCCGTCGTCTTGATGTGTTCTGCGACAGGGCCTATAGTGCCTTGCTCAATCTCGGCCTGGCCGGACGCCGCTTCGGAAGAAAGGCGCAGGAACAATGCCTGCCATCTCACCTGACTGGCCGACCACGGCAGCCGAGGAGTCGAAGTGGGACGCCGTCCGCACATTGTTCCTGGGCGATCCGGAGCAGGTCTATCTCAACACGGGATCATGGGGGCTGCTCGCGCGCCCCGTGTACGACGCGCTGATCGCCGCGATCCGCGAGCAGGAACTGAACCCGACCGCGAATCGCGAACGCCTGCTCGAAGGTGTCGCGCTGGCGCGCCGGCGCCTCGCGGAGCTTGTCAACGCCTGCCCCGAGGACCTGGCTTTCCTGATGAACGTCACCGTGGCGATCAACGCCGTGGTCAACGGGCTTGACCTGCGGGATGGCGACGAGATCCTTGCGTCCGACCAGGAGTACGGCGCGATCGACAACTGCCTGCACAACGCAAGCCGGCGGTGGGGCGTCGTCTTGCGCAGGGCCTCGATCCCGATCCCTCCGCAGGGCCCGCAGGATGTCGTGAAGGCCTTCGAGGACGCGATGACCGACCGCACGCGGCTGGTTCTGTGCAGCCACGTCACCACGGGCACCGGGCTGATCGCACCCGTGAAGGCCCTCGCGGACCTCGCCCATGCCCACGGCGCCTTGATCGTCATCGACGGGGCCCATGCCCCCGGCATGATCCCCCTGGACCTGAGGGCTTCCGGTTGCGACTTCTACGGCGGGAACTGTCACAAGTGGCTCTGTTCGCCCAAGGGGGTCGGATTCCTGTACGCGGCCCCGCAGGTGCAGGAGCGGATGAGGCCCCTTGTTGTCAGTTGGGGCTACAGCAAGAACGGCACGACGAAGGATGGCGCAGGCCGGCCCCTGATCAACAACAAGCCTTACATGTGGGGCATCGAGCAGTGGGGAACGGCGAACCTGCCGGAGCAGGTGGCCACCGGCGAGGCGGTCCGTTTCCAGACGGACCTCGGCCCGGAGCGGATCGCACAGCGGGGACGTCAGTTGGCCGGCTACCTGCGACGCCGGATGTCGGAGTTCGATCGGGCGGAACTCCGGTCGCCGGCTCACCCGGAGATGACGGGCGCCATCAGCACGTTTCGCCTGGGCGGGTTCGGGGAGGCGAAGCTGCGGGAGGCGCTCCTCCATCGCTATCGGATCACGGTGCCCGTATGGCGCGAGGGGCCGTATCAGGTCGTTCGCGTCTCGACGCACCTCTACAACAGCTTTTCGCAAGTGGACCGGCTCGTGGCGGCGTTGCAGGAATTGCGCAGAGAGGAGCCCCAGACATGACCTCGGGAGCCACGGCGTTTGACGGCGAGAAGGCGTTCCAACACTTGGAGCGTCTGGCGGTGACCATCGGCCCCCGGTTGACCGGCAGTCCGGGCGAGCACAAGGCCGCGGCGTACATCGCGGGCGTGTTCGGGCGCCTTGGCCTGAAGGTGACGGAGCAGCGTTTCCCGTCCATCACCTACGACAACCAGGCGTGTGTCTTCGAGGTCCTCCAGGGCGGGCGATGGCGGCAGGTGCCGGCCGAGCCGGTCCTGCTCAGTAAGAGCACGCCTTCCGGCGGCGTGGAAGGCGATATCTTCTTCGCCGAGACGGGCGAGCTGGAGTATCTCACGCCGGCGATGAAGGGCAAGATCGTACTGGCCTGCGGGACCATTCGTGCGGAAGATCGTCCCCGGGTGATTCGCTACGGTCCCCGGGCGATCGTCACCATCGATCCGGCCCTTCGCGAAGGCCTCAGCCGGGCCGTTCTCCGGGACGAGAACCGGAGGACCTATGGCAACCTGCCGATGGCGACCATCCGTCACCTGGACGGTCTGGACATCCTCAAGCAGCGGGCTCGCCGGGCCCGGCTTGTCCTTCGGAACCGCGAGACGAAGTCCTACAGCCTCAACGTCATCGGCGAGAAGCCCGGCACTGATTTTGCCGACGAGATCGTCGTCATCTGCGCCCATTACGACAGCCACTGGTGCATCCCGGGCGCCGCCGACAACGCGGGCGGGACCGCCGTGATGATGGAGCTGGCACGCGTGCTCGCCGGCCGGCCCAGCAAGCGAACCTTGCGGTTCATTGCCTTCGCGGCCGAGGAGACGGGCCTCTGTGGCAGCACGTTCTACGCCGACCGCCTGGCCCGCAAGGCCCGCCGCGACAGGAAGGATGCCGCCTTCGACGAGAAGGTCGACAAGACCGAGTGTGACCGGCACCGCCTCACGTTCAACATCGACGTGCATGGCTGCATCCTCGGCCGATATGTCGCGACCTTCAATGGGCCGGAAGATGTAGGCGCCTCGGTGCGTCTGCTCGCCGGCGAAATGGGCATGGCCTGCGAGGTACAGAAGAAGCCGATGAGCTCCGACGGCACGCCGCTGGCGGCGGTGGGCGTGCCGAACGTGCAGTTCGCCCGATATGGCGGCACGACCAGCTTCGGACACCAGACGGGAGACGACATCCGTTACCTCTCGGCCGACGCCTTGACCGGTGCCGGCGTCTTCGCCGAGCGCTACCTCCGCCGCTACGTCACCGAGGCCCCGGTTTTCGCCTTCCCGCGGCAGATAGCCGACGACCAGATGAAGGAGATCAAGGAGTACTTCACCGGCGGGAAGATGCCCCTCCCCGGCGAGGAGCCACGCAAGAAAGCCTCCGTCCGCCGACCCAGGTTGCGAGGCAAACCATGAGAACACCACTCTCTCTCCATCCGATCGTTGGATTTCTGATGCTCGTGTTTCTCCTTGGCGTGGCAGCCAACGCGGCCGGCGCCCAGACGGCGGCGGCGTTGGATGCGAACGGGCGGCAGAACCTGCCTCTCACGCTGTGGTACACCAAGCCGGCCAAGGTATGGTCGGGCGAGGCCTTGCCCATTGGCAACGGCCGCATGGGGGCGATGCTCTTCGGCGGCGTCGCGAGCGAGCGAATCCAATTCAATGAGAGTTCCCTCTGGTCGGGCGACAACAACTGGGATGGCGGCTACGAGTGTGGCGACCATGGGTTCGGCAGCTATCGGAACTTCGGCGATCTCTATGTGGAGTTCGGCAAGTCCTCCGAGGTGCAAGTGACCTCTCCCAGCGGCCACGAGAAGGGTGACGGCAAGTCCATCGACAACGCCGTCGACGGGCGGACCGACACGAAGTGGTGCATCGATGGCCCCGGCAAGCTGGTCATCTGGCAGGCCGAGTTGCCGGAGCCGAGGACGGTCGCCTCCTACGGGATCACCAGCGCCGACGACATCCCGGCCCGCGACCCGCAGGAATGGGTGCTGGCCGGCTCGACCGACGGGACGACCTGGACCGAACTCGATCGCCGCGCGCTGGGCAAGCCGTTCGAGTCGCGTCTCCAGACCAAACGATTCACCATCGAGAAGCCGACCGCCTGCCGTTTCTATCGCTTCTCGTTCGTCCCGCAAGGCGCGAGCCATTTCCAGGTGGCGGAAATCGCCCTCGAAGGCGTTGACCTCGGCCGAGGCGCGTCCGGGGCCGCGCCCGCCGATTATCGCCGCTCGCTGGACATCTCGACCGGGATCCACCGCACGACGTTCTCCGAGAACGGCGTGGTCTTCACCCGCGAGGCCTTCGCCAGCCGGCCGGACCAGGTCATGGTGTTCCATTACCTTGCGACGAAAAGCGGCGAGCCCTTCGGCGGGCTCTCCGGACGGTTGCAGCTCACTCCCGGCCAGCCCGGTGCGAAGACCGTCGCCGACGACAAGGGCCTCTCGTGGGACGCCGCGATGCCCAACACGCTCAAGCACGCCTGCGGGGTGCGAGTGCTTCATACGGGCGGAAGCGTGAAGGCTGACGGCGACGCGATCGTCTTCGCCGGGTGCGACCGCCTGACGCTGCTCGTCGATGCGCGCACGGACTATGCGCCGTCCTACCAGGCCAACTGGCGCGGGGAAGCGCCGGCTCCGGTGGTTGCCAGGGAGCTTGCGGCCGCCAAGGGCAAGTCCTTCGAGGCTTTGCGGAAGGCGCACCTGGACGATCTGGCCCCGCTTCTGGCCCGCGTGCGCGTCGATTGGGGACAATCGGACGCCGTCACGTTGGCGATGCCGACCGACGAGCGTCTCGCGGCCTACGGCAAAGGCGCGAGCGATCCCGGCCTCGAGGAGACGATGTTCCAGTACGGCCGCTATCTGCTGGCCAGCTCTTCGCGCCCCGGGGGCCTGCCGGCCAACCTGCAGGGGCTCTGGAACGACAGCAATACGCCGCCCTGGGCCAGCGACTACCACAACAACATCAATGTGCAGATGAATTACTGGGGGGCCGAATCGACGGCCTTGCCGGAGTGCGCCGAGCCGCTCCTGGACTTCGTCACGGCCTGCGCCGAGCCATGCCGCCTCGCCACACGCAAGGCGTTCGGCCAAGAGACGCGCGGCTGGACCGCCCGCACCAGCCAGAGCATCTTCGGCGGCAACGGCTGGGAATGGAACATTCCTGCCAGCGCGTGGTACGCCCAGCACATGGCCGAGCACTATGCCTTCACGCAGGACAAGAAGTTCCTGCGGGAGCAGGGCTATCCGATGGTCAAGGAGATCTGCCAGTACTGGGAGGATCACCTGAAGAAACTGCCCGACGGCACGCTGGTGGCTCCGAACGGCTGGTCGCCCGAACACGGCCCGCGCGAGGATGGTGTGATGCACGACCAGCAGATCATCTGGGACCTCTTCCAGAACTACCGCGAGATGGTCCAGGCGCTCGGCGTAGACGCCGAGTACCAGGCGAAGGTGGCCGACATGCAGGTGCACCTCGCGCCGAACAAGGTCGGCCGCTGGGGCCAGCTCCAGGAGTGGCAGGCGGACCGCGACGACCCGAACGATACCCACCGCCACACGTCGCACCTGTTCGCGGTGTACCCGGGCCGGCAGATCAGCTTGGCGCGAACGCCGGACCTCGCCCAGGCGGCCATCAAGAGCCTGAAGGCCCGCAGCGACGACCACGAGGAGACGACAGGCAAGCCGTTCGCGGTGGATACGACGATCGGCGACAGCCGCCGTTCGTGGACCTGGCCCTGGCGCTGCGGCGTGTGGGCCCGGCTGGGCGAGGCCGAGCGCGCGGGAATCATGGTGCGCGGCCTCCTGACCTACAATACGTTGCCCAATCTGTTCTGCAACCATCCGCCGTTCCAGATGGACGGCAACTTCGGCATCTCGGGCGCTATCCCCGAGATGCTGCTTCAGAGCCACGCCGGCGAGATTGCATTGCTGCCGGCCTGTCCGAAGGCGTGGGCCAGGAAGGGCTCGTTCACCGGCCTGCGGGCGCGCGGCGGCTACAAGGTGGACTGCACCTGGGAGGACGGCAAGGTGACCGCCTTCCACATTGTCGCCGACAAGACGCCGGACAAGAACGCCAAGGTCAAGGTGCGCGTCAACGGCGAGGTCCGCGAGGTTTCCCCGGAAACCTGATCTTGCTGAGACAGCAACGATGCATTCAGGAGACGACGCGGTTCTGCTCCCGCAAGATCCTTGTCTTGGCCGTTGCCATCGTCGCTCTCATAGTCGGCGGCGGAAGAGCCGACTGCGGGGATGCCGGGCGTGCTGATCCGCACGGGGGAGCTACTCGGGAGGGCCGTCCCTGCTGCACCGGCCATCCAGCGACACCTACGGGAGCCAAGTTCATGACTACGCCTTGCGGTGCTGTCCTCCTCCTGCTTGCGGTTGCCTGGGCCGCAATTGCAGGCGAGACGCGGCCCCCCGAAACACCGTCGTCTGAAGGTACCCAGATTGTCGGAACGCACGCCATTGTGATGAACAAGCCGGTCGGCGGACCGAGCGCGGGCATGGCCAATGGACCCCTCATCGGCAATGGCGACCTGGGTGTCATGCAGTCCGGTCCGGCCGACCACTTGGTCTTCTACATCGGCAAGAACGACTTCTGGTGCATCCGAACCCAGTCGGTGATAGCGGTCGGACAGGTGAGGATTGCCACCCGAGCGTTGCAGGGGGCGAGCTTCAAGACGACGGTGGACATGCAGTTTGCCGAAATCCGCGGCGAATACGCCAAGGGAGACGTTGCGCTCGCCTCCCGCGCTTGGGTCGATGCGAACCGCAATCTCCTCTGCATCGAACTGGTCAACAAGGGGACCCGTCCGCTCGCCATGGCAGTGCAGAGCACCAAGGGTGGCGACGGAGCCGTGAAGCCCGCCAACGTTAGAGACAACAACACCCCGGTCCAGGTTGGCTGCGAGCAGTATGGCGGCGGACGCTGGTTCTTCAGCGGCGAAATGGCCGACGTCACGGTTCTTGACCGCGCTCTTTCCGAAGAGGAGATCGCAAAGCTCGCGCAGGGCGAACGCAAGGAAGTCAGGGCCTTTGACGGCAAGACCCGTCAGCCACTGGCCGCCCCGGCCATCTGCAAGGCGCTTACCATCTCCGGTTGGATCAGGGTGGCCAAACACTCTCGCGAAGCCGACTACATCATCAGCAAGGGCGAGTGGAACCAGGCTTACAGCCTCGGGCTCTCCAACGGCCACATTCGTTTCGCCATCGGCGGCTTCTTCCTGCAATGCGATGAACACGTCCCGCTCGACCGGTGGGTGCACGTGGCGGCCGTCTTCGACGACAAACACATGGCCGTGCTGGTCGACGGCAAGGTCAGGGCCTCCTCAGAGGCGGCTGCCGATCTTGGCACCGCGTTCCTCTACGCCCCGGATGCTCCCAATCCTGACGGCCGCAGGATCGGACTCGCGACCCGCATCGTCGGCAACACCGATGCCCGCGAATTCGCCTTGGAACCCGGCAAGACGGCCGTCGTCGCCACGGCCGTCCTGAGTGACCTCGATGTCAAGGGCCAGGATCCGTTGGCCGAGGCCAAGTCGCTGGTCGCCGCGCTGACACCGGACAAACTCGCCGAATACACCGCCGCGCACCGTCAATGGTGGCGTGACTTCTGGAGCCGGTCGTTCATCGAGATTCCAGATAAGGTGATCGAGAAGCACTGGTATTCCTCCTGGTACACCGTGGGCTCGTGCAGCCGTGCGGGCAAGGTGGCCCCCGGCCTCTGGGGCAACTGGATTACGACGGACGCTCCTTCCTGGCACGGCGATTTCCATCTCAACTACAATTTCCAGGCGCCCTTCTATGGGCTCTATTCCGCCAACCATCCCGAAACCGTCTCGCCGTTCTATGATGCCATGAACCAGTCCATTCCACGCGGACAGCGCATTGCCAAGGAACATGGCTGGAAGGGCATTCACCTGCCGGTGTCCATCGGCCCGTGGGGGATATGCCCTGAAGGCGACCAGGCAGACTGGGGCCAACGCTCCAACGCGGCCTATGCCGCGCTGCCCTTCATCTGGCATTGGCAATACACCCAGGACAAGGAATGGCTCAAGAACACCGGCTACCCCTACCTCCGCGAAACCGCCATCTTCTGGGAGGACTACCTCAAGTTCGAAAACGGCCGGTACGTGATCTACAACGATTCCATCCATGAAGGCTCCGGCCCCGACATGAACGGGCTTCTCTCGCTCGGACTGGTGCGGACGTTGTTCAAGAACATAATCCCGATGAGCGAAGTTCTCGGCGTGGATGCCGACAAGCGCGCCAAGTGGAGAGACATCGGCGAGCATATCAGTCCGTTCCCCACCCAGGAGCGCAACGGCAAGACGGTCTTTCGCTATACCGAGAAAGGAACCTCGTGGTGGAATGATAACACGCTCGGCATTCAACATATCTTCCCGGCCGGCGCCATCGGCCTCGACAGCGATCCGAAACTCTTGGAGATCAGCCGCAACATGATCGACGCCATGCAGCGGTGGACGGACGGCAACGGGTTCTCGTCGTGGTATTCAGCCTGCGCAAGAGTCGGCTACGATCCGAAACGCATACTCGCCGGGCTCCGCCACGAATGCGACACGCGTTCGGCCCCCAACCTGCTGCTCCAATACGGGGGTGGCGGCATCGAGAATTGCAGCGGATTCCTCGCCGTCAACGAGATGCTCCTCCAGAGCCACGAAGGCGTCATCCGGCTTTTCCCCTGCTGGCCCAGGGAACTGGACGCACGATTCGGCACGTTGCGTGCCGTCGGCGCGTTCCTTGTCTCGGCGGACCTGAAAGGTGGCGTCATCTCAGGCGTCAAGATTTGCAGCGAGAAGGGGCTCGCCTGCACGGTCGCTAACCCCTGGCCGGACAAGAGAGTGCAGGTCGTGAGGAATGGGAAGAACGCGGAAACTGTTGCGGGCGAGAGGTTCACGCTCAAGACATCCGTCAATGAGACGCTCGAACTTGGTCCCGGTACGTCTCTCGGCGCCGCTGCCGAGACCGACTCGTTCCCGGTGCGTGGACTGGGCATCGTTTGTCGCGACTGGTCCGGACAAGGACCTACGTGAGAAGGACCGAAATGCTGACAGGCTCCATTAGGAGACTGCTATGAGGACCACCCCACAAGACGCCATGGCCATATCCGCGGCATACGTGCCGGCGCTGGCTGCGCTGGTGGCGATGGCGGTCCACGCCCTTGCCGCCACGGCCGCGCCTGCCTCGGTCGACGGCGACCGCGCGACCGCCCGACCGATCGACACGGGGGCGGCCCTCATCAACCCCGGCATGGGCTGGACGTTGCACTTCTACAGCAACATCCCCACCAACTACGGGTCGCGACTGGCCCCGTCCGATACGGTCGACGAGTTCCCCGGTTTGGCGGTTGTGTACTTGCGCATACCGTGGTCGTACATCGAGCCCGAGGAGGGCCGCTTTACCTGGTCGGTCGTCGATACGGCCGCCCAGCGATGGATCGCCAAGGGCAAACGCGTGGCCTTCCGCTTCTCGTGCAGCGAATCGTGGACGCGGTGGGCCACGCCCGAATGGGTGGCCAAGGCCGGCGCCAAGGGCCACAACTTCACCGTCGGAAAAGGCGTGGACGAGAAAGGCCCGTTCTGGGAGCCCGACTACGACGACCCGGTCTTTCTGGAGAAACTCGACGGGTTCCTGGCGGCCGCCGCGGCCCGGTATGACGGCAGCCCGGACGTTGACTTCATCGACGTCGGCTCATTCGGCGTCTGGGGCGAGGGCCACACGGACGCGAGCACCCGCCTGCCGTATTCCGCCGCCACAGTCAAGCGGCATATAGACCTGCATTTGAAGCACTTCAAGCACACGCTCCTGGCGGCCAACGACGATCTTGTGGACCAGGGCCGCGGCCAGGAGGGCATCGACTACGCGAAGGAAAAGGGCCTGACGCTCCGCGACGACTCGATCCTCGTGCAGGGCGGCAACAACGCGTACTTCCACGCGGCGATGGCCCGGGCGTTCTGGCCCGCCACGCCGGTCATCCTGGAGTGCGAGCACTACGGCAGCTCGCGCGACCGCGGCAACTGGAAGGACGGCTCGCAGTACCTCCAGGCCGTGGAGGAGTACCACGCCAGTTACACCGCCATCCACTGGTGGCCGCGCGAGTTCCTCGCCCCCAACAAGGACCTTGTGGACCGCATCAACCGCCGCCTTGGTTACCGGCTGCAGCTGGCCGAAGTCTCGTGGCCGGTCCGGGCGGCAGTGGGCGGGGCGTTCAACGTGAAGGCACAGTGGCGGAACGCGGGCGTCGCACCGTGCTACGGCGGCGGATTCCCGGCCGTGACCTTGAAGGACGCGCAGGGCGGTCTGGCGGCGGTCCTGGCCGACGAAAAGTTCGACGTGCGGTCGCTCCCTGTTGGCCTGCCGGATAAGGCCGAGGCGAGGGGCGAGGACGCGGCGTTCACGCTCCCCTTCAACATCGCCGCCGGAAAGTATGATGTATATGTTTCCGTCGGGACGCGGACCGGGAGCCCCCGCATCGCCCTGCCGCATGCCGGCGACGACGGCCAGCGCCGGTACCGCGTGGGGGTGGTGGAGGTGGTGAAGTAAGGAATGTCGCTGATCATCGGTGGAACATTACGGACATCGCTCGCCTGGTCGAGGTCAACGACGAAGGCGCTGCCACGCAGACCGGTCGTAGTGGGGTGCCATCAAAACGGACGCTTCAGCACGAGCCAAACCCACGGCCTCTGGCCGTGCGACCCGAAGAGCTTCGGAGCGATCCTGCGTGTAGACGTTGCCGTAGGATTGGCAGAAGGCCGGAGCACCGAGGATTTGCCGGCTCTGGAGGCCCAAGAGCCGGGGGTATGTGCGGTGAACTGGCGGATAAGGGCAAGCCGTTGTCGAACTGGGCATCGGCAACTGTGCTCTTGAGCGAGCGAGAGAATCTCGGCATGGGGGCGTTCGCCTTTACGGCCCCCTCGGGGGGGCCTTCCTAAAGCCACGCCCTCTGGGCGTGGATACTTACTGGGCAAGATGAGGATTGCAGGATCATGGAAACGAGAGACAATCAAAGATCGGCGGCCTACGGCGGTCGTGGGCAAGGTCATCTGGGAAATCCCGGTAAATGCCGTTACCGCCGTGGCCCCGCCAGCGTATCACAACAAGCACGACTGGCTATTCAACCAAGAGAACAGCAGGAGAACAACCGCATGCAGTCGAACGTTTCGGCGGGCTGGCTGCTCACCGTTCTGATCTCTGGAGTAAGTGTCATGGCCGCCGATCGTACGCAGCCGCAACTCGTCTCGGAAGGCCTGGCCGGCTACATCAGTATGGATGTGCCGGCACCGCCTGAGGAATATGGCTATGGCGTCAGCCTCTACTCCAGTGCATGGCCCCTGCTGGAAAGCCCCTTGCGCGACTTCCAGATCGGGCTGGCCTCCATCTGGATCGTTCCGGAAAACCGGAAGATCAACGAGCCGCTGTTGCCGACCGGCACCTTCGCCCGAGACCATTGGCCTGAACGCGGTCCCAGTTACCGGGATGTCTTCCAGACCATTGAGGGTGGCCTGGGTTTCTGGGGCAGCACGCGTTTCGGATCCACCACGGCGAAGTTCCGCATGAACGGAACCGCTAACGGCTACAACCACGAGATCTCGTCTCCGGGTTGGGGCTTCGGCAATATCAACGCGCTGCGACCGGACCAGATGGGGATCGCACAACTCAGTCCCCGTCTGCTGGTGCCGCCCGATGGACTCACCTTCCAGGAAGGAACCTGCGGTGAGGTCTTCGGCTACGCCTGGATGGTCCTGCCGCTCACGGCGCCGAAGACCACGACCGCCGGCCTGCCGATACCCACCGGCGACCAGAGTTGGACGCTCTTCATCAATGCGAAGAACTTCAAGGGACCGGTGGCCTTCTACACGCCCGCTACCTGGAGCCGGATCTCGCGCCGGCACCCGCCCGCCGTCGGGCGGGGGTTGGATGCCCGTCCCGGGTTAGTGACCGGCGGGGCCATCGAGATCAACACGGTGCCTCGTTTCGTCAGCCAGGACGCTGACGGAACCAACTACAGCCGTATCCCGCGTCTGCAGTTCCCGGCGGACGAAAAGGGACGAACGATCCTGATCCACAACCTGACGCACTATTCCAAGGATGCCTTGTACCGGCAGGTGGAAAACTGGCTGGCGGGGCGCGAAACGGCTTCCGGGAAGTTCGACGAGAAGGGCGCGACGACACCGCCCTGCAAGGCCCATCGGTTGTCCGTGCAACAGGGACAGGAGCGGATGCCGATTCGTGGTTGCGAGAACTGGGTCGAGCCCGCCGTTTTCGACAAGACGACCTTCGGCCTGCAGTGGAAACCGGCCGTGCTGGAGCCGTGGACCGGAACGTGGCGGCGCGGGTGTTTCCCCGAGTATTGCAGGCAGGCGGGTAGAGAACTGCAGGCGATCGCCGCGGCCGCGGTCCCTGCCGCCACGGGCCTGAACGAAGCCCGCTTCAGACCGTCGGTGGCCAAGCAGTCCTACGTGTCGCCCGAGGACGGCGACAGCTGCTGGAAGAAGCCCGGCCCGAAGTCCGGTCCCTTCACGGTGAAACTCGCCGACGGAAGTGTCGTGACGTATTCGTGGTATCGCTTCGTCGACCAGCCCTCGCTCCAGGACGCCGACCTGAGCGCAGAGGAGAAGACCCGTCTGCAAGCCGTCGTCGAGAAGATCCACAGGCACTGGACGATGGAGAAAGAATACCTGCCGCCGCCGGGGATGGGAACGCTGGCGACGCTCGACGCGGCCCTCATGGTCACCCCGCCCAAGGGACTGGAAGTCGGCTACGTCCCGATCGCCACGCGCCAGGCGCCGCAGTAGGGGGGGCCAAAGTCCTCTTAGAGGCCGGCGGGTGTGTTGACGTTGTCCCAGGCCGGGCGGAGGTCCCCCGGCGGCGCGGGGCAGGCAACCTTCGGATGGTCGGCCAGGGCCGGAGGCGCGCAGAAGGTCTACTGGATACTGAAGAGAGGCGGCAAGGCTCTCCGTCGTCGTGGTGGTTGTCCTCGCTTCGCGCGGCGCTGCGGTGGGCTGATAGTGTTTGTATACTTGCCTTGAGGGTTCGTCCGTCGTCGGCTTGACGGCCGGCGGGGAACCGTAGCCAAGGGAAACACGCTGATGAGCCAAACTCCGGGTCTCAGATGCCTGCTGGCCGCGATGGTAATCGGCCTCGCAACCGCATCGGCGGCAGAGAGGATCAATGCCGATCCGAAACAGCAATTACCGAAGTCGGATGACAAGGAACCCGACTTCAAGAAGCCAGTCAAGGTGTTCATCCTGATGGGCCAGTCCAACATGGTGGGCATGGGTGATATCGAACCGGAGACCCAACGGGGCACGCTCGCCTACCTCACCAAGACGGAGAAGAAGTATCCGTTCCTGGTCGACGATGCGGGCAAGTGGACGGCGCGCAAGGACGTTTACTACTACGATGCCCGCGTGAAAAATGGCAGCCCCCTCAGCGCGACGTCGAACAACGGGAAATCGATCGGGCCGGAACTGGGGTTCGGCTACGTCATGGGGCACATCCTCGATGCACCGGTGCTCATCCTTAAGTCCTGCATCGGCAACCGCAGTCTGGGCTGGGACCTCTTGCCGCCCGGCAGCGAGCGCTACATCGTGGACGGCCGCACGTACGCCGGTTACAAGGACACGCCGGACTCGTGGATCGAAGGCCAGCCCCCAAAGAACGTGAACTGGTACGCCGGCAAGCAGTATGACGACGACATGGCCAATGTGAAGGCGGCCCTGGAGAACCTTGCGAAGATCTACCCCAGCTACAAGGGGCAGGGCTACGAGATCGCCGGCTTCGTCTGGTGGCAGGGCCACAAAGACCAGAACCCGGTCCATGCCAGCCGTTACGAGCAAAACCTGGTGCGCCTGATCCAGTGCCTGCGCAAGGACTACAACGCGCCGAATGCCAAGTTCGTGCTCGCCACCATCGCGTTCGACGGCTGGAAACTGGCAGGTCCGGGCAAGACGATCGCCGAAGCCCAGCTCGCGGTGGGCGACGCGAAGAAGTATCCGCAGTTCGCCGGCAACGTGAAGGCCGTCGAAGCCCGCGACCTCTGGCGGGAGGCGGAAGTGTCGCCGAAGAACCAGGGCTACCACTACAACCGCAACGCCGAAACGTTCATGGAGGTGGGCCTCCGCCTTGGCTGGGCCATGGCGGATCTGCTTGGTGCTGAACCCTGAGCGCCAACAAGGAGAACCGGTGCGGATTCCAGCACAGAGAAAGGAAAGCCATGAAAAGCGCCGTGCAGTGCGTGAAGCTCATGATGATCGCAGCGGTTCTCGGCCTGATGTCGGGGATCGTCAGCCCGGCGGCGGCCAAGCCGCTGAGGGTATTCATCCTGGCCGGGCAGTCGAACATGCAGGGGCATGTGAATGTATCGACGTTCGATTCCATGGCCGATGATCCGAAGACGGCGCCGATCCTCAAGGAGATGCGCAATGCCGATGGCACACCACGGGTGTGCGATAAGGTCTGGATATCATCGATCGGGTGCGCTGGCGGGGATACGACCGAGCAGACAGGCAAAGTGACAGTCGGCTTCGGTGCCTCGGCTAACGAGATTGGTCCGGAATTCACGTTCGGCATTTATATGGAGAAGCAGCTCAAGGAACCGATCCTGATTATCAAGACCTCTTGGGGTGGCAAGGATCTGCACACGGATTTCCGCCCACCCAGCGCCGGGCCATTCGTGTGGAGCGACTTCGAGTTTAACGCACGCAAGAATCGGGGCGACGACATGGAAAAGGACAAGGCCGACAAGATCAAAGCCACGGGTTTGTCCTACCGCCTGATGATCGAGCATGTGCGGAAGGTGCTGAAGGATATCAAGCGGGTGGTGCCGGATTACGATCCGGGTCAGGGCTATGAATTGGCCGGTTTCGTCTGGTTCCAAGGGTTCAACGATCTGGTCAGCACGTGGACGTATGACAAAGGCAACCAGCCCGGCGGGTACGACATGTACAGCCAACTGCTGGCGCAGTTCATCCGCGACGTGCGCAAGGATCTGTCGGCGCCGAAGATGCCTTTCGTGATTGGAGTCATGGGGATTGGTGGCGTGAAGGAAGATAAGAAGCCGGGCAGCCAGATGTACTTCCGCCAGGCCCAGGTCGCACCGGTGTCACTGCCTGAGTTCAAGGGCAACGTGGCGGCGGTGCAGACGGCACCCTATTGGGATGATGATTTGGAAGCGCTGCAAGCGCGGATGGATGCATACTGGCCGAAGGTGGACGCGAGGGTCGCTGCGGAGAAGAACACCTCATGGGAGAACAAGATGAAGGTCATGGCTGAGAACTACACGCCGGAAGACTGGAAACGCCTGAAGGCCGCCTCCAACGGGGGCTACCACTACCTTGGTGCCGCCAAGATTATGGCGCCGATCGGCAAGGCCTTTGCCGAGGCGATGGCGAATTTGCAGAAGACCCAGCGACAGGAGAAACAATGAAACGTTCCAAGACAGGCGTCTGGAGCATCCTTGGCGTGCCATGCTTTCTTCTCGGAATTGCCGTCCGGCTGTCCGCGGCGGGCGTCCCCACAACGCCGGCGCAGGCCGCCGACAAGAGTCTGGAGAGGAACATAGGGGGCTATCTATCGGTAGCCCAGAGTCAGGCGCCCGCGTCGTTCAATGCCGGCTTCTCCTTTTATACGGCGGCGTGGCCGCTGGTGGAGAAGTACCAGGGGCATCGGTTTCAAAGCGGGCTCTACGGCACGTGGATGCACGCGCAGTATGACGGTCGTGGTCCCGACAAGCTCTATTCCGATATCGAAGGCGGGCTCGGCTGGTGGCGTGATACGTGTTTTCCCACCGAGACGCCGAAGTTTATCATGGGTGGCGTGGGACCGAACTTCAGCGAGATCGCCAACGGTCCCGCACACGGTGCCGGGGATTGGAACCATCCACGCGGTCTCTACGGCGTGGCCCAACTCAGCCCGTGGCTGCTTTTCCCCATCGACGGACTGAACGTTCGCCAAGGGGTGTGCGGCCAGCTTTTCGGCTACGGCTACCTCGCGCTGCCGCTCACGCCGGCGAAGGCCGCCACGGATGGCGCCGATGTCCCCACCGGCGATCATTGCTGGACGTTGTTCTTGAGCACGAAGAACTTCAAAGGCCCCGTCGCATTCTTCACGCCCTACTTCTGGTCGCATGCGACGGTGAAGAAACCGGAGTGGGCCGGCCGGTTGCTGGACTCGCGCCCGGGCCATCCGAACAAGCCGATGTCGATGGAGACACAGTATGTGCCCGCCGCGGTCTTCGAAGGCGCCAAGGGGGAGTCTTACTTACGCACCGCGTCGACGTTGTTCCCTGTCGATGCGGACGGCAACTCCGTGCTGGTCCATCGTGTCACCGTCTACAACAAGGACGCGCTCTGGAACGATGTGAAACGATGGTTCGACGGCGGCGCCGCGGCCAGCGGCTCGATCAATCCCGAGGGCGCCGTGGTGCAGAAAGTCAACGACGGCGGCGCGGGATGGAAGATCTGGCCGCCGAAAAAGGGGGAGGAACCGGTGCCGCTGGCGTGGAGGACGTTGGCCACACCGTTCACGCCCGACCCGCTGACCTTCGGATACCGGTGGAACGATCAGTTGGCTCGCACCAAGACTGCTAACGGTTCAGTGGTCAAGCTGCCGGAGTATTTTCATCTCACCGCCAATGCAAACCAGAAACCGGAGTGGACCCCGGTCTCACCGGAGGCCGTGCCCGCCGACACGAAGCTCGCGAGCCTGAGTTTCGATCGGCCCTCCGAGCCGGCGGCCAAGCCGTACACGACGCCCGAGGAACCGAACAGTTGCTGGAAGAAGCCGGGACCCGTTGCCGGCCCGTTCCAAGCGCGGCTTGGCGACGGGAGCGTGGTCACTTATTACTGGTATCGTTTTGCCGATCAACCGGCGCTGCTCAATGCCGGTCTCACCGAAGACGAACGCGAGCAGCTCCAGAAACGAGTGGAGAAGATTCATCGCTCCTGGCCGAAGGACCGTGATTACCTCGCCCCGCCCACGGTAGGAACGCTTGCCGATCTTGACCCCGCACTGCTGGTCACCCCGCCCAAGGGCAAGGAAGTCGGCTACGTGCCCATCGCGACCCGTCAGGAATGGGGCGGCGACTCATCCGCGCGATGATTGATCCGTTGAACAACCCGGCCCTGGCTGTCGTGCATTGGCTTACCACCCTACGAGTGATATCGGAGTTGGGGGCAGGTCACCTTCGGCCGACCGCCCCGGGAGGGTTATTCTTATGAGGATGATGAAACCGAATAAATCTCTCGCCTATCCGCTGGCCTCCGCCCTGCTGGCCACGGCGACGGCCTGGTCGCTTGGCCTGGCGGCCGCAGTTCCGGCACCGGCCGATTTCTGGGTCCGGGATCAGCCGGGTCGTATCACTCACGCTTGCGCGGGGACGGAGCCGCTGGTGATCTGCCTGCAGGGGCGCAAGGTGGTCATGCAAGTCCAATCCGATCGGACCAACGGTTTCTCCTACACCGCCCGGTTCTTCAACGTGCTGAGAGATGTCGAGAAGGAGAAGATTCTGTTCGTGGCCGGGCGCGAATTGAGTCCAGATGTGCGCGTCAATGACCAGCCCTTGAAGAGCGCGTTCCCGTCCGCGGTCACGTTCGACGGGTTGCTGACCTTGACCTATCCCGCAGCCGAGGGTGTGGTGGTCACTCGCACCGTCTATCCTTCCAGGGCCAGGGCCTTGGTGGTTGACGAGTGGCAGGTGCGGAATACCACCGGCGAACGAGTTGCCGTGACGGTGGCGCCGGCCCGCAAGGTAACGCCCGTGGGGGAGAATGTTGCCATCGTCTGGAGCTGCTCGGGGGTGGAAGCCGCTTCGGTGAAGGCCGGAGGCGTCTTGTCGTTCTCCACAAGCGTGCAGGCCAGGTTGGCGGCTGAGCCTGACCTGGCGGTGAACGTGGCGGCCGAGCGCGGCGCGCGCCGGGCTTTGGCCGAGGCGGCCTGGAGCGGACCGGGGCGCCTGGAGACTCCCGAGCCAGCCTTGGATGTGGCATTCGCCTTGCAGAAACTCCATGTGCTGGAAGACCCGATCGAGACGATCAAGGGAGTCATCACCCACAACGGCAGCCTGACTTATTCACCCGGCATCTGGGCCAATGATCCGGTGGAATACTCGAGCCCCGTGTTTCCCTTCTTTGGCGACGGTGAACTCAACCGCGCGAGCATGAACATGTATCGCGTCTGGCAGGATTATTGCCAGGAGAAGGGCATCATCCCATTCCCGGGTTCGTTCGAAGGCCCCGGACTGAAACTCACCCAACGCGAACGCGGCGATGACGCGATGGTGCTCTACGGCTTGTCAAAATTCCTGCTATTCCAAGGCGACCGCACCGCCGCCGAGGAACTGTGGCCGCTGATTGAGTTCAGCGCCGCCTCGGTGCTGCGGCACACGACTGCGGATGGCATTGTCGCCTCGCGGACCGACGAGATGGAAGGCCGTTATCCAACCGGCACCGCCAACTTGAGCACGTCGTCGCTCGCCTACGGCGGCTATCGTCTGGCGGCCCGGTTGGCGCAGGCATTGGGAAAGCCTGCGGCAGCGGAATTTGACCAACGCGCCGACGCCCTGCGAAGGGGCATTGAGTCTTATTTCGGCGCGGAGGTGGAGGGCTTCAAGACGTATCGGTATTATAAAGAGAACACCACCCTGCGCGGGTGGATTCTGCTACCTTTGGCGATGGGCATTACCGAGCGGCAGGAGGCCACCGGGGCCGCGCTGATGTCCGACAAGCTCTGGCCCCACCGGCTGGCGGGCGCGGATATTCTGGCAGAATCCACCCGGCCGACCGAATGGGGTCGCGAGACCTACTACGCTCTGCGGGCATTGTTCAAGGCCGGTCGCACCGAGGAAGCACTGGATATCACCCGGCGCGTGGTGCAGGCGCAGATCTTCGGCAGCAAGGGGCCGTATCCCGACGAAGACGCGATAGACATGCTCTGCCCCGGCTCGCTATATCCCCGCGTCTTCACCGAAGGCATGTTTGGCATTGTGCCCACCGGCCTGGACTCCTTTGAATGCACGCCGTGGCTGCCCAAGGCCTGGCCGCGGATGGCGCTGCGTGACCTGCGAGCGTTCGGCCAGGCTTGGGACTTGGTGGTGGAACGCGTTGGCGATCAGCAGAAGGTCACGGTGCGCGCCGGTGGCAAGATAGTGATGACCGGTTTGGGGCCAGCCGGGAAGACCTATGCGGTGACACTTCCAAATAGAGACAAGTCTGCATCAAGCCGCTGAAGGACCGGTATGGATGAGCATCGTATCCCGCCCTGACAATGGCCAGCCGCTGGGCGGTCCAGTCCTGCTTCACCGCCGCCGTTCTCCCTACGATTCCCAACCCTCCGGTACCTGAGGGGGTGCTTACGTACCTTCCTTCTCAGTACGAATATACCCCGCCGTCGCGCACACCGCGCGTATTCCCGCGTGATTCCACGGCCCTTTTCGCGCTACCGGCCCACCGCCGGCCCACCCGCCGTTCAAGCGCCCAGCTCGGGAAGCGCCGACCGGATCAGGGCGCGGTCGTCTTCCGGCAAGGCCGCCAGGGGGCAGGGCTTGTCTTGCGGACGGGTCTGTTTCTGGTTGATGCGCCCCAGCAGGCTCCAGTTGCGGCTCAGGTCCTGCGGTTCGCGGGCGGGAAGATCATAGCGGGTGAAGTCAATCACCGTTTCCGGCGATGGCTTCTCCCAATCACGCAGCAGCGCCAGACGGAACTGGCGATTCATGAACCAGCGGATTTCGAGGTTCGCATCGCTGCAGCCGACGCCGGTGCCCCGCTGAACGAAGCGGTAGTCCAGATGGGCGTTATCGGGATAGTGCCTGCGCCACAATCCTCCGAATTCGCCTTGGGTAAGGCATTCCGCATTGGGCCAGCGTCGGCGGATGCCCTCGAGCCATCGTGTAAGCACCGGCAGGTTCTTGACCTGCGGTACGAGTGAGACTTCCCAGCAATTGGTCACCCACGCCCACTGGTTGAGCTTATAGCCTGCGTCGAAGTGCGCCGCCGTGCAGGCCAGCATCTGCTGCAGACCTTCATCCGGCCCGTACCAACCGATGGTCTCGATGGGCCCGACGCCGAACCGGCTGTTGTAACCCTTCTCTTTATCTCCCACCTTGTATTTGCCCAGGCCGAGCCGACGCGCGGAGATGAAGTCCACGGTCCAGCCGTCCAGATTCACGCAATCGATGAAATCCTTCCGGCCTTGGGCGGGTTTGCAGAAGTGTTCGGTGGACGGGTAATAGGGATAACTGATGGAGCCGTCGCCGTCGCCGTTATCAATGCCGAACTGGCTCCAGATGTTGCCTTGGCAGACGTGAATATTCTCCTGCTCGGCCAGGTATTTCTGGTTGACCGCCGAGAGGAAACCGGCCACCAGGCTCTTCGGGCGAAAACCGCCGCCCATGAGATCGCTCACCTTGGCCAGCGCCTCGTGGATGTCGCGGTTCACCTGCTCGCGCGAGTTATACATGTTGGCGAAAAAGGCGCCGGGGATGAAAGTCACGTCGTCGCCATACCGATCGTGGAACTCGCGCACCAGCCGGCGGGCGGCCTGGTAGTTGGGCCGCGAGTCTTCCAAGGCCCGCCAACTCAACGCCCAGGTCATCGGCGCCCCCGGCCAGCCCGCCGCAAACGCCGCCCGCAGCGCCTTGATATTCTCCGGCGTGTGGCGGTCATACTCGTCGAAACCTTCGTTGCGGGTGCGAGTGACCTCGATCTGGTTCACCCGAATGACCGAGTTGAAGGTGAGAATCCGCCTGCCGGAGAGCGGTCCGGTGGCCGGGAGACGGGGTTCTGTGGCCAAGGCGGGGACGGCGTGGCCAACCATCCCAGGCAGACAGGCGCTGAGGGTGGTCAGGCCCGCAGTCCTAATGAAAGTTCGTCGCTTCATAGATTGTAAGCCGACATTTCCCATAGGACTTCCCGCTGACGGCCATCGTCAGCGGTTTCCATAAGTCTACCTTGCCCCTCGGGGCCCGACAAGCAGGTCTTCGGCGTTCTGATCCTTTGTGTGGCTGGCGGGGCAGCCTCCTCCGCGTGGGCATGTTCGGTGTCCCTGGGCCCAGCCGACCTGGCAGACCGGCTTGCGGCAGGCCCAAGGTTAGCAGCCCGGCGCGTCCGACACAAGGCCCGGCGCCCTCAGCGCGAGCGTCGCTGCTTGAGGCGGTCGATGAGCACGGCCGCCAACAGGATGCCGCCGCTCGCCACGTACTGGTAGAACGGCGGGATTCTGCACAGGTTCATGGCGTTCTGGGCGGTGCCCATGATGAGGACGCCCACCACGACGCCCAGCATCGTGCCGACGCCGCCGGTCAGCGACACCCCTCCGAGGACGCAGGCCGAGATGACCTGGAGTTCCAGGCCCTGGCCTGTGGTGGGCTGACCGCTCGTCATCCGCGAGGCAAGGATGACGCCGGCGAACCCCGCCACGAGTCCTTGGAGGGCGAAGATGACGATCTTGGTGCGCGCCACGGCGATACCCGCCAGCCGCGAGGCCTCCGCGTTGCCGCCGATGGCCAGCGTGTTGCGGCCAAAGGTCGTCCAGTTCAGCAGCAGGCCGAAGAAGACGAAGCACCCCAGCATGATCCACACCGGCGTGGGGATGCTCATGTCGCCGTAGGCGAAGCCGAAGGACCACTGCACCCACGGAAAGCCCGCGTGGTACGTGACCGAGAGCGTGGGGAAGTACCCGTCGAACCGGGGCCAGGCGGTGTTGCCGAGGGCGTAAAACCCCTCCTCGCGCACGCCGATGGCCTTGCCCTGCGACACGATGTACGACACACCGCGCACGATCTGCATGGTGGCCAGCGTCGTGATCAGGGCGTTGACGCCCAGGACGGCGATGACCGTGCCGTTCACGAGTCCTACCAGGGCCCCCGCCGCCAGGCCTGCGGCGATGCCCAGCGGCACGCTGCCCGTCGCGTTGACCACCACGGCGGCCATGACGCCCGACATCGCCACCACGCTCCCGACCGACAAGTCGAAGTCGCCGGACGCCAGGCACAGCAGCATCGTGCACGCGATGATGCCGACCGTGGCCACCATGAGCGCGAGGCCCTTGAAGTTCACCAGGCTGGCAAAGTTGGGCACGAAGGCCGCCGCGCCGGCCACCAGCACGAGCAGCACCACGAGCATGCCGGAGTTCTGCCACAGGCCGGCCAGGCACTGTCGGACCGGCCGGCCGCTGGGGGGACCGAGGGTGACGGAGTCGCTCATGCGGAGGCCTCGCGTTTCGGTTCGGGCGCCACGGGCAGGGCCAGCGAGAGGACCTTCTCGGCGGTCGCCTCGCCGCGCTCCAGCGAGGCGGCGATCACCCCCTCGCGCATCACGAGAAGGCGGTCGGAGATGCCGAGGACCTCGGGCAGTTCGCTCGAGATGACCAGGACGGCCACGCCGCGCCGGGCCAGGTCGTGGATGATGGCGTAGATCTCGCTCTTGGCGCCCACGTCGATGCCGCGCGTCGGCTCGTCGAGCAGCAGGACCTTCACCTGCCCGCCGAGCCACCGCGCCAGGACCACCTTCTGCTGGTTGCCGCCCGAGAGGTTCATGATGTGCTGAGCCAGGGAGGGCGTCTTGATCGAGAGTTGCTCCACCTGGCGGCGGGCGCTGGCCCGCTCGCGCCGCTCGTTGATGATGAAGCCGAGCGTCGAGAGGTGGCGCCGGCGGCTGAGGTTCAGGTTCTCGAGAACCGAGCGGATGGGGATGATCCCCTCCTTCTTGCGGTCCTCGGGGCACGCGACGAGCCCCGCCCGGATGGCGTCCCTAGGACCGCGGATCCGGACCGGCCGGCCGCCGACCGTCACGGTGCCGGTCGTCGCCCGCGCGGCCCCGTAGATGAGCCGCACGAGTTCGGTCCGCCCGGCCCCGACGAGGCCGAAACAACCGACGACCTCGCCCTCGCGCAGGGTGAAACTCGCCGGCCGCGCGAGGCCCGGCCCCATGAGCCCCTCCACCTCGAGCGCCACCGCCCCCGGGGGGCACGGCTCGTGGTGGAACACGTCGCTGATCGCGCGGCCCACCATGGCGCGGACGAGCGTGTCGCGGTCCACGCCCTCGAGGGTTGGAAACGTCCGGACATGCCGCCCGTCGCGCAGGACCGTGGCGGCGTCGCACACGCCGAACACCTCTTCCAGGCGGTGCGAGACGTACAGGATGACGCGGCCGTCGTCGCGGAGGCGGCGTATGACGTCGAAGAGGCGGTCGGCCTCGCGGCGGCTGAGGCTGCTGGTGGGCTCGTCGAACGCGATGACCTTGGCGTCGCGCGCCAGGGCCTTGGCGATCTCGATCATCTGCCGCTGGCCGATCGAGAGCGACCTCACCGTGGCCCGCGGGTCGATCGCCTCGCCCAGGGCCGCCAGCCGGGCCCGGGCGTCCTCCTGAAGCCGCCGGCCGCGCACCCACCCCAGGCGGCTGGGCAGGTGCCCCAGGTACAGGTTCTCGGCCACGCTCAAGGGGGGCACTAGGTGCAGTTCCTGGTAGATGACCGCGACGCCGGCGTGGAGGGCCTCGGCGGCGCCACGGAAGGTCTGCGGTTGCCCGGCCAGGAGGAGCGCCCCCGCGTCGGGGCGGTAAACGCCGCTGAGGACCTTCAGGAGCGTGCTCTTGCCGGCGCCGTTCTCGCCCACGAGGGCGTGCACGCTGCCCTCGCGGACGCCGAACGTCACGTCCTCGAGCGCCCGCACGCCCGGAAAGGACTTGCTGACGCCCCGAAACTCCAGATAGCACGCGCCGGGATCGGTCATGGGCCTCCGGCCCCTCAGTCCAGCCGTCCCTGCTCGCCCATGATCTTCTCGTACGTCTGGCGGGTGATCAGGGTGCCGCTGGTCAGCGTCAGTTTGGGCGGCTCGACGCCGTCTTTGATCCACTTGTACATAAACTCGGCGGTCTCGAAACCGTGCCTCTGGGGGCTGATGAGAACCGACGCGAAGAACCCCGTGGGCTTCTCCTTGCGGAAGTCCACGAGGCCGGTGTCGCCGCCGATGCCGACGCCGATGACGTCGTCAGCCCCGAAGCCGCGCCCCTCGGTCGCCCGGACCGCGCCCAGGACGGCCTCGTCGTTGAGGCCGAAGGCGAGCCAGTGCTTCACGTCGCCGTGCTGCGTCAGGCAGATGTTGGCGGCGTCGAACGCCCCCGGCACGTCGGTGGTCTTCTGGGGGATCTGGAAGATCCGCTCCTTGGGGAAGCCGGCGGCCGTCAGGGCCTCGATGGCGCCGTCGGTGCGCTCGCGGGCGGTGTCGAGTTCGTCGAATGTGACGGCGATGGCGCCGGTCTCGCCCGCCTTCCAGCCGCGTTTCTCCATCTCATCCCACAGGGCCTGGCCCACCATGCGGCCGATGGCGCGGGCCGAGATGCCCATGTGGTGCACATCCATGAACCGGCCGTCGGACCCGACGAATTGGTCGTCGACGCTGAAGACCTTCATGCGGTGCTGGGCGGCCTTGGCCACGATGGCCGGCCCGAGTTGCACGTCGGGCGTGCAGATGATGAATCCCTGGGCCCCCTGGGCGGCCAGGTTGTCGATGGCCGCCAGGACCTTCTCGGCGTCGGGCGTGCCGAGCTTGATGAGCTGGAAGCCGTACCGGTCCGCGGCCTGCTGGGCGAACCGCCACTCGTTCTGGAACCACGGTTCCTCGGGCATCTTGACGAGGAACCCGATGCGGATGCCCTGGCCGCCCGCCTGGCCGGCTGGCGGCCCGCTACTGCATCCGGCGGCCAGCGCGGCAACCGCCAGCCCGAGGATCACGCCCGCCCGCGTCGTCATGCGCCTCGCCTCCCGATGGCCCGGACCGCCGCGCCTACGTTCTCCGTGTGGTTACGTATAAACCAAACCGCGCCGCGGTGCAAGGTTATGAGCATCGCGGGGACGAAGGTCGTATTTCGCCAGCAGGGCTGTATCCTCGTGAAGAACGGCAGCGCGTGCCGGGGCAGCCGTCTTCCGTCCGTGCAAGTCCGCCGAAGCCAGACTCTCGCGGGGCTTCGCACCTCAGGTCACTCACTCTTGTCGATCTTGACCATCGCTACGATTCCCGCCTTGATTGCTTTGGAGAGTGTGGGCCAAGCGGCCACGACAGCGATCAGGTCGGGATCCTGGGGTGGGAAGGCCGGGACCGGTTTCGGGGTGGTTTCGGCAGAAAGTGCGCCGGATTTTGCGCCGCCTGATTCCGCAGCAATCTGTAAGTGGCTTACTTCACAAGCCTTTATGTCGCTGGGTTCGACTCCCCTTGGGGGTACCAGGATATCAAAATGCGACCCTGCGCCGTTTCGCGCAGGGTCGTATTGTTGCGAAGGTCCTATGACTCGTGCGACACAATCAGAACCGCATCGTACCCGTCCTTGGCGACAGCAGGCTCTTGCGGCGACGCATCGCCAAGAGGCCGCCCAGCCCAAGTAGCGAGAGCGTGGCCGGCTCGGGGGTAAACGTGTACTCAACCGTGGTGGTGAACTTGTACTCGGGTGCGGTGACCCGTTCCGCTCCGGCCGGCCCTAGAGAACTGGTGCCGGCGGTGCTCGTGTTGCCGTAGAACTCGAAGGTGGCGTTGCCGGCGCCGATGTATGGCGCGAGGTCAAGGGCGGCGGTCCTGGAGTCGGCCAGGGTGCTGGCGGCATAGTGGCCGGTGATGCTGAATGCGTCGGGGCCGATGAAGTCGACGGGGTAACCGGTGTCGACAGCGACGGAGCCGGTTGCGGTCTCGGTGGCCTCGGGATAGACGGTCAGACGCGAGCCGCCGACCGGGTCAGGGCCTTTGACGCCTACGCCGGCGCCGATGCCCAAGGTAACGCTGCCCGACCACTCCCACGAGTTGTTGTCGAACGCATGCTCGCCGTCGTAGGACTCGACCTTGACCGTGAGGAGGACGCTGGTAAGGGTGATGCCCGGGCCGTCAAGAAACTGGGGGACCTCAAAGGTGCCGCTGCTGCTGCCGCTGTAAAGCGCGCCGCCGTTGTTGTACAAGGTCGGACCATAGGTGATGGTGTCGGCCTGGGCTACAGCGCTCAGCCCCAGAACCAAGGCCGCTACGAAGACTGCGCCGCTCGTGCTTCTCATGGGACTTCTCCTTGGGGTTACATCCTGCCCCGTTCCCCGCGGCACGCGGCCCGGCGCGCATGAAAAAAGACCGGGGGAATCTACTCCCCCGGCCATTGGTCAGGTTCACCATGCAACCGAGGCATCCTCTGCCGCGGTTACTCTACACAACCCGACAGAATATAGCACGAAAAGGGGTTGGAGGCAAATCCAAAGTAAGACAATCCAGTTAGTCGGGTTGCTGTGCAGCCCGTACTGCCTCCTGAGCATGACAGGGCTGGATTGGTCGGGGACCCCCGTTGGCGCCCCCGAAAACGGGGTTTGGCACCAGCGGGCGGTCACGCGGAATAACGACTTACGACCAGCGTATCGCTGTCGTATCAAGCCGCCCCGCCGAGTGGTGGAACGGCTCTCGACCGGGGGGCCTGTGGCAGGGCAAAGCCTATCGGGCCGAGGTCTCAGCGGCGTTTGACACGACCGCCCGAACGGCGGCCCGAACGGGCTCGGGCAGACCGTAAAGGGCCGGTGGCGTGACCATACCGCCCATAGCGGAGGGGTTACGCAAAGGAACCGCCCATGACATCGGGGCCATCCGGTCCAGAGCGAAGAGGCTGTTTCCGATTGCTTGCCTGGGAGACCCCGGGGATAATCCACGGCGGCTGAGCCGCGCAGCGTCCTCCGCCTTCTTTTCAGTACGAGGGCGCACGCCTCAACGGGGAAATGACACGATGAAACGGACCGGCCTCATGATGAAACACACGTTCATGGCCGGCATCCTTTGCCTCGCGGCCGCAGGATCGGCGGCATGGGGCCAGCAGCCCCCGTCGGCCGGCGACAGCGAGTGGCCACAATGGCGCGGGCCGAATCGGAACGGCATCGCGCCCAAGAGCCCCAGACTGCTCGACGCCTGGCCCAAGGAAGGGCCGAAGCTGCTGTGGCAAAGCGCGCCCATTCCTTCCGCGACGGAAGGCGGTTGCGGCAGCGTCACGGTGGCCGGCGGAAGGGCGTTCGTTTTCGTCCACTGGAAATACAAGGGGCCGAAGAGCATCGTCATCACCACGGAGGCGCTGAACGACCTGGGGTGGATGGAAGGCGTGCCGGACGATCTGGCCAGGAAAGTGGAGGAAACGCGAAAGTCGGCGAAGGTGACGTACCTGAATTCAAGAAAGCAGACGAAACAGAAACCCATGGAAGGCGACGAATTGGAGGCTTATATCAAAACCTTCATCGGGACGCTGGATCCGGAGACGGCCGCCCAATACGGCCCCTTCATACGGCAACGCCTTAATGATACGACCTTCGACTGGAAGACCCTCGTCGCGCTGGCGGCCATTCGGGACCAGGAATTCGCCAGTTGGGACGACGTGCTGAAGAAGGCCGGCTTCCTGATTTTCGCCGGCGACGACAAGTACAACGCCTTCCGGGATCAACTGGTGGAGCAGGGATACCACTATACCGACACGATCCTCTGCCTGGACGCCGAGACCGGAAAGGAGCTCTGGAAGAAGGAGTTCCCCAGCGTGATCCCCACGCCGGCCATGATGATGTATATCGGCGCTTCGAGCACGCCGACCGTGTGGGACGACAAATGCTACGTCCAGGGAAGCGCGGGGTTCTATTGCCTGTCGGTCAAGGACGGGGCGGTGGTCTGGCAGGCCAGGACGAAGTTCAGCAATTCGTCGCCGTTGGTGGCCAATAGTGTTGTGTATTGTTGTGTTCCACAACTGACGGCCTTTGAAGCGAAGACCGGCCACGTTCTTTGGACGAGCGACGCAGGTTTTCAGAGCGAGTGCTCGTCGGTCGTCCCGTGGAACGCCGGCGGCAAGGACTACATCGTGGGGGGCAATTCCACGAAGGGGTTCTACCTGTTCTGCGTTGACGCCGCCACGGGCAAGAAGGTCTGGACCACAAGGCCGAGCAAGGGCGGCTATTCGTCCCCGGTGATCGCAGGCGACATGCTGGTGACGAACGAAGTCGAACCGAGTGCGAGGGTGTACAGGATTACACCTGAGGGCGCGACCTTTCTCTGGGGCAAGGACGTCCCCGACCATCGCGGCGCCAGCCTGCTGGTCCATGAAGGTTACGTTTACAGCACCTCCGGACGCTACTTTTCCACCCCCTTGCGATGCTTCGACCTCGTGACCGGAGAGTCGAAGTGGACTGCCATCGGCGATTTCGGCGGCAACGCCGAGTGCGCCTCGCCGATCATGGCCGACGGCAAAATCATGGCCCAGATCAAGGATCCGGATGCCGTCCCCGAAAGGGGCGGATCGTGGACGGTGATGTTCAGGGCCGCACCGGAGAAGTTCGAAGAACTCGGCCAGTTCCACTCCGACGGGGCGACCGCTACGTCGCCCTCGGTTGCCAACGGGAAGTTATACTTGCGTCAACAAAAGGCCGTTGCCTGCTGGGACATCGCGGAGCACAGGCCGTACATGCATGGCGCCAACGTGGCGAAGGATGAACTGATGTTCGATTTCAAACAGGCGGAAGGAGGCCTGACCGCCAACGGCGCGATCGAAGGCCTGGTCGTCACCGATGCCTCGGGCAAGACCGGGCCTGCGAAGGCGCGCTTGAAAGGCGATTCTTTGATTGTGGATCTTAAGGAGGCGGCCTTCCCCATCAAAGTTTCGTACGCGGTCTCCGGAAACCTGGGCGCCAAGAACGGCCCGGTGGCGCCGTTCGAGTGGAGGTCGCCACGCCTGATGTTTGAGCGCTGCGAAGACAACACGCTCCTGATGAAGTTCGAGCGTTTCGTGGATTCGGAGGTCTGGAAGTCGCAGGAGGCCTATGCCGTTGCCGGAGCCAGGATCACCGGAGTCGATTTGGACCGGTCCGGGGAGACGTTGCGCCTGACGACGGACCGGACCTGGAAGACGGGCGAGAAGGCGACGGTTCGGTACTCCGCGTTCCCCCAGGGGCCTTCTTCCGGGCGGACAGCCGAAGGGTCATTCATCGTTACGCCTGGGCGGCCGGTTACCGAGGAACCCTTGCTGGAATTTCTCTTTGGCGAGCTGCGCGAAAAAATCGACCCCAAGACGATCTTCGAGCACGACGACCTGGACAAGAACATGAAACCCGTCGCAGGCGAGAAATGGAAAGCGTTCAAGGGGAAATGTGACGCGCTTGAAAGAACGCAATGTATTGACCTGGGCCTGCGCTTTGGGAATCACGAGAATGCCCTGGGCCACGCCTGCGTGTACGTGCATTCGGAGACGGACTGCAAAGTGCAGTTGTGGGTGTATGCCGACGACGGTATACAGATTATTGTCAATGGCCGGCCCGTCTATACGGAGCCGAAATCGTTCCAGAAGAAAGAGATCAAGGATGTCGAGTTGAAGAAGGGCTGGAATGCCCTGCTGATGGGTATTACTCAAACGTATGGTTTTTGGGGTTTCCGCGTCTCCATCCGAAATGAGCAAGGCGACGGCGCGCCGACTGGCTTGCGGTACACGTCGGATTGGCCTGTGGAAAAATGAGTCGGCGGCAACCCCTTATCTATGGGGATCGCGTTCGAAGGGTGTACCGGGGCAACGAGGGGGGAGGACGAGCCATGCGCATCGCACTGGTCGGGCCGGAGCTGGAGGAGAACCTGGGCCTCAGGTACCTGGCGGCAAGCCTCGCGAAGGCAGGGCACGAGGCGAGGATCTTCGACTTTCATGCGCCGGACCAGGTGGCGGCGCTCGTCCGCGGGATTGGCGAGTATGCGCCCCAGGTCGTCGGCCTGTCGATGGTTTTCACGGGCCGCGCGCGGGAGTACGTCTGCCTGGCCGACGCGCTTCGCGGCGCGGGGTATCGCGGCCACATGACGGCGGGCGGGCACTTCGCGAGTTTCCACGCCGACGCGCTCCTGGCGGAGTTTTCCTCGCTCGATTCCATCGTCCATGGCGAGGGCGAGGAGGCCCTGGTCGACCTGGTCGAGCACCTCGCCGATCTCGGTTCCGTCCTCGGCCTGACGTATCGCGGCGCGGGCGGGCACATGCTTCGCACGCGGCCGCGCGCGAACCCCGACGACCTCGACGCCAAGCCCTGGCCGGTCCGGCCCGAGGCGTTCCAGACGTACCTGGGCCTGCCGATCGCGAACGTGCTGGCGAGCCGCGGGTGCTTCGGCCGGTGCGACTTCTGCTCGATCCAGGCGTGGTATCGCCAGAACGCGGGCCCGCGGTTCCGCCAGCGCCGGCCCGAACGCGTGGCCGAGGAGGTGGCGGCGCTCTACCACGAGCGCGGCGTGCGGATCTTCAACTTCCACGACGACAACTTCTTCCTGCCCGAGGCGGCCGCCAACGTCGAGCGG
>Ga0209777_10000953_pt1 | contig 44398 bp, 40 predicted proteins | sample FrelakmetHBP12HB_FD_187147 | JGI IMG/M metagenome (GOLD analysis project Ga0209777, IMG submission 187147) | Freshwater lake sediment microbial communities from the University of Notre Dame, USA, for methane emissions studies -HBP12 HB (SPAdes)... | ecosystem: Environmental > Aquatic >...
ACACCATCAAAGGAAAACTTACCGTCAACTGCACCGGACCCTGGGCGGACATAGTCCTCAAGTTGGCAAAAAAGGGTGATTCGCATGATAAGATCCGCCGCTCCGAAGGGATCCACCTGATTGTGAATAATCTCATCAATAATCAGGCCGTTGGCACCATGACCAAGACAGGCCACTTCTTTCTGATTCCCTGGCGCGGGCATTCATTAATCGGAACCACAGACAAGGAGTATCCAGGAACTCCGGATGAATATCACGTGACTAAGCAAAGCATTCAGGAGTTGCTCGATACGGTGAACATGGATTTCGGCAACAATAATCCCATCCAATACCATGACGTGCTGTTTATATACGGCGGCCTGCGCCCGCTGCTCGATGCACGGACAGAGGATGTGCATACCACAACCCGTAAATACGAGATTTATGACCATTCGGACGAAGGGCTAACCGGTCTTATAACAGTCGAAGGCGGCAAGTATACCACCAGCCGCAATCTCGCGCAGAATGTTTTAAAAGCCGTGGAAAAAAGACTGGGGAAAAAACTCGGCAAGTGTAAGACTCATAAACAACGGCTTATCGGCTGCGAGATAGAGGATATTGAAAAATTTATTGATTCTATAAAAAAAGAAAACAGCGATTTTAAAAATACGACCGTCGAATACCTCGGTAGAAATTATGGTACTGAGTATGACAATGTCCTAAAGCTTGCGCGACAAGATAAAAGGCTGGCAGAAATAGTAAACGATGACGGCGAGATTCTAGCCCAGGTAGTATATGCATTTCAAAATGAAATGGCCGTCACATTAAAAGACATCCTTTTCAGGAGAACAGGTATTGGAACACTGGGCAATCCCGGTGAAACAGTTCTGGAGAAGGTCGCCGATATCGCGGCACATGAGCTGGGCTGGAGCGCTGACAGGAAGAAAAAGGAAATCCTTGAAGTTGAAAAGACTTTTAAGCTTCCTGATTGAAGAGAAAAGGGGGACAGATTTATTTTCTGCAGGCAATCATTAAATTTTTGTAGTAATCAAAACAAAAACTTATTTTTCTTAAAGGTCAAAAATGGTCAGTAATCAACTATCTGTTTTAGTTACAGGTGCCAGTACTGGAATTGGACTGGCTATCACACAATATATTACGTCAAAGGGCATGCATGTTTTTGCCGGAGCGCGAAAACAGGAAGCACTGGAGAGGTTGGCAAAAAATTCAAACGTAACTCCACTTAAACTCGATGTAACTAACACTGAAGATGTAAAACAAGTAAAAAAAATAATTGAAGAAAAAACAGCAGGGTTATTTGGCTTAGTCAACAATGCCGGCATCGGCAAAGGCGGGCCATTAATGGATGTGAGCGTCGAAGATCTTCGCGCTCAGTTTGAAGTTAACCTTTTTGGGGTTCATCAAATTACTCAAGCGGTGTTCCCATTATTGTTAAAAGCGAAGGGTAGGATTGTCATGATGAGCAGTGACAGTGGATTCTTTGCGACGCCTTTCTTTGGTCCGTATTGTTCCAGTAAGTTTGCTCTGGAGGGCTATTCCGATTCTCTTCGCCGGGAAATTACGCCTTATGGCGTGAAAGTCATTCTTATTGAACCCGGGCGGATCACTACACCGATTTGGGATAAAGGAGAAAAATACCTGAACAAATATGTCGGTTCGCTATTCGCTGTGGAGGCCAGAGCGATTGGTGAATATGCAATCAGGAAAGGGAAAACGGCCGGATTGGCTCCGCTCACGGTAGCCAAAACAGTATATCAAGTCCTTACCACGGCAAATCCAAAATTGCGTTACATCGTGGCAGACAATAAATTAGAGTATCAAATGATGAAAATATTACCTGCCTCTTATGTGGATAAACTCGCCCTGAAGAAAGTGCAAAAGGTGGTTGGGCTTATTCACTCTGCTGTGGATCACAGCAAATAATTCCAGTTCCAAACTCTTTATAAATAAACAAAGCCCCGGGATTTTATAAATCCCAGGGCTTTAGATTAACAGCTCTTTTTTAGAAAGACAGAGTCAGTTTGTTGATGAGCATGTAGTCGTCGCGAACATCAGCGGTCGGATCGTAACCCTTGAAGTAATCGCCGGTGAAGAGATAACCTAATCCCAACATGTAGCTCAGGTTGTTGGTGATCTTATAAGTTCCGATAAGATCAATCTCCGTACCATACGTAGCAGAAACAACGTCGGGAGCACCCATTGGCAGGGTCTTACTGTCGGCGAAGGCGTGAGAAAGAGAAAGCACTATATCCAGTTTATCGTTAGGCCGGATGCCGGCTCTGCCCTGAAAGAACCAGGCATTGTACATGCCCGTGTCGTTAAGATTAAATTGTTGTGAAAGGTAATTCATTGACGTACTGGTTATGGTATTACCGAAAATTGGACCGGCCCAGTAATGACGTTCGTTATTAAACAAAATCAAAGTTGGATTCCAATCCATTCCGCCGGTAAGGAAGCCGCCTTTTACTGTTCCATCGGAATAGAATTTGTTCCAATCATTGCCGGCAACATAAGCAACACTGCCGCCGAAATAAAATTGTTTCAAAATAACGGTGGCATCAACCCAACCAGCCAGATTGTCAACTTTCAGATCATTGCCGTATAAATAGGGAGAGGGAGATGGGCCATCGGCTTTAATACGGCCCCACGCGTAATCCAATTCCGCCTGAAGTTTGACAGGACCGATATTGACAATGGCATAGGGTTGTAAAACATAAACGTTTGCTGTAAAGCCATAGTCGACTCCCGGTGCCGGGATAATAGGTCTATTGCTTGCATCGCGATAATATATGGCCAACAGACCAGCTTGAGTGCCTCCTTTCCATTCATAGAGGAAACCACCCTGATACTTATCTGTATCATTGTCCGTCACATTTGTTGATGAAGTTACCGCTGATCTGCTATTGTCACCTATCTTGAGCAGTTGCAGGAAAGCAGTCCATCCGTTCATTTGTGCAGCCCAACTGACGATCCCGCGGGGTACTGAGCTATCTCCAAAAATTGTTCCCCAACCTCCGTCGTCCATATAGCCGACGTCAAACATACCGATAGGAGAGGTATATTCAAGGTAGGCCCAATCGAAAGCGATGTTTTCATTCTCCGCCCTCGTTGCGGCCGATTGAATATCGGTTGTGGTGCCGGATTCCGATCTCGCACCGCCCCATATTCTTTTCATTGCGTCAAATCGAGTGACCAGCTTCAGGCTCGGAGAAACAATAAAATCAGTCTGGACGCGCAGTCTCTGATAAAAAAAGGCTGTGCTGGGACTTCCATTAACCAACTGCATGTGATCATAATCAATATAATACCCATTTTTCAAAAAAGTAGTTCCATCCTGATAAATGCCGGCCGCGTAATATGAACCGCTAACCTTGACATCCACCGCAAAAGCCGATGCACTGAAGGCCATGATCAGCCCCACTGAAAGCAAAACCAACCAAAATCTCTTCATCTTTTCCTCCTTATATTGTGCAAAATTTAAATCAGGCCATTAGAAAACGGGCATTTTCTAAAAGCTACTTATATTACCCTTACACCAGCAGTTACAAAAAATATTTCCAATGCAACCTGGAAAATGTGTTTTTTATTGACATCATTTCAAACCTAGTATAAATGTTAATTTAATGTAGTTAATTTAATATTATTAAACTATAAAGTCAACAAATAATTTAAAATATTTTTTGGGCAAAATCTAATAATTTTAAACGTCATAAATTAAGGAGATCATTCACTTCCCGTGACTAAATACGAAAGCTATAAGAAAAATATACTGGAAGCAAGTCAATGGCTTTACCAGCAGGGTTATTTCGGTTCGCAAAGGGGTAGCGGAGGCAACGTTTCGATGCGGGTAAGTGAAAATGTTATGGCCATTACTCCATCATCAGTGAGGTATACAGAGCTTACCAGGGAAGATATTTGTATTGTTGATTTCGATCTTTCGGTAATTGAAGAAAATCATCAATTAAAACCTTCCGTGGAATCGGCGATGCACAGTATCATTTACCGCAATAGGCCCGATGTCAACGCGATCGTTCACACTCATCAGACATACGGCAGCGTTTTTAGTCTCATCCATACACCTATTCCCGCTCTTTTCGATGAAGTTGCCTTTTCACTTGGACAGACTGTGGAGATAGTTTCCTATGCTCTTTCCGGCAGTCCGGAGCTTGTCAATAATGTGGCCGGGAAATTATCAAATAATGCCAACGCATACATCCTTCAGAATCACGGCATATTAGCCCTTGGCAAGGACATGGATAAGGCAATCCTCCATGCGGAGCTTTTGGAAAAAGTTGCCCATATATACTATTTGGCGCTGTCAACCGGCATGCCGGTTGACACTCTTCCCGAATCGATCGTCGAGGTAGTTAAGATTCTGAGAGACAATGAAGTCCAGCAGGCGATGGGAAAAAAGAAGTAGACAGTTGAGATAAACCTTATCAATTCTTCCGTGGTGAAAACCCGTTAAGCAGTATTCCTAGCATTCTCCCTACATCAAAAAGAATATTAACTGTGATCCTGTCGAGAAAGTTCAAAGAAGGAAGATGAGAATCCTGAAAAATAACCCCTGCTGCGTCTTTCGAACACATATTGGTCTGAGCGGCAGCATCCAGATGGCTGTTTTGATCCATTTGCCGGAAAGCATCGATGAGTTCCTGACCGAACTCATCGAGAAAAAAATGGAAAATCGGCTTCAGCTGTTTTTCTGCCTGACGCTTGTAGGTATTAATCTCCCCGGTCACATCACCACATGTGGCTTGTCCAACGCGTGAGCCTTGTAATAAGGCCTGTTTGAAGGCAGGGAACCACTCGCGAAACCGGCGTTCCACATATATTTCATAACTCTGGTGCACTGCGGAAACAATACGAAAGAGCTTTTTCGATGAGAATAAGTTCTTGATCAAGAACCATGAAGGTACCGCATGAACATGGAAGGGGTTGCCCAGATCGGCCAGATAATGGGTACAGCGGGACAAATACCGCCAACCCCAATAATCGTTGCCGCTTTTAAAAGCCATCATGGCAAGATCCATCTGCAGACGGACTGACTCGGTTGCTATTCCGAACTTCATGCCCAATGAACGGAATTGCATGTGCCGCCAGCCGTGAGATCCGCCGGTTATTTTCTGATTTCTGTTAAGGTATAGATCACAGTCCGGATGCAGATCCGGTTCCGTGCTGTAAATAACCAATATCTTCCATGGCTCAATGCTTTTATTCTCCGGAGGTTCAATACTGTATTCACCATTGCGCTCATCATAGGCAAAAGACCAAAGCGGCGGGAGTTTCCGATATTCTTCGTAACTTTCCTTGTATAAATCTATATGCTTCGGACCGATGGGCCAGTTTTTATTGTTGAAATCAGGGTTCGGTTTTACCTGTACCTGCGGCAGGGTCATTATCCTGTCTGTGGCCTGTACAGAAAAATAAGTAATGTATTCATGGGAGAACCACGGCGCCCAGGCTAAAGGCAATCGCGGATCGTCATGCAGATAGTAATCCAAGGTTTACATTCCTCCACTGAGATAAATATTTTCGGCATCAACATAAATAGCCGGGCGGGTCCATTGACTCGCTCCGGCTTAAGAGAATTATTTTTTACTCTGATCTAGATTTTGAAATCGGTTTTTTTACCCCAAACTCCTAAGGCAACGCCCAGTTCTTCATGTTCTTTGGCATACTCTTCCAACTTGATTCCTTTGACCGCGGCATCGATAGCCTGTCTCAAAGCACATGCGCCGGCCTTCGGTCCCATCGGATGGGCGTGAATCCCGCCGCCAGACCCGATCATAATGTCCTTGCCCAGCGCGTTCACGATGTCCTGCACGTTGTTCGGCGTGATGCCGCCTGACGGCATGGGCATGGTGGGCTTGAGGTTACCCATCGGATAGATCAGGTTCCTTGTTGTGGCCATGAACCGCTCGTGCATGTACATGGCCTTACCGCCCATAGAGAAGGGGAGTACGATGGCGTCCGCTCCGCAGAGCCTAGAGATCTTGCCGAAAATTATGGGAGACGATATCCCCTGATAGGGAGACATGAAGAACGCGCCCGCCACATCCATGTGGGCAAGAATCGGCACGTTGATATTCGGATCATCGGCCAGAGCGCGCATCGCCTCTGGTCCGACTGCCAGATAGTTGACCATCATGCCGTTTACTCCTGCGTCAATGCACCGCTTGGCCAGATCGAACATCCGCGGCAGGCGGTCGGTGACATTCACGGTATAGATCGTGTGCTCGCCGGTCTCCTCGTATACTTCCTTTTCGATCCTCATGTAGGCCTTGACCCTTTTTACTGCGTCGTTGTAGCGCATGTTGGCGATAAGCTCATCGTCCTTGATGACGTCACATCCGCCCATGGCCGCCTGCCGGAAGAGCTCGGCCCCCACTTCCAGCGGATAGCCGCTGCATGGTTTGATCATGTTATTGAGGAGTGGCCGTCCCTTCTTGAGACCCAGTGCGGTCCACCATCCGTCGGTCCCGAATCTGGGCCCGTTGTACTGGTCCAGAGTGGCCTTGGGGAACCTGATGTCCAGAAGCTTGAAATTGGGCACCAGAGATATGTTTCCGACCAACGCGGTCAGCATCATGGGGAGTTGGTCCTCCACGTTGGCGGCGGGGAAGGCCACCTGGATAATATACTGGCGGGCCGTGACGTCCGCCGGAACGCCGTATTCATAGTAGGGTGCCTCGTACACGCCGATGACCTTGGCCACGTGTTTCGCCCGTATCTCCGGAGTTTCTCCCGGCACCGGGGTCCAGGTTCCTGTGGTCTGCTCTATGGCGATCACCTGGCTCATTACCGACGCGTCCCACGTCTTGTCCATCTGGGCCCAGTAGGTGGCGATCAAATGGTTTTCCATGTCGATGCTCTCCGGTATCGTGATGGGTTTATCCGCGAAGGCATCGATGTCTTCTTTTATGCAGATCGTTTCTTTCTTTTTTTTCATAAATTGCTCCTTAATAATTAGTTGTTTTTTGGTTTTTAACTTTTGGGAATCAGCGAAAGTACATATTCCCATATCTCCAGTGTCTTTTTCAGTGCTTCTTCATCGTGCTGCATGCACGTGTACATGCGGGTTCCGGCCAGAGTGCACAATCCGTGAGCCATCGTCACCACCTGGTAATCATCCGCAACCTGCTTCCGTGTAAAAATCTCGGTGAGCGCGTCCGGCGCGTTTAAGTCTATGGAAAAAAATGCGGTCGTCATGTAATGCATAATGGCGCCGAAATTATAAACAAAAAATCCCAGATCAGGACGTGTCGCATACAGATCATTGAGAGCATTGGTTAACCTGTCGGCGTGGGCGGTCGCCTTAGCCACCGCGTCTTGTTCGACCATGTACTTCAAGGCATAATAACAGGCTGCCATGGAAATGGGATTAGCCGCTAGTGTGCCGCCCATAAATATCTTATCGCCCATACTGCCCGCGCAGACTTTCATGACATCTTTTCTGCCGGCCACTGCGCCCGCTGAGGGATAACCGTGCGTGATAATCTTGCCCAGCACCGTAAGATCCGGCATGATGTTGTATAACTTCTGAGCGCCGCCCATGTCCAGTCTGAAGCCGGTCACAACTTCATCAAAAATCATCAGGGACCCATACTGGTCGCATAGCTTACGGATCGTCTTATTCCAGTCCGGATGAACCGGATGCGCACCGGACTCGCCACCGATCGGCTCGACCATAACACCGGCAACCCCGCCTTTATCCTGATTATCTTTGAAGGCCGCCTCCAGTGCATCGAAATCATTCGGTGGCACATCAACGATGTGGGCAAAGCATTCCGCGGGAATGCCTTTGGATTCGAAATTGCCGGTCCGGGGAATATGAACTGAATAGATCATCTGATCAGACCAGCCGTGATAGCTGCCGCCGATCTTGATGATCTTGAGTTTGCCGGTAAATGCCCGTGCTATTCTGATTGCGGCCATATCAGCTTCGGTGCCGGACTGCAGAAAGCGTACCATCTCCACACCGGGCATGTGTTTAATGATTTCTTGGGCAGCCAGAAGCTCATACTCGGATGTCAAACCGGTCGCCGGCCCTTTTTGCCGGATGATCTCGATAATCTTTTCATCGAGCGGTTCATAACTGTGACCAAGCATAATGGGCGCGCCGCACATCAGGTAATCTATATACTCATTGTCATCCACATCCCAGATCTTGTAACCTTTAGCGCGGTCCATCGCCAGGGGAAAAGGCTTATTCTGGCTCAGGTTGTGTTCGACACCGCCGGGAATCATCGCCTTGGCCTTCTCGAAAATCTCTATCGAACGTTTGCAGCGTTCCGCGTAACGCTTATGCTCGGAAGCCAGTTTGTCCTTTGGGATCGGTTGCACCGGTCTGGACAAAATCACGTCTTTTCTTTTCATTATTTCCGCATATTCCATGTAATCGTATCCTCCTAATTCTTCATTGCTACTATGTTGGCAGCGAACATACACCCGGTGCTTGCTTATTCATCCGTGCGCACGCTTTTTTCTGAGTTTTGTAGTGATTTAAGAATTCTGCAAATACCTCATCATATATTTTTCTGTTGTCCGGATTGGGGGTATATTCCGCCTTTATTTTGATGTATTGAGGAACGTCCTCTAACGTGATGTACTGGAGAGCCATGGAAGCGAGTAATGCCGCACCACGGGCATTGGAATAGATCGGGTCCTTGACCTGCCGGATTTTTCTGTCGAGCACATCGGCAATTATTTGCGACCAGACATCCGAATTGGCGCCTCCGCCGATAAAATTGATGTGTTGGAAAGATCTTCCCATGAATTTTTCAACAGGGTCTAGCAGCCACCTTGTGTTGAAAGCTACTCCTTCAAAAACAGCGCGTAGGATGTCTGATCTGGTATTTTCCAGTGAAAGGTTGAACAGGGAAGCGCGGATATGACAGTCCTCCACAGGCGAGCGTTCTCCGTAAAGCCAGGGTGTGAAGATAACATTGTTGGCGCCAGCCGGCGCTCGCGCCACGATTTTATCCAGCACTTTGAAAATGTCCGGAGCTTTTTCCTCCATCATCAGTTCATCCTGGTGATACAGAAAATTGTCTCTTAACCAAGTCAGGCATTTACCGGCGCATTCCTGCTCGGTAAGGATAAGGTAACGGCCGGGAAGCGGGCTGGGGAAAGATCCGAAATTGTGGAAGATATCAGTCTTTTTGAAAGGAACATGGGCAGAGAGCCAGGATGAAGTTCCAATGTACAGGTGACCTTCGTAATCCCGGACCGCACCGGAACCAACTCCCGCTGACGGCACATCGGGTGTACCGCCGATGACAGGAGTACCTTCTTTTAAACCCAGTTCGGCGGCGACTTCTTTTTTCAAAGGACCAAGTATGTCCATAGCCTGGATCAGGTCCGGTAGCTTGTCACGTTCGATGCCGGCCATTTTCAATAATTTGTCATGATAAACCACGTGTGACGGATCGCGGTTATCAGTAACCCAGTGCAACAGAATGGAATCATATGTGGCGGCAAATTTTCCCGTAAAACGCAAGTTAATATAATCTTTGGGATCGAGAAATTTATAAGTTTTACGATATAAGTCCGGGCGGTTTTGTTTCAGCCAAAGAATATGACACAGCGAGTCCTTGCCGGACTGTGATGGAGCTCCTCCCGTCAGTTTCATCCAGGTCATAAGTTTAAGCAGAGGGTAGCCTTCAATTTTAATGAGTCCCTGAAGTATTTCCTTTACTGCCTCGGAGCCCCTGCAGTCCATCCAGATGATAGCGTTCATCAAGTGATTGCCGTCCCGATCCAGTGCGACAGTGCCGGACCATTGGGTCGTTACACTTACGGCAACAATGTCTTCAGGAGAAACAAGACCTTTGCCCAGCAATTTTTTGGAGGTGGACATGATGGCGTCCCACCAGCCTTCCGGGTCCTGTTCCGCTCCACCGCCGGGAAGCAGAATGATGGGTGTATCCTTAAATTCACTGCCGACAACTTCTCCATAAACTGAAACTAAAGCGGTTTTGGGACCGGATGTACCCAAATCAACCGCCAGAATATACTTGTTTTTGTTTTCCATGAATTAACCTCCTGATTATATCAATGTATGGCGGAGAGACTCATTTTAAATACTTTATGGAAATCTGTCAGATCAACAAGGATCTCATCCAGTGATCGAACGAATTATGTTATTGACGATATTTTTCAATACGATTTCCGGGTCATCGGCAACTTGATACAGAACCCCGCTGTTGTGCAGTGAAATTACACCATGCAGTGCGCTGATGCTTTGAATTGCTAAAAATTTCGGATCAGCAGGCTTTAAGTCCGGCCTCGTCTCTCTGTAATCCCGAATTGTCTTGACGGCAAAAGTCAGCACCTTAAGTGAGTTACGAAATTCATCGCTGGATATCTTTTCCAGAGGAGTGCCGACATAGTCACTGTGTTGTTTAACAGGTCTGTTAAACATAACATCATAAATATTGATGTTATTGGTGCCGAACTCCACAAAAGCATTAACTATATTCCGAAATCGCTGTAGAGGCGCATCTGTTATTTTCACGGCATTACGGATCTTATTGTACAGCATTGCATAGGTCTTTTTATGTATGGCGATAAGGAGCTCATCCTTGCTGGCATAGTAGTTATAGATATTTGCTGCGGTCATATTTATTTTGGAACCAAGCTTGGCCATAGATAAACTTTCATATCCGTTTTTTACGAGGATTTTAAGGGCGCAATCAAGTATCCGTTCACGAACTGCATCAACTTCTTCAAGGCTTCTGGTTATTTTGGGCATAATTAAGAACCTCTTTTAAACATTAATTTAAAAATGTAATATTTTTGTACAAAACCAGACTTTTAAATATCATCAGTTTTGACGAGCTTAGATTCCTTGAGCATCAGGGCGATAAAGATACACGCCAGCGTGAGCGCGAGGAAAACGACCATCGCGGGCGTTTTCGAGGCCCTTTCCGCGGTCGCGACATCCATGCCAAAGATGAAGAGGATACCGGAAATCTGTCCCGCAAGTATGAGCAGACCCTGCGAGGTTGCCTCGGGCGCGGGATAACATATCTCGGCGCCGTACTGGAAGCCCACCGGCCCGCCCGCCATGATAAAAAAGCCGAAAATAAAACTTGACGCCAAGAGAAGCCAGTAATTGCCGACGAGGGCAAGTCCCACCAGGCCCGGGACGATGCCGATCATTGCCAGGACGAGGAAGGGCTTTCTCTTGCGCATCTTATCGGAAAGGGGCGGAATTATGGAAGCGCCGACGATGCCGCCGACCATCATAAGTGCACCGGCGATCCCGGCCTGTGTTATAGTGAAGCCGCGTGGGCTGATAATCTGCTCAATCCAGGTCGTGACTGCGTTGAAGATTCCTAACACAATGAAGAATATGATAAGGAGGTAGATCATATCCATCTGCTTAAAGATGTGTTTCATACCTGCAAAGACCCCTATGCGCTCATCGTGGCCGGGAGGACAGGGCGGTGTGGGAGGATGTTCTTTATTCAACAGGAGAAAGATAACGGCGCCGGCAAGGGTGGCAATCCCATAGATCGTTAGCATTTTTTCCATGCCGTAACTCGTGAAGAGGTACGGCGTGGCCGCCATCGCGATGATGATGCCCACGAACTGAGCCAGGACGGAGATACCCGCTTGGGTCGCCCGCTCATGAAGGGGAAACCAACGGACACCTACTTTGGTGACAGAATTAAGAACGAATGGCTGTCCGACAGCAATTCCGATTTGAGCTATGAGGACCATATTATAGCTGGCACCGTAAAATCCTTTCATGAATCCGAAAATCCCCATAAGCGCGGCGCCGATCCCGATTCCGATCCGGATGCCCCACGTGTCGATGATATATGATGCCGGGATAGACACAAAAAGATAGACGATCATAAACATCAGGGAAAGGAGGTCGATTTGCATGGCGGGTACTTTATAAAATGCGACCGCTTCACTGGTAATGGGCGCAAAGGTAATCCATTGCAACTGCATTAACGCGTTGATGATAAAGAATACCAGAAGCACAACCCATCTATAGCCGTAAACCTTAATGCCTGACTGCTCCATTTGACTGACCCCCTGAATGTATTATTGATGATATTATAAAAACTTGCATCCACGACGCGCAAGTACGCCTAATTATCTGCCAACTTTTTTTTGTATCTTCCGCCTTTTGAAAAGAACTTGCTTTTTAAAAAAACCTGGTATAAATATTAATTTAATAGCATTAAATTAATATAGTTAAATTATAAAGTCAATAAATTTTTTTCGTAAAATAATTGGTATTACAAATTAGGTGCGTGGGAGCGGGGTGAAACAATTCACCCTATGCTTATTAAGAAGTTAACTTGTTTTTCAGCAAAGCACTTTCAGAGGAGGTGTAGACATCATGAAAAAAGTTTTAGCAGGCGTTATGATTCTTATGTTTGTCGTTGTTTTTTTTAATGCTACCGCAAAAGCTGAGAGTACGATTACCGGAACATGGAAGCAAATAGAGGATCAAGGTGTTAACAAGGGTAAGGCGGCATCCTATGTTGAAATATTCGAGAAGAATGGTCTCTATTTCGGTAAGATTACCAAGCTCTTGATCGATCCCCCGGATAAGGTCTGTAATAAATGTACTGGAGATTTGAAAAATAAGCCGCTTGTTGGCATGATTTTTTTGAAAGACATGAAAAAAACCGAAAATGTGGACAAGGAGTTAGGCTCGGAATACGCAGGAGGGACGATTCTGGATCCTGACGAAAACAATACCTATAAATGTAAAATGTGGATCAAGGACGACGTGTTGACAGTCCGAGGATACATTGGTATCAGTTTGTTTGGAAGATCCGCACAATGGTTTAGACTTAAGTAATCGTCACAAATTTATGATTACCTGCCGCTTACGGCGGCAGGTAAATTAAAACGTGCGTGGGGAAAAGTTTCTCGCATGAATAACACCACGGTGAAGTAACGGTGTCAGTAATGATGGGCAAGGCGAAATTTATCTCAAAGAAATTGTACCGCAAAGTAAATTAATGGGCCTTTTTACGATTAACCAGAAGAGATGCAAACGAGATGTATATTTGTTCATGAATTATCATTATTTGGTTTTTGCATTTTCTTTATATAATATGTGTGCGATCCTAAAAGAGAGAGATTGAAATATGAAAAATGTTTTAATAACTGGAGCTACCGGATTTATCGGATGCCATGTAGTAAAAGCGAACTTGGCAAAGGGCAACAGAGTGCGCGCGCTGGTGCTGCCGGGTGATGCCGGTGAGGCCTGGTTGAAGCAGCAGGGCGTAGAGATTGTTAACGGCGACATTCGCGATTATGAAGCGGTCAGGCTTGCGGTCGGGGACGTGGATATCATCTTCCATACTGCAGCGATAGTTACCGACTGGGCGCCAAAGAAGTTGTTCTGGGAGGTCACGGTGGGCGGTGCCGAGAATATTTGCCGGGCGGCAGTTGACGCGAAGGTATCTCGCCTAGTGGATATAAGTACCTGCGACGTTTTCGGTACGGACGAGTCGAAGGTGATGGACGAAAGTTTGCCTCTGCAATATTGGGGCGAACCCTACGCTGATTCCAAGATAGATGCCGAGAAGGTCATGCGTAAATACCACAAGGAGCAGGGACTGCCACTGACAATGGTTTATCCACTGTGGGTGTTCGGCGAGGGCGATCAGACCTTTGTACCACTGCTTGCTGATGCAATTATCAAAAAGGAACTAATCTTCTGGCGTAAGGGAGCCATCGTGTGGCCCACCTATATCGATAACCTGGTCGACCTGCTGATGCTGATCTCCGAAGATGAAAGGGCTATAGGCAATGGCTACCTCGTGCACGACGGCGAGTCGACAACCCTGGAGGAATTCTGCACGGGAATAGCCAAAGCGTTGAGTGTGCCGCCCATCAAGACGTACATCCCATATTGGTTAGCCATGACTGCGGCAAGAATGATGGAATTCATCTGGAAACTATTTTGCATTAAGATGCGTCCTCTACTCACAACCTATACTGTTACCAACCTGGGTTCGAGATTCAGGTTCTCCATTGATAAGGCTGAGCGGGAGTTGGGTTGGAAGCCGCGCATAACCTATCAGGAAGGGTTCCGAAAAACCATGGAATGGCTAAAGAAACTGGATACCGCTTCGCTCAAGCAGAAGTAAGGGGGAGATAGAAATGAAAGATTTCAAGGAGAAATTAGTTTACATAACAGGTGGTTCATCCGGTATCGGCCTGGCGACCGCAAAGTTACTGGCAACTAATGGAGCCAATATAATTATCTTCAGCAGGCGACAACAGGTTCTAGAGGAAGCCTTAAAGCAAATACAGTCCTGCAGCGTATCTGCGGAACAGAAGTTTGCCGGCAGATCCATGGATGTTTCTAAAAGAGATAGCGTCGAAGCTGTGTTTTCATTGGCACTGGCAGAATTCGGCGTACCTGATGTGTTGATTAACTGTGCGGGCAGGGCCTATCCCCGGTATTTTGAGGAGATCACCTATCCGCAGTTCGACGACACCATGAAGACAAACCTCTACGGCATATGGAATGCATGTTCGGTTATTGTGCCGCACATGAAGGTTAAAGGCGGAGTGATAATAAACGTTTCCTCCATGGTGGGCTTTCTTGGCGTTTTCGGTTACTGCGATTATGCGGCTTCGAAATTCGCCATCGTGGGATTTTCGGAAAGCCTCAAGAGTGAGCTTAAAAAATACAACATCTCCGTTCAGGTGCTTTGCCCGCCCGATACTGATACACCGGGCTTTGCCACTGAAAATATCTCAAAGCCTGCAGAAACCAAGGCCATCTCTGCAAGCGCCAAGGTCATGAGCAGCGATGCTGTTGCAAAAGAGCTTATTGAAGGCATCAGGAAAAACACCTTCATGATAATTCCGAGCTTTGACGGCAAGCTAACCTATTTCTTGAAGAGGCATATGCCTTTTATAATTGATATGGTCATGGACTCGGCCATAAATAAAACGCGGAAAATGTAGTAGCGAGGTGCTGAAATGATTGAAATAAAAAAACTGAAAACGATTGCCGTACTTGAGCTCCTGACAGGCATCGGGATAATAATGTTCTGGATAGGCTTCTTTACCATTGGCCTTGCACCGGAAAATCCACCGCAATGCTATTTTGCCTATGAGCATTCCTTCCCTCTGCCCGATATTATCCTGTCAATCGCCATACTTGCTTCAGGCATACTTCTGTTAAAAAACAAGGAATCGGGAATTACACTTTCTCTTGTCTGCTCTGGCGGCCTTATGTTCCTGGGTCTTCTCGATTTCAGCTTCAACATCCTAAACGGCGTCTACATGATATCAACTCTGGATTCGATTCTGAACGCCTTTATCAATATCTGGTGCGTTGCTTTCGGCTTGGCGCTTTATTTGAAGATGAAATCACGGGTATAAACCCCAAAGCAAGCTTTGAATATCATATATAGTCCCACTTCGCTTTGTACATGGGATAATATCCAATAGTCTTTGACTATTGGATATTTCGACTTACACTTCAAACTTCATCCCAAACCGTCGGGATTCGTTTTCAGCGAGTCTCACTAATTTCCATCTTGCAAATACTGACCTGATGCGTTAGATACGAACAAATTTAGGCAGCAATACTATCTACATACAAAGGAGCTTTCATGAAAGCAAAAAGCGCCCCCCAAAATGTGTTTGTCAGTGTAGTGATGGGCAGTGATTCGGATTTGCCCATCATGACCGAGGCAACCAAAATACTGGAAGAGTTCGGTATTGGTTATGAACTGATTTTAACTTCGGCGCATCGCACACCGCTGCGGACGACAAAGTTCGCCGCCTCCGCGGCGGGACGCGGCATTAAGATAATTATCGTCGGAGCCGGAGCCGCAGCACACCTGGCAGGTGTGATCGCCTCGCAGACCATTCTGCCGGTAATCGGCATTCCTATTGATGCCACTTCCCTACATGGCCTTGATGCTCTGCTCTCCACCGTGCAAATGCCCGGCGGCGTGCCTGTAGCGTCCATGGCCATTGGCAAATCCGGCGCCAAGAACGCCGCTTTATTTGCCGCGCGCATTCTGGCCATCAAAGACAAAAGAATCGGCGCGAAACTTTCCGCTTATAAGAAAAAAATGGCCAAAGATGTGGGAAAAAAGCAGGGAAAACTGACTACCTCGTAACTCGCTCGGATGCAGCGTTGCGCTGCACCCCTCGTCGTTGCGATGTACGCTAAAAGTACACCTCACTCCTCGTGCTCTGGAAGCGCTTTCCCGAAGCCCAAGGGGCGAAGGAGCGCAATAAAACAGATGAGTCATTACCAATGTGCGCCGACAGGCAAGCACATTTGCGCGTCTTGCCTGCGGCCTATTTACAAGGTAGTCTAGAAATTAATTATTTTTTAATCTAGGAACCATTGATGCCGGAAATCTTGAAAATCGACGCGGATAATTCCGAAGAAAAAATTCTCGCTAGAGCGGCGGAAATTCTGGCCAACGGCGGCATTATCGCCTATCCGACGGAAACCTTTTACGGACTGGGCGTGGACGCAACAAACGAAAAAGCCATCGAAAATATTTTTGCCGTCAAAGGCAGAAATTTTAAAAAACCTGTTTCCTTGATTATCGGTCAAGCGAATGATGTTTATCCTCTTGTTCAGAATGTTCCTGAAGCAGCACGAAAGCTGATGACAGCATTCTGGCCGGGCGCGCTGACAATAGTCTTTCTTGCTACTAATAACATATCGCCGCTGCTAACGGCAGGAAGCGGCAAAATAGGCCTGCGCGTGTCCAGTCATCCCATAGCTGGGGGAATAGTTCAAATACTGAAAAGACCGCTTACCGCAACAAGCGCTAATTTATCCGGCGCGCCTGAATGCACACAAGCTTCCGAAGTTGCCGAACAAATCGGCGATAAAATTGATGCTATAGTTGATCTTGGTCCTACGCCCGGCACTGCCGGTTCCACCATTATCGACGTTACCTGCGATCCCCCGGTTTTTCTGCGCGAAGGAGTAATAAGCAGAAAAACAATCGAAAAATACTATTGATGCTCAAAGACCTGCCCAAAAGATATCCGTTTAAATTGCCCTTATGAGTTAATTTGACCTAAATATTATTTACCTTCAAACAAACCTCGCCACTTTTAATGACTGTACCTACTAATATTCAGTAGTGGGTAATTTTCAAAATTGAGGATCACGGTTCGAAAGTAAGAGTACAACAATTTAGGGGAATTTTTCGCTCGGTATTGAAAATCTCTGGTTATACACAGTGATCAATGGACAGAGGGCCTCTGTCCCTGTCCCTGTCCCTGTCCCTGTCCCTGTCCCTGCCCCTGTCCGTTTTTCATGAAGATGACCAAGGGGATTATAGCAAGCATCATTGTCATTAATAGGTAGTACGCGTCAATGAACGAAAGCATCGTAGCCTGCCGAATGAGTTCCGCATAAATGGTGCCTTCAGCATTTCCTGTATAACCCTTCAAGTCAAGCAATGGTGTCACTCGCTCCAGCATCAGACGATATCCCTTATCCAGTAGTGTCATATGATCCACGAGGTACTGTTGATGAATTTGTGCACCGCGGGAAATGAATGTCATGACGACAGCGATTCCTATACTACCCCCGATATTTCTCAAAAGGTTCCACAGGCCAGTAGCATTGCCTATCTTCTCCTTGCCAATGCCTGTATAACAGAGTATTGACACGGGTACAAAAATAAGCCCCACACTGATGCCCAGAGAGCACATAGCAAGCGCTACTGTCTGAAAATCGGTTGCCATATTGAATCCAGCCATTAAGCTTGCTGAATAGGCGAATACAAACATTCCCATGACAAGAATTGCCTTTGGATTAATCTTTGAACACAACATTCCAGCCGCACCCAGAGATAGCATCATGCATAAGCCTTGCGGCATCATAACCATGCCTGCAAGAGTAGCGGTATACCCTAACAGATTCTGGACATACACTGGTGTGAGTACAAACAAAGACATCATCGAAAAAAAAGTTATGAAGGTAACAATTGTACCTGAACTGAAAGAGACGTTTTTAAAGACCCTCAAGTCAATGATGGGATTGTTGATAGAAAGTTCCCGGATAACCAGAAGAACCAGCGACACAACACATATAATGCTCAAAATGAGTATAAAATCAGAGGAGAACCAATCTTCTCGCTGTCCCTTGTCAAGGACAATCTGCAGGGTAGCCAGACCAATTACCAAGAGGGAGATTCCCAGCATGTCTATTTTCTGTTTTGCAATTTTCATATAGTGTGGATCTTTTATGTATGCAAGAATCAAGAGAATGGAAATGATGCCTATGGGCAGGTTAATGTAAAATATCCAGCGCCATGTCCAGTTATCCGCAATCCATCCGCCGATCGGCAATCCTAAAGCTGGTGCGAGAGTTATCCCAACACCAAATATCGCCATGGCCTTGCCTCGTTCCTCTTCAGAGAATGTTTCAAACAGGATAGCCTGAGACAACGGAATCAATGCTCCTCCTCCCACCCCCTGTAAGACACGAAAGATTATTAATGAGTTCAGGCTCCAGGACAGTCCACACAGCACAGAGCTCGTAGTGAAAAGTGCGACGGAAAAAATCAGATACCGCTTGCGGCCAAACAAGCGACTCAACCAGTCACTCATTGGCATAATTATGGCGTTGGATATGATATATGAGGTGATAGCCCATGCAGACTCATCGATCCCTGCCGACATGGTACCCCGAATGTGATCAAGGGTAACATTGACGACTGATGTGTCCATGACCTCGATAAAAGCAGGAAGCATGACCGACAGGGTAATAAGCCATTTAATCACAACAGCCTCCTTTATGATACCGGCTTACTCTATGATGATGGTCGGAACGACTGACATTCCAGCCCGTAGTTGATGCTTTGGATCGGTCTTATTGCTTAAAACGATCTTTACCGGAATGCGTTGTACGACTTTGACAAAGCTGCCCGTCGCATTCTCCGGCGGGAACATCGAAAGGACAGAGCCCGTACCGGCCATGATGCTGTCCACCCGGCCTTCATAGACGTACCCCGGATACATATCCACCTTAATGCGAACCTTTTGGCCCGCCTTTACTCGCGTGAGCTGCGTCTCTTTGTAATTCGCTATGATCCATACATCGTGCAGGGGAACAACTGTCATAACTGGCTGACCCGGTCTGAGCTGGTCGCCCACTTCTACAGACTTTCTGGTGACATAGCCTTCTACAGGAGAATAAATCTTTGTGTAACTCATATTCAATTTTGCCTCCTGCAGCATTGCGTTCTTCTGCTTTACCATAGAAGACCTTGCAGCCAGGGATGACGTTACCCTCTTCACTGCCACCTTCTTAACCTCTGTGTTTACGAGAGCTTGATTCAACCCTTCTTCCGCCGTTTTCAGCCTTGCAACAGATGTATCATAAATTGTCTTTGCCTGATCATAGTACTCTTGAGAAACAGCCTGCGTCTTCAACAATTTTTCTGCCCGCTTGAAGTCAAGCTCCGCTTTTTTCATATTTACTTTTTCAATTTCTATGTTAGCGGATGCCGCTGCAACCTTGAACTTTGCTTCCTCACACTCTTTCTCCGTCAGTTCAATCTGGTGCGTCGCCTCGCCCTGCATTGACTTTTCCGCATCCAAAGCCGTGGACGCTTGCGCTACCCGGACTTCATAATCCTCCGGCTTAATTTCCAAAAGAAGCTCTCCAGCTTTTACATATTGATTGTCATTAACATATGCGGAAGCGACCGTACCAGCTATCTTGGGGGCAACTATATGAATACGTCCTGTAATATAGGCGTCATCAGTGCTGATATAGGTGCGCATATACCAGGAGTAAAAAAACCATCCTGCCGTAAAGACCAAAGCTAATAAAATAAAAACAATGATTATTTTTTTTCTGTCGAACTTATTATTGATTTCTTCGGCCATTACCTGCTGCCTCCCCAAATAATAAATACCCTCAATTTTTTATCGTTTCACAATGAGGACAGGACTTTTCGACTTCCTCATTACATTCTCTGAAACTGATCCTAAAAACATTTCTTCTATATTGCTCCTTCCATGAGAACCAATGACAATGATTGATACGTCTTCTTCATCCTCCACTCTCAGAATCTCTCTAAAAGGCAAGCCTTGTTCAATTCGTATTCGAGTTCCGATTCCGACATCAGTCAATACGTCAGCTACTTTCTGCGCTTTCTCTGTTGCTTCAATTACCATTTTATCTATAAAAGAAATTAAATTTGTCGGCATATATATAGACGGGATTCGCAAGCGATAGGTATCGATTACATGGAGAATTATAACTTTTTCAGTTCCTGTATCTTTAAATTGTTTCAGAAAGGGTATTGCTTTATTTGCCGTATCGGAAAAATCAGTCGGGTATAAGATTTTACGAAACATGTTTTGATCACCTATTCTCGCTTACTCATCAAAATGATTTTAGAAGCAATCTGCATTGAAACGATTAAAGATACCGGTCTTATAATTTTTCTGCACATATTGCCTGATAATTACTTCTTAACAGCATCCCAGACAGCTTCGATTGCCTGATTGATCTGAACATTGTCAAGTTCGACTAGGCCTAGAACATGGTTTCGAGCCAATACAATTATGGGACCGAAAGCTAAGGCAAAATGCATAAAAATAGGTATATCTTTAATAACCTTCTGCTCAATTCCCTGTTTAACAAGTTTCTGGAATATATTAGGTTCCCCGGCGCTTCCAACAATCCTTTCCTTGTGTACTGACACTCCGTAAGGCGAATAGAAGTATTGCTCGAGGAAACGGAAATGGACAGGATGGTTTATAAAATACGTGAAAACTGTTTTGTAAAGATGAATAAATCTTTTTTTAACATCCTTATTGAAAGGATGATTTTTCTCTATAGCCGACAACATTTCTTCTTCCAGTGTCCGGTTTATCTCGATAATAAGCTCGTCCTTGCTCTTGAAATAGCAATAGATTGTTCCCGCTCCAACGCCGGCTTTTTCAGCGATCATGGACATCGGTGATCCGTGAAATCCATGCTCCGAGATTATTTCCAAAGCAGATTGGAGTACATCGTCACGTTTATTGGATTTTTTCATAATTTAGCCAATGAATGAACATTCATTCCATTAATCATTTATACATAACAAGTTGATCATGTCAATAAAAAATTTAATAAAAAATGTTTCACAATTTATTTCCACAAACATAATTTATAAAAAAACGTCGATAATTTTTACAGAAATATGCATAATTGACATAAAATATTGAAAATATATGGTTTTTTCTAATATTTATCCACTATTTTGCTGTTATTTAACTGAACTTTGTCGATTTTATTTACAATTCTAATTTCCCTTTAAGAACTATTTTTTGTAATTTACTATGATATCAATTATTTATATGCATGGCATAAAATATGCTAATTTTTAATAAATTATATCAATTTAGCTCACGAAAAGCTGTCCATAATCACAAAAGGTGCATTTATGATAACATCAGTGGGAAAGGCAAAAGAAAAATGGTGTCCATTTGATAAAGGACAGGTTTCACCACGAGAAAACTCAGCCGGAACATGTCTTGGACCAGAATGTATGATGTGGCGATTTTGGATTCCTCCTCCGGGAACTCAGTCCACCGAAATAAATTCTTTGACCGTAGAGAAACATGGAAAGCGAGATTTGGATAAGAAAGGTTACTGCGGACTTACTGGCGTTTATTAACGGGAGAGAAAGCTGGTGGAAATAAAGCCCTCAGCTAACACAAAAGGCAGGGTCGAATTGGCTCTGCTTTTTTTATTTCTGGTTTCATTGATTGTCTGTTGTAATCTTCGAATAATCACTAATGTTTAATTTTAACACTTACAGGAAGTACGATTTACAGCCCATAAGTGGTTAATTTATTCCAAAGAAAATGGAATTCGTAAGCTGTTTAGTTCTTTACAGTCCTCGCATATTATCCGGGCGGATTAAACTTTCATCCCTGCTTTTCAGAACGGCATCGACTGTGGCAATCATCTTTTGTTTGTCCCGCTGAAGAGTGCCTGTAACGGGCAGATAATTGGAGGCGTGGGTGCCAACAAATTTCATGTTATCGGCAGTAATGTTCTCGAATATTTGTTTCATTTCTTCGAGGGTTTCAAAGGGATCTAATAATTCAAATTCACCCCGTTGCACCTGACGGTATAAAACCGTTCCGGGCACGGGCGTAACAGTGAGCGCTGCCAGATATTGCGGCTTCATTTCATTGCAGATTTTTGCAGTTGCCAGAGCGTGCTGCCGCGAGGCCTCGCCTTTTCCAGCCAACCCCAACAACACCATGGCGGAAAGATTGATATTCGCCGCAACCAGATTCCTACCGGCCTCTAACATCTGGTCATAGCCAACGCCTTTTTTCACTTTTTTCAGAAGTTCGTCATCTCCCGTTTCCACACCTATATATGCCTTTGTCAGACCGGCAGCCCGAAGCTTTTTTAGTTCTTCCATGGATTTGGACAAGGTGCTTTGCGGCCCGACATAGCTTCCTACATGGCGCAGTGATGGAAATGTTTGATAAAGCTTTTCAAGAATTTCCAGCAGCATATCTGTTTCCAGGGCAATGGCATCACCATCGCAGAGGAATACTTTTTCCAGATCGCCATAGTGATCCCTGGCCATTTTGATATCTTCCATAATTTCATCAACTTGCCGCACCCGGTATTTTTTGTCTTTATACATGCCGCAGAAAGTGCACTGATTATGGGAACAACCTACAGTGCATTGAAGCAGGTAGCTGTTGGCTTCACTAAACGGCCGGAATATATTGCCTTCGTATCTCATTTTTTTGTTCCTTCTATTAAAAATAATGAATGATTATATACAATACGATTTGAAGCTGCCGCCTACTCGGCGTCAATTCCCGCTAAGGTATCAATCTATTTTAATTGTGCTCCCTTCGGTTGCACACACGGTCAAAGGATAACGCGACGGCAGTGAAACTAGAATTATAGTTACGCAGTAAACTGTAATTCATTAGTTGTAATGAGACTCAAAATTCAGTAGCAAAGTGAACTGAATTTTGTAAGTCGAATTATCCAATGGCCTTTGGCTATTGGTAACTGTCCCGCTTCGGCCAAAGCAAGGAGGAGGCTACGCAGGCGTATTATTGATACGTTGAGGGAGCCGACGACGCAGCCAAAACAAAGTTAGCCGAAGACCGGAGGCGCATCCCGCAGGGGAGCGCATAGTAAATGATATTTTACCTTACCGGCAAGTTACCGCCTGCAAGGTGGTAACTTACAAGCGAATGTGTATTCGCTTAAAGAAGTCGTTCCGCACCCACTGTCACGACCGTCGTCTTGATTACTCCTGCCGGCTCATGAGAAAAAATAATCATGAAAGGTATCTGTCCATTGGGCATAATTCTATCGTTGGCATTATTGAGGCCCTGCGGCTGGGAAAGTTTTAATAATATTTCTTCTTCGGATAAATTCGTAAGTTCCTCATCTGTCAGGATATTTCCCGCATAACTGGCATGTTCGCCTAATACTACCGAGTAGGCATCAAGAATCTCACCCTTTATCAATATTCGCGAAATAGGATAATCCGCCCGATTCACAGCAGTACCCTCTACAACACCGATCTGTCCTAATATATAATTGTTTATCACCCGATGCCGTACGTCCTGAAGCTTCACCACCTGATTGATAGCGACTGCCGGATGCACCGGTTCGGAGATGCCAACATATACTAAAACATTATTGATAATCTGGTCGCCAATTTCCGGGAAAACTAAGAAATAGATTATAGCGGGAAATATTAGAATAACAAAAATAGACCAAGCTGCAATCTTCCATATTTTTCCGGTACTTTTTGGGGATGCTAATTTTTTTTGTTCAACTTCCTCGTTTTTCCCGCCGATGTTTTCCTCCGGCGTTTTTTCTATATCCAGATTTATTTCTTCGTTTAAATATTCTTTTGTCTCCATGACTTTATCAAGAGAACGGAACCCGTCTGCATCCCGATGGCCGACGGATGGTGATTCCGTCGACAATTCCGTTCCTTTTTCCGCGGGCATGGACTCTTCCACAGGCTTGGGTCTCGATGGCAAATCTGTCTCCGGCTTCATCAGAGGATTTTCCTGATAATAAACGTGCCCGCAGCGGCTGCACCGGAGCCACACGCCCCTCCCCTGCATCAAAGCATCATCAAATTTAAATTTTGTCCGGCATTGCTTGCATTGAATGATCATTTCCTCTCCTCTTTTGTTACTGCTTAATTACATAAACATCAGGGAAAAAACGGTACTGTTCATTGAAATCCAGCCCATAACCAACCAAAAAGCCATCATCGATTGTAAAGCCAACGTAATCAGCTTCAAAGGATACTTTTCTTTTTTTACGCTTATCCAAAAAAACACAAATCTTTAGCGAATGAGGATTTCTTTCCTTAAGCCAATCAACAAGGTATTGCAAAGTCAAGCCTGTGTCAACAATGTCTTCCACAATCAAAATATCCCGGCCTTTGATCGAAGTTTCAATATCTTTAGTCATTACTACTTTACCAAAACTTTCAGAGCTCGCGCCATAACTTGCGACTCTGACAAAATCGATTTTACAAGGTATGCTGATCTTTCGAACTAAATCAGCCATAAAAATGAACGCACCCTTAAGAATGCCGATGATGACTAATTCACGGCCAGCATAATCGCCGGATATTTGGCCAGCTAACTCTTTCACCCTCTTTTGAATCGCGTCTCTGGAAAAAAGAATTTCTTTGGACATTTCGTCCATTTAAAAGCATCTCCTTATAATTTGGGCTGATACCAATTTTAAATCAAAGCGCTATCTTTGTTGGCGTCGTTGTAGGTTTCCTCAACGTATGTATAATACGCCTCGTCGCCTCCGCCTAGCCGCCTCAATATCATCTTTGATTTAGAATTGGTATAATTTGCATTATCTCGTCTATTATCCTGTTCAACATTGATTAGATTCCTAAAATTTGAGAGCCGCTAACAGCAACCCAACTCCACATATTAAGAATTTAATGCTACGAACCCCGTATTTATTAACTCTTCTCTCTTTTTTTAAGCGAACGAAGCTGTATATTGATGTGCATATAAAAAATAATCCAAATAGCAACGTTTCAATTAGAGGTATTTTCATATTTCACCTATTTTCATATGCTTCTTCTAGCCAAAGTATCCATATTATGTCAATAAAAATTACGCCTGTATGCGGCGATGAAATTTTCAATATTCGACCAGATCATTTTTTCCGCCGTCTCAATTTCCTCTGCATTTTTAAATGAGGAAGACAGGCTCAAAAAAATAGAATTGAGCGGCGAGATATCCCGGCCAAACTTTGCGTAGTCAATATAACTTATCATATATTGAGATCCGTCAAAGTAATATTTACCCATCCGGTTGGTTTCCAGCGAACGAAACGGCCAGGTAAGTTTCCAATCAAAATATTCCAGAACAATATTTTTTAAAGAAACATTATCGAATACATCAGGTTTAAGCTCCCCGCCGACTCTATCGGCCAGAAGACGGAAATATGTAGTGACCAGATCAATATCGGTCAAAACCAGACCGTAAAGATACCAATCGTCAATTATTTTTATAAGGATTTGAGATTGGGACTGCGGAATAAAATGATGGCTGGGACAAAAATGCCTGGCACAAAGCTCCTGCCCATAAAACGAACAAGCACGTAAATCGAGGCCGGAGTTTTGCTCAGGATGCAGCAAGCATCCCACTTTCTTTTCCTCTTTGTCCAAAAAGCCAAGGTATTCGCAGCAATAAATTACTTCATATCTCTTTGCAAAATCTTCTGCCGCCAATGTTTCTTTCGCGTAAACCTCAACATCGCCCGAATTTTTTACAAGTTTTTGAAAACGTTTTGTGCGCGAACGCAAACGCTGCGTGAGAGAAGAACGGGAGCTGTCCACATAATTGTAGAGGCCACAACACGCGCCACAGGATTTTCCTTCATCCGGTTGACAAAGGATGATAAAATTGGAATCAGACATAGAGTTATTACCTGGTATTTTAATAAAGACAGATGGGCTGTTGAAATACCCTAAAGGGCACGACACAAACGCTCATCTGCTGTGTTGCGCTGCAAACCGCACTGCTCAACGTATACCTATACATGTGACCTTTAGGTTATACGCCTCGCAATTCGGTTTTTTGCGCGCCTTGCATCTGAACATTTTTGAACAGCCATAAAGCAAGGGGTTTTTTAACAAACCCTCTGAGCGGGGTTACTCAAACACAATGGTTTTTGATCCATAAACAAGTATTCTATTTTCCAGATGCAGGCGCAAAGCCCGCGCCAGCACAACCCTTTCCAAATCTTTGCTCTTTGTCTGAATATCGGCGATAGTATCACGATGGCTGATTTTGATCACATCCTGCGCTATAATTGGTCCTTCGTCCAGTTGCTCTGTCACGTAATGGCCGGTCGCACCGATAATCTTCACGCCGCGGTCATAGGCCTGTTTGTAAGGATTGACTCCGGCAAAGGCGGGCAGAAATGAATGGTGGATATTGATTATCCTGTTGCTGTAATATTCAAGAAATTTTCCGCTGAGAATCTGCATGTAGCGCGCCAGAACAATCAGATCAATATTCATCTCCCGCAACAGTTTCAATTCTTTCGCTTCCTGCTGCTTCTTGTTTTTCTCCGTAATCGGGAAGTGGAAAAATTTCATCCCGAACTGTTTCACCAGATCGCTGGCATCCGAATGATTACTGATTACCGCTTCAATTCCGGCCGCCAATTCATCCATATGACGGCGCAAAATAAGATCATGCAGGCAATGCATATGTTTAGAAACAAAAATTGCCATACGCGGCATATAATCGGTAAAATGCAAATCCCATTTCATGTTAAACTGCTTGGCCAAAGGCGAAAAAGCAGCAGGAATTTCTTCACGGCCAAGAGCAAAACCGTTCAATTCCCATTCGATCCGCATAAAAAAAAGTTTGTCCGTTTTGGAGGTATGCTGATCGGCATGGACAATATTGCCGTTGCGGCGAAAAATAAAATCAGAAATTTTGGCAACAAGCCCCTTGCTATCAGCGCAGGACAAAAGTAAAATGGCATTGACATCACTCATAATAAATCACTTTTCCCAAAGTATTTCAATTTTGCTATCATTTATAGAAGGATTAGCGTTGCAGGTCAAGCGTAAAAATGTTAAGGACTGCCTCCTTATATAAAATAACATTCGAGATTGAACGCAAATGAACCTGATTGAAGAAATAAATTTAGCCAATAGCTTGAAATTAAAGATTTTTGATTTATCCCGTCGAGTAGCCGCCGATACATTCAAAGTGGAAATTTCCTTTCAAACAAAAATTGATTTGAAAGAATCTTATTTTGCCTCAACCCAGGACTACTCTCAGGTGAAAAATATCATGGGCGATGAACTTACTTACGAACGCAAAATGGTAAGGTCTTTTGTATACGATAAAGATCAGGATTCCGTCCGTGAGGATTTGATCAACACATTCAAAAAGAATTCCCTGGATTATCTCGCCTCCGTCAATTTTCCCCAAAAGCTGGCGCTGTCGATGCTCAAGGATATCAAAAATAATCCTTACAAATATCACCCTCATAGTTACTCCGATTCAGAAGAATAGCGTGGCGGTTTTGTTACAATCAAAAAGGTAAATTATGAACAATGGTAATTTCGATGAACTACTGCTTGCCGCCGAAAAACCCAGCCGTTACATCGGCGCGGAAGTAAATGCCGTCCACAAAGATAAAGCGGAAGTCCGCTTTCTGCTTGCCTTTCCGGATACCTATGAAGTCGGTATGTCGCATCTCGGTTTGCAGATTTTGTATTCCATTTTAAACGAAATTCCCTATGTGGCGGCAGAACGTTGTTTCGCCCCCTGGCCGGACAGGGAAAAACAACTGCGCGACGGGAAAATACCTCTAACCTCGCTGGAATCACTAACACCGCTGGCTGATTTTGATGTTGTCGGTTTTTCCTTGCAGTATGAACTCTCCTACACCAACATATTAAACATGCTGGATTTGGGAGGCATCCCGCTTGCCCGTACTGAGCGCAAAGAAGGACATCCCCTAATAACAGCCGGCGGCCCCTGCTGTTTTAATCCAGCGCCGCTTGTTGATTTTATCGATGCCTTTGTCATCGGTGAAGGAGAAGAAGTTGTAGAGGAAATTACCGCGATGATCCGAGAGGGCAAGAAGAAATATCTCTCCAGAAATAATCTGATAGAACAACTAGCGAAAATTCCCGGCATTTACGTCCCTGCTGTTCATGGGAAAAATCAGGTAATAAAAAAAAGAAGCATCGCCGATCTCAACTTATGGGCGCATCCTAAAAAACCTGTTGTTCCATTGATGCAAACCATTCACGACCGCATCACTCTGGAAATAGCGCGCGGTTGTACCCGCGGCTGCAGATTCTGCCAGGCCGGGATGCTCTGGCGTCCTTACCGCGAAAGAAACACATCACTACTTATGGAAATGGCCGAAAAAACACTTCAGGCAACCGGCCATGAAGAGATATCTCTTTTATCGCTCAGTTCCGGCGACTACTCCTGTCTCGAACCATTGGTAATAAATCTGATGAACAAGTATCATTCCCAAAGAGTCGCCGTTGCGCTTCCTTCATTGCGCGTAGAGTCTCTCACCGCAGCATTAATGGAAGAAATCAAACGAACACGTAAAACCAGTTTTACGCTGGCGCCGGAAGCGGGAACGGATAAAATGCGTCTGATCATCAATAAGGGCAACACCTCTGAAGATTTACTCTCTACTGTGGATAAAATATTCGCAGCCGGCTGGAAATCAATCAAACTTTATTTCATGCTGGGTCTGCCTCATGAAGAGCAGGCGGACATGGAAGGCATTGTCCATTTAGGCTATGAAGCGCTGCGGGCGGCAAAAAACCGCGGTCAGATAACCATCAGCCTTTCCACTTTCGTTCCCAAACCCCATACGCCCTTTCAATGGCAGCGGCAAATTTCTCTGGAAGAAACTCACGCCAAACAGGATTTTATTCGTCAGCGAATTAAAAACCGCAATATCAATGTTAAATGGCATGACGCGAAGATGAGCTTTCTGGAAGGAATATTTTCGCGCGGTGATGAAAGAATCGGAGCGCTCTTGGAGACGGCCTTTCGCAAAGGCTGCCGTTTCGACGGCTGGTCTGAGATTCTTCGTTTCGACCTCTGGCAGGAAACAATTGCTGAATCGGGAATCAACCCGGAAGATTTCATGCGCGAACGCGAGATTGACGAAAGACTGCCGTGGGACAATATTGACTGTGGCGTGAGCCGTGATTTTTTGCTGGAAGAAAAGCAAAAATCAGCAGACCAAACTGCAACGGCGGATTGCAGGCTTAACGATTGTCAAAACTGCGGGGTATGCGATTTTTCCACAATAAAAAATATTTTCGCCGCAAAAGAGAAAAATAAAACAGTTGTATCATCAAAGCCCATCCCTGATTCCACCACCGTCAGCGAAAAAAAATATCGTTTAACTTTCAGCAAACTTGATCGAGCCGGATTTTTATCTCATCTGGAACTCTCCGCTGCTTTAGTCCGCGCTTTGCGCCGCAGCAGTATCGCGCTTGCTTATACCATCGGCTACCATCCGCATCCTAAAATATCCTTTGCCACCGCAACCTCGGTGGGCATGGAAAGCAGACAGGAATATCTGGACATTGCCGCTCCGGAATATTTATCAGATCTGGATTTATTAAAGGGAGAAATCAATGCCGCATTGCCTCTGGGCATTGAAATTTTAGAAATCAGAATGCTTTCTCCCGACGAAAAAACTATCGCTGAAACATTGCAGGGATTTGAATTCGAACTACATCTGCCCGCCGATATTGATTCTTCTCGTTTGAGTGTCATAGAAGAAAACATCGAGAAATTTTTGGCAGCTTCTACATACAGTATCCAAAAATCATCCAAGGGAAAAACCGTCACCAAAGACATCCGCCCTTTTATACAAAATATGCTTCTTGACGCCGCCGGTAAAAAAGTTAAATTCACCGTGAACTATACGCCGACTGGATCGGCTCGTCCCACCGACATTATCGCTCATGTCTTGAAATCCAACGCCTGCGAATCCCGACAGATCAGAGTAGTCAAAACTAAAACCATCCTTGCACCAATTCTAAATTAAAGCGCTATTTTTGTTGGCGTCGTTGTCGGCTTCCTCAAAGTATGTACTATACGCCTCGTCGCCTCCGCCTAGCCGCCTCAATATCATCTTTAATTTAGAACTGGCATTAGTTAATTCCCGTAATAATTATTTGATTTAAATAAAATCTTGATTTAAATAATAAAATACTGAATTAGTGTTTCATTGAGCACATTAATTCTTTATACAATACGAATGATAATTTATACGAGGAACTTATATGCCGTTCCCATACTATGGCTTATCGCAGAAATTAATTGTGGAACTAAATGAATTTCGAGATCAAAGTGACTTTGCTTGTCTCTATAGATCATATAGTTGGAGAAACGACACTTACGCAAATGGTTTCCCTGATATCCTCGACCTTGAGGTGTCTTTAATAAACAGCGATAATAATCTAGGGATTTCTTTGCAAGATGTTAAGCGTGTTGCTGATTGGGGAAAACTTAGGAATCCGGGACGGATAAAAGGTATAGAAATCGTCTTGCCTAAAAAAACGTTGCATAACGATAATGGAAATTCGGCAGAATATCTGGCTCGTAATCCAATGGAACCTGTACACATATTAGAAGGTAATATTGAAAAAGGTGTTGGACCAACCTATTTATCGAAAGTACTACGTTTTGGATTACCTCAAGATTACGGCGCCATTGACACTCGAGTTGTCAGGGTATTTGGTCAAGGAGATCTTACCGTTCAACAGCATAACTGGCTTGATCTGAGCGCTAAAAATTATGGTTATGGTTGGTTCATACCAAAAACTCAGCGCAATTGGCCATCTGCATACGGTTTTTGGCTCAACATATTAAGATTTTTCTCGCATCAACTGCCGAACAACTGTCCACATCCCAAAGCACTAGTCGATGCTGGTCTCAGATTTAACAATAATTGGATTTGTGCAGACGTTGAAATGGCCTTATTTACGTATGCGAGTAAGTTTATCTAATAAAAGGAACTATTGTGAGAATATGGGACGTCAATCCCGGTTATCTAAACCGGCAAAGCATCTTGGGTGAACACCGCGAACTTCACGCGATTGTTTCCATCATCAAACACAATAAAAAAGGTTACTCCCGTCATCCCGAAACGCTCCGCTGGAAAAACTTCGGCTGGGCGCTCAATCAGCGCCACAGGTTGTTAGCGGCGGAAATGAATCTGAGAGGCTATATGGACAGAACTCCCGTACTGCTGAAAACTCAGAGCCTGAAATGGCCGGAGGTGTTTGTTGATCTTCCTGCCACTCAATTGGCAATCCTTGCGGAAAAATACAGAGATAAAGAACAGGGCCGAATACCGCCGCCCAAGAATGTACAGCAGTTATGGGCTCAGCATAAATATTCAGTGATGGCGCGGGATGCCGCCGAATATAAACGCATAGGCCGCTTTGTTACTGCCCGAAAAACCGGTAACGGAATCAGTGATCTTTATCCGGAATTAGTATTATTGCTGTGCTGTCCTCCCTGCGAAGGAAATCTGAAAAATACCATTCAACATATGTGGGGTTATGTTTCTTCATATTCATCATTTGCCGGAAAAACAATCGAAAGCAAAACAACTAGAAGTCTGCTAAAAGAAATACAACGTTTGGTATTTTTGCACGATGTAGTCTATCTGAAAGAATCAACAGCGTTGGGCGAGTTGCAAGTTTGGATGCGCTAAATGCCACCCAACATTTGCGGCCAAGATTGCCTTGACGTACAAGACTAAAATTCTTATATTACTCTTGCAATTAAACGTTTAAATAATGACGGGCAATTTCTGGCACTTTAACTTCTCGCTATTACTGGATTCCCGCCTGCGCGGGAATGACACCATTTTTATATTTTGTTGACGGAGTAATAGTTTGCGCAAGCTCTGGAAGGAGGGCTGAAAAAGTGGGTAAAAGAAACATCGTGGTCATCGACGAGGATAAGTGCAACGGCTGCGGCCTGTGCGTATCGGCTTGTGCGGAGAGTGCCATCCAATTGGTGGACGGCAAGGCTAAGCTAGTGAGCGATACATACTGCGACGGGTTGGGCGCGTGTCTTGGCGAATGCCCACAGGACGCAATCACTATCGAACAGCTCGAGGCCGTGGATTTCGATGAAGAAGCCGCAAAAGAGCGCATAGCGCGGATGCAGGAGACAAAACAAGCCCAAGGACAAATCGAGAAAGCTTGCGGTTGTCCCGGCGCTAACGCCAGGACGATTGATCGTTCAACGGTGAACCGTCAAGTTCCGGTTGGCAGGTCCGTCCCATCGGCTTTGACAAATTGGCCTGTTCAGATTCATCTGGTGCCAGTGAATGCGCCGTATCTTCGGGGAGCAGACCTGCTCATCAGCGCCGATTGCGCCCCGTTCGCGTTTGCTGATTTTCACACAAAACTGCTTCCCGGCAAAATCCTTTTGATCGGTTGCCCGAAGCTGGACGACGCGAATGTCTATGTCGAAAAACTTGGTCAAATCTTCGCCAATTCCGGTGTTAAAAGTATTACCATCGTTCGTATGGAGGTTCCCTGCTGCGGCGGCCTGACCCAAATAATCAAACAGGCTCTGGCAATCTCGGGCGCGAATATTCCGGTCACGGAAGTTACAGTTGGAATTTCCGGAGACATAATCGGAGAGCGGCGGCTCGATACCGTGTTGGTATAAAATCGATTTTCTAAATGAGGGGAGAATGAGGGGCGGCGTGACGTTACACCGCCCCTCAAAAGATATTTTATCGTGAAACTCCAATTCCGAAAGCGAAGCACAGCGGAATTGGCAAGTTGAACAATACCGCAAAGCGGAGGGCATAAGCAGGGATATAATACTCCGCAGTTCACTGCGGGGACTTTTTTTGAAGCCTGCTTTGATTCATACCCGTCATTCCAGCAGGAAGGAACTCTCTGGAATTTCCATCACGGAATTGTCGCCTTCCTTGATGACCCGCAGGATCGTTCCTACGGTGGGAAGAATGTTATGAGCGAAAAATTTCGCCGACGCTATTTTACCGGCATAGTAAGGATATTCAAAATGTTCCTTACCTATCTCATCGATTTTCTTCTGAGCAATGAGGGCGTGTTCCAGCAGCAGCTTGGCGCCATAAATATATCCGGTGGAATGAAGGATGCGGGTGGCAAAGAAACCTATCATGCCGAACTTGCCCTGACCCAGGTATCCGACCATCGCTGCCTGAATTTCCTTGTATTGGTTTAAAGCCTCGTTAAGCAGAGCGATTTGCGCGCTTAAAATTTTATCATCCTTGTTGTCGGCAACAAATTTTCCCAGTTCCGCAAACCATGAAGCAAAAACCTGCCCCCCTCCCATCATCCATTTGCGGCCGATGAGATCCAGAGATTGGATGTAGTTGGTACCTTCCCAGATGGGGTAAATGCGGCAGTCCCTGAGCTGCTGCGCGATAGGGTAGTCTTCGGAAAATCCGTAGCCGCCATAGCACTGCATGGCCTCGGAGATGCTGAGGAACGCCATATCCGAACACCAGGCCTTGACAATCGGTATATTGACTTCCACAAAAGCCTTGGCGCGTTTTCGTTCGTCTTCGTTTTCGGTGTTTTCCGCGATATCCATGCAGTAGTAGGACATCGCAATCATCGCCCGGCTGGCCTCGGTGATGGACTTCTGATACATCAGCATTCGGCGCACATCTTCGTGATGAATGATGGATACTCTGGCGGATTTTGGATTGGTGATCGGGCGTCCCTGGATGCGTCCGGCAGCATACATGGCCGCGTTGTTGTAGGATACTGTGGCTGCCGCATTAGCCGCCAATCCCGTGACTGTGCGTTCCTCGTTCATCATCTGGAACATCTGGGCCATTCCCGCGCCTTTGCCGTCAACGGGGGCATTGCCCAGAAGGTAGCCCCGGCACTTGTTATCTTCGCCAAAATTAATGATGCTGGTGGCCGATCCGCGGAGACCCAACTTGTGTTCTACACCGCCGCAGTTAACATCGTTGAATTCACCTTTTTCGCCCGCTTCGTTGGGCCAGTATTTGGGAACGACAAACAGTGATATTCCCTTGGTGCCCGGCACGCTTCCTTCAATGCGGGCCAGCGTCAGGTGAACGATATTTTCCGTAATGTCCTGGTCGCCGCCGGTGATGAAGCATTTGGTACCGACAATATTATAAACCCCCGACTCGTCGGTGGGGAAAGCCTTGGTGACGATATCACCGACATCCGAACCGCTGTTGGGTTCAGTCAGGTCCATCGTGCCCGCCCACTGACCGGAAAACATTTTGGGCAGAAATATATTTTTGACCTTTTCACTGCCAAAATCGCGGATCAGGCCGGAAGCTCCGGTTGTCGCCATGACATAAGGACCTGACGCGGCATTGGCTGCGGCCAGGAATTCATTGGTCGCGCCCATCAAGGTCAGTGGCAGAGAACTGGGGTCACTGTGATCGGCGTTGCTGGAACCCAGGCCGTTTTCCTGGACAGTCCAGTAAGGTTTTTTGAAAGATTCGGGAGTGGTGACTTTGCCGTTTTTATACACGGCGTGAATCGTATCGCCATCTTCGTTAGTGGGTGCTACAGCTTCTTTGGCTATTTTCATAGCGTTTTCCAGAATGGAATCGATGTCGTCTACAGAATAACCTCCTTTGAAGCGTCCGGCCTCAAAGACCTTGGACATGTCCAGCCATTCTTTTAAAATAAACTTTTGGTCGCGTGTGGAATACAGAAAATTTGATGCCATATCTTTGTTCTCCTTTACCCAGTGGAATAGTAACTTTTGGGCGGTGGCATTGTAAGAAAAACTTTAAATTAAGTCAACTTAATACAAACAAAATTTGCTAATCTTCCGACAACATTTATTTATAAGGCAATACAGGTAGTTGTTTGGTTAATAAGTTGTTATTTTATTCTTTGCACCTGTAAGGCGCATTCCCCGAATGCGCCGGTTATATGCGTACTGTTCGGGGATCAGTCCCTACATCTCTTGCTATTTGTTACATTTCCGAAGTTGGTCAAGCCCGAACTTTTTGCTGAGCAACGCGTCAATGAACGCGCGGGGAAATCTGGCAATGAGGGGAAGAAGCGTCGAATCCTTCCCGATGCGGATTAATTTAGGCGTATTTTTCCGCTCAAGTTTATCGACGAGTCCTTTCGCGAAATCTTCCACAGGTGTTGCGTTTTCCTGTGAAGCGTTCGCCCGCGCGACGATGAAATTTTGTATCGGGCTGTATGGAGTTTTTTTAAAACGGTCAAGCTCTTTATCGGCGTTGCCGGACAAATTCGATTTTATGCCGCCCGGCTGAACGGTGACAACTGTAATACCAAAGGGCGCGAGCTCCATGCGCAGAGAATCCGACAACGCGGTTACCGCCGCTTTCGTGGAGCCGTAGGCTCCGGCAAAGGGTGTAGGCAGAACTCCCGAAACACTGCTGATGTTCACGATTTTCCCCGACCTCCGCCTGATCATGTGCGGCGCAACGGCACGCGTGAGAGCAGCGAGGCCAATCACATTGGTTTCAAACTGCCGCCGCAATTCACTGGTTTCCAGCTCAACAAGAGGGCCGATAAGAAGAAGCCCCGCGTTGTTGATCAGCATGTCTATTTGTCCAGCTTTAGCGATGACTGAATCCACACAGGCTGTGATCGATTTTTCATCCGTCACGTCAAGAGCGGCTACGTCCACGTTCAGAGCTTTCAGATCGTTAATGGCCGCCGGTTTCCGCGCGGTGGCAAATACCCGCCAATTACGCGCGGCAAATTCCATCGTAAGCGCACGGCCTATCCCCGTTGAGCATCCGCTGATAAGTACGACAGGAGCATTGGCGTTCATGGTAAACCTCCATATTCTTTACAGTATAACTTTATAACTTTGGTTCATAGGGATTATCTCGCGTTTTCGCCCGATCAGTTTCACATCAGCCATTGCAACGCACCCTTTTTCAGATAAATGGCGGCTTCCGGACAGGTTTCCATACAGCAAAAACACCTGATACACTTCCGATAATTATACTGTGGTATCCCGGCTTCTTCTGCTTTAGTGATCGCGTCCGCCGGACACACTTTCATACAATTGTAGCAAAGCGTGCAAGCATCAGCCCTTGGTACAGGTTTTTCCACAAAAAGATTTTTTACCGTCGGTGATGTTAAAGGCCATATTATGCCGCCCATCACGACGCTGCGCGACGCTTTAAAATCAGCTATCCTCATGTCTTCAAAAGGTTCGCCTCTCAACTGAATATCATCAGGCGATTTCACTCCATATCCGCGTTTGAATCCTTCCGTAATAGTGAAAACTTTTTTTAGATTAAGACCAACCAAATTGACGGCGACATAATCCAATGCTACGGCATCATCTCCGACTATAACAGCACCGATCTTTTTAGGCTTCCCTGAAGGTCCCGGCCCCTCGCCTTCCATGCCCACAACGGCATCCATGATATGGATAAATTTTTTCGGCTTTTCAAAACCATTCAGCAGGCCGCCGTACAGATCAAGCAGAAATTCGCAAAATTCCATCTGAGACGGCGCTCTCATGTGCATCCGCGATTTGCTTAAGCCCGGCATGACTCCAAATAAATTTTTAACCGCGCCGGTATAATGGATAAATCCATGTGTCTTGAGCTTCGGCATGTTGATTATATAATCGACATCAAAGAAAGCTTTGGAAATATCAATGCTCTTATAACGATGCGCCAGCGGAAACCGCAGTGTTTCCGTCACGGTTATGTCCGCGACCTCGATCTCCAAATCTTTCACGATTTCGGCAAGGCCGGTTTTTTTTATGGTCGATTTCAGGGGAAAAAAATTGGGCGATTCGATCAAAACGATATTGCTTGTATAATCACGCACGATTTCCGCGACTGCCCGGAAAAGTTCAGGATGCGTGGTCACTGCCCGTTCAGGGTTTAAAGGCATAAGCAGGTTCGGTTTCAGGCACACGCGTTTATTTTTTAAGCCTGTTAGATCAAAGTCGATCTGTTTTAACCCTGTCATAATTTTTTCTTTGAGTATTTTATTATAGTACTCTGTGCATTTTTGCAGCGAAACTATAGCCATGTAACCCTCTCGTTAAAAAAGCTGATGTTCTTTTCATTATCCATATCATTCTTGTCAGTGTTCCCTACTGTCCTTTTATTTATAGCTTTATAAGTTTAATTAAATATTAAAGTTTATCAACCCTTATTTTTTATGATATTAATTCAGCTACTTAGCTATCCATCAAATCCGAAGTAAAATATTTTCCATCAATACTTAAATTTTATTGACAAAAAGAAACATTTTCACTATAAGTTTTCGTCTTAATTCCAATTCAAGTAAGGATACGCTTATGTACGCAGTAATAAAAACAGGAGCAAAACAACACAAAGTAACCGAAGGTGATGTTTTATCTGTGGAAAAACTGATCGGAGACAAGGGCGACGAAGTTGTTTTTAACGAAGTCCTGATGGTTTCCGACGATAAAGAAGTAAAAATCGGCAAACCTTTTGTGGATGGCGCCAAGGTTGTCGGTAAGATTATCGCTCAGAAAAAAGGTCCGAAGCTTATCGTTTACCACATGATACGACGCAAGGGTTTCCATAAGAAGACCGGACATCGCCAAAATTTAACCAGTATGAAAATAACAAAGATTTCGATGTAAGCGGAGGAAGTCATGGCACATAAAAAAGGTCAAGGAAGCTCCCGCAATGGTAGGGACAGTAATTCTCAAAGGCGCGGCATAAAAGTGTTTGCCGGCCAGAAAATAAACGCAGGCTCTATCATTGTGCGGCAGGTAGGAACAAAAATTCACCCAGGCAATAATGTGGGATTGGGCAAGGATTTCACTATTTATTCTCTGATTAACGGCGTCGTAAAATATGAAAGGCTGGATAAAACAAGGAAAAAAGTGAGCGTTTACGTATCATAAAAATGATAGCTGTATATTTTGATTTTGAAGGCGCTTAATCTCAAGCGCCTTTTTTATTAATGACACTCGCTGAGAACGAGCTATGCGATGTTCGAAGCGTAAGTGGAATTATCCCTGAAGCGGAGCTGAATGGGATTGACACTCGCTGATAATGAAGCCCAAGTTTTAGAAGCGAAGCGCACTGAAACTTGATGGCTGAATTATACCCGACGCGTGGCGTCGTGGTATAACGAATGAAGTGAAGTTTGAAGCGTAACTGTATTTCTAGTTTCACTGCCGCCTCGCTATCATCTTTGATTTAAAAATGGTATAAGCGTCTCTCCAAGGAATAATTTATTATGAAATTTGTTGATGAGGCAAAAATTTATATCAAGGCCGGGCATGGCGGCCGCGGCTGCGTAAGTTTCCGTCGGGAAAAATTTGTGCCGAAAGGCGGCCCGGACGGGGGCAATGGCGGCAAGGGTGGTGATGTGATCTTTCGCACGGCGGAAAGTCATCACACTCTGCTGGATTTAAAATATCAGCAGCATCAATTTGCCAAAAACGGCGGCCACGGCTCGGGCAACAATCGCACCGGCAGAAGCGCGGAAGATCTGGAAGTTATCGTACCGGTGGGAACAATTATCAAAAATTTTGAAACCGGAGAGGTAATGGCAGATTTGTCGGAGTCAGGCCAAACTTTTATTGCTGCACATGGCGGTATTGGCGGCAAAGGCAATGCTCACTTTACCACTTCAACTCATCAAACACCACGTTTTGCCCAGGACGGAATGGAAGGCGAGGAGTTCACGCTTAAACTGGAATTGAAATTGCTGGCTGACGTAGGCATTCTCGGCTTTCCCAACGCCGGTAAATCAACCTTTATCTCCCGCGTATCCGCAGCTAGACCCAAAATTGCCGATTATCCTTTCACCACGCTTACGCCGCACTTGGGCGTCGTTAAATATTTAGACAATAAAAGCTTTGTCATTGCTGATATACCCGGCCTAATCTCCGGAGCGCATGATGGTTCGGGCATGGGCATTCAATTTTTAAAACATGTGGAAAGAACATCTCTGCTGTTTCACATTATTGATATTTCCATGGAGCCCAATACTAACGCCTGGTCTAACTTTAATACAATTAATAAGGAACTGGAACATTACAATCCGCAATTGCTGGAAAAGCCTCAAATCGTGGCTCTTAATAAGATTGATCTTCCTTTCGTGAAAGATCGGGCTAAAAAAGAAGTTGCACTATTCAAAAAAAAAGGGATAATACTGCATCTTTTTTCCGCCGTTACCGGCAAAGGAATACCGGAAATACTAAATAAAATAATCGAAACATTAAATCAACCCGGATCTAAATAAAGTTATGAAGAATATTCGCCAGGAAATACTCGCTCACGTAAAAAAAATCCTCATCAAAGTTGGTTCAGCGGTATTGGCCGGACCTGATGGTCTAGACCTCAAAATAATTAGTTCCCTCGTTCGGGACCTGTCTAATTTAGTAAAGAGCGGATATTCTGTAGTACTGGTGACTTCCGGCGCGATTGTCTCGGGAAAACATCGCATGAATATAACGGAAAAGCTCAAAAGCATTCCAGAAAAACAAGCCGCGGCCGCCATCGGGCAGGGAAGACTAATGCGTGTCTATTCCAAGTCTTTTGAAAAGAACGGTCTTTATGTTGCCCAGATTCTTCTAACGCTCTCCGATGTCACTGATCGCCAGCGATATTTAAATATCCGCAACACTCTTTCGACGCTGATGGAATGGGGCGCTATTCCCATTATCAACGAAAATGACACTGTCGCCGTTGATGAAATAAAGTTCGGGGAAAATGACAATCTTGCCGCAATGATCGCCAATATAATTGAAGCTGATCTCTTTATTAATTTAACGAGTATTGACGGGCTTTATGACGGCAACCCAAACCAATTCAAAAAAGCCAAACTTATTCCTCTGGTGCGTGAGTTTACCGAAGAGATCGAATCCGCAGCCACCGGAGATACATCGTCCACAGGCACGGGTGGAATGAAAAGTAAAGTTCAGGCCGCAAAGAAAGTTACCGCCATCGGCATTCCCTGTATCATTGCCCCTGGTAAAAAGAAAAAAGTTTTGACTGGCATTATGGCGGGCAAAGAAATCGGCACACTATTCTTGCCTATGGCTGATCGTTTAAACAGTAAAAAATACTGGATCGCTTTCACATTGCGTCCCCGTGGCAAATTGATTATTGACGATGGCGCTAAGAAAGCCTTGCTAGAAAAAGGCAAAAGCTTGCTTCCTTCAGGCGTTATTGATGTTGAAGGGTATTTCGATTTGGGTGATCCGGTGAGCTGTGTTGACCGCGAAGGCATAATTCTAGCTAAAGGATTGGTTAATTTCAGCTCAGAGGAAATACGCAAAATTAAGGGATTAAAAACCGCTCAAATAAGCCAGGTTCTTGGACACAAAGACTACGATGAAGTTATTCACCGCGATAATCTTGCTATTACTAAACAAAATCCGAAAAACAAAATTTAATATTAAGCCCTTATACCAATTTCTAAATCAAAAATGATATTGAGGCGGCAGTGAAACTCGAATTAAAGTTATGCAGTGAACTGTAATTCGTTAGTTGAACTGTCCCACTTCAGCGGGGCTAGGTGGAGGCGACGAGGCGTATTATATACGTGTGACCTCGATGTGACCTTCAGGTTATCAGGTTATACGTTGAGGAAGCCGACAACGACGCCAACAAAAATAGCGCTTTGATCGGAAGCGCATTCCCTTAAGGGGAGCGCATAATAAATAGGACATTACATTGCCGAGAATTTTTCGCCAACATGGTAAAAAATTCCTTTAGAATTGGTATTAATTATTTTTCATCAATCGCCAAATTAGCCAGCTTATCGGCATGGCTGTTGTGAGAACGCGGTACGTGTTTGACTTGAACGGATTCAAAAGAATTCAGCAGACTGCGGACTTCTTTCATCAAGACCTGCAAATTTTCATTTTTTACCCGATAGGAGCCACCGATCTGTTTGGCCAGAAGCTCTGAATCCAAGTAAACTTCCAGTTTTTTATAACTGTTAGCCAAAGCGCCTTTCAATCCCAAAATGAGCGCCCTATATTCAGCAGTATTATTGGTGCAGTGCCCTAGATATTCCTTGCCTTCCCAAATAACATTTTCATGGGCATCAATTATTACAGCACCAGCGCCGCCAACACCGGGATTGCCGCGGCATGCGCCATCGCTGAATAATTTATAATTCTCCTCCCCCATAGCACCTAATCCGGCTTCTCCATATCATGGAAATACATTATTCGGTTGCAATTGGGACAACTAAGCAACTCATTAGACTTTTGCAATTCATTATAAAGCTGCGGTGGAATATTCATATGGCAACCATTGCAAACGGCTTTCCAAACGGAAATCACGCCGACGCCTTTGTTTCTTTTTTTAATTTTTTCGTATCTAGCCAAGAGATCAGCGGAAACTTTCTTTTGCAGATCGAGGCGCTTCTTCTCCCAATCCACGACATCAGCATCTATCGCATTTAAATCATCCTCCAGTATTTTCTTTTCCTGTTCGTATTTATTTTTGGTCTGTTTCAAAGTTTCGTCATCTTTTTTGACCAGCATGGAAAGTTTATCCAACTCTTCCAATATAGAAATTATTTCGGATTCAATGTCGCCGCGCGATGATTCGGCAATCTCGATTTCCTTGAGCATGGCCTGATATTCTTTATTGTTCTTGACCTCCAGCATCTTTTCCTTTGTTTTTACCATGCCTTCGTTGAGTTTTTTGATCTTGCCTTCACTCTCAGTATGGCGGGATTTAAGTTCATCATACTTTATTTTATTTTTTTCGATTCCTTCTTTAAATGAGCTGAATTCTTTATCCAGTTTCTCTATATTTTCCGGCAATTTTTTTTTCTTGACGGCTAACTTAACTAACTGCGAATCACATTCCTGAAGGTTGATTAATAATAATAAATTCTCTTTCAATAATTTTCTCCTTTTTTTATTAGGATCCTTGGCATAAGCTTCAGGGTAAGTCATGGACATTTATTTCGCCTTAAAGGAAGATGTATTATCTCCCTCAGCCTGAGGCAGGATAACCCCACGTCGCTTCGCTCCTGGGATAATTCGACTACCGCTTCAATCTTCACTTCGTTTCACCACGGCGCTATACGCCTAATATAATTCATCCAGCAAGCTTCAGTTCACTTTGTTTCTGAAGCTTGGGTCTCATTATCAGCGAGTCTTATTAAATTGGAGTTTCACAATAAAAAAAATGCACCTTTTAGGGGTGCATTTTTTTAAGCAAACAGCTTCTCAATCTTATTGTCTGTGCCGTGGAATGACGATATTATTCGTCTCATCACGGCAGTTACAACATTTGTTGTAAATCTCATATTTCCTTTACGAAAAATTATTTTTCCTCTTATCATCGCTTTTCTTCTAATGTTATTTAGTGGGCCCACCTGGAGTCGAACCAGGGACCTACCGGTTATGAGCCGGTGGCTCTACCAATTGAGCTATAGGCCCGCCATTTTCTTTATTAATGTGTGTATCAAAACGTTTCTTGATATACACAAACATACATGTTGTCAATACTATTTTGCGATACGCTTCTTAAATTTATTCTTTCCTTTTTTTAACATCGGAGTTTCTATAACTTCGGGGATTTCTGTAAATGTTTCAATTAAATCCACTGGTGTGCTCTTCCCCCTCGCTAAAATATTTGACCGATCGCTGATGCCAAAGCGCATTCGTAAAACTTTTTCCTCACGCGAAGTCAGAGTTGTCAATATTTTTCGTGTTTGCTCCGCCAGATCTATATTGATCGTTGCCTCCGAAGGAGACATAACTTTTTTGTCTTCGATAAAATCGCCTAAATGGCTGTCCTCTTCCTCTCCGATGGGAGTTTCCAAAGAAATCGGTTCTTTGGCAATTTTTAATACCTTCCTAACTTTTTCCAGCGGATATTCCATTTTATTGGCGATTTCCTCAGGAGTGGGCTCACGACCCAGATCTTGCACCAAGTAGCGGGAAGTGCGAATCAGTTTGTTGATCGTTTCAATCATATGTACAGGAATTCTTATTGTACGCGCCTGATCAGCAATAGCCCGAGTGATAGCCTGCCTGATCCACCATGTAGCATAAGTAGAAAATTTATAGCCGCGCTGATACTCAAATTTATCCACGGCCTTCATCAGACCAATATTGCCTTCCTGAATCAAATCAAGAAACTGCAATCCGCGGTTAGTGTACTTTTTGGCGATACTCACAACCAACCGTAAATTTGCTTCCACAAGCGTTCTTTGAGCTATTTCCGCTTTTCTTTCACCTTCTTCAATGGTATTAATAATTGCCTTTAGTGTTGCCGTCGGTATCCCCACTTCGCGCACAATTTGTTTTATGTTTTTTTGCGCTTCGTGTATTGCTGCTTTACCTTTTTTGAGCAGATCAATGGAAACATGATTTTCTTTAGCCACGCGCTTTTCATTCTGCTTGGATTTTTTCATTTTCGCCCATAATTTTTCCATTTGAGTGAGGGTCAACCTTGTTTCTTTTTTATATTGAGCAATAACATTTTCGGATTTTTCTATCTCCTCTGCATAATGCCGCAAACGGGCAATGAATCGATGAATTTGTTTTTTGCTAAAACGAATCTTCCGGCAAAGTGTGACTATGTATTTTGTGTTTTTCTCCAGTTCGGCGTTTAGTAACTCCCTCTTCTTACGGGACAAAGTACTGGTTTTGAGCTTAGCGCGCAAAACCGTATTTCTGTCGTCAAAAAGTTTAATTCTGGCGATTAACTTCAGGATTCTTTCCTTATGTTCATCCTCTTCCATGAAGCCTTCTTCATCTTCAATATTATCAACAACGTGCTTGCTCTTAATTTCGCCAGTTATCAGTTTATCGCCAATATTGAACACTTCGTTAATCGAAACGGATAGACGAAAGATAGCTGACATTGTCTCGCGCGCGCCTTCTTCGATTTTCTTGGCTATTTCCACTTCCCCTTCGCGGCTCAGCAGGGAGACCGATCCCATCTCGCGCAAATACATTTTTACCGGATCACCGGTTTTGTCTACACTGGGCACCAGGGCTAGTATATCCTTTAAATTAGCAGCGCCTATATCCTTCACCGGCTTTTTCACAGTCAACTTTTCACCTTGTTCGGTATCAATGATATCAATATTCTTTTCTCCAAAAAGCATAATAATATCATCAATTTGTTCCGAAGACGTTATGTCCGGCAGCAATGTATCGTTGACATCATCGTAAGTTAAAAAACCTTTTTCTTCGCCCAATAAAATTAATTTATTAACTTCATCAGATTGCACTTCTTTCGCCATTTGGCATCTCCTAAATTTTATTATTTGTTAACATAGTTTTTTTCTTCTTTCATCAAATTCTGCTTCTGGCAAGTCAGATTATGAATCAGTTCTTTATTGCCGCTTTCTTCCGC
>Ga0209777_10000954_pt1 | contig 44356 bp, 48 predicted proteins | sample FrelakmetHBP12HB_FD_187147 | JGI IMG/M metagenome (GOLD analysis project Ga0209777, IMG submission 187147) | Freshwater lake sediment microbial communities from the University of Notre Dame, USA, for methane emissions studies -HBP12 HB (SPAdes)... | ecosystem: Environmental > Aquatic >...
CAGAAAAAACTACAACCCCAAAGAGTACGAGTTAAGAGATGTTCAGGATGAGCCAAATCTGCGAATTCTCAGGGAAAGCGCAGTTTTTGTCGATAATCTCGACGGCCAACTCGAGCAAGCAGTTAACGAGGTTGTAAACCAGACACTAAAACATCATGAAAAAATCAAAAACAAAAAATAAGGTAGTACTTGTCGGCGGGTGTTTTGATATTCTTCACTACGGCCATATTTATTTTCTGAGGCGCGCCAAGGCCCTCGGCAACTATTTAATTGTAGCCTTGGAATCGGATAAAAATATCAAAAGGCTGAAAGGTAAAAAACGCCCGATTCACAGTCAATACCGGCGGCGTGAAATGCTTGAATCTCTCAGTTTTATCGACCAGGTAATAGTTCTAAAAGATGAAATGAAGGACAAAGATTACCAAAAACTTGTAAAAATCATAAATCCCCAAGTGATTGCAGTTACCAAGGGTGACCCTATGCTCGTCAAGAAACAAAAACAAGCAAAGATAGTCGGCGCCAAGCTTGTTGAAATCCCCAAAATCAAATCTCCGTCAACCTCCCAAATAGCCAAACTCCTTAAACTTGAATAACTAATGCCAAGTTTTGATTTCTTCTTGCGGTAAACGGAGCTTTTTTGGAGTAATAAAAAGAAGTATTACCGCTATGATTACCGTCAGCACCCCGACGAAAGAAAATGTAAACCTCTCCCCCACAAGTCCTGCCAAAAAACCCACAATCGGCGGCCAGACCACGTAGGAAACATTTGAAACAGAACTTGTAAGACCAATTAGGTCATTCCTTTGTTTTCCCATTCTGGAAACAATATCCGTATAAACACCTTCAAGAAGCGGGTAACAAACAGAAAGTGCCATAGAAGAAAGAAATACCATTGCAAGCTGCCAATAAATGTTCCCGCTAACCGCAAGCCCTGCCAGAAAAACACCGGCAACAATCAAAAACTTTTCCGTAAGAATCTTTTTGCCCCTGTAAATTCCCCACCCCGCAACCACCACTCCCAAAAAAATTGCCGGCAGTTGATAAAACGGCAAGAAAAGCCCACCCAAGTAATTTACTTTCACAAGCTTCTCAGTCCAAACAGCTCCTGTTGTCCAAAAAGTCGCATCAATAAATCCTAAAAGTAGACTAATAACCATTGCCGGCCAAACGTGTTTTGAAAGTGTCAGCCAGTGTTTTAATTCCACCCAGGGATTAATTTCTTTTATATCAAACTGAGCCGATACATCACGCGTGCTTTTCAAAGACGAAAGCAGGAGAAGCGCCCCGACTAAAAAAGCAAGGATGACCCCTTCAGTAAAGATAACACCCCTGAGAAGAACCGCGGCACCAAGCAAGGGCCCAAGAAAATATGCCATATTGATAAATATATCCACAACCCCCCAGGCAGCAGACCGCATATGCAAAGGCACTGTGCTTCCCATAAATTGATAGTCGGCGAAAGCCGTAAACTCGTAATAAATTCCCCATAAAGTCATTGTTATTAAAAATATTGCAATAAAAGGTTTAGCTACAGAACCTGCAAGGAAAAATGAGGTAAGAGCCGACATTATAACCGCCCAAAAAAGCAAACGTTTGGTTTTTGTGGTTCCAAGAAGCGCGGGAAAAACCAGATCCGCAGCAAAACCGATAATGGACTGGAAACTAATAATAATTCCCATCCAGGCAGAGCTGCCCAAGGAAGATTGAATTTGATTTGGCGCCCAAAAAGAAATAATTGCATCGGCAGTACGCATAAGAAAAAGTGTCAGAGAAAAAAGAATCACTTTTGACCAAATCTTATCTCCTAAAAAGGCAAAAGATCTCCGAAGGGGAGTAAACATATACTAATGATGAAGCATTTCCCTTTTTTTTGCAAAACAGGCACAGTTTTGATAAAATAACCGCGCTACCAAACCGGTACATTCAAAAACGAGGCGTATATGGCACTGAAAGGGTTCAACAGCGTCGGAAACTGCACGACAAAAGAGCCAAAATCAAGAAGGGGTCGTAAACCCGGCGGTCGTCCCGGAAAGAAATTCCGGAGGAACCGGCAGAAACGCTGCCCGCAAAACCGTTAATACCAGAGAGTTAACATTTATCAAACCGGCTCGGTGGCATTTTTAACCGGTCGGAAGGGAACCAAAAATGAAATTCAATTTTGTTTCATTCCCCTTCCGACCAGCACTTCTTCCCATGTGGCGTCGCGGCTTACCCAAAATCTAATGCGACATTCTCCTAAAGAATGATTAACAGGTCCGATTTGCTACTATTCGCAGCCTCATCGAAATCTGTTATAATTCTCATTATCAATGGCAGACAAAAAGACGGCAGTAATATTTGGAGTTTCCTCACAGGACGGATCCTATCTGGCAGATTTACTTCTTGAAAAAAATTATAAAGTTATCGGCACTATAAGGAGAAGCACCACTAATCAAAAAGAAAACATTAACCATCTTTTGGGCAAAATTAAGGTCCAACTTGCGGACCTTACTGATTCCGAATCTATTAACCGCGTTATTAAGGAGGCGAAACCTGATGAAATTTACAACTTTGCTGCACAGTCAGTTCCCGCAGACAGCTGGGCTCAACCTTTTTACACAGGTGAGGTAACAGGACTCGGTGTAACCAGAATTTTGGAATCAGTCAAAAATATATCTCCCGCCTCCCGTTTCTATCAGGCTTCAAGCCGAGAAATTTTCGGAAACATTGCTAGGATGAAGGCTGATGAAAATACTCCAATTGATCCCAATAACCCCTACGGAATTGCAAAAGCCTATGCACACCTGATGGTCCGTTGTTACCGCGAGTCTTACGGAATGTTTGCGGTTGCAGGAATTCTTTTCAATCATGAAAGTCCACGCCGGGGTTTGCATTTTGTATCAAGGAAAGTTACGGCAGCCGTTGCCTGTATAAAAAATAACGCCAAAAATATTCCTCTTGACGAACTGGGGGAACCCCTCGTCGATACGGAGGGAAAAGTCCACATGGGGAATCTCGACGCCAAGCGCGATTGGGGATTTGCCTTGGAATATGTAGAGGCGGTTTGGAAAATGATGCAACAGAGTAAACCCCAGGATTATATAATCGCGACCGGTACTTCTTATTCAATCAAAGATTTATGCAAAATTGCCTTTGAACATGTCGGGCTAAATTGGGAGGATTATGTCGTCTCCGACCAAAAATTCTTCAGGCCGACAGAGATCAAGGAATCGACCGGCGACTATTCAAAAGCCAAAAGAGACTTGGGTTGGGAACCAAAAACCGATTTTAAAACACTTATTGAAATGATGGTGGATGCTGATTTAAAAAGATTTAAGTAGCCTCTTTCCCTGATGCAAAAAGTACTAATAACTGGTGCGGCCGGTTTCGTAGGACATTATCTTACCGATACACTTCTTGAGAAATATGGTGTTATCGGAACCGATGTTGCAACAATCAAGCCAAACCCCAAGATCGACTATTTTCCCGGTGATATTTTGGACAAAAGATTTTTAGCGAATCTTGTTCAAAAAGAAAAACCCGATATTATTTTCCACCTCGCGGCAAAAAGCCAGACATGGAACCGAAATGTCGAGGAAGTCTTTAAAATAAATATGCTGGGTACAATCAACCTTTATGAAAGCATTTTGGAAATTAGAAATGGTACCGATTATAACCCAAAAATATTTTTTATCAGTTCCTCCGAAGTCTACGGAAATACCACTGATCCGAAGAATATAACTGAGGATTCTCCCCTTTTTCCTGCCAAATTCTACTCGGCAAGCAAGGTCGCCAGTGACAGATTCAGCTACAGTTATTCCCAAAACGAAAAATTGAATATTTTAATACTTAGACCCTTTACACACACCGGACCCGGACAACAAAAAGGGTTTGTAGTCCCCGATATAGCCTCACAAATCGCAGAGCTTGAGAAAAATCCGAAAAGTGACAAGCTTTTGGTCGGCAACCTTGAACCCGTCCGTGATTATCTCGACGTACGTGATGTCGTAGAAGCTTATGGGGCCATTATCGATAAAAATTGGATCCCCGGCGACAGCTACAATATCTGCTCAGGCAAAGGTGTCCAGGTAAAAAAGATACTTGAAATCTTACTTCAACTGGCAAATAAAAAATTAATTATCACGGAAGATCCGTCAAAACTTCGCGCTTCCGATACCCCTGTTTACGTTGGCTGTAACCGAAAATTCAGCAAATTAACCGGATGGAAACCAAAGATTTCTCTGGAACAAACTCTTAAAGACACTTTAGACTTTTGGAGAAAACAGGGATAAATATAGGGTTTCAACCTTTTGTCTTTAATGCTAAAATACGGGTATCTAGAAAGTAAGGTGATTTATGGATGTTCATACTAAGAAAGAAAAAGGGTGAGTCTGAAGACAAATTAATTGCGAGGTTTCGTAAAAAAACCATCGTCGAGGGTGTTATGCAGGAATACCGGGACCGCGAGCACTACAAAAAGCCCGCCGAAAAACGAAAAGAGGCCAAATACCGCATCGCCCACTCTATTGAGCTCGAGAAGAAGAGGAATTTTTAATCCAGGTTTCCACAAACTGTTCCCTGTGCTGGCGTGTTAACCCGTGTTTTTTGATTGCGTTCCTGTGTTCCAATGTACCGTAGCCTTTGTTTTCACCCCATCTGTATTTCCTGTACTTTGGATTCTTGCTAAGTGACCCCATCAACTTATCACGGTAAACCTTGGCAATAATCGAGGCAGCCGCGATTGAAACCGACTTGGTGTCTCCTTTTACAATTGGTTTTTGATTTCTTCGCCTTAAACCCTTCACATACGGAATATAAAATGCGTCGATTAAAAGATAATTAATTTCAACCCCGCAGTTTTTAATCGCTTTTCTAAAAGCTATTTCACTGGCTTTTTTAATTCCAAGCCGATTTATCTGGCCTACGCTCGCCAAACCGATCCCCCAGGCCAAAGAGTTTTTCCGAATCCATTTATCAGCAACTTCTTTTTGTTTCGGGGTGAGTTTTTTTGAGTCATTGATAATTATTCCTTCCAAGACGAACGGGTCCTGCCGCTCAGCAGCCCCAGGGCCTTTCCGCCGGCTAACAAGCACGGGGCCCCTTCCCTGGTGCCCCCCGCTTCGCGTCACCCGTTCGTGAGAAGGAAACACCACACACCCCGCGACGACAGGTCCTGCAAAACAGCCTCTGCCGACTTCATCCACCCCCGCAATTACTCTGTAACCCTTCTTATGAAGTTTTTTCTCAAACGAAAAATCAGGAAGGATCATGTAAGGCTTCGGAGGCGTGGTCTGTAATATTTGGCAACTTCACCAGCCACCACCGATTTTATCGCCTCAGCCTGTTCTGCAGAGATGTTGCCAAAAGCAATGGCTGTTTGGAAACTTGCATCTCTTGCCAGGAGAGCTTCAGCTGCAGTTTGACTATTTATACCAGCTGCCCGGAGTTTTGCACAGGCGGTTTCTGGACGAAAGCCCGCCGCCGCGTCCAATGCTGCCCAGTAGCCTTCTTCCATTGTAATTCCAAAGTCCAGGTAGGGTCCTTTCAGAATGGGCATTAGGGAATCAATTGCCCCCCTGGGAAAATCCGTCTTTTCTTTGGATTTAAACGAAACATCCGCGCCTCTAGGAGCCGCTTTTTCTTCAATTGCAAAAGTTCTTCCTTTAATTGTTATCTCCAGCTTTCCCTTGCCGACCAACTTAATATTACCGATATTCTTTTCGTTATCCTTCATTTCGAGCACATTATAGCATTTTCAATCAAACGCCTTGTTTACGCCCATTTTTTCTGCTACAATTTACGCCTAGATGAAATCGGTTGTTACTTTCTTTTCCGAAGTAAGAAGCGAGCTTTCAAAAGTTACCTGGCCCAGCCGGAATGAGGTAGTCAGACTGACTTTAGTCGTTTTTGCAGTTTCAGGTATAATCGGAGCTTACGTTGGTGGCCTGGACTACATTTTCACCAGAGTTTTGGCATCAGTTTTGACTAAATAGATATGGACGAAGATAAAACTCAACAAGCCGCACCGGCAAACTTGCCCGCACAGGCAGGGGTTGATGAACGTGGGACAGGAAACAAAAAAATCCCCGGGCACATGATTATTGCCCAAACGGAAGACCCCAAAGCCAAATGGTATGTGGTCCACACGTCTTCGGGACACGAGGTCCGTGTTATGGAAACACTCAGACAAAGAGTGGAAACAATGAACCTTGTCGGCCGTGTTTTTGAAATGCTCGTTCCGACACAGGACAGAGTCATTATAAGAAGCGGTAAAAAAGCAACAATCAAGGAAAAAATTTTCCCCGGCTATCTTCTCATCAAAATGATTCTCGATGATCCAACCTGGCTGGCCGTAAGAACAACAGCCGGAATAACCGGATTTGTCGGCGCCGGCAATAACCCCACCCCACTATCCGAGCTGGAAGTAGCCAACATTCAGAAGTTTGTAAGCTCCCCGGCCCCGAGATATAAAACTAAATTTTCTGTCGGTGAAGCCATAAAAATTACCGATGGGCCTTTTTCCGATTTCCTTGGCACCATTCATGAAATGGACGAGGAGAAAGGCAAGGTTAAAGTTCTTGTTTCAATCTTCGGCCGTGAGACTCCGGTTGAACTAGATTTCCTACAGATACAGAAAGTCTAACGACTGGCAGAAAGTGTAACCCCCAGAACCAGCCAAAAAATAATTTCTTCGGCAATGGAAATAACATTTGTTTGAGAATGAAAGAGATAAAGTAAAATTATCGAAACTAAAGTAAAATTCCACAATTTACCGGTAGATTTTCGATACTTAATAATCAATTGTTTCAAAAACATGTAAAGAAAATAGAGATAAATTAAGAGTCCCGGTATTCCGGTAGTCACCAAAATCTCCAGAATTTCCGAGTGGGCTTTATCAACATAGACATCGTGATAAAATTTCATCGGCCAAATTCCCGTTTCAAAGGCGTAGTCAACATTTGCCCAGCCGTAACCCAAAATCGGCCTTTTTAACACACCTCGGACGACACTTTGGTATATCCTTTCTCTTCCCTCGGCGACCAGGGTCTTGGGATTTTTAAGATAAAAATGATATGTTGACCAGGATAATACTGTTAAAAAAGAAGCGCCAACTAATAACGGTATTAAGATCAGTTTCACCACCTTTTTTTGCAAAAATATTAAATAAATTACAGCAAAGACAACAAGAGTCAAAATCGAAGAGATGGCTCCTATTAAAATTGTTGCCAGGACTTGAACTATCAACAGAATCAAATAAATTTTCCTCCCTGTCGACTTAAAAAGGTAAAAAATAAAAGGAATGGCAACGGCCAAATATCCTGCCAAAAAAACGGGGTTACCAAATGTTGCCGCAGATCCCAAACCAAACCTGTGAGTTAGTATTTCGGCAATTGCCAAAAGCGATAATAAAGTTGAAGAAGCAAAAAATGTCAGCGAAATCATTTTTTTAAATTTCTCTTTCCAAAAATAACTTACAAGAACCGAAAATCCCACAAGTTCGTAAAGTGTAATCAACCCATCGATCCGGAAGTAGTTACCCGTAAAGCTTTTAGGAATATTACTGCCAAATAGTGATACGGTTGTCGCCCAAACCACAAAGATCAATACGGGAGTCAACAATTTAAGATTAACTCTCCAGATCCTTCTTCTAATCAAAAATGATGCGCCGAAAACCAGAGTCAGTATCCTGACAAACCACTGAAAGAATATAACTTTTGGCACCTCAAAAGGAACCGGGGCCTTGGACCACCAAAAAAGCGATGTCAGGAAAACCCCCAGACACACAAACAAGAATTCAGACATTTTCTTAATTATAACTGTTCCCAAAATATGTTATACAAGTCCGCAAAGCGATCAAACTGAGTCTAAAGCAAAGTTTGAAGCGACTTTCATGATATTGACAAGGAAGAATAATAAACCGATAATTAAGTCATGGCCGATAGTACCAGTCCCTTACAGTCTTTTGTTCCTCTTCCTCCTGAATCTGAAAATAAGATCAAGAAAACGTTTAAACTTTTTAAAGACTCGTGGAGAGCGCTTTCAAGAGGACAGAAATCTCAACTGGTTATCGTGCTTGCTTTGGTACTCGGCTTACCGGCAATCTTGGGAGGTGTTTATACAGTAAAGCTTTTTGCCCCGAGGGCTGAAACACCTATTACTTCACCGGTATCACCGCCAACTACACCAACTCCGTCGCCTCAGCCCACTACCATACCCGACCCCAATCCAGTAATTTTAAACGCGTCGTTACCTGTTGGTTATAAAGGTAAATTTTATCAAGTCTCAATTTCTGCCAACATTTCAAATCTCAAAACTCAAGTAACTCTTAGTGCTACCGGGTTCCCTACCATGATTAAACAAAATGACTGCTATGTATCCGGAGGCACTTCAGGAACAACCACCAGAACATTCAGCTGTACATACTCTGGGACTCCCGCCACGGTTGGCACATACTCAATTAAAATAACCGCCAAAGCCTCTACCGGAGTGGTGGTCACCAAGAATCTGCCTCTTCAAATATTGAAGCCCTAAAAGACAGTTGATTTATTGGTTTACCTAGGCTATACTCTCCGTACCTCGGTTATCTGAGGAAGGCGCAGACCGCGTCGAAAACTTCGCGATGAAATCGCTCCTTTTTGACACGGAATTTCTAGGTCCTAATTTCTAAAATGGCAAAGAAAGTTAAAACAGTAGTTAAAATCAATTTGCAGGCAGGGGTTGCAACCCCCGCTCCACCTGTGGGAACGGCCCTGGGACAGCACGGTGTTGCCATCATGGACTTTGTCAAGCAATACAACGAAAAGACTAAAGATATGAAGGGCCAGGTTGTTCCTGTTGTAATCACAATTTACGAGGATAGGTCCTTCACTTTTATCACTAAAAAAGCCCCTGTTTCTGACATGATCAAAAAAACTTTAGGTATTGAGAAAGGATCAGGAAAAATGCCGGCAGAAACTGTCGGAGCCTTGACAAAGGACCAAATTAGAAAAATTGCCGAGGAAAAATTAGTTGACCTTAACACCAAAAGCATTGAAGCTGCCATGAAGATTGTCGAAGGAACAGCTCGTTCAATGGGCGTTAAAGTTGAGTGACTATAGTGGTGAGTGAGTGAAACAAATCGAACTATGGGAAAAACAAAGACAGCCTTCGTAAGCGAAGGTGAAAACAAAAACGAACAAAAACACGAAAAGGCCCACAAAACGGAAGCTGAGAAAGTTCATTTGTCAGGTCTTAAAGGTGGGCAAAGGGTTAAAATGGTTGAGGCAGCTCCGATTGAGACAGTGGAAGAAACCGGGACAGAGAAAAAACAGACAACCAAAAAGATTATTGAAAAGATCAGGGGTAAAAAGTACATCGATGCCAAAAAGAAATTTGACAACACAAAAATCTACTCCGCACCCGAAGCTATTAAACTTGTAAAAGAAACTTCGTACTCCAAGTTCGACGGCACAGTCGAACTGCACATGATCGTCAAAAAGGCCGGAATTACGACGCAAGTAGCTCTTCCCCACCAAGCCGGAAAAACCAAAAAAGTTGAAGTCGCGAGTGATGAAACCGTCGAAAAATTAAAAAGCGGGGATATTGATTTCGATATTCTCGTTGCAACTCCGGCCATGATGCCCAAACTTGTTCCTTTCGCCAGACTCTTGGGTCCCAAGGGACTGATGCCGAATCCGAAAAACGGGACTCTCGTTCCTGACGAGAAAAAGGCTAAAAGTTTTTCAACCGGAACCGTAACTCTTAAAACAGAAAAAGAGGCCCCCCTGGTTCATACCGTCATCGGAAAAGTCGGCCAGGATACCAAGGAATTAACTGAAAATCTCGAGGCAGTATTTAAAGCTTTCGGAGGCAGCAAGCAAATTGATAAAGCTTACATTAAAGCCACAATGGGGCCCTCGGTAAAAGTCAAGATTTGATTTTCATCACAGTCAGTCTTAAACTCATTCCATGACAAGCCAAGAAATACCCGGGTATTATCCGGGACTGATGGGACCAAGACCCGGAGCACCCGATCCTGAGACACAGAAGGAAATATCAGCGGTCGTCAGAGCTTATGAACCTAAGATCAAGATTCCCGCCTTGGCTGTCAAAATTACAGAAGTTCCTGATAGCGACAAATCCAGATTAAGGAAACCCATTCCCTTTACAAAGAGGTCAAGCAGTACGGGTTGACTTATCGGTCCAACTATCAGATAATACCTTAGTCCGAAGAAAGCTCGCGACCCGAGAGGGTGCAAGTCGAGCCGAGGAAACGAAGTTATACACATCGCTCCTCGGGAGCGATTTTTTTATTATGAAAAAGGCTGAAAAAGTAACATTTGTCGAAAATCTAAAAGAAGAGCTTAAAGGCGCCAAATCTGTAGTTTTGGTCAACTACACAGGACTTGGGGTCAAAGCTCAGCAGGAACTTAAAAGGAGACTTTCCGAAATCGGCGGGAAAATGGTTGTCGTTAAAAACACACTCCTTAAACGTGCCGGGGAGGCTGCCGGGATCGATAAACAAATTTTAACTGATTCAGTTCTGGTCGGACAAACTGCTCTCATTATCGCCGGTGAAGACCCTGTAGCACCGATTCAAGTTCTGGGTAAATTTGCTAAAGAATTTGTTGGCGTTGACGGTTTGCCCGTACCCGAATTTAAAGTTGGAATTGTTGAAGGCTCATTTCAGGATCAATCTTCTTTAACCAAACTATCTGCGCTTCCCGGACGCGACGCTCTCCTGGGACAACTTCTTGGAACTTTAATGGGAAGCCAGTATGGATTAGTTGGAACATTGAATGCTAATTTGCAAAAACTGGTTTACGTGTTAGACATAGCCAGTAAAAAGTAAGGACAGGGGGTGAATTAATATGGCAGAAGAAACAAAAAAAATGTCAGAAAAAGTAGAAAAAATGGTAGAGGAAGTTGCAAAACTTTCTGTAATGGAGCTTTCGGAACTCGTTAACGCACTTCAAGAAAAACTTGGAGTATCTGCAGCCATGCCAGTTGCGGCAGCGGCAGCTCCAGCAGCGGGCGCGGAAGCCCCAGCGGCTGATGCAGGAAGTGCTAACCAGACGGTTATCATGACTGTCTCCGGTGCAAACAAAATTGCCGTCATTAAAGCCTTAAGAGAAATTAATCCCAACTTAACTTTAATGGACGCAAAAGGAATGACAGAAACTCTCCCGGCTGAAGTTCTCAAAGACGCAAAAGCGGAAGATGTTAAAAGCGCCTCCGAGAAATTGAAGGCAGCGGGCGCAACTGTAGAGCTCAAGTAAAACTTTCGCTCTCGGCGATGACGCCGTAGAATTCAAATGCTTTATTTGGGTCTACAACAAAAGGTCCGTCCCAACTGGACGGATTTTTTGTGGATCAAAATATTGTTCGCAATTTCTTTGGGTTGCGAAAACCTTTAAGTTTTTACAATTCTCAGAGTAAAATTATTATACAGAAGGGTATTAATTAACCATGTAATCGAGAACTGCTGCAGCCACATTAATCCCCGTGGATTTCTCAAAACCTTCGAACTGGCAGGCTCTATTTACCTCAAGGACAATCCACTTGTTATTTTCGTTTTTCATAAGATCTACACCGCAATAATCCAATTTGAAAAGTTTTGCAGTAGCAAGAGCTAGGCTTTTTGCTTCCGGATCTTCCTCAATTTTATAGGCCACTACCCTGCCGCCTTGCGAATAATTACTCAAAAAACCACCGGGAAGCGCAATCCGTTTCATGGCTCCAACTACTTTACTATCCATAACAATAACACGCAGATCGCGGGCGTTAGGTAAAAATCGTTGGAAAATCAGCCTTTTAATTTTATAGTTAGAATTGAACCTTTCCAAAAGTTTAAAAAGATCCAGATCATCCGATATCTTAAATACTCCTATTCCACTACTTCCGATAACATCCTTTGCGATATAAGGATAAGCACTCTTGCTCCATTTTTCGAGCTCGTCTTTTGAAGAAAAACTAAAACTTTCAACTACCGGAATACCGGCGGTGGCGAGATTAATATATTGTGTAGTTTTATCCAACGAGGGCCATCTATCAAACGATCTTTCGTTTAATAGTTTTGACCCCCGAGAAGTAAACCACAAAATAATTGCTGCCCTCGTCGAATTGTAAATACTATCTTCACCCAATCCGCGCAAAAAAACTCCACGGGCTACGGGCATTTTTTCACCTTTTAAGTTGATGTCTATCCCCCTTGTTGTATAAATTATATTTATATCCTTATATTCAATTACACGAAGGTTGATTTTGAGTCTCTTCGCTTCTTCAACTAATCTTCTTGGAGCATATGCTCTTAGACCGTTAGTAAATACAATAACCTCTAGATCAAATTTTTTCATTGCCGCAATATATATTACATTTTTGACGAAAAATTCTTAACAAGTGCATTCAAAAAAGTATCTCTATTTTTCATTTCCCATCTTGGAAAACCTATCTGATCATTTATCTCGAAGATTAACGGTTGACCGATGGGACCCAGCCCAAAATCTAAACTGAATATTGGGTTATCATAATCTATGTAAAACTTTCGGGAAATTGATTTAACTATTCTTTTAACAGACGCAGGAACTTCCGAATAATCAACTTCGGTAATATTGCCTCCTTGTGCCACATTTGCAAGATAAGCTCCCGGTACGGGATTCCTTACATGACACCAGACAACTTCCCCGTTAACAATAACTATCCTTAAATCGTGTCTGCCCGAGGTAAGTCCCGGAATTCCATTTGAAGTCTCAACAAACTCCTGAAGTATATACTTTTGCCCTCTTTTTTCCGGTTTAAAATTTTTCAGATCGCGCCTAGAACCTATAAAAATCCCCTTCCCCCTAAGCCCATCATGAGGCTTCAAAACAATTTTGTCAGACTTTATCCGACTGAGATTCTTTCCGGCATTTTCTAAAGCCCCCACCCAAATTGTTCTGGGCATATAATCCCGCAACACACGATAGGCTTTCCATTTATCACATGTTAGCTCTTTGAATTCCCTAATGTTTACAACCTTTAAACCTTTATCCTGCTTTGGAGGAAATAATAAATTTCCAACCCAATCGAAAACTAAATCTATCTTGATATCTTTTTCTATTCTCTTAAATTTCCCGTTCTGAAACAGCCAGGCGCCGCTAAAATTATTTCCTCCCGTGTAGGTTTTCCTGGTAAGAATGTAAATCTCCCAACCTTTCTTTTGACAAAATTCAAGTAAACGCAGGTATACCGGCAATTTTTTTCCGATATGGCTTAGGGGTGATGTTCCCTCAAAGTCACGTGAGAAACACATTCCGAATTTATTCATTATTTGAAATTTCTTTTTTGAAAAACTCAGAAATCTGGTCAATTTCAGGAGACACTTTAGTATCGTAGTCAATTCCCGGACCTCTGTTTACTTCAAAAATAACCGCCTTGCCGCTCCCTTTTACCAGACATCCGTCAACACCGGCAATCTCGATATCAAGTACTTTTGCCGCCTTGACTGCAATTTTTTTTAGTTCCGTAGAAACCGTATCCGGATTTACAAACACCGGATATTCGTTCATATCCTTCCAGCCGATAACAATATCTTCATATTTTCTTTTGGCTTTAGTGTGGGTAACCGCAACTTTATCGCCAAGAACCAAAAGCCTAAATTCCTGGTCTATGCCAATAAATTCCTGGAAAAGGAACTGAATGGGAATTCCTCCGACTCTAACTTTATTTAACTCGAAAAGTTTTTTGAAATCTTCTTTTCTTTTAATATAATAGATGCCTTTGTTGGCCTGAGATTCCGTATCTTTGGCAATAATAGGAAGGCCAAGTTTAGCAATGATTTTATCCCCATTTTTGATTATATTTCCGCGGGTTATAAAAAGCGTTTTGGGAACAGGAATTCCCGCTAGGGCAAGTTTTACCAAAGAAGTAACCTTATCCCCACCCGACCCAATCTCCCTGAACTTTGTATCAAAATACTTAACTCCCAATTTGTCTAAACACATCGCCAAAGTTCCTGAAAGTGGGAATATCGAATGGTCAATTCTTCTAAAATAGACCAGGTCAAAATCTTTGAGATTCGTTTCTTGCAAAAAAGCGCTAACGCTACCCCCATCTATCTCAATGGCTATGTCCGAAAATTTTCCAAGAATGACCTGAACATTTTTCCCCAACCTTTGAGATATTAACTTTCTAAAAAGTTTTTTCTTGGGGCTAATTTTTTCTACAAGTACTAATATTTTTTTCATAGACTAACTCCTTTCCACATCGGCGGAACCCAGGTTACAGGTTGATCTTTGACAACGGGGCTAATATTAAAACCGGCCAAATCCCTCCTCCCGACTATAATAGGAACCCTAAGATGACTCCTTGTTGAAATACTTGCAAGTGTTTCTATTCTTCTCCCGGCGAGCATATAGACAAACTTAATAACCTGTCTTTCTTCATAACCCAAAGAAGTTCTGATTTTTCTTGTCCAAAGAATGTTATCCTTTTTCAGAAGTCCCAAACTTTTCGCTAACCCTTTATCAATCGAGGTCCGCCAGGCGCCGGTGTCGACTTTTGCATAAACCTTAACGTGTTTTCCTGATACACCGATGATTTTAACTTCCTCCCAAACGGATACTGTCTTAATTCCTTTTTCAAGCGCAATCCTATTCTCAAATCTTCCTGCAAAAAGCGCCTTTGCTAAAGTTACACCGTGTTCCGCATCACGAACATCTAGGTCTTCAACCCTTTCCAAACGTTTTTTCAAGCCTTCCATATTAGCGAGCTGAATTTGAAGTCCGGGTTGGGCATTAAGTTCCAAAACCATCGGGCCTTTTTCGGGATGAACCACAATATCCACACCTGCATACCCAAGACCTGATGCCACCTGGGTCTGAACCGCTGTTTCTAAAATTGCCGTCCAACTCGGGATTTTAATTCCCCTGAGTTTCCTTTCTGTTCCAGGTTTAAAAACAATTTGCTCACCATGCCAGATAGCTTTCGTGGTAATTCCCGTAGCAATATCCACTCCAACCCCAATTGCCCCCTGATGCAGGTTTGCCCTTCCCCCGCTTTCTTTAGTCGGGAGCCGGAGCATTGCCATAACCGGAACTTTGTTAAATACAATTATCCGAATATCCGGTGTTCCCCTATATGCCCACCTTCGGAATGCCTTAGCCCGGCCGACATATTCCTGGACAAAAGCAACATCGGGAACATTCCCCATTGAAAAAGCACCTTCCAACGTATCGAGGACATGCAGTTTCAGATCATCGGTCGTAACACGTTCTTTATTTGTAGTAAGCCATCCGCCGTCTTTGAGCTGCCTTTTGACAACAATAATACCTTCCCCACCCATTCCGCGGCTGGGCTTCAAGGCAAACTTGTCCGGCAGGCTCGTCCAGTCAAATTCAAAGACGTCCTGCGGGTCAAAAAACTTTTTGTAAGTTTTGGGGTGAGGAACACCGGCTTTCCGAAGCATTCTGGCTGTCTGAATTTTCGAATCGGCAATAGCCTTGCCGCGCCTGGTATTATACCTGTAGGCAAAAAGCTGAGTTCTGGCATTTAGCCCCAAAATTGAGGATATTTTCATTTTATTAACTTCTGATGAGCTTTCTGAATCTATAGAACTCCATTACTCTGAGACCGGTATATTTGCCAAGAAGAAGGTCGGCCCCGGCGATAATCAAAAGCGAAATTTCGGGGTTAAGAAGAACATATTTCTGCAGGGGCTGAAAGGTAAGAAACAGGAAGGAAATTAAAGATAAAATCAATGTTTCAAAAGTCAGATTCAGAGCCGTTTTTACACTTTTTCCAAGCTGAACTCTGGTGAAGTCCTCCGCCAAAAGAACCAGGAATAGAACCGCAAAAATCGACACGTTGGCAAGGTCCGAAAACTTCAGAACCGGCGCCAGAAACAAAACTCCCAAAACCCCCAAAACCACCGCCCAAAGAATAAACGCCATCCTCGGCAAATACTGGAGTTTAACTTTAAGTTTCCTAAGAATCATTCTCATCGCAGTCGAAACTATGACAATGACTAAAAACAAACCAATTCCGACAATTGGGCCCGTGGCCACAAAAACAACGGATAAAGCGGCGGGGAGGAAAATTCCAAATCCCCGAATCCCGATAACATTTCTGGTAAAGGCAATAACAAAGGCAACTATCGGCAAAAGCAAAAGCAAGACAATCGTATTTGCAGGAACCCCGGAAGCGACGCTTGACCGGATTGCATATTTGACAGGGTTAAACGGCCAGACTTTATCTAATGTTTGGTCCTTCAAAAGTTTCTCCAAAGGGTCCAAAGTTTCGACACTCTTTTGGGTAATATCGACCCTGGGAGGCTCAGGCGTGGTTACTGCAGCCGGGGTTGGACTCGCGATAGGTGTCGGAATGATCTTGGCAAAAGCCAAATTTGACCACGAAAGGTACATCCCAAAAACCACTAAAAACAATAAAACTATTAGTTTTCGCATGGGATTAAATTTCTTGAAAGTGGGTACATTGTATCATTTGTCAACCTAAATCTCCACCTTGACTACCAGTTTCTGGTAAGGATTTTCTCCCACCAGACTTGACATTCATATTACTACAGGGTATAATACCCTCCAGCACTTTAAATTATCATGGTTTTTTAGGAAAGGAGGAAGGCTGTGAACCCAATCCATCTAACCACAGGCGATTGGGTAATTAATTGTCCAATCTGCGGGAACATGCTTACCCGAGAAATTAAAGGGAAACAAATTTTCAAAATTTGTCAATTCGATCCCAATCATTATTTTCTTGTAGACAGCTACATTACCAATAATCAGAAAGGAGAAAAAATGTACAAAGCAGGAAATGTGTTTTTCGCATTAATTTTTTTGAGTCTGGTGGCACCGGTAATTTTTACTAAATTGCGGCCCAACTGGCTATTTGTTCCGCTTATTATAGCCGCTGCAGGGTTAGCTACCGTAATAACCATTGCTATTAAATCAACCCGGAAAAACCCACCCACTCAATAAAAACCATGATACAAAATTCAGTGAGGCAAGAGCCCAAAAAGCAAACTACCTCACTGAAGATTTTTTAAACCCTTTGTCTCCAGTAGTCCAAAACCCAGGAGATAGTTTCTTCGATAGGAATTTTTGGTTTCCAACCCGTATCTTTAAAAATCTTTATGTTTGAGCCCCAAATAACCGGTTCGTCAGTTGGTCTAAGTCTTGCTGGATCTGTTTTAATTTGGACAGGAATTTTACTTTTTAAAGTTATCACTTTCAAAACCGTTTTCATCAGTGGCGCCTTACCCGAGCAAATATTGTAAGGCTCTCCCGGTTTTCCTTTAGTTACAATCGCCCAGGTTGCAGCAACCCCGTCCCTAACGTCCAAGAAATCTCTTTTCGTCCTTAAGTTTCCGGTAAAAACAACCGGTTTTGCTTCCCCTTTTTCGATTAATGCCATTTGTTTACAAAAAGTTTGGATCGAAGTTCGCTCATCTTGACCCGGACCAACCTGGATAAAATATCGTCCCAAATAGACAGGAATTTTATAGTTAATAAAATATTGATAACCCAAAGCCTCGGCTGCCAGTTTAGAAACACCGTAAGAACTAACAGGTTTTAATGGTGATTCTTCAGTCGTTGGAAACTTTTTGGCTAACCCATACTCGGCCGAGGATGCGGCAATAAATATTTTTGGAGGCTTTTTAAGTTTCCTCGCCGACTCAAGAATCCTCAAAGTACCGATTACGTTAACATTGATTGTGTACTCAGGTGCACTCCACGATTCCGAAGGATAACTTTGACCGGCAAAGTGAAAAATTATATCGGGCTTTGAAATTGCAATTGCCTTTTCAACCGATGTGGGGTCGGTTATTTCCCCACTTATTACTTTAAGTTTCGGAATATCAATAATATTTTTGTTGTCGCTTCTGAATCTCCTAAGTCCCCAAACCGAGTGTCCTTTGGCAATGGCAAATCTTGCCATGTGGCATCCGATTAGTCCCGTCACTCCAGTAATTAATATTTTCATTTCTTTACCATTCTAATCCTTCCTCGCCAAAAAGGGTTTCATCAACAATACCACAAATAACATGACCGATTAGGGTATGAACTTCCTGAATTCTGGCGACATCATTTGAAGGAATTTTGATTGCAATATCGGTAAGTTTTGCCAATTCTCCGCCATTTTTGCCTGTTAATCCGATTGTTTTAATTCCCCTGCTCTTAACCAAGGTTACACCATTAATTACATTTTTCGAATTTCCAGAAGTTGAGAAGGCCATAATCAAATCTTTTGGTGTTGCCAGGGCTTCAAGCTGACGAGCGAATATTTTTTCAAATCCAAAATCATTGGCAATTCCGGTTATGATTGCCGGCTGAGATGTTAAAGCGTAAGCCGAAATAGGAATCCGGTAATTTCTAAATCGGTTTAGAAGTTCTTCCGCCACATGTTCCGCATCAGTTGCCGACCCCCCGTTGCCAAACGTAAAAACCGACCCGCCTCTTTTATAATAACAATCGATGATTGCCCGCGATGCTTCGACTATTTTCGGCCAGCAAATTCTAAGAGCTTCCCGTTCAGTCCTAATATTTTCCAAAAAACTGCTTTTAATATACTGCTTAATTTTCATACAATTTAACTTGGACACCTCCAAAATCAAAAGTTAACGGCAATCGAATAGCCCCCTGCTTTTTAAAACTACTGACAATCCGCACTTGTGCTTTTTCAGGGGCGCAAACCAAAAGACAGCCCCCTCCTCCAGCCCCCAAAAGTTTTCCGCCGTATGCACCTTTTTTCCGAGCCAGATCATAAAACTTATCAATTCTGACATCTGATATCTTCTTACTTGTAGTTTTCTTTATTGACCAAGCTTTATCGAGTAATTTCCCAAAATTTTTAACATCGCCCTTTCTAAAAAAGCCGGCGGCTTTGGCAGCCAGAGCTTTTAATTTTTCAAAACCTTCCGGATTTTTCCCAATATTAATATTCCTACGCAGGTTAATCTGCTGCTCTTTTCCGCTCCTTTTTGCCCCGAGGTAAAATAGCAAGAGACTTTTCTCAAACTTATGTATTATTCTTTGAGAAATTCTCAGGAATCTTACACGAACCTCGCCTTTTGGCAAAAAATCAATTAAGTTTATTCCACCGAACAAGGTGGTGTACTGATCCTGCCAGCCACCCGGAATTTTGAGAATATCCCGTTCTATTTCGATGGCAATTTTTGCAGTTTCTCCTTTACTGACACCATCCCCTCTTAATTTCAAAATTGCCGAGGTAAAAGCAGCACAAACGGCAGAAGAAGATCCAAGCCCACTTCCGGCTGGAAATTCTCCCCAGACATCGACATTCATCCCCATATTTGGCCCCAACCTATTGATAACAGCCTTGAATAAGTCAAATATTCCCCCATCATAGGGCAAAATCTTTCCAAGTGAGTAAATTTCTTCCCTTTTATAGTCTCTCAAATATATTTTAATGAAGGGTTCATTGGTGGTTTTTACCTTTACATAGGCATAAGTCGCTAGACTCCCCGAGAGAACGCGCCCACCATGCTTCAAAAAATATTCGGGTAAATCAGTTCCCCCACCGGCAAAACTGATTCTGACCGGGGCCTTAGCTTCAATGACAGTCTCTTTTTTTTCTTGAAAATATGTCTTTGCCACTTCATAGCTTTCGCGTTTACCTATATCCAAAAAACCCGCACTCGTAGGAAATCCGCAAATCCGCCTGGCTTTTGCCAGTTTAGGAAAAATTACTTTTTCCAAAGAAAGTCGCTTGCCAGCGGGGGTGTGTTTAAAAATCTTGGGATTAAAGAAATAATAACCTGCGTTGACAAGCCCGCCTTTGCCACTCTTGGGTTTTTCCTTAAAAGATTTTATTTTCCCGGATTTTAATATGGACACTAGCCCGGATTCGCCAGCGTTTTTTACCCTTGCCAACGCTATCGTTGCCAAAGATTTATTTCGCTCGTGAAATGATATTACATTCTTCAGATCCGTTTCTAAATATGTATCCCCGTTGACAACCAAAAAAGGCTCTTTGAAAAATCTTTCTGCATTTTTTAATGCACCTGCGGTCCCTAAAGGAAAATCCTCCACCGCATATTCAATTTTTACCCCAAAGTTTGTTCCGTTACCAAAATAAGCTTTTATGTAATCACCAAGGTAACCGAGAGAAATAACTATTTCGCCAAATCCATTCTTTCGAAGAAGCTGAATAATGTATTCCAAAAAAGGTTTGCCGTTAATCGGCGCCATGACTTTCGGCCTGTCACTTATAACTTCTTTTAGTCTTGTACCAAATCCCCCTGCCAGAATAAGTGCTTTCATCAAATATGGCTATATATATCACCATTTCCTGAAGCTGACAAGACGAAGTACTATTCCGCGAATTGGAAAAGTTACCACTGGTAATAATTAAGGTTGTATAATCCGATGTACAAATATGGGCTCAGAGATAATTTTTATTCACCCCCCCTCAAATATGCTCGAAAAACAAAAAATGGTACCCCCATTGGGTCCGCTTCAGCTTATTGCAGTATTAAGAGAAAACGGACATGAATCTCAGTTTCTTGATGTTGGGGAGCAACCGGTAGATATAGATCAGCTTTCAAAAGCTGATTATTTATTGTTCACCACATCAACACCACAATACCCCGAAACTCTTAGGATTGCCCGTCAGGTTATTCAAGAAAGGGGGCAGAGAAAATTTCCGATGCTTGCAATAGGCGGACCTCATGCTTCATGTATGGGCGCTGCGCTTTTGAAAGACGGCTGGAACTATGTCTGCGTGGGTGACGGGGAAAAAATTATCACCCCGCTTGTGGAAGGAAAGATCAATGAGGGAGTTGTTGTGGGAAGCAGGGTAACAAATTTAGATGAGCTTCCTGTCCCTGCCTACGACATTCTTGACAAAAATGCCTATCGACGCAGCCAGGCATACAATCCGACATTTCCAGTAATGACCTCAAGGGGCTGCCCCCAGGATTGCATTTTTTGCTATAAAGACGGAAGAACGGCTCGTTTCCATAGTCCCGAATATGTAATCGGTGTAGAAAAAACCATAAAAAATCTCGGGGTGGAACAAATAGTCAAATACGATGATACATTTACACTTAAACCCGGTCGGGTAATTGAAATTTGCAAAGGGATTGAACCACTCGGAATTACTTGGAGATGTAATGGCGATACAAAATCTTTAATAAGTAAGAAATCCCGGGAGATGGGTATGCTTAGGGAAATGCGTCAGGCCGGATGTGGGCTCATCTCAATCGGAGTAGACGGACCCGATCAGGAATCTCTTGATTATCTTGAAAAGGGAACGACAGTGGACCAGTGCGAAGAAGCAATTAATTTGGTTAGAGAAGCCGGAATGTTTGTTAAAGTATATCTTATCTATATTCCGGGAAAGGGTTTTGAATACGTCCAAAAATTAAAATCTTTTATTCTTAAGAATGAACCCGATTTTGTCACACTATCTGTTTTGACACCTCTCCCCGGCAGCAAGGTTTATGATAATCCCCGAAAATACGGGTTGAGTTTTGATTCTTCGAAGACGGAAGGTTTATTTTATCAAAGTGGACAAGGTATTCACGATGGTGGAACTGGTTTGTTGAATTTGAATGACACCCTTGCTTTAAAAGATTTCGATAATTTTTTGGCAAAATGGACGGTCGAACACAGTAAGCCTGCAATGCCTATTTAATGAAGTTCTACTCCTCTTTACTCTGCATGCCGAGAAGCCAAAGCACAGCTTCTTTCTTGTAGCGGCGGTCGCCGCGGGAGTTGATGCGGATGGCGGGGAGCTTTCCCCTTTTTCCCCAACGCTTGATTGTTAAAGGAGAAACTCTGAGAAGTTCACTGACTTCACGAACGGTTAATAAATCTGGAAGATCTTCCAATCTGATTTTCTTTTTAGTGGTTTGTTCCATTTCTATAGTGTTCCCTGCCTACCGTCTATCTTTCTTAGTCAGAAGATAACAAAGTGAAACAGGTGTGTCAAGCCCCATTTATGATCTAAGAGTTTTATGCCGGAGTCACGCGACACGTTCCTTAAGTGCCGCGTAATACTTTTGAAGATAATCCTCGGCTTTGGCCCGATTTCCTTTATTCTCCTCAACCATGGCCAAAACCCGAAGATGGGCGGCTTTAGCGGCTTGAAAAAGGGAAATTCTATATGTTTCAGATAGAAATTCTTTGGTTGTCTCTTCATTCTCCCCTTTTTCTTTGTGCATTTGGACCTCCAAGTAAGCGGATAGTCTTGGCTCAAGGGCAAGTTTGATCTCATTCTTTATTAACTGGTAAAACTTTTTCATTTTTTCGGTCGCCTTGTCCCATTTTTCATCTTTTTCCTCAGCAATTGCCTGAATTAAATATTTGGCTGCCTCAATCGCAAGTTTTTTGGAAAGGCCATACTGCTCCTTAAGATGTTTAATCGCATAATCCCTGATTCTTACTCCTTCGGGAATATTCCTGAGTCTCCACCAGGAAAGTTCAAGCTTGGCCGTAATTTTAGGATCAAAGGCGAAGTGCCCGACCGTATCGTTACCCCCAAACCTTCTGCGTCTTCTCGAATAATCGATGATAATATCGCGAAGCTTCTCCGGAGTCATGTCGGGAAGGTGATCCAGTTCCCAGTAGTACTCGGCATAATTAAGCTGCCAAGGCAAAAATCCGCTGGTTCTTTGCTCCCCGGAAGTCCTGATGAACAAATCAACGTAAGGGTACGGCTGGTCTCCTGTATCGAGATAGGAAGCAAAGGTTTTTTCGTCCAACTGATTTGATTTGATGCCGGCATCAATTATCTTTTTGGCAGCCCTGACTATTTCATCGTGTCCGCCATAATCGATCGCGGCATTAAAAACATGTGTTTTATTATTTCTGGTCTTATCCTCAAGACTCTTTATATACAGTGCCAGACTTTTAGGAATCCGGTCCTTTCTGCCCAAATGAACAAATCTGATGTCATCCTTTTTGGCCTCTTTTTCAACAACGGAAACCATCTTCCAGTAGAGTTTCATGAGGTAAGCAAGCTCTTTGGGGGATCTGTCCCAATTCTCGGTTGAAAGCCCCCAGACGGTGAATGTGTGAACCCCCCAGCCTCTTGCAGCCTTGGCGATTTTCATTCCGGCTTCAAAGCCTGCTTTGTGGCCCTCAAGAGTCGAAAGACCTCGGCTTCTCGCCCAGCGGCGGTTACCGTCAAGAATAATAGCTATGTGGTTAGGCACGATTGTGCCTTTGGGTAAAGTGATATTTTTAGGCTCCTTCATGCTTGAAAGTATAACACATTAGTCTCCACAAATCGCTTGAAACCCATGATATAATGGCCACAATATGTCAGCTGATTTTGAAAAGCCACTCAATAAGATAAGAACAATAGAAAATCACATGGGAGCTGTCTTGGAAGCAATTCACCAGCCACAAATAGCGCTAGAACAAATTAGGACCGAATTTCAAGCTCTTGCAACAAAGCCGAAACCTGTGAATAGTATTAGTGGGGAGGAAGAAAAACGGGTTCACGAAAGAGAGCTCCAAGATGCCGCAGAAGGAAAGGAATATATCGAAGAATTTTAGTTTTTTATTTTAGTAGAAACGATCTCTCTACCAAAAATTGTCCTTAATAGATTCCCTCTTTTATTCCCATTTATTAAAACCGTCTGGATTCCTGTTTCTTTGGCCAACTCCAGGCTTTCTTCTACTTTGTGAAGCATTCCACCGGTCACGTCCACCTCACTTGCGCCAACTATCGACGATCTGAGAGACTTAAAATTTTTACTTGTTATTACCGGAATCGTTTTCCCTTTCTGATCATAAACTCCGTTAACGTTGGTAACATAAATTATCCTGATTTTGTAATCCTTTTGTAACCCCCCGGCCAAGATAGAGAGAATTCTTTCAGTGGAAAAAATTGTGCAACCGATTTTTTTATCGACTATCACATCCCCATAAACAACAGGAATAATTCCGATTTGAAGTGCTTTTTTAATAGGATCCAAATACGAACTGCCGCAAACTTTTGCGTCGGAAATCAGGAAACTTGCGGGCGAAAATGGAAACACCGGAAGCTTCTGGCTAACAAATTCTTTGGTTACAATCATATTTAGCCACCTTGCCGCTTCTTCAGTAACACTCATTCCAAAAAGGCTGTTTTTATTGATTAAACCTTCCTTGGTCTTATATCTGTGCGCAGGCACATGGGCAAAGCTTCCGGCACCGTGCCCGATGATAATTCTTGCGTTAGTTTTCTTTAAAGCCGACTTTATTTCCCGAGCAAAACGGGCAATATTCCCCTTGCGCGCAACATACTGCCTGCTTTTGTCGGTAATCACACTCCCGCCAAGCTTGATAAGAACCAGTTTTTCCATTTCGGAGTTATTTTACTACGTCACTTAGACGAAGCCAAGCTTTGCCTACACTTCGGGGACGAAAATTTCAGGCCGGTCGATAACCCCGTCAACAGATAACCGGTCAATCAACTCTACAAGTTTGTTAGAAGCCGGACGTTTTTTGTCCAAAACATCTATGTACATGGCTGGGAAAAATGCACCCGGGTCTCCCTGACTGTTTGAGAGCTTCCAGCAGGCTTCCGAATCACAAAGAATTCCAACAATTTCGATTTTTCTTCCATGAAACTCTATTTTATGGGTATCATTATAAAGATTCAGGCCTTTCAGGTCTTCGTCTGACAATCCTCTTTCATAAAGTTCATTTATAATCCACTCTCCTACCGAAATTTTAGAGTCAATGTTGCCGTGCATCGTATCAAACCCTGTCTTTTTGTTTCCCGACATAAATATTTCCCCTCTTTTGTTAAATAGAAAAATGTAAGTCTCAGTGTCATCCTGAACTTCACGCTCACCTATTCCCTGCTGGGCTAACCTGTATTCAGTTTCAAGCGCTACCATGTTAAACTATTAGTCGTTGATATGAAGAAAAACCCACGCTGGTTCGACGAGTTTTACAAAAAACTTGCCCTTCCTCTGACCAAATTCGTAATGAAAAGGATCGGAGCAGATAAAAGCGAGGTTGACGAGATCGTTGAAGAAACTTTTGTTGCTGCCTGGCGGGGACTACGAACCTTCAGGCACAAAAGCAGCTATTTTACCTGGCTCTGCAGAATCTCACTAAATAAAATCGCAGATTATTACCACGACCAGGTAAATAAGAAGTCAGGGATTATTATTCCTTTAATAGAGGCAGTCACCAAGGCAGACAAGAAATCCCTTTCCCCCGAGGAAAGTCTGGCTCTAAACGAATTAAGAAAGTCCGTCAACGATTGTTTGAACTTACTTCCGGCAGAGAAAAGGAGGCTTCTTTGGTTCAGATATTGGAAAGATATGTCCTACACTGAAATATCTAAAGTAATGGGCATCAGTAAGCGCGCGGTTGAAGGCCAACTCTATAGGGCCAGGCACGAGTTTGCCAAAATCTGGAGTAAGGTTAGCTAATCTTATACAAAAATAATTTTATCGGAAATACAATCACGGCATTGATAACCCTTCCAATCCGTTTAGGCTCGCTAAGAAGCCTCCAGAGCCACTCAAGACTCCAGCCCGCCATCCATTTGGGCGGAAGGCCGGAAAGTCCCGCCACGTAGCGGAAAGCTCCTCCGACAGCCATGGCTCCTCCGATATTCAGTTTTGAATAGTAATTGGCAACCCAAATCTCCTGTTTGGGATTGCCAAAAGCCACAAACAAAAGCTGAGGAGCAAATTTATTTATTTTGTCAATTGCCTCTTTTTGTAGTTCTTCATCCTCAACCGTTGAGGGTTCAGCGTCTCGATTTAATTTCGGACCACTAAAAGCCTGTATCTTAAGGTTTGAGTATTTTGTCTTGAGTTTTTTTGCTGCCGACTCCGATTCATTTCCAAGGCCTCCGAGCAAAAACACTTTCCAATTCTTCCTGACAGCGAGTTTAATAAGTTCCAAAAAAAGTTCCCTACCCTTAATAACATTTAACCCGGGTATGGCGAGTTTTAGACCAACACCATCCGGTATTGCCAGAACGGTTCCGTTAATGGCATTTTTCAGCTTTTCATTCTTCTGGGCCATTAAAATGATCTCGGGATTTGGTGTAAGTAGATAAAACCTAACACTACGGCGGCCGAGTTCAGAACTATCGGGTATAAAATCCTCCACCCGTGCTAGCACTTCGGTCAGGTGAATGCTAGATACTTTAATTCCCATAATTCGGCCGTACCTCAGGCCTTTTCTGTCATCTATTTTGTGATTTATATTCATAAATTTTTGGCTTCTAACTTATAATCCTGTCTTTTCGATATATCAGCTTGACTATTCCCGCAACCAATTATATCTTATATTTAATTGAAAGTTATAAATTGATAATTGATAATAGTTTATATTACTACAAGTCTTAACATTTAACTTATAACTTTTAACTTTTAACGCAACTGTGTATATTTTTTATCCGATTTTTGTGCATTATTTTTATAAACTTATCCTCAATTGATTAACATATAAATTATGGCCTATGACTATTGACTATAAGTCCTTACTATTGAAAATTGTTTAATTACAAATATATTGAAAATTGAAAACTAAAAATTGAAAAATCCCAAACCTATAATTTATAAGTTATCCGTTATTTGTCATTATCCTCTAGTAGTTACACTTCTCTTCCAAAGTTCAATGTTTTCCAAAACTAAGCCAGTCCCACGGACAACACAGAGAAGAGGTTCGTCGGCCACATGGGCCGGAACCCCGGTTTCCTCCGTAATCAGCTTATCAAAATTCCTAAGTAGTGCGGATCCTCCACTCATAATTATTCCCTTATCGATAATATCAGCCGCAAGCTCCGGAGGTGTATCTTCCAAAACTCCTTTGACCGCCCCGATTATTTGCAGAAGAACCGGCCTCATAGCCTCGGCTACTTCCGTAGACGTAAGAACAACGGTTCTGGGAAGGCCAAAAACCAAGTCGCGACCGGATATTTCAAGTTTTTCTACTTTAGCAATGGGGATTGCGGAACCTATTTTAAGCTTAATATCCTCCGCCGTCTGATCACCTACAATTAAATTATACTTCTTCTTAAGATAACCCTGAATTGCTTCATCAATCTTGTTTCCCGCAATACGGACAGATTTATGGCCAACCACTCCCCCCAAAGAGATTACGGCGGCTTCGGTCGAGCCCCCTCCAATATCGACTATCATATGCCCCGAAGGAGCCGAAACAGGAATTTGGGCGCCGATTGCAGCAGCTAAGGGCTCATCAATTAGATATGCGTGTCCGGCTCCGGCCGAAAGGGTGGCATCAAGCGCCGCCCGGCGTTCAACCTGGGTGCAACCAGCAGGCACACAAACCATAACATTAGGTTTAAACAGCTGAAAACGGCCAATAACTTTACCAATAAAATACCTGAGCATTGCTTCAGTTACCTGATAATCGGCTATAACCCCGTCGCGCATGGGTCGGCTTGCAATAAGAGCCTCGGGGGTTCTACCAAGCATTTTTTTAGCCTCTTCTCCCACTGCCACCACTTTATTATCTTCGGATGAAATAGCCACAACAGTAGGTTCGTTTACAACAAGACCTTCTCCTGCCACCCAAACCAATGTGTTGGCAGTACCTAAATCTATCGCGATGTTTTTACGCCACATATTAATGAAATTCTCCGCAGATTAAAATCTGCGGTTTCTCACCTAAGTGAGAATTACATACAGGTTCAATTCATCCGTAAACTAAAGTTTACGGTTTTCCTGAATCCTTTAATAAGAGGATTATATCAGATCCGAGAAGGCTCGAAATGCCATAATAAGTAGTTCTTTGGTATAATACACTCATATGACTAAGGTCAGAGTCATCTTTTTTCTTGTCACCTTAATTGTGGTAGGAACCCTGGGTCTTTTCGCCTCGTATTACGCCAGGGGCTACAGACTTAATCTCAAAACTTTAAAATTTCAGCCAAACGGCATTTTAGTTCTCAAGTCGGAGCCTGACGGTGCGTCAGTTTATATCAACGGTGATTTAAGAACCGCAACCAACGCCAGTATTTCACTTTCCCCCGGAACCTATGATGTCGAAGTCAGGAAAGACGGTTTTTTCAGTTGGTATAAAAGGCTTACTATCGAAAAAGAAATTGTAACCCAGGCCGCCATTTCACTTTTCAAGAACGTCCCATCGCTGGCTCCGGTTACTTCGACAGGTGCCGTAAACCCTGTTATGTCGGAGGACGGCTCGAAGATCGTTTATGGCATACTTCCCTCCAAGGATAACGGCAGTGACAAAACGGGTCTTTGGGAACTTGACACATTCAGTTTGCCTTTAGGATTTGGGGCCGGGCCAAAAAGAATAACCGATGGCGACATGACAGGAGCAAGTTATACTTTTTCCCCCGACGGCAGGCAGATCTTATTAACAACATCAAACAGTATTTTTCTAATTGATACAGGATCATTTACCGCTCAAAACCAAAGAGTAAATATTGCCTCCAAAAAAGACGAAACGCTTGCACAGTGGAAAATAGAAAAGGAGACAAAGGATCAAAACCTTATCAGGAATTTGCCCCCCGAGCTAGCCGATATCCTTTCAAGAAAATCTTCAGGCTTCGTTTTTTCACCAGATAATAATATGATTCTGTACACCGCCAGTTCTTCAGCAACTTTACCGGACGGACTTATAAGACCCCTTCCCGGAGCTTCTACCCAAAGGCAGGAGAGAGATATACAGATAGGTCACACTTATATTTACGATATCAAAGAGGATCGGAATTTTCTGATTACGGATCAACCGGTTACCATTGATAATACCGATGATCCCCAACTTGGGGCTACCAGGTGGATGTCAACAAGCAAACAATTACTTTTGGCACAAGCAGGACAAGTAATTGTAATGGATTATGACGGAACCAACCGCCAGATAGTTTACTCGGGCTCATATTTTGCCCCCGCAGTTTTCCCTTTCTCCAATACCACAAAGCTTCTGATCCTCACAAACCTCGGGGCTCCCGTGGGCGCCGCCAATCTCTACACACTGACGGTGAAGTAGTGTGCCCCCAGCAGGAATCGAACTTGCATCTTGCCCTTAGGACGGGCCTACTCTATCCATTGAGCTATGGGGGCTTGATCTCTCTCCTGTCGGGGTGCTGGGAATTGAACCCAGTGTCTTTACGTCCCGAACGTAACGTGATACCGATTCACTACACCCCGAAAAGTTAAGTACGGCTAATTATATCAGAAAATCACCGGCTGGAGAGTTAATAAGAATAAATCTGGTCTTCCTTAAACCACAGCTTTTTCTCAAACTCGGCCTCTTCAACATTTCCTGAGGCATGGACTATGTTTTGGGTAGTTCTTTTTTGAAGATTAGATACATAGGCGGAGTCCAGGGCAAAATCTCCCCTGACAGTGCCCGGAAGAGCCTCGGCCGGGAAGGTATGACCCACAATCTTGCGAACCAAGGCAACGGCACCGGGTCCTTCCAAAAGCATCGCAAAAACCGGCCCTGAAGATAAAAACTCCATATTCCACTTTCTAACCATCCTGCCGATTTCGATAGGGTCTTTTGTACCAAGATTTTCCTCCGGGTCCATGCCGTATTTTCCGTAGTTTTCCAACGTCTTTTCTCCCACGGTTTTGTGATAGGCGTCGTCGTCTTTATAATGCTTGCCGACAAAGGTTTTGTCGACCCAAACCAATTTTGAAGCAACAAGTTTTAAACCAACTCTTTCGAAACGTTCAAGAACGGCCCCGATAATGCCCTTTTTTACTCCATCGGGTTTTATCAAAACAACGGTCTTTTCCAATGTATTTTGATTCATTTGAGTAATTGTACAAATTTCTTATTATCTTTAAAAGGACCGATTATGGCCAAATTCAAGCGGGAAGGAACAAAAAGCTTTTTGGCCTCAAAGCTAATTTCATCGAGGCCAACCGCTTCAACTTTTTTGTAAATTTGCTCAGGAGTCAGAACTTTGAGAAGGAATAAGTGCTGTTCACCGAAAAATCCGCCGACATCCCTGGTATCTTCAAGCGCCAGTGCCAGATTACCTTTTAGAAAACCCTTAGCTTTAGTCAATTCTTTAGCTGTTACCGGATATTTCCCTGAGGCAAGGCCGTAACACTGATCCAATATCACTTTTATTGCTTCATCGGCCTTGGCGACATTTACCCCGGCATATGTTCCCATATAGCCAACTTCCTGGTACCTTTCAGTGCTGGTTCTGACCGAATAAGCCAGTCCCCGCCTCTCTCTGACCTCTATAAATAGTCTGGAGCTCATTCCTCCACCCAAAATCACGGAAAGGAGGCTTTGGGCAAATCTTTTCTCGTAATTCCTGCCTTCGCTCATAAATCCCAAAATAAGGTGTGCCTGTTCGCTCTTTTTGGTCTGCAGTTTAAACTGTGATTTTGTTTGCTTATTTTTAAATTCCTGGCCTTTAAAGGAGGCTCTTTTAAAAGGTGTCAGCGAACCAAAATATTTTTCGACGAGACTTAATACTTTCTTTTCTTCAATACCACCGGTCACTGTAACCAGCATATTTTCCGGATAATAATGAACTTTTCGATATTTTACAAAATCATCTCTCTTTATTCCTTTGACCGAAACTTCAGTTCCGGCCGTGTCGTGTCCTAATTGATTTCCGGCAAAGGCTAATCCTTCAAAAACCTCTCCGATATGCATCATCGGGGTATCTTCATACATTTTAATTTCCTGAATAATAGTCCCTTTCTCTCTTTCGATTTCATCGGAGGCAAGGAGCGGGTCTAGGACCATATCACTTAAAACGTCAAAAGCGGTTTCCAGATTTTCTTTCGCGGCTTTGATATAAAAGTTTGTCCAGTCTTTGCTGGTTGCAGCGTTAAATTCCCCGCCGATAGCATCAACCGCCGCTGAAATGTCCTTAGCGGTCGGACGCTTGGAACTGCCTTTGAAAACCATATGCTCCAAGAAATGGCTGATTCCCCCAATTCTTTCTTCTTCATTCCTACTGCCTGTTTTAACCCAAATGGCCAGGGTAACTGATTCCAAGCTTGGCATGGGCACGGTTACAACCCGCAGACCGGAAGGCAGGGCGTGAAGATTAAAATCCATAGTCAAAAGTATATCACAAGAGGCATCGGGCTTGACTTTTACTTCGTTATAGGGTATTATCCTCCAAAGTTTGCGATTCTATCGCACTTTAACATGCTTTGATGTAAGTGGTGAGGCACCCCGAGGTGTCCTTTCCAGGACGCCTCTGTGTGCTTCACCTACTCAAAATCATATCTATAAATAAACCTTTGAAAGGAGGTTTGTATGATACAAGAATATATTGCATGGGCCAAAAAGAACGGTGGTATGACCGAGGACCAGATCAAAGTGTTCAAAAATCTGGCACATAGCCTTGGTTATGATGAGCCCTATGGGCTCGATGGGTTTGCTGAAACCCTGCTTCAATATCAAACTCCGGCTGCCGAAATTATCGCTTGTATGCGGAAGGGTTTGACAAAAAGGCAATTAGAATCAGAGGTAACGAATTTAGGTAACTAAAAACCCGAACCAAAGGAGGTTCAAAATGGCACACAAGTTGGTAAAATTTCTGCAAGATCATTTATTGTGGAACGATTTGAGCCCTGATGACCGAAAGGTTATTGCCGGATTTATCCCCAGCAAAGACCAGGAAGTTATCCGGACGATCGATGGGAAGGATCCCAAAACAATCCTAGACGGTCTGTTTTCATACATCGACAACAGTCTCAAAGAAAAAAGCGGGTCGATTAAAGCTGATCAATCTGAACAGGTGATTCCACAAGCCGCCACGACAAGACCGGTTGATAATATAACAGGAAAAGAAATAGTAACCCGATCAAGCAGGAAGCCAATGTCAGTACCACCTCTGCTTGAACTCACACCGAAGGAGCTTTCCGACCGCAGGGCCGATACTCACCGCAAGCTCGCCCATTTGGTATCAAATAAGATCGCTTACGCGACAGGCTCAATTGACGGAGTCGTCGACGGTGTAGCAAACGGCATTGCGGAATTGGAAGAAGATGTGGTTTTCTTATTGTCCAAAATGACGTACGGTGCCATACATGGCTGGAAAAGGGGAAAATATCCCGTTAGTCAAGATCAGTAGATCAACATCAAAGCATCTTTCCCCGTGAGATAATCACTTTTTTCCTAACAAGGAAAAATCTATCTCACGGGGGCTTTACATTGGGCATCAATAAAATTGGTGGCTAACGAAAGCTCACATCCTCTCAGGTGAAGCGATACCAAGAAGCTTCAGGCCATTTTTCAACACTTGCCCTACTCCAAACGTCAGTGCCAATCTAAATTCTTCATTATCCGAATCCAATATTCTATTAATATTGTAAAACCCGTTATACTTTTGGGCCAAATCATATAAATAGGTGCATAATACGTTCGGTGAATATAACTTTGCGCTCGATTCGATAATTTCCGGAAACTTAACCAGGCTCCTTAAAACCAACGTCTCCTCGTTGTTTAAATTACTATATTCACCTTGCAGGGTTGTTCCTTTCAAGGTCGCTTTTGCAAGAACCGAATTTGTCCTCGCAACCGTGTATTGGAGATACGGCCCGGAGTTGCCCTCCAAATTCATCATTTTTTCCCAATCAAAAACTACATTACTTTGAACCGAATGCATTAGATCAAAATATTTTATTGCCCCGATTCCCACTTCTTTTGCGACTTTACTGTTACTATTTCCTAACTTTTCAGCCCTTTTAACCGCCTCGCTCAGCACTTCCTCCAATTTAATGGTTTTCCCCTTTCTTGTTGAAAATTTCCTACCGTCCGGCGCCAAATATAGCCCGTGGGCCGTGTGAACCAATTCGACTGAATCCTTCACTAAACCTAATAGCTTTGCAGCCGCAAAAACCTGCTTAAAATGAAGCGATTGCTCGGCTCCGACTTCATAAATAATGATATCTGGATTCCATTTTCTAACTCTGAACTTAATTGTTGCCAGATCGCGTGTTGCATAGGTTGTCGCTCCGTCGCTTTTAAGAAACATCAGGGGAGTTTCAATCCCCCGGGTTGACAAATCGATAATTTTTGCGTCATCCTCGCCGTTTTCAAGATGTCTTTGCATGGCGGGGTCCCCGATCATCTCGCGCATTTCACTCTCGTAATAACTTTCCCCAAAGGCAAAATCGATTTTTACACCCAAAAGCTTGTATACCCTGTCAAATTCCTGCACTGAAACCTCGACACACTTTTGCCAGATTGATTTAGCCTCGGGGTTTCCTTCCTCAAGTTTTTTGAACCATTCCCGGGCCTTTCCTTCAAGGTTTCCATCGGCTTCAACAAGCTTGTGAAATTCTACATAGAGTTCTTCCAGTTTGGCAATATCAAAATCCTTAACATCCTTCAATTTAATCATGTAAAGAAGCTTGCCGAACTGGGTTCCCCAATCCCCCAGGTGATTATCTCCGACAACTTCATAACCTAGGGCCTTGAAAAGGTTGCAAAGCGCCTGTCCGATTATGGTTGAACGAAGATGCCCGATCCCAAACGGTTTGGCAATATTGGGCGAGGAATAATCGATAATGACGGTTTTACCCTTCCCCACGTCTGTAGTACCATATTTTTCTTTTGTACTATCAATCTCTATCAAATTATCAACTAGTACATCGCGTCTCAGCCAAAAGTTGATAAAACCCGGGCCGGCAGTTTCTATTCGGTCTATTAATTTTGTTAATTCCTTATCGGTTTTTAACTTTTCTACAATCGTTTTAACCCTTTCGTGGGGTGATTGGCTTTGCAAGGCAACATTTGAGGAATAATCGCCAAAGTCAGGGTTTTCAGTTGCTTCCAATCCAAACCCTAAAATCTTTTCCAGTTGGTCCTTGATCATCAACTTATTCTACTACAACATTCTTGCGTTTTGGGTGAAAGAATAGACGTGTCTCAAAACTGGTATAATTGGCGTCACAATGAGCCATGAACTCGCGGGCGGGGCTGCCGTAATAGAAGAAAAGTTTGCTGATGAATATCTTGGCCGGATTGAGTCCAAAGTTGTCGGCGAGGTCGATCGCGAGCTTGAGGTGATAGAATCACTAGATGGTATTTCTCCCCTAAAACAATACCTGAGGACTCTCCCAAAACTTCAGCCACACACTCTCGTTGAGGATCAAAACCTAGGCCGGATGGTCCAGCGGGGAATTGAAGCAGAACAAGCGCTTACCCGGGGTAAATTATCCCGAAAACAGAAAACGTACTTGGAAAAAACTTGTGATAACGGTAGACTTGCCCGCGAAGAGCTGATTAATTCCTGCCTGCCGGCAGTTGTATCTATAGCTTTCAGAAAAACGGGTTCGGGGGTGGATATTATGGACCTGGTAAGTTCCGGAAATGAAGGGTTGGTGCGTGCCTCCACCAGGTACAATCCGGAGCGTGGCTTTAAATTTGTCACTTTCGCCTATATCTGGATCAACAAAACAATCCAGGACGAAATAGTCCGATCTTCACATCAGATAAGACTTTCAAGACAAATACATGAACGTGTCGTCAAAATGCATAGAGTCCATGATGAGATTCAAAACCGGCAGGTGGGCACAAAAGCCACACACGCACAGATTATGGAAGCTATGGGTATCAGTAGAAAAGAACTGCAGAATGCCGAGAGCGCCGACGGGCTCTCTTTTGTCCCTTTATTCAGTAAGATCAATCTCGAGGACAGGGATAGTGATTTTTTATTGGATGCGATCGCCGATGAATCAGCCAATGTCATGCCTAAAATTCTAGATCACGAAGCTCGGAAAAGAATTAATCTGATATTTGGAAGACTTACACCCAGACACGAACTGATTCTCAGGCTCCTGACGGGGATGGGCGATAGTCCGGAGGAAGACACCACTCCGCTTACCAAAGCCGAAATTGCCAGAAAACTGGGGGTCTCAAGGGAAAGAGTTAGTCAGCTACGAAAAAGTTCTTTAAATAATATTGTTAAAAACGGCGACTTGAGAACTTTCCGCGATTTGCTAAGACAGTTTTAAGAAACAGACATACTTCTCTATTTCTCGACCCAGTAAGTATTCCCGTCGCTGGCAACTTTTATGTCCCCCATTTCATCCGTCCTCAAAACTTTAACTCCATATTTCTCTAACATGTCCAAAATTTCGGGACGGGGAAAACCCCAAGAGTTTTTACCGACAGAAATTACCCCCAACTTAGGCACGAGGACCTTGAGGAGATTTTCGGTTATACCATTAATACTTCCATGATGAGGTATTTTGATATAGTCCAACCCTTCGACTTCGCTTAAGGTCGATAGCCGATCACTAACAACAGGTGGCATATCCCCAGTAAAAAGTCCGGAAAATTTTCCGAAGCTAAGTTTATAGACTATTGAATACAAATTGGTTTCCCCGGTAATACCGTATTTTGCCAGTTTGTCCCCCTCATTTTTAACAGTTAACCGATTTAGTAGATCCTCGGTTGGGTTTTCTATATCTAAATAGATCAAACCTACCCTAAGTTTCACCCCCTCCATCGGATTAATGACGGGTATACCCCGACCCCCCACCTCCTTTTTTAGCACTTCATATACGGAAGTGCCAGGTCTATCGGGTTAATCAGAATTTTGTCAATGTTATAATTTTTAATCACATCAGTCAGACCGGTTGAATGATCGGCGTCGGGGTGGGTCGAAATAACCAGTTCAATGTTTCTGTCCCAAAAAGGCATATACTTTCCCAAATAACTTAAGACACGGGTGTCCGGTCCGCCATCCGTTAAAATTTGAATATTTTGGTAAGTAATTAAAATTGCATCCCCCTGTCCGACATTACAAGCAATGATGTGCAAATTTCCGTCGGGTAGTTGAAAAATAGCAATTACAACTCCTGACAGCATTAGAAGTAAAACACCAAAAGTGTATTTCCAGAATTTCATTTAGTGAAACAATTGAACTATCCATACAAACCACCAAAGTAACGGATAACTCAAAAATAGTATAAATTTCCCCAAAATTGGAATAAAGAGGCCTATTACTCCCCCCACACTCCCGAGAATCATAATATATGGAACCGTCCAAAGAACTAGGGCATTGATAAGCGGAGACCATATATTAAACTCTCCAAATGTAACAAACAGTATCGGAGACACTCCGATTTGGGCTGCAAATGAAGTTGATAAACCTTCTTTTAAAACCTCAGGAACAAATTTTAGGGCCTTTCCGATCCGCTTCTCAAAAAGCATGATTGAAGCGGTAGAGGTAAAAGTCAAGGCAAAGCCAATATCACCTACCCAATCGGGATCAATTGCAAGCATTACCCCTGCGGTTAAGAATAGTATCCGCCAGGCACTTATCAGCCTGCCGGTCCCGACAGCCCAAAAAGCAAGACCCGCCATTATCGCGGCCCGGACAAGAGGAGCGTCAAAACCTGACAAGAATAAATACAGGACAATACCCAATAAACATACAAATATTGCTTTTCTTCGCGGCAGAAAGAGAGTCAAAACCCCCATTAGAAAAGAAACAACAAAGGTTACATTTGTACCCGACGCCACAACCACATGAGCTACCCCCGTAAGTTTTACGCTGTTCCAAAAATCGGCTGTTAATGTCCCCTTACTCCCTAAAGTTACACCGGCAGTCAGACCTGACATCGGTTGGGGTAAAACTTGCTGATAAAAAGCAATAATTTTATTTCTGACTCCCGACCCGAAACCCTGACTTTCGGCAACGGAAATTAGTTTTGGATTTATTAATTTTCCCTTGTCAACAATTCCAGTAACAACTACCCTATCTCCGTAAGAAACTTCAGGAAAAACCGGCAGGTAAATCGTAAGTCCTGCAATTTTTAAGCTGCGGGAATTGGGATAACCAATCGGGTCAGAATAAACGGTTGCGGTTATCCGAACGGCGTCGCCATTATGATAGACAGGACGTGTTGTGAAGTATCTAACAACAATCAACAAAATTAATATTAACCAGATTAAATACCGCATTAATTTTCAATCAATTAGTATTTAATCAATTGTCAAAATAGGACATTAAAAATTCATTGATAATTGGTAAATGAAAATTGATAATTGCCTAGTATACCGTTACCAAATCTTTTACCTTTTGATAGACGGAAGGCTTCAGCGCCCCTTTTGACAGTAATTCATCGACGTTTGAGTAAGGTCTGTGTTCAATGATACTTTGGCCGTAAACAGGGCCAATTCCGGGCAAAGAGTCTAATTCTGCCGCGCTTGCGGTATTAATATTAATTAATACGTTACTATCGGATGTAAAATTGCCTGATACAGTTTGATCTCCTCTGCTGTTTTTGGCACCCGGAGCGCTAGACTGCTGATTGGAAGACGGTATGTAGACTTTTTGTCTGTCTGTTAATTTCGCCGCTCTATTAAGATATTTATCGGTCCAAACCCCATCGGCGCCGACTGAAAAACTTCCGGCGGTTACCAAAAGATCATCAATCCGACTCCCTGCCGGCAATTTATAGACACCGGGTTTTAAGATTTCTCCTGCAATTTCGACAGTTATTTCTCCGCTGATTTGGCCCGACGCGGTGGCATTCAAAACCTCACCTCCACTTTTGTCGAAGACATCAGTCCACTTTTAACAAAAAATATTCCGGCAGTGATTAGGATAAGTCCGACAAGAAGAATCAAAAAGGGATAACGAAATTTCATCAACAACTCTCTGATATTTAAACCGTTCATCAATTTTAGTTATACAACACCTTAATAACCAAATAAACAAATAACCCAATCTACAAATAACCGCAATCAATAAAATTATGAAGTCTACTGGTAAAATTATTTTGCCTCTGAGGCCTTGCGGTGATCACCCCAGGTATGACTCTCGGGGTCTTTAGTACCCAATTTGGCCAGTTCCTGAGGGCTTGCCCCGGCAAATTTTTCGGGCGTGAGGCTGTCAGGAGAAATGCCAAATTCTTCCAAAAGCCCCAAATAGGCACTTTGTTTAACCTTTTCAGTCAAATTCTTATCTTTAATTCCCCCCAAAAAATTCCACCTGCTCCCACAATATTCCCGACAAGAGACTCCCCAACCGGGTACTTGCCAGTTCCAATCGGCAGCGTAAGTATCCTCATCACCCTCAACATTAAAGAAAATGCTGAACGTTTGTGCCTGTCCCCGCTCGGAGAAACCTTCACCCCGCGGCTGAATCGCGTCGAGAGACTTGTAGGGCTCATCGTAAGGACCTTCTTTTGACATTATAAATATCGGGCGGGGGTAAAACTGCTACGGTATAATAACACCGGCATGCAAATTTGTCACTAATTTATATTACAAAGTTAATAATCTTTCCAGGAATAAATATTGTCTTTCTAACAGTTCTTCCTCCCAACCATTTTGCAACTTTTTCGTCTTTTTTTGCCAGTTCCTCAACATCACTTTTGACTTTTGACTTTTGACTTTTGAGTTCCACCGTTCCCCTCATTTTTCCATTCACCTGAACAGCCATCGTGACTGTATCAATCACGATCTTACTATCATCATATTTCGGCCAGGCGGCTTTATGAATACTGAAAGGTTGTCCCAGAATTTCCACCCAAACTTCTTCGCTCAGATGGGGGGCAAAAGGGGCAAGAAGGAGCGCCAGAGTTTCCAGGTACTTTGTGTTATGTACTTTGTACTCTATCATTATGTTCACCAACTCCATAAGCGCCGAAATTGCTGTATTAAATTTATAGCTTTCTATATCTTTTGTTAGCTTTTTAATAGTTTGATGAAGCTTTGAGGTAACTTCCGGATTTGCTTTTTCATTTGGCTTCTGATTAAAGAGCCGCCAAACTTTAGCCAAAAATCTGCTTGATCCTTCCATGCCCGAATCCCTGAAATCCGGAGACGAATCCATCGGGCCTATAAAAGCCAAATAAAGGCGGAGGGCATCTGCGCCAAACTTACTTATATATTCATCGGGATTAACTACATTTCCCCTGCTTTTGCTCATCTTGGCACCATCTTTGATCATTAAGCCGTGGGCAAAAAACTTCGGAAACGGTTCATCGAAACTAATATATTTGAGGTCATGCAAAACCATAGTCACAAAACGGGCGTACATCAGGTGAAGTACCGAATGCTCCGCTCCTCCAAAATAAAGGTCAACGGGGAGCCATTTCTTGGTGATCTTGGAATCAAAAGCGTTTTTGACGTCACCTACCGACGGATATCGCAGGAAATACCATGACGAATCAACAAAAGTGTCCATTACATCAGTCTCACGTTTAGCTTTTCCACCACACTTCGGGCAGTTAACTTCGTAAAATTCTTTATGGTTTGCTAATGGCCCTCGCCCAGTGCCCTCAGGTTTATAGTCTGATATAGAAGGAAGTAGTACAGGCAGATCTTTTTCGGGAACCGCAATCCAACCACACTTAGGACAGTCAATCATCGGAATTGGGGCACCCCAATATCTTTGTCTTGAAACCAACCAATCGCGGAGATGATAATTAGTGTGTTTTTTACCCCAGCCCTCTTTTTCAATTCTGGCCCAAAGGGATTCATCCGGATCCATCTTTAATACATCTAAATGATATTTTTTGGCAAATTCCATATCACGCTCGTCATGTGCAGGAACGCCCATGACATTACCTGTTCCGTAACCGGGCGCAATATAATTCGTTTTCCAAACAGGAAGTTTCCTTCCATCAAGAGGGTTAACAGCATGTTCACCGGTAAATTCCCCTATCTTTTCGGGGTTCTCCCCGTTGTATAACTTTTCGTCGGCAATAACTATAAAAGTAGCGGCATTCAGCGTATCGGGCCGCGTCGTAAAAACCGGCATGGTACTTCCGTCTTCTTTTTTAAAATTGATAATCATCCCCTCGGACTTACCGATCCAGTTTCTCTGAGCGGTTATAACTCTTTGACTCCAATCAATTTTAGTTAACCCTGACAAAAGCCTGTCAGCATATCCGGTTATTTTAAAAAACCACTGATCAAGGTCTTTTTTTTCAACTATTGTTCCGCAGCGTTCACAGACCTTAAGGTCTTCCGAGTATTCAGCAACTTCCCCTTTTGCATTCCTGGGGTCTTTTCCCGCTGTTTTGGGATTCATAACCTGCTCGTCAGCTAAAACGGTCTTACATGAAGGACAAAAGTTTACAGTAGCCTTTTTCTTGTAGGCAAGACCGGCTTCAAACATTTTAACAAACAACCATTGCGTCCATTTGTAATAGTCGGGGTCGGAGGTTGTCACCGTTCTGGCCCAGTCATATCCGTGACCGAGAGATCGCATCTGCTCTTCATAATGTTTTGTCGTCCTTTTGACAACTTCATTAGGGTTTTTATTTATCTTAATTGCGTAGTTTTCGGAGTGAATTCCGAAAGAGTCATAACCTATGGGCTGAAAGACATCCTTACCGTTCATCCTCATAAAGCGGCCGATTATGTCGCTTCCTGTTGAAGCAAAAGCGTGACCGGCATGAAGTCCTTCAGCCGAGGGATACGGAAACATCCAGAGGTTGTAAAAAGGACTTTTTCCGTTTTCTATATCCGCAATATAAAGTTTGGCTTCTTCCCACTTTTCCTGCCACTTCTTCTCAATACTTGCGTGGTCGTACTTTCTTTGCATAACTTTGCAATTTTACTACTTGCCACTAGGCAAGGAGCCAAACTTGAACTTGTTCAAGTTTATCACTTGTCATATACTTTTAGTAGTTATGCAATTTGTATCTCCAATCCTTGCCGTAGTGACAGTTGTTGTTGCTTTTCTAATCTCGGTCAGTCCCCTTTCCGGCTATGGCCTGCAAATTGCGGCCCTGATGATTATGATCTACGTTGGAGTTTCCTTCTTGATCAGAAAGCATATCCTATCCGTCGACCTGCGAGTTACTCTTGATATTTTGGTTTTTTCCTTAACAACTTCACTTTTGATTTTTACAACCGGAGGATTTACCTCGCCGGTTTTCTTCCTGAGCTACTTTTTGCTTTTCGGAGTCGCTCTCTTTTCTTCTCCGGTAACGGCAACGGCAATTACAATTACATACGCTTTGCTATTTATGGTCGCGCCGAAGGCCGATTTTTGGACGGACCTAATCCAAATGGGCTCGCTCCTGGCAATTGCCCCCCTTTCAATACTTTTCGGGAAACAGTACTTAAAGGTTCTTGAGGACAGGAAAATTATTACATCTCTTTCGCAACACGTTCAAAAGAATAAGCTTGAAGTCGGCGCCTGGACGGAAGGAGATTTCAAAAGAAGGCTGCTTCGGATCCAGGAATACTTGCAAAAACTTGTGAACGACCCGGCAATGGACCTATCTAAAAAAGAAAGAATTAACTCCCTCTACAGGCAGATTTATGACTTATTCTTAAGCGGGAGAAAAATGGAAAAAGACATCTGAGATGAGAAAATTGCTAGCAATTTTAGTACTTAGTACTCTGTACTTAGTACTTAGTACTACCGTCCACGCGCAGGCCGAGATTACATCTCCAAACTACACAATCCAGATGCCAAACTTTAACTCAGGTGCCGGAATCCCATCTTCAACTAATTACAAAGTCGGTACAACAATGGGTCAGACAGCGGCAGGACTTTTTTCATCAAACGGTTACCGGGTTAAAGCCGGCTTCCAATACATCTATTCGATAATTCCGTTCTCTTTTACAATCTCAAGTCTATCAATCAACTTTGGCCACTTGGCTGTAGGAGTCGGCTCAACTGTCACAAGCACACTTACCGTCTCTGCAGGTGGTGCGGGGGGTTATCAGGTGAAAGCTTCCGAAAATAACCCTCTGAAAGTTTTGGGTACATCAAGAACGATTCCGGATACAAACTGTAACAGCTCCTGCAGCGAAACTTCGGCGGGGGTCTGGAGTTTAAACACCAGATATGGTTTCGGCTTTAACATGTCGGGGAATGATATTCCGGCAGATTTTACGGATTTGACTTACTTCCGCCAGTTTGCAGACAGAAGCAGCAGTGAAAATCCCCAAGTTGTCATGTCGTCGATTTACGTGGGAAATTCCCGGCAATCAACTGTAACCTACAAAGTCAATATCTCGGCGACTCAGGCGGCAGGAACTTACAACAATACCATTATGTATACCGCAATACCAAGCTATTAATAACCAAATCTACAAATGATAAATAAACAAACCAATTTCAAATTTCAAATTTCAAATTTCAAATTTTTATTTGTAGTATTTGCTTATTTGCTTATTTGCTTATTTGCTTATTCTAGTCCCGTCAGGGCCCAAGAGGTTTCCCTTTCCGTCTCCCCTCCGATCACCGAACTTACAATTCAACCCGGCAGGAGTTTTAGCCAGACATTCACGGTAAAAAATGACGGAGTTCCTGTTACTATCGCAGCGAAAATTTTTCCTTTCGTACCTCTCGACCAAGAGGGCCACGCAGAAATCATTGAAGACCCGAATTCTGTCAATGTTTTTGCAAATTGGTTTTCATTTGACCCGGCTCCCGTTTCCCTCGGGACAACTGGAAGTCATGACTACTATATAAAGGTATCCCCACCTGCGTCTGCCGAGGAAAAAGATTATTATTTTACGTTCGTTCTCGAAACTCAAAATGATAACAATCCCGGGATAGATGCCTCCCAAGCCCGGGCAAGAATCGGTGCGAACATTCTGATAACTGTATCAAAAGATGGCAATCCACAAAAAAGAGCATCGATTGTGGAGTTTTCGGCGCCAAAACTGATAGATTCTTTCAGCGGTCTAACTTACAGGGTCCTGATAGGAAATTCCGGATACGGATTTTTTAAACCGACCGGCAAAATCACAATTGACCAAATTTTTGGCTCAACTACTGTCCTAAATCTGGTGCCTCTTAATATTTTGGTCGGCGGAGCCAGGCAAATTTCCTGCCTGCAGGGAGAAGATTTAATCCCTTGCAGGTTGCCCGGGAAATTTTTAATCGGAATTTATAGGTCCAATTTAAATTTTACAGTTGACGGTTCCGGAGAAAGTGTCGAAAAACAAATTTATACTCTGGCCTTTCCTTTCTCAATTGTTATAGCCCTGATTATACTGATATTTATGTACCGCATTATTAAAAAATCGGTTTCGCGCGGCCCCCAAAACATCTGAGAAGGATATTGCCCCTTGACACTTAATGTAGCAAGATAATAATAATAGTAAGGTTTAGACCTATATTCTGATTAGATGTTCAAACATTCTAAACTAATTTTTGTTGTTGTTTCCTCAATTGTTACTGTTGGTATATTTCTCTCTCTGGCCAGGGTCGTCAAAGCCGGAGCGCTTAATGCCTCTTCATTAACACTAACTAATTCCAGACTCTCATACAAAGCCCAAGTCGGATCCGGAACTACGGCAGGGTCTTCTTTGGTAACGATTGTGACCACTGCCAATTCAAACCCGGACGTTAACACCAGCCACCTTTTCCCCGGGGATGTGGTTTGTTTCACCGATGCGGGACAGAACGGATGTATAGGCAATACCACCTACACCGTGGACAGTGTTATCAGTGCATCTCAATTTAATCTGAGTGCTCCTCTTACCACCAATGCCGACACCAGCGGTTATGTAGTCGCTTCCCAGTCAGGAACCTGGACAATCTCATTCGTAACCCAAAGTCAGATTCCCATCGGCGGAAGTGTCCTTGTCACAGTTCCTGCGGCAGACAATGCCGGTACCAACAATAATAATGGTAACAACGGGTTGCCGGACAGCGGTTCGAGCAGTTCCACCAGCGGCTTTGACTTGAGAGGACTTTTGGCCGCAAACGTAACCATCTCCTCCACAGGAACCGCGACCACCTGGAGCGCGGCAACTATTACTGTAGGAGGTGGTTCTACAAGTACTGCTGATCATACCTTTTCGTTCACCAGAACCGGCGCAACCGTCGGAATAGGTGCAACTATTACGGTCAGCGTCGGCGGCAACGGAATAGTCAACCCAGCACCTCTCTTTGGTCCCTCAGTTCCCCACACCCAAGGAACTGCCGACATTTACGGAATTACGGTTGCCACCAGAGACAGCGGCGGAAACACCCTTGACAGTGCCATTCCCAGGGCAGCACCTGTTGAAGGAGTGCTTGTTTCGGGGACTGTTGATGAAAGCTTGTCCTTCGTTGTAGCTGCGATTACGTCTGCAAATCTTTACGGAAATTCCTACTGCGGCACAATTCCGACATTGACGGATGCCATAACCACAACTGCCATGGCCGTTCCCTGGGGACACTTTGCAACCTCAAGTCACTTTTACTACGCTGCCCAACAGCTGACGGTCAGCACCAACGCGTCCAGCGGTTACACCGTAACCCTCCAGGAAAGCGACCAGATGGGCAGAAACGGAAATACTTGTACCGGAGTTGATCCTTCCACCGGACACTACACTTTTACCGGTACAAATTACTGTATCAGAGACACATTATGTGCATCCGCTAACTGTAATTATTCAACCACCACTGCCGAATGGACGGACGCAACCACTTACCCCGGGCTCGGCTACTCGGAAGGCACCTCAAGCGGAACGGATGCGGCTTTTTATTGGGGTGAAAAAACCAGGACCTTTAGCGCAAAAGATAT
>Ga0209777_10000955_pt1 | contig 44355 bp, 39 predicted proteins | sample FrelakmetHBP12HB_FD_187147 | JGI IMG/M metagenome (GOLD analysis project Ga0209777, IMG submission 187147) | Freshwater lake sediment microbial communities from the University of Notre Dame, USA, for methane emissions studies -HBP12 HB (SPAdes)... | ecosystem: Environmental > Aquatic >...
TAATGCGGCGACATACGAGGCTATTATCGGACACCCGCACGCCATCGCTTCAAGTACCGGAAGTCCAAACCCTTCATAGAGCGAGGGATAAACGAAGACGTCGGCATCTTCATAGAGCGACTTAACGTCTGCATCAGAAACATAGCCACAGATTCTTATCCTTATTCCCTCGTTACGGTTCAGTATTTCTTCAAGGGTTGCCTCGAATTGAGGCACGTTTTTCCGCACATAACCGGCAATTATCAGTTCCGCACTTGGTATACTTCTGTAGACGCGTTCAAACGCCCTCAGCAATCGAACCTGGTTTTTTCGCGGCGCAATGTCCGACACCATAACTATCTTTCGGCTCCCGAAGCGCGTGCGCGGCAATTTTGGGGCAATGAAGGAACCGAGATAGATGACATCAACTTTGTCGGCGGACAGCCGCCAATAGTGTGACGCATCCCTTTTGGTCGATTCTGACAAGGCGACGTATTTTGCCGGGATCTTAAGCAAGTGCTTTTTGAAAAAGTCATAATATCTCATCGTTTTTTGTCCTTGTCCAGTATCTTCAGGATAGATATAGGGAATGAAATCAGGCAGCACTTGAATCCATTTTGACCTAGGCAGGAAGCGAAACTTGATCAAGCAAGCAAAAAAAAATAATATGGGCATTGGGTGAAGCATCTCCCACGGCATCGCAAAGACGAAGAAAAAGTCCGCTTCTTTATAGAGTTTGGCAACCCTCAAGAAGGTCCACGGGGCTAAAAAAATGCGAAAGGTGAAGAGCGAAACGCCGGCCATCGCCAAAATAGACGGGCTGACAAAGCCTAAATCTTGTCGGGCAATAATCGACACAGAATCTACGCCATTCGCTTGACAGAACTGCGCGATCAACTCTTCAGCAACTCTCGGAATCCCGTCTTTGTTTTTTGGAAAAGGTGCTACGACGGAAATCTTCATAGTCATAAACGATTCTGCAAAGTCAGTTTATACCATACGTATAGCAATTTGACTCTTAAGCTTTGCTCTTGAAGAGGAATTGTGCTTTTTTAAGCTTGAGATAGCTCTCTGCAGATAATCCACTTCAAAAGATCTTATCTGCAAAGATGCAGATTAAGGCGTATCTTCATAACTCTGGCGACGCCAAATAGTTAGTTAGTTGAGCTTGAGAAAAATAGCGCGCCCTCTGCGGTTCTTAAGATAGGCGCATATTGATTATGTCTTGGTTATTGCAGGTTGAGGGGACTTTCGTAGGCTTAGAATTAGTTTTTTATCCTCCTCATCTAAGCCGAGCTTCCATACTATAGCTACATAGACTATCAAAGCGATTGCCGTGATTAGGACCAGGTGAACTTTTAATGTAAACAAAACCGCTGCGGTAACGGAAATAATCGCTAAGCCAAAAAAAGGCGGCTTGATAGTCTTTCGCAGGTCGAGGGGGTATCCGTGTCTTTCTAAAAAAAAGAAGCTTATGCACAATATGAACGCTTCCGTTGCCACAGTCGTTGCAGAAGCGCCTAAGTAGCCATATGTTGGAATGATTAACACGTTAAGTATAATATTAAATGCCGCAGCTCCTAGTGTAATCTTCATACTGAGCTTCTGCAAGTTGGCGCTCACAAATGCATTTCCTAATACGATGCCGACATACATAGCAGCTGCCGACCAGATGATTATTTGCAGTGCAACGGCAGACCCTGTGAAGGCGTTGCCGTAGAATATCGTGATTACTGGCACTGCCCACAGGGTTACGGTAAATGCCATTGGCAACGCGATATACAGCATGTATTTCACGGATTTCGCACATGTTTCTGCAAATGAGCGTTTGGAGTTTTCGTGCATCTGGGATATCAGGGGAAACAAAGAGGCCATAAAAACGGTCGGTATGATAATTGACGTCTCTGAGAGCGTATAAGCCACTGTATAAAGGCCGATCTGAGCTGCCCCTTGAAAAACTGAGAGTATGATCACGTCGATCCGGAAGTAGACCATCACGCTTATAGATAATGCGGCCATTGGCCACGCTTCCTGGAGCGTGAATCTCCAAAAAGACCAATCAATCTCCGGGCGTTTTATCCGATATTGTGCCCCATATACAGCGCAGAAGTAGATGAAGGTCATCGCATTGGCAAAGACATAAACGTAGGCAAAGCTGACAACGTCGAGGCGTAATACTATTGCGCCAACAATGCCCGCTAACATTAGCACGGAAGTCACTAACCATCCGATTGCTACATATTGCATTTTCTGAAACGCTTGGAACAGAGAAGCGATCGTTCCTGCAACCGTGTTAATGACGACTGAGAGTGATATTATGAAGGTAACGTAAATCGTCTGTGGTGGGTAGGCCATCACGCTCACCAGCAAAGCAATTAGGGCAACAACGGCCCCGCCCAAGAATAAACGCATAACGACGATATTAGCAAGATATTTGCTCGCAAGGGCCGGATTTCGTGCGACTTCCCTGGTTGTTAACATGTTGAGCCCGAAATCCACGACGAGTCCAAAAATTGCTGTGAACGCTAAACCAAAGCCTAAAACGCCAAAACTACTAGCGCCTAAATACCTAGCGGTGAGAATCGAAGTGACAGCTCCTATCGCCACAGTCGCGACGCGAGCTAGTAGCTGGTATGAAGTATTTCTGACGACGCGCCTCGCAGTAGACATACTGTCCTTACCAGCATCAAATACAGCGACAAAATTCATTCAAACAAAGGGGGGCACTCTTCTGTTTCTTGTCCGCCTGTTTTGCGAATTGAAGTAGCAAACGCCCAGCATATAATCGTTTCGATGATGTGGAACGGATTCCGTCGCAGCGAACTGTCCGCAAGGGGGATACACACGCTATGTGGACTTTTTTAAGCGACTAGCTGCGATCGGCCATTGATATGTGATCTCTCATATTCCGTTAAGCAACACGAGCGTCTAATCATAGCGTTTTATTGCGTCAAAGACGCGGAGCTGTCCGCTAAAAAAGGCGCCATCGACAAGGAGGCCAATCACAAACGTCTTAGGATTTGATTGTCAGCGTCAAAGTTCGCCCTTTCAATCACTGGCAGGTCTTTCCCAACTATCGAGTCGAACTTACCTAGACGGCTTTCAGAGTTTTTTGCCAATATCGCAAGATTAAGAACATCTCATTACCTTCTTTTCCGTTAAGCTTCCTTTCTTAGTAACTGCAAAAAACGTTCAAGTTCCCCGCTAAATCGTTCATCTTGCAGGAAAAGCTCGATATTCGCCCTAATCCAATCAATCTTGTTCCCTAAATCGTATCTCTTGCCTTTGTAAATGTACGCGTGCTTCGTCTCTTTTAGGTTACGAAGTGCATCTGTAAGCTGGATTTCATTGCCCTTTCCAGGTGGGGTTTGTTCAATTGCGTTGAATATTCCGGGGGTTAAGACATACCGTCCTAAGATCGCTAAGTTTGACGGTGCGCTTTCTGGTTGGGGCTTCTCCACTAAGTCCTCAACAAGCAACAAGTCTTCATCGATTTCCTTGCCTTTAACCACCCCATAGCTGCTTAGTTTTTCCCTAGGAACCTTTTCTACAGCTAAGACAGATGTCTTAACTACCTGATACTTTGCAATGAGCTCCAGCGAGCAAGCCGGCCTAGTGATAGTATCGCCCAACAACAGTACAAACGGGTCCTCTCCCACAAAACTTTTTGCGTAATAGACGGCATCGCCGAGTCCTTTTGGTTCCCGCTGCCTGGTGTAATAAAGATTCACCGCGTCCATTATGTCATCTAGTTCAAGCAAACTCGTGTTGTCAATGGTTCCTCTATCGAAATGATCCTCTATAGCTCGCTTGTCTCGGCCTGTGATAATCAAAATATCCTTTAAGCCAGACGAAAGCGCTTCTTCGACTACGTATTGGATGACCGGCTTATCAACGACAGGTAACATCTCTTTTGGCTGCGCTTTCGTTGCTGGCAGAAACCTCGTCCCCAAACCTGCTGCCGGTATTACTGCCTTTTCGATCATTTTTTGCCTCAACAACAGCTACCTAACGCTCTTCAAAGTGCCGTTAAATTACCTGTAGCGTGCGACTTATAGGTTACTCTTCGAATTGAAAGTGTGACTTATTCAGTTTTAGCCCCTTTAACCAGTCGTGTTATTGACCATTGTGCTACAAAGCTCAATAGCCAGAAGTATTGGGCGAGGTGTGGGTTGTAGAACGCCACGAGAATAGACAGAAGGAAGATACTCGGAACCACGACTGATATTAGAGTTCGAAGCCGGATCTCATGCACGGGGATCCTCGTATCGATCAATCGATGGTTGTGGGACGCGTACAACCATACGAACGTCAGGGCAAACCCGGCGCAAGCGAGGGTCGACGCGTAAAATGCGGTTGGAAGCCAGAAGCTTCCGGCGCTGACTAATACTACTGTGGGGAACGGGATGAAGACGATAAATAATAAGAAGAAGAAGTTGAGCCATACGAGTGTGTGATCATAGCGTTCGATTGCGTCAAAGACGCGGTGATGTCCGGCCCAAAAAGCGCCGACGACTAAGAAGCTGATGACAAACGTCTCAAAATGCGGCGATAAACTCTCGAGAAGTGCCTGAACTTCAGCTTGTCCAAGGTTGGAGGGCAAACTAGAAATAGGAAAGCTGAAAACGAGGAGCGTCATAGCGACGGCAAAGATAGCATCACTGAAAGTATCGAGGCGCCAGAAACGCGTGTTGCGATCAGAATCCCCCATTTCTAGCGGCATGTTTTCTCTGTTCTCGTGCTTCGTAAATAAATTACCTATAAGCGTGCAAATGTGCGCAAGACTGTGTGTTGTAAGACAAATCTGTTTGCTGATGCTGTGTTTTTATGTAATTGCTTTTACGCGTTGTGCCTTTCGGACCGAGACTGGTATCAATTCGCTCGCAGGTCTAGCCTATAGTTCCAAGCCGAAAAAGGGATTATGCCGGCGACACCAGCTTTGAATCTTAAACTCGATGCGAGAAAAGCGCCTCAAAGTATTTAGGACGCACCCCTCAATAGGTTGTACATCATATCGAACGTCTTAGTAGCCTTGGAAAGCGCTGTGACGAAGCGTGGATTTGTCGACCTCGTGCTCAGACAGTATGCTGATATGTTCGAGGAGGCTGAGACAGTTTTCACAAAGCCTAATGTCGTCTCACACGAGCCGTATCCGACTACAACTGACCCACAGGTGCTCGACGTAGTCCTTACGTTCCTGTTTAGCCACCGTGTGGTGGCAAGTGAGGCCGGCGACGATTATAGCTGGGGCGGGAAAGCGGGAGCTGTGCGGCACGAGGGTATGAAAGACTTTCTAGGGTACAAGCTGGCAGACACTGACCCCGTTGCGCTTGACAGTGTAGGGTTTGACTTGTTGCAGAGGCGGGATCGTACCCTTACTCACAATAATGTCACGGACGTCTCACATCATGCCTTCGCGGCTGATTGTGGAGTGGGTAGTTTAGAATCAACGCTTGTAGACTTTTGGGAGGAATGGGCCCTGCACGCGAGTGTTTAATTTTGTTATCAGTCGAGAAATTATTTCCCTTTTTAGGTGGCAAAAGGCTTCGATAATTGGAATAAATCGAAATGTTTAAAAAGTCAAACCGCGCGGTTACTGTACACGCTCTTAGACCCAAAAAGAGAACCCGAGCCGTGATTGGCTCGCGGACCGTGCTGCAGATCTGCACTTTGCTTGCAAAGGTAACAACAGAGTGTGGATCTGCAACCTCGGTCTATAATTCACTATTTATTTTAGAGCGCTCTCATTTTAATCTTGCGGTGATCTGCATACGTATTCAGCTCCTGCCGGGATTTTTTAAGGTGCGTTGCGTTTCTTGGCTTTGATCAATGATCACACTCTGCTTAGGCGAAATAGGAGCATTGCTGCCTTCTACCGATGCGCAGAGCGTTGAGTATACAACGGCGAGGCTTAAGCCCATGTCGCCGACGCCGACAGCAAGCCAGAGCGTAATAATTCCAGGAAAAGTAAGCAGCGCGAAAGACCCTTTAACGAGAATCGACGCGATAACGTTTTGTCTAAGAATTGTCATCATCTTCGTGCTAAGGTCAATGAGATATGTTACTTTCGTGAGATCGTCTTCTATCCGCGCGACATCCGCCGTCTCAATAGCGACGTCGGAACCTGTGGCCCCCATTGCGATGCCCACGTTTGTGTGTGTCATTGCGGGCGCATCATTAATGCTGTCGCCTACCATCACGACGTGCATGTAGGCCTTTACTAGCTCTTCGACGTGTCGCACTTTGTCATCAGGCAGAAGCTCAGCATGGCACTCATCGAGGCAAAGCTCGCTCGAAATAGCGCTGCTGCGCGCTCATTATCGCCCGTGAGCATGACCGTTTTAATGCCGCGAGAAGCGAGTGCGCTCACAGTGGCAGCGGATTTGTCCCGCGGGCGGTCCTTGAGGCCAATAACGCCACTAAAGCGGGTGACGGTGCCGATAACAACGAGCGTCTTTCCCTCATTTTCGAGTCGGTCGAAAACATCGTTAAGAGGGTGTGAGTTGACGTCATTCGAGAGGCTTCGATTGCCAGCGAAAAATTCTACGCCATTCAATCGCCCCGTGAGGCCTTTCCCAGGCACCGACTTGAAGTCAGTAACTGGCATAAGTGTAACGTCGGCCTCGGTTGCCTTCTGTGCGATCGCTTCTGACACCGGATGTGTTGATTTAACGCCCAATGATGCAGCGATTTGCACAACTTCCCGTTCGGTTGTGCCGTTTAGACCAATCACGTCCGTTACGGCGGGCCGACCCTCGGTGAGGGTTCCGGTTTTATCAAAGACGACGACTCTGGTGTCTTTCAGCTTCTCGATGACGTCACCACCCTTGATTAAGATACCACGCTTAGCAGCTGTGGTAAGCCCAGAAACTATAGAAACCGGTGTGGAGATCGCCATAGCGCAAGGACACGAGATGACAAGGAGCACCAAACCTTTGTAAAACCACTCGTCAATTGGCAGGCCAAAGATCAGAGGAGGCGGCACCGTTATTAGAGCGGCGAGAGCAATGACGGTCGGAGTATAATAGTGCGAGAACCGATCGATAAATGCCTCTGTTGGCGTCTTTTTTCGCTGGGCTTCGTCAACAAGTTGCACGATGCGTGAAACTCTTGTCTCATCGGATTTCTTTAAAACGCGAAGTTCGAGGTACCCCTCCACGTTGAGCGTGCCGGCAAACATCGTGTCGTCGACCTTCTTGACAACGGGCACACTTTCCCCTGTGGGGGCTGCTTGGTTGACTGACGATTGGCCTCTGATGACGATGCCGTCCAACGGAATTTTTTCGCCTGGCTTTACCACGACTTCCTCTCCCACCGCGACCTCGTGAGTGTGAACGACGACCTCGCTTCCGTTACGCAAAACGACTGCTGTTTCAGGAGTGAGCTTGAGCAGGGCCCCCACCTCATGTCGCGCTCTGTCGCTAGCGTAGTCCTCCAGGAATTCGGCGACGCGGAACAACAACATGACCGTCGCTCCCTCCTCGCCATGCCCAATGGCGAACGCTCCGGCGGCAGCGATCGTTATGAGTATATTCATGTCGAGGCGATGCGATCGAATTACCCCATAAAGGCCCTTTTTAATAATGGAGTACCCGACAGTGCATGTAGCTGCTAGGAACGCGATTTGGCCGAGGACGTGCTCTTGAAGCCCGATATCGAGCCCTACGCCAACGGCAAACATCAGTGCTGCTAGGGAAATGATAATTATTTCAGTTTGTTTCCACAACGGCTTCTTTTCCTCAAAGATATCCGTTGCGCAGGCAGAACCGCTCCCCTAACCGTTACTGTGATTCTCTGGCATGGTCGATTCCGAGATCAATGAACTGGGTGACGTGTGCGTCAGCAAGCGCGTAGTAAACGACCTTGCCTAATTTGCGATATCTTACTAAACGCGCACTTCGTAGCACACGAAGCTGATGAGAAATTGCGGACTGCGTCATACCAAGCACTGCTGAGAGGTCACATACGCATAGTTCACGTTGCGCAAGCGTGAAAAGGAGCCTCATTCTCGTCGGATCACCGAGTATTTTGAAAATTTCCGCAGTGTCGGCCATTAGCTGGTCGCTGAGCATCTGCGATCGCACGTGATTAACGGCATCCTTGTTTATGCAGAGGACATCACAGATATCATTCATATATGCATATTTATTCATATAATCAGATTCAAATTTATGTGTCGCGATAGCAAGCTGAACGACTGTAACTCGGATTAAATAACATTGGTAAATCACACGTCTAATTTGCAGCAAATGACAAGTGTTATGAATATGGCCGACTACGCTACCATAGTGGTTTTATGCCATATTGCCAAAACTGTGGGACTAAAAACGACGAGGGAACTGAATTCTGCGTCAACTGCCAACAACCCCTGTATGACACGCGTCGCAGGCGTGCTCGCCGCGATGGCCGCTATGGGGACGAAGGTCGCCGCGATGGCTGCTATGGGGCTGAAAGTCCTGAACAGGAATGCTTTGGACTTCCGCATGGCGGTATCATCGTCGGAATATTCTTCGGTTTGCTTCTTCTAATTGCCGGAGTAATATTGATTCTCCAGAAAGTGTTAGGCATAGCAATTAACGTTAACGGAGATTTGATCTGGCCAGTTTTGTTGGTTGTTTTTGCGGTATTGATTATTGCTGGGGCGATTTACCAAATAAGGCACCGATCGAAAAAATGATCTTTCAGTCACGCGGTACACGTCTGCTCACACGTTGCACAGATTTGCTCGTGTCTGTCCTGCGAAAGGTTGATCCTGGTAAATAGCACGAAAACAAAAAAGCCGATTAAGAGCACGTTTAACGTGAAACTATGAGCTCTGCTATCGACTCCAACGAGTGCAAGCAACATTCCAACAATCATAAGCGCGTTAAAGGAAAAACGGCGCACTGGTCCCAGCTGATTAACAATCACATATGAGGTAAGGTCGAATAGTATCAAGACGGCCCCGAGGCTAAAAATGATCCCGTCGGGCAGGCTGTGGGGGAATTGTTGAAAAAAAACGAGCCACGCTCCCGCGAGAGAGATAAGGGCGCCAAAGAACAACCCCATGCACGCGGAGCATAGTGTTTTTTTGCCGAAGACGAACTCGTGCTGATGATAGGGGGGGCATAGAGGGTGGTGTCCATGTGTTACCGTTACGCCGCAGATCCAAGACGATTTTTGTAAATCATGCTCTCCTTGAAGGGAAAAATCGGAACGCTCGCTAATTGGGCGTTCTTTGTGAGGGCGTCGATCACAGTCCCGCGGGAAGAAGACAGCAAGTATGCCTAAGATACACAGCATTGAAAATATAGATCCTGTGAGATGCTTGCGCCACGCAAAGTCATCCGAAACGCGCGGTGAAAGAAAGGCAGTCACGGCGATCAAACAGAGGGTGGAAAAAGACACAAAGACTAGAAAGAACAAGTATCGGGTCTTCCACTTCCCCTCAGGCATAAGGGGCCTTCCAAACTAAGTCTTTTAGCTGTTTCATAACACCTTGCCCGGCTAGATGTCGATAAGTCTGACGCGTCAGCGCATTTGTTGAGAACACCCCTTTGAATTGCCGCGAAAGAGAGCCGTAGAAACTGCGATAGCACGTGAAGAGCTCTTCTTGTACTTGCATGCGCGACAAGTGCTCCGTCGGCATTATGGCATGGGTCATATCGTAGTGCGCCCAATTGTGATCTTCAATCCAGCCGCTGCTCAGTGCGTCGTCATAGACCTTCGTTCCTGGAAACGGCGTCAGTATGGTAAAAATCGCCAGGTCAGGGTCTATGGCGTCGGCAAAGGATCGCAAGCGTGCTATTGACTCAGCAGAATCGTGGCGCTCGCCGATTATGAACATTGCCTGCGAGAAAATATCATTTTGCTTTAGGAGTGCTATTGCGTTCTTGGCGTCTTCAGGCCGAATCCTTTTTCTGAACGCTTCCAAGGTGGATTCGCTGGGACTCTCGACGCCTGTGAGTAGCCAGCGAAGGCCAGCTTCACGCAGCGTGGGCAGCAGGTTTTCGTGCATTCTAACGTCATCGCAGCGTGCCTGCATGAACCACATGACGTCTTTCGGAAGCCCTCGATTGATGAGCTCCTTACATAGTTCGCGCGTGTGCGCTCCTAAGCCGAAATTATCGTCGGTGAGCCACTGGAATTCCATTCCATACTCTTCATACGTGTACTGCATTTCATCGGCAATCCTCTTGGGTGATTTACTCCGCCATTTCCATCGCCAATAAATGCACTGACTGCAAAAGGAGCAGTCGTTCGTGCACCCTCTAGATCCCTCTATGAGGGCATATCGTCGTTTCACGTCAGCCATCACTTTGAAGAAGTACCTCTCGATGACGTCTTCGACGAAATGGTAGCCCGGATAAGGCAGCTTATCCAGATCGGTGAGCAGAGGCCGATCGGGCGTATGGTAGTTGGCACCGTCGTGTACGAACGACACCCCACGTAGATTTGAAAACGAACGATCTTCGCTGTGGGCCCGAAGGAGTTCGACGAGCGTTTCTTCGCCCTCGCCGCGAATCACGACATCAATTTCCGGATATGTCGTTAGACTCTCATCGACGGTGGCAGTGAAGTGTTGGCCGCCTACGACTGTTAAGATCTCAGGGTTGACAGTCTTCGCGGTTTCAACAGCGCGTGCTATAACGTACGCGTTGCAGGTGGCCAAACCGCTTGGGGCTACAACGTCAGGGTCTACATTCTCAATGCGCTTTTCCAGCCCCCTCCAGTCAACGTTTGTTGCTTGACAATCGAGTACCTCAATTTCGACGTTTTCGCAGTGTGTCTCTGTGTAGGCAGCGAGCTGCAAGATCCCCAAGGGTGGCGGCACGTACTCACCCATCAAAAACCACGTCTCTTTTGGCGGTTCAACGAAGAGAACTTTCAGCTTTCTCACGAAACACCTGTTAGTGCGGAATGGATAAAAACGTTAGTAAATCGTCCCCGCTGAGACAAAAACGGCGCCCGCAGCGGGCGTAAGAAGGATACCACATGAATAAATTACGCCAGCCGCTATTGGTAACGCAGCTGTGTGGTGGGGACAAGGGTCACTGTGTTCCACGGTACGTCACTTGCTCATTTTATCGGCTATGGAAAAGCCGTATAGCTATATTAGCTCTTGGTCTTCTTTAAGGGCTCGCTCTGACTTTGAGCAGGCGACGCACGTCATGGCAATCCGTCTCTGATTCCGCGGGGATAAAGAGCCACCGCCCTTCGGTGAACGCGCGAGCGTTTATGAGAATTTTTCGCACCTTAGCACCGAGGCGCAGCCGCAATGCCTCTTCAAGCTGCCCAGGACCAATAATAATCTGCACAGTGAAGCTGCCTTCTCCTGGATAGAACGCGGCGAGTGCCCGACCACCACTTCGAAATCTGAGTGCCCATCCGTAGTTCTTCCCGTAGAACGCAAAATCCCGCTTAACTCGGTAGTTTTCGTCGATGAACTGCGTTAGATTCTCCCGTAACGGTCGTTCGATCGAACCGAAGCGATCATGGCGTCAATCGTCGGTTGATGCTGCTTGTCGACGAACGCCGCCACGCTCACGTTGGTTCAGTCTCGCTCTCAGTGTATTAATAGCGTTGCCGGTGGCTAGCATTAGCAGCTGTGTTTTGATATTTCGGCCCGCATGTATCAGCGGCTAGGAGTCGTATCTCAACGAATTGGCACAAATATCGCGAGCGTGCAGAGAACACCAATGAAAATGGCGAAGTAGCTGAAATCGACGCGTTCAGCAATCTTCAGAAGGACGCGTATCGTCAGCAGTCCGAACGCGAAGGCGACGACGATAGCGATCAGCGAATAGGTGGAGTAGTAAATGCCCCCTTTCAGAAGTTGCAACCCGATCTCGGCTCCGATGACGGCTGGGATGTAGAGAAGGAAGCTGAGATTGAGCGCATCGGTCGGCGCGTACCGGCGCAGCAGCAACGTGGACACCGTCAGCCCTGATCGACTTAGTCCGGGGAGGGCAGCAAATCCTTGGATGATGCCGACGAGCAACGCGTCCTTTGTGGACATGCTCTTGTTCGCGCTCACCGTTCTTCGGGCTATCTTCTGGAAGAGCCCCGTCACGATGAGCAGAATGCCGATGAAGACAAAAGCGATGCTACCTGTAATGTGGATCTTGTCCAAGCCGAAAACGATGAGCGGCGCGCCGACAAGTCCCGTAAAAAACGTGGCGATGAGCAGAAACGTCGTAAGCCGATTGTATCCGCTCGGATCGCGCAGGTTGGTAAGGTAGTGCGGTAAATTGCGAATGATTCGAACGACTTCAACTCTGTAGTAGAGCACTACCGCGAAGAGCGTCCCGATGTGAAGCCAGATTGAGTAGTAGACGGCTTCGGAGAGACTGATATCAGCGTTGAAGAACTGCATCAAAACGAGCGATACCATTGCCTTGCTGCTAATGGGCAGCCACTCAGTAACGCCCTGCACCATTCCGAGGACGATTGCTTGTATGAGTTGTGAGATATCCATCTAACGCAGAGCCTCTCAGCGCAGCCGTAGGTAGGAAGCGGCCGGTTAATGAACCTTTCGCTAGCTCGGCAGACGGTCGGTGACCGCCAAATCTTCCACCGTGAGCAGGGAGATCATCGCATGTTTTTTTTTTGCGGTGAATGGCACCGTTAGCCAAAAAAAGCATCAGATTTGCCGCGGGTACAACTTTTCGAAATCGATCAGCCGAACTTGTCGTTATAAAGCTGTATCGAATGCATTATCGCTTTTTTAGCGCTTTCCGCTCCTTCCCAGCCAGCGACTTCGGTCTTCTTTCCCTCAAGCTGTTTGTAGACGGTAAAAAAGTGTCCGATGGCCCGCATTTTGTGTGGAGGCAGATCGCTTATGTCGCTGACCTCTGCATACATCGGGTCTTTGTCGGGGACGGCGAGGACCTTATCATCGTTGTCTCCGCTGTCAATCATCCTCATCAAGCCAACCGGCCTGACTGCAATGAGACAACCAGGGAAAGTTGGTTCATCCATCATCACCATAACGTCCAGCGGATCTCCATCATCGTAGTACGTCTTGGGGATAAGGCCATAATCAGTCGGGTATTGTACAGGCGAATATAGCACCCGGTCGATGGCAAAGATGCCGAGTTCTTTTTCGTATTCGTACTTGTTCTGGGACCCTTTTGGCACCTCGATTAGTGCGTACACGACATCAGGTGGGTTAGGTCCAACGGGAAGCGAAGTCCATAAGTTTGTCACGCTAACACCTGCTGTCCTATACTCCTCCGGTCTATAAAAGAAACCCTCTCGATAAGCTTACTTCAGACGTCCGTCTCGCCTCTCGCCTCTCGGCGAACGCGTATTGTCGATCAGTGATAGTAGACGCACGGGTCGGAGATCACGTTTCGTTGCGTTTGCGCTCTCGGAGTTCGTGGCAGCATACAAAGTTTTTAACCACTTGTTGATGCAATGACGTGTGATCGCTATATGGCCTTACTCACGACACCAATATGCTCATTGTGCAATCACTTTCGCGACGTCGTCTTCCCCCGAGCGACATGCGATGCATATCCTGAAGGTATACCGCCCGCCCGCCCGCCATCCTGTCCTGAGAACACGATCACCGCGTGCCGTTTCCTAACGATCAAGAAATTCTTTTTGAACCACGAGACGAAGAAGCCGACAGGTTTGTCAAGCAATATCTTAGCTAGATTGGGTCTTCGTAACGCTGCTGAGACGTAGCACATGGTGCGGCGGGCAATACACGCACCGAAAAGCCGCGGGGGGCTTATCTTGCCGGTTGAGCCTTCTGTAATTCAGTGATCTGTCTCGTACTCAGTGTAATATGTATGCCCGTCTCGGACTTAATTGACGTGCTTTGGTGAAACGCCTACTCCAGCGCATTACTTTCACGCTGCTCTTGCCAAACCGTTATTCAGGGAGATAGCCACCTCCAACTGATGTTACACGATCTGGCCGAAGTTGATGAGCTCATCTACGAACTCGGCGACTCAACAGGCACGTATGCGCAGGACATTGCCGAAAAACTCATGCGGACGTGTTCACACAGCGGAGAAGCGTTTCAATATCTGCAGGATAGAATGTACGACGTTTCGATCCCTGAGCGAGCAAGGAACCACGTCTATCTAATAATAGCGAAGGTCCGGACGTGGATGAGCCTCCATCAAACGTACGGGTGGAAGGAATCGACTTACGCGTAGTAGATTCGAAACGCGTCTTGGGGATTAAATCTCCGGCGTGCGGACGTCGAGAATCAAAGAGGCTACGATTACGAGGCGCTGAGATTGTAAACGGCCGTAATCAACTGCGACTACTGCGTTCTCATACTGTAAGGCCGGCGCTTTTTTCAGACTTAAAGAGCAGTCAAGACCAACGCGGCATTCGTTTGTTATACTGCCCCCGGACCACCCACCGCAGGTGTCACTACCCAGCTTTGGGCGGTCTTGTCGTAGCTAAAAAAAAGTGCACACAATGCGGGGTTTGCTGCGTCGTTTGCTTTGTAGCCGTGCCATTTCTCGTCAACTCTCCCGAAGACAGTCTGTCCCGTTCCCAGCGCTATCTTCGATTCGTTCGTTTTGACGTACCCAGTGTCGGTTCTCTGTTTCATCGGCTCGAAATATCGGCTATATGAATCGTTTTCGGACGAGATCAATTCTACCGTATAGTTCCATTTTGCCCGTTTGCATCCGTGTAAGCGCCTACGTAGGTGTTTGGATTACCTGTTTGAAGCTGTTAATGGGGCGCCAGCCGTCCAGAACGAAGGCGGAATCGTACGATCTGCTTAAGTCTCGCATCTTAGGGGGGGTGTTGAGCTAAACGGAAGGGAAGACAGGCAGCACGCTTAATCACACATGGATATCAAGCAAAATAGGAAAGCGCAGTCGTTCTACTGCAAAAAACACAAGGACCTCCTTGAGGTTGCGGGCCGTCGGAGCAGTTCGGTTGGTGCTACGTCGAGAGTGGATCACCTACGCTTTTCCCGTCTTCCACGCGCCGAAGCTCTGACGCAAAGCGTTAATTGCTGTTCCAAGCGACTTGGTTCCTTCTTTGCGGTGGCGCTGCGCCAGGCGCGCCGCAGACGAAACTTTAAGGACAGTCGTGGCTAATATTCACTGCCGGGCTGATTGCCCGCCGGGCATACGTCGTAAGCTGTCTGCGCGGCGTTTCAATCTTAGTCGATCATAACTCGCTGACGAGGCTACCAGAGGTGGTGGCGCTGTCCAGCAGCTGGCAGGGAGCCCGTGAGTTTAACGTTCACTGGCTACATAGTGGTGAGGCACGTGGAGACAAAAGTACACGCGCGTAAAAGGACGAAACGGTACGTCCAGCGCGTCAGAGATCGATCCAAGAAAGCCGGCCGTGCTCCAGAGAGCTTCATATCCCCCCCTGGTGCCACAGGAGCTTCGCAAATTCGCATCGTTGACTATGATGCCCATACCTTCACTTAGACCGAGGCGCAAAGCATCGAAGAGTGTGGCGCGTACGCGAATACGCCCACCGTTACGTGGATCAACGTTGAAGGAGCAAACACACCGGAGTTGCTTGAGGCCGTCAAGAAGAGCTTTGCCGTGCATCCGCTCGTGCTCGAGGACGTAGCGACGACCAGTCAGCGCCCGAAAGTCGAGATATTCGAAGACTACGTGTTTATCGTCTTGCGCATGTTGCGCTACAACGATAAGGCGGCGACCGTCGAAGAGGAACAGGTGAGCATCATCTTGGGGAAGAATTGCGTGCTTACGTTTAGCGAAGGGCGTAATGATGCGTTTGACATCATAAAGAAGCGCATCTCTTCGAACGAGGAACGTCTCAGAGTTACCGGGCCTGACTACTTGGCGTACGCCATCATCGACGTCATCGTTGACCAGTATTTCACGATCCTAGAAAAACTCGGAGAGCGGATCGAATTCCTCGAGGATGAGGTCGTCACTTCGGCGACGCCAAGCACGTTGGAAGAGATTCACGGGCTCAAGACGGAGCTCGTCTACCTTAGGGAATCGACGTGGCCGCTTCGGGAGGTCATTGACCGGATCGAGGAGGCTAAGACGCCCCTCATCAAAGCGAGCACGCGTCCCTATTTCAGGGACGTCTACGATCACACCGTTCACGCAATCGATATCGTCGAGACCTTCCGGGATATCGTTTCAGGGATTCTCGACATCTACCTCTCAAGCGTGAGCCTCAAACTAAACGAGGTCATGAAGGTGCTGACGATCATCGGAACGATTTTTCTCCCACTCGCGTTCATCGCGAGCGTCTACGGCATGAACTTCAGTCAGCCAGAAGTGGCTTCCCAGTGGGGGTATCCCGCGTTCTGGCTTGTTACTGCGGTGATCTTCATCGCGATGGTGGCGTATTTCAAGCGCAAAAAATGGATCCTGCAGTCGACAGCGCGAAACGGTAGGGAAAAGTAACGACTTGGGTCATCGGCGCCGCGTGCTCGGCTGCTCTCACTCTCGCACTATTTTCCGACACCGGAAGATGACCGTGCCGCCTTTAGTGTACGGCGGCCCTGGATCGACACACTGCATGTAAGCGTGCGCGGGGTCTTCAGACGTTGTCAAGCCAAGGGCGACGGGGCACCACGTGTGTTCGAGGATTGTTGTATAGTGGAGGAGCGTCGAGAGCGCATGGGTGCAGAGTGCATCGGTTTCTGCGACCACAATATTCGGTCCCTCTATGAGAATACGATTCCCGATGGAATGCACCGGGCAGCTCCCTTGGATCTCGTGCACCGTAATTTCTAGCATCGCGTGCCTCAAGAGAGAGTTGCGGTCGTCGCTTATATGTTTTCGTCGGGACGAGGTGCCATGCAGCTTGTCAGTACCGCGAAGACCACGCGTGATCGCCGAGGCCTCAACGTTCCTCGTTTGCAGGAACTACATCGCCGCACAACGGCCGTGCTTTCCTACTCGTCGTTTGCAACTGCTTCTTTAGCTTAGCTGCGCATCGGCGACAGCCGTTGACCAGCGTTATTCTCACACACGACGCCCGCCGCCACAAGCGCTGAAAACGCTTAAGAGCATGGAGCCCTTAGGTAGAGATATGAACGTAGTGGTCCTTCTTGCCCCCGGGTTTGAAGAGCTGGAGGCGGTCACCATCGTCGACGTGCTCCGACGCGCGGGCATATCAGTCTCCCTCGCCGGCATCGCGGATCCGCCTATAGCGGGCAAACATGGGATCGAGGTGTTGTCAGACATCTCCATCGACGACGTCAAAGCGTACGACGCCCTTGTCCTCCCCGGCGGGAGCCCCGGCTACATCAACCTCGAACGTGATTATCGAGTTCTCAAGCTCATACGCGAAGCGCATCACGCCGGTAAGTACATCGGGGCGATCTGCGGCGCGCCACACGTGCTCGGTAAGGCGGGCATCATGGAAGGGGTAACGGCGACGTGTTTTCCAGGCGTCGAAATCCCCGGAGCAAAACAAGTCGAAGAGCCGGTCGTCCGGCACGGAACCATTATCACAAGCCAGGGTCCGGGGACGGCGATAGCCTTTGCCCTTGACCTTGTGGAAGTGCTGACAAGCACGGAAAACGCGCGAGAAGTGCGAAAGGCGTTGTTAGTATAACCCGAAGGATTATGACGTCAAGCGCCCTTGTTCGCCGCAGAAGATGAAATACGAGCGAGGGGTCGCCTTTCCTGATTCGCATTGTACTCATCGCCGATGAATCAGACAGCGCTCAGGATATTCAGGGCCAATTGCAGCGCATGAGCTACGACGTCACCGCCGTGACTGCAACTGCCGACGACGTGATAATGCACGCAGACGATTTACGACCAGACGTCATACTCATGGATGTCAGGTTAAAGGAAGAGACGGACGGGGTCGAAGCTGCACAAGAAATCAAGCGACTCCATGACGTTCCGATCATCTTCGTCACCGCAGACACGGACGAGGCGACGGTGCGGCGGGCAATTGCGGCTGAACCAGATGGCTTCCTCATCAAGCCTTTGGATGAGCTTGAGCGCATCGCCGCCATTGACGTGGCGATCAAACTGGGTCAGTTCAAAGGTCGCATCGTCCTCCCGCGTTTTGCTGTCACGAGTTGCAAAAAGGGAGTGATATGCTGAGGCCCCCCACAGGAGAACGTTTAGGCGACGTAAACGCCAAAAGAAGGGCATTTCAGACCCTTTTTCGCTCGTGAGTACATATACCCCCCACGAACGGCCCAAAAGGCGGTACTTGCGCAACGATGTTCACGAACACCCCCGCCATTTTCACAGCATCTCAACGTTCAACGTGCCGGCGCAACTCAGTGTGAAGGCACTTGTCCCGGCGTAAGAGAGCTTTAATATGGGTGGGGGGCCAAGGATCATCTGATGACATCAGAAACGAACCCCGAGGTACGTGTGTACACGCTGCCCGTCTGTCCCAATTGCACGGTACTGAAAAAGTCCCTGGTGGAGAACGGCGTCTCCTTTGAAGAACACGACCTGGACTCGCCCCAGTCGCGCACGACCCTGCTCATGAAGGGGGTCTTTACGACGGTAGCGCCGGTGCTCCAGGTTAAGGACACGTTCTTGACGTTTGATGAGCTGTTTCGCGACGACGAGCTGAATATCGATATGATCCTGGGCCTATTGCGGTGTTAGGGGGGCACTCGGAAGGGGCGACTACCGGAGTACCCTCGGCAGCGTAGGTAGTGGTACCGTAACCTAACGGACGAACGTGCTGCTGGAAGCGCTGCTGGCGTGCTATAATGAAGCACAAGGGCGTTCGGCGTTGCGACAGTCGTCCCTCCTTTTGGTGAATCGAAGAACGAGCCGGTGCGATCCGGGTTGTGCACGCTTTACGTTTATCTAAATCAAGCGGGAAGACTCCTTGCGAAAGCGGGGAGATGAGAGCGACAAATACATAAAATACGTATGCCTTTGGTGCCAATAGATAAAACGTGCATAAAGTGTATCGCTATCGGCTCTATCCGACAAAGGAGCAAGAAACCAAGATGAATCAAACGCTTGAACATTGTCGATGGGTCTATAACGAGACGTTAGCCACCCGAAAGAACGCGTGGGAACAAGAGCTGAAATCGGTTTCAAACTTTGATACGCACAACCTACTTCCAGCATGGAAAGCACAACATCCAGAACTAAAGGATGTTCACTCCCAGGTATTACAGGAAACCCAGCAACGGGTAGACCTGGCTTTCAAATCGTTCTTTCGACGTGTTAAAGCCGGAGATCAAGGAAAAGCGGGCTATCCTCGGTTCAAAGGAAAAGGTTGGTATGACTCGTTCACCTATCCACAGCTAGGGTATAGCGTGCACGACGACTCAACTCTCCGTATATCAAAAATAGGCAACGTTAAAATCAAACTTCATAGGGTACTAGGGATAGAAGGAACAATAAAGCGGCTCACTATTAACCGACGTGCAACGGGAAAATGGTTCGCGTGTTTCACCGTTGATACAGAACCGCAACAACGCAGCAATGGAAATAATGCAGTAATCGGTATTGACGTCGGCTTAACGTCATTTGCCACGCTTTCAAACGGCGAGCACATAGAGAACCCGCGGTTCTTCAAAACAGAACAAAAAGCACTCGCGAAAGCACAGCGCACGCTATCAGCTCAAGAGAAGGGTACGCCACAGCGGGCTAAGAAGCGGAAAGTGGTTGCCAGAATCCACGAACGCATAGCAAACCGACGTAATAACTTTGCACACCAACTAAGCCGTAAACTTGTCAACACATACCACACACTCGCCTTCGAGCAGCTGAATATCAAAGGCATGATGCAAAACGGTTATCCTAGACTTGCCACGTCGATAGGCGACGTAGCGTGGCGTCAGTTCATCACATTCACAAAGAACAAAGCTGAGAACGCTGGTTCTACCATGGTGATGGTTGACCCAAAGAATACAACTCAGGAATGTTCGAGATGTGGTACCATCGTAAGGAAAGAACCAAAAGACCGCATACACGAATGTTCGTGCGGACTCGTCGTAGATAGAGATGAGAACGCAGCTATAAACATACTCAGACGTGGGCTAGCGTCTGTTCGTAAAACCGATAGAAGCCCCTTGCGAAAGCTGGGGGAGTAGTCACATCGAGATTGTCTATGTTCTTGTGTCTGGTCTGGGTCCGGTAAGCCGTGTCCAAGGTGCTAGTAAAGTGTCATTCGAGTGTCTTTCCGGAAGAAAAACGCGATGCGTCGTGCTTGCGTTAGTGCTTATGAGCGTGCTCGGCGCTCTCACAGCGTCGAATAACCTGTTACACGTCCCGGTGCTCAGCGTCGCCGCTCAGACTGCGCCCGCTTCTTCTTCTAATAAAACAGTAAGCAACAACATTAGCGTGCTCTCTGAAAGCGTGTCACTCGGCAGCAGCCTGAACGTGGAGGGGGTCGTCAAGACACCGAAAGGCCCGCTCGCAGACGTGCCCGTCTCGCTTCACATGGGGGACATCATCGTAGCGCGTACGCAGACGGACGCGAGCGGAAAATACGCCTTTTCCGCTCCTGTCGGTCTGAACTACGTTGCTGCAGTAGTCTCAGGGAGTGTGACCGTCTATACAGTCGCCGAACCTATTGATACCACCTATCCCGCGGCCCCGAGCGCCGTCACTAACGTCCCCGTCAACGCGGTTCCCGCATACGGCATCATCGCCGTTGTTACCGTTGCGATCGTGCTCGGCCTCTATTTGTACATGCGGCGGTTACAGGCAAAATCGCCTTTTGCGGCGCCTGCCGAGAAGCCACCGAAGCGGTCCGTCGTAGCTGCGGAAAGAACGGCTGAGCCCTCACCTCAGCAAGGGCACGAACCCGTCGACGCGCCTCCGACAAAGCCGTCACTCGCAGCCGAGATAATCGAAGCACCTTCACCCCCCACCCCAGAGCCTGAAAGCGAGATTCCACCTGAACCCACAGGCGACGCGGCGGTCGTTAAAGAAGCATCCGAGCTATTTAAACGAGGGGACGACCGGCAAGCGATCGGCGTGTTGTACGACGCTGCGTTTGCGTCGCTCGCGACACGCACAACGGTCACCCTCACACCGGAAATGACGCACTGGGAGCGGTATGGCGCAATAGAAGCGGCCATCCCTGAGGTGCGGGAGCCTCTGCGTACGTTGACCGTCGCTTTTGAACGCACCAGCTACGGAGGCAAATCGCTCACGGGAGAACAGCAGAACGCTGCCATTGCTGCGTTTCAATCGATCAGTGCGTTAGAAAAGCCCGTGGAAGAGAACACCTGAGGTTTTTTTAGGCGAGGAGCGCTCGTAAGTCACGCACGTATCTATTTCAGTACCGCTCTTTCCAACGAACATGTAGATCGCTAGCGCAACAAAAACCTGTTGGAGGACTTCAGCCGCATGTCTTCGCACATCGGCCTGCTATCTACTCGTATTCCACACCAAACGCAGCAGTTGTCCGATGTGTGCCTCGTCGATCTCGTCAAAAGCTTGAATCTCGAGATGTTTCATTGTCTTTCCCGAACCGCCAAACAATTTCAGTTCCTCCGCTGAAAGGCCCACTACGGAAAACCCAAGATTGACATGGTCTTTGAGTGCAACGATGTAGTAGGTACCGCCGTCGTACGTCGGGACGCCCCACTTCATTGCCTCTACTATACCGGGAACGGCGTTGAGAATCGTGCTTCGCAGTTTCTCGCAGATCTCTTTTTGCGGTGACGGTTGTCTCTTGATGTAGTCGTCAACCTTATCAGTCATCTTATACCTGGATACTTTGAGTCCTCTTTGTAACGACCAACCCTGAGGCAAAGCAGCCTCAGTTTTTAACAGCGCCCATTCAGGAAGATGTCACCGTTGAATCGGTGACGATAACAAGGCTATCTGCTTGCTCGACCTCGATAGTGCGCCAGGTGCGTTCCTCGCCCGACGTCTTTGCGTACACTTTTAAAATAGTGAGCGGGTGTCCGAGCGCCGTTTCGCTTACGTTGCCTCGCTCGGTCGTCGTGTTTGAAAGAGCGTATCCCGTCAGGTTGTAGCTTCGCAAGTAAGCGGTCGCTGCGTCAGTTGAAGAAAAGTTTGTGACCGTTCGGTTATACGTGACCTTCGCGTTTGTCTGCGTGTAGCGCGCTGTCGCGTGAATATTGGCGGTGGTACTGTTGGACCATGTGACCTGCCAGTCGGTGATCGTTCCATTCTCGGTGCTTGGCACGTCGGTGAGATAACCCTTATACGCGGTGACAAATCGCTCTAACACGGCGTCGTGCGTCGTCGGAGACAGGCTCGAGGGAGACGCGCATCCCGCGATACAGACTGCGGTAACGAGCATTAGTGCGATGGCTCCCACCATCACGTGTTTCTTCATCGTAAAACGTCTCCAGAAGTTGCTAGTGAAACCGTTGTGGACGCCAATAAGACTTGCTATTTGATCGCGCCCTGTCAAATCGCACACCTACATTAGGTGACGATTTTTGGATTGACTCTGGCATGCGATGGAGCAAAAAGAGAGGTCTCTCCCTCTATACGCTAAACGTCTTAACCGGTGAATAGCTGGATTGATAGGTCACCGTCCCAGTAAAGTGCCAGCGGAACGAATAGGTCGAGTGCGACGACACCTTCTGAGAGACAGAGACGACGCCTCCCGTCCCCGTGTTCTTGCTCGTGCCGGCTACATCTGCCCACGCGCCGGTGCCAATCTTGCGTTCAAGGTGCACTGAGAGGCCGTTGAGACCGGCCGTGCTTGACTTCAAGGTTCCCGACACGGTGAACGCGACGTTCAGTTTGGGTGCCGTCGGTGAGGTGCCTATCGCAAAGGTCGTCGGCTTCTTGACGGTTTCCGTTACCGCTGTCGAGTAGGCCTGCAGATAGGTGGTCGTGCCGTTATAGTGCCAGCGGTACTGGTAAGTGCCTGCCGTCGCCATCTTCTGTGAGACGACGACCTTGCCGAAGGCGTCGGTGTACTTGAAGGTGCCGGCGACGTCCGCCCACGCACCGGTCGTACCCGTTCGTCGTTCGAGGTGGACGGGCTGGTTGGTTAGGGGAGTGGTGCCCGACTTGAGGGTGCCTGAGAGGGTGAAGGGGACGTTTGTCGTGGGCGTGGCGGTGGACGTGGCGATGGTGAGTGTAGCAGGCTTCTTGACGGTTTCCGTCACCGCTGCGGAGTACGCCTGCAGATAGGTGGTCGTGCCGTTATAGTGCCAGCGGTACTGGTAAGTGCCTGCCGTTGAAACGGTCTGTGAGATGGCGACCTTGCCGAAGGCGTCGGTGTACTTGAAGGTACCAGCGACATTCGCCCACGCACCGGTCGTACCCGTTCGTCGTTCGAGGTGGACGGGCTGGTTGGTTAGGGTGGTGGTGCCCGACTTGAGGGTGCCTGAGAGGGTGAAGGGGACATTTGTCGTTGGCGTGGGTGTAGAGGTGGTGATGGTGACGGTGGTGGGCGTCTTCGCTGACGCTTTCCACTGGTTGTACGCGATATTGAGCAGAGGAACAAATTCACCCGTCGCTTTAAGGTCGCCCGCTGCCGATGGATGGTCGTCGCCCGATGGATATGCGGCCACGTTCTGGCCAGCCACTACCGTGTGCTGGATTGCGCCATTCCACAACCGATGATGAGCCCCCGTCGCCAAGTTCAGATCATTGGTGTTGGAATCTCCGCCATTGGTGGTCAAGACGTTGTAGTAGTCGAACACGAAGACATTTTTATACGGGTAATTCTTGAGATAATCGTTTGTCAACCATTGGTTGAAGGCGCGCGCATTGCTCGAATAGGTGCCGTCAATCAACGGGGGCGCGGTAGCGATGATGAATAGTTTATCCTGCCGCGTTGTAAAGTAGTTGAGGAGATCTATGTAGATGCCCTTCGCGTTGGCAACGGTGTGGTACTCGGAGCCGCTCCCCTGTCCGCGCAGGGGGTTTAAGTTGATTGAAGGCACAGGGGCGTTCGGGTCTCCCTGCAGGGCCGAGTTAGGGAAGCAAGATTTGAACATAATCACCTGATTTGAACCCGCGGGCGGTGTGGCTGAACGGGAGTAGACGTCAGGAGTTTGCGTCGAGGTGGAGTACAGCGCACTGAGGTATGTGGCGCTGTTAGGCCCTCTGAACCAGTCATACCAGTTTCCGATATCGGTGGAGCTCCCAATTCCGGAAGGCCCCCAGCCGTAATTGGTATCGCTCACGTAGTAGTGATTGTTGCGCAGCGCAATACCAAGCCCCCCGTAGTTGTCACCCAACCACGCCTCTCCCGTCGAGTGGTGGATGAACACAAGACGCACGGGGGCAGACGGTGGACTAGGATTAAGGCCTGAGAATTGGTTCTGCCCTTCGCTTATCGAAGGCTCCTGCTGTGCACTAACGTCAGTTGCTGCGATCGAGACGACAAAAAAGGAGGGTGAACAGGGGAGCGATTAGCTTTGTCGTGAAGCGCATAATTACTCCAAAAGTGTTCGTTAACGAATAATAACGCGTCTTAAGACGCGATAAAAGCTGTGGTTTGCATAAGGTTTGATAAAGGTAGCGGTTGGACCTAACCCCCACAACTGACCTGAAGCGTTCAAACGATCAACAAAACGAATAAGTTATCGCACTTGTCCTGCTGGGCGGCCCCAACGAGGTCCCCGCGGCGCGAAAGTGACGCACAATTGATGAAATATTTTTTGATAGTCGTTGCGACAAAGCAAATGTTGGAGCATCGCTTTATAACCATCGTACAATAGTGCCACTCAACCTCAACTCGTCAACTTGTCGTTAGTAATGATCGTATTCTGAATAAACAGTGTACGAAGTCGTGGTTTGGCTGCGGTGCTTAATAATCAAGCCGCTATTAACACAGTAACAAACTGAAACCGCTAGATTGCAGAGGCGTGTTTCTGCTTGCTATGATCTCTTTTAACTAACACTAGACTAACACTAGAACAACTTGCATGAAACCCATTATCTTGCAGCGTCTTTTAGTAAATCTCGATTTTTTAAGATTCGCTCGATTCTGCGTCGATGCCATCCGTATTAGTAAAAGCTGAGAAATGCAGCGTGAAACTGACTTCAAAAGACGCGCCATCGGTGGTTTGGGGGCTACGTTACTCGTGAAGGGTTTGTTGAACGTCTGTGTGGCAGGCGAAGACGTCTTGTTCTTGAGAACATCTGCGATATGCAGTTTTGTAACATTCCACGTCGTTTTTGGCTAACTAGCCAACATGAAATGAAATGACAAAAGCCGTTCCGTTCTCTCTATTCAATTCAATGGTGCCCTCAAGCTGATTAACCAACGTGACAACGAGCTGCATACCCAACGAGTCAGTCGTTCGAAAGTCCAAATCAGCGGGGAATCCCACGCCGTCATCCGCAACGGTCAACGTATGCGCCCCGTTCGCACGCTGTAGGGCGACGGTAACTTCCCCCGTCCTTCTATCGGGAAACGCATACTTTAACGAGTTTGACACGAGCTCGTTGATGATGAGCGCGCAGGGAATAGCGGTGTCAACGCCGAGCTGGACGTTCTCGATGTCGGTAGTGATCGTGATTACTCCCAGCGGGACATTCCACATACGCAGAAGCTCGTCAACCAAGCTCTTGACGTAATCATCGAAGTCAATCTCCGCTAATGAGCCTGAGCGGTACAGCTTCTCGTGAATGAGCGCCATCGATCTGATCCGCCTCTGGCTCTCGTCGAGCATGTCGACCGTCTCTCGCTCAGTCGCTTGAGCAGCCTGCAAGCTGAGCAGGCTCGATATAATCTGCATGTTGTTCTTGACCCGGTGGTGAATCTCCTTGAGGAGGGTTTCCCTCTCCTTAAGTGACGCTTTGATCAACTCATCTGCCTGTAGCTTTGCGATGACCACCCCCACCTCGTTACCAATGGCGACGAGCAAGTCTTTCTCTGCTTGAGAGAAGTGGTGGGGTTTAAAACTCCCAGCGCTGAGCGCCCCGATAACCTCATCATAGCGACACAACGGTACTACGGCGAGAGACGTGAGGCTCAATTCAGCTACGTGCGGCACGCGCAACGCCTCGGAGCCATCGACAAAAAGGGGGTTTGCCTCACGAAGAGCACCAGCGTATGGCGGTTCATCAAAGGGGATTTTCCTAAACGCTTCAACAGCGGTGTCGGGAAGGCCGGTTACGTAGCGCAGTTTCGCACAGCGAGCGTCAGCGTCGACGAGGTGGATCGTTCCGGCATCGAAGTGCAGTAGTTCGAGCGTCAAATTTGTCACGGTTTCAGCAAATGACTGCACATCAGTGGCTCGGTTTCCCTCAGTCGAGATACGGTTGAGTAGCTCTATCGTGTGAGCGTGTTCTTTCACCTTCTCTTCTGCCTGCTTTTGCTCGGTAATATCGATGGCGATACCGCGTACGCCGACGACAGCACCGTCACGCATGATCGGCACGCCAAGGTTTGACAAAGGAAATGTGCTCCCGTCCTTCCGCAGTCCGGTGTATTCCACCCGGCCGACATTGTCCCCACCCCCCCTCCAACGAAACATCGCGCTCGCTCGCTCTCTGTCGGCGGGCGCGGCCAGTTGAAAAATAGACATCCCCGCTTCGAGCTCTTCTTTCGTGTAGCCGAAAAGGTCAAAGGCCGTCGCATTCACGAAGGTGATGCGTCCAGTTGCATCTGATTCATACACGACGACAGGGAGCGCGTCGGTGAGCTCACGGATACGGCTCTCACTCTCCTGCGCTCGTAGTTCCTTTTGATACTTTCTTGTCGCCGTATCAACCGCAGCGATGAGCTCAAGCCCGTCCAACGGCATGATGAGAAAGCCATCGGGTTCAGCAGCAATTGCACGCTGCACCGTTGCCTGGTCCGTGTCGGCGGCGATGAAGATGATCGGTATGTCATGGAGTCTCTTGATTTGTTGTGCAACTTTGATCCCGTCCGCATCTCCCTTCAACCTGACGTCCATGAGGATGACGTCGGGCCGCAGCTTATCTGCGCGCGCGATAACTTCGTCGGCAGTTGCCGTCGTGACGACGTCGTAGTAGCTTACCTGCTGTAATTGGTTCTGGATATCCTGCACACTATTAGGATCATCTACAAGGAGTATTATGCGATTCATAATGGTGCTCGTTTTGAAGTACGCAGAAAGAAGATATATCTTATCCCGCGTTGCTTCTCTCGCATCTGTGTTGTGTTTGAGCTAGTGAGCGCACGCTGGATGTGTTGAAGCAAGCACATAACGTGCCCAATCGCATCCCGACAGGTGCGCCGCACGCCGCAATGAGGGTATCAGGATCCGCTTTTTTGCATTAGCTCCATTCGTTCACATATAAACACGGCTTCGCAATCTACTGTCTTGATTGACAGGGTAAGCCGCGCACTTTTTTGACTAAATCCTCCTTATTTGTCTCTGTGCATCCAAGTGGAATATGAAAGAGCGACACTTGACCTTTCGAATAGCCTATTTGAGGACAGAAATACCGTGCTGTGACACCGGTCTCTCAAACAGAAGGAGCTGTGCGAATTGAGGCAAACAGAGTTCTCATAACGTCCGCTCAAGCGTTCATGCAAAAAAAAAGCAGCGGGGGGTATTAAGCAGCGATGTAGTGTCTTGGGGCGTTAAGCTCGATGGCACAACAGACGCTCGGTCCGTCTCCGTTCGGAGACATCGTGGACTATTGTTTTTGCGAACGTTCTCTCTTTTGTTTTCCACTATGCGAAGCGCGGCTCTGCGGGAACTCAGTGCCGTCTTTTCTACGCCGTGACGTGAATGATAGCGGCACTTAGGTTTCTCAAATGTCTCGCGCTGCGCTGGGGGCTTAATCGCCCTCTGGTTTGAACGTGATGATGAACGTCGTCCCTCTCGAACGATCGAGCGTGATGGTGCCATCGAGCTGATTGACGAGCGCAGTAACCAGCTCCAAACCGAGCGAATTCGGGTTTCTGAAATCAACATCTTCAGGGAAGCCAATCCCGTCGTCGCTCACTGAAAGGATGTGCATCCCTGCATCATCCATGCTCAAGTTGACGGTAATCGTTCCCTCCCGTCCGTCAGGGAAGGCGTGCGTAAAGGCGTTCGTGACGAGCTCGGTCACGATGAGACCGCACGGAATGGCGGTCGTAATATTCACGCTTTTAGCGCTACCCTCTGTGACAAGGCGCACTGATGGCAGGTGAAAAGAATAAGACAAGTCAGACGAAAGCGCCGCCAGATAATCCGAAAAGTCAATGTGGGCAAAATCCGCAGACCGGTACAGCTTTTCGTGTATGAGGGCCATTGTCTTGACCCGTTGCTGGCTCTCGCGGAACATTGCGAGCGCGTCGGCATCTGTGACGTAGTTCGATTGGAGGCTGAGAAGGCTTGAGACAATCTGTAAGTTGTTTTTGACGCGATGGTGGATCTCACTAAGCAGGAGTTCTTTTTGCCGGAGAGAGGTTATGATCTGTTCTTCGGTGCGTTTTCGTTCAGTGATATCTCGCGTAATAGCGCTCACAAATACACCCTCACTTGTCTCCCACACTGAGAAGTGAGACTCAATTGGCATGAGCGTCCCGTCTTTTCGCTTGACCGAGTATTCTTGTTCAAGGGATAAGGATGAAGCAGTTGCCGACTCTGTGGTCGCGGCTGCGAGGTACGCCTCGCCATACGCGTCTGAAAATATCGCAGTAATCTGTTTTCCACGAACCTTACTTGGAGCGTAGCCGAACATCGTTTCTGCAGCTGCATTCCAGTACGTAATCACCCCTCTATGATCCACTGTGACAATGGCATCCGCTGCTGATTCAGCAACGGCACGAAATTGTTGCTCCGATGAACGAAGCGCGTCGTCTGCGGCTTCCCGTTCTGAGTTCGACGATTGCAGCGAAGCGAGCGTGGCATTAATGGCGCGTGCCAGCCAGACCAATTCAACATCACCGCGCTCGGGCACCCTCTTCGAGAGGTCTTCGCTCGTTCGAATGTGCGCGAGGCTGTCGTTAATTCGCAAGATGGGAGCGATAACGAATCGGCGCAGCGACCAGACCATGCATGCGAGTGAGATGAATCCTGAAATCACCAGCAATCCTAGAAAGGTGTTAGTGCTTGACAGCCCAGCTTGATAGAGGGTGCGTGGAAGCTCCTCTTTGATAACAAGCGACGGGTTTCCGTAGATATCTCGCAGGAGCGTAAACCCCGTAACATTGGTCGCATTGACAGGTAATACTACTGACGCTGCACCTCCTGCAAGCGATGGTTGCACTCGTTGGACGTCGTCGGGCGACTGATTGCCAAATGGATATTCTGAGACCGCTTTGTCTGGTCCGACTATGGCTTGCAAAACGTCAAGTGTCAAGTAACGCCCGATCATAAGCGTTCCGTGAATTGGACCTGTGTTATTACTGGTCAATATAGGCTGGGAGGCGACAAGCATGGGGCCATTCGCCGTATAGAGTATTCCTGTGCTATTTCCTGCTGATTCATTGTGAAAGAACAAAGGCGAACTCGTTGATGTTAGCTTAGCAAGGTCGCTGGGCGGCGCGACGAAGCTCTTGTTCACAAGATCGTAGGCTGTAACATTCACGATCTTACCTTCGGTGTTTTCGAAGAGCATTAAGTTCAGATGCAAGTTGTCAAACGTACTATCAATCAAGTTGCTTTCGACATAGCTGGAGTTATTGTCTACGACAAAGCGGTATGTATCATCCCACACAGCATAGTCATGCGCTGTCGCATTCATATCGTCAACTGAACGCGCAAGAGAATAGCGCGTCGAGAATAAGGCATCCTGAACTTGACTTCTTTCTAATTGCTGGTAGTTGTCCAAAAAAATCGCTTGGGCTACGAACACCCACACAAGGATAGAAATAAGTACGATCACCCCTACGATAGTGATCATTTTGGTCTGTAAGCGCATTTACATCACGTCGTGCAAACGACTATCATCAGCGAATCCAGTGGCTTCGGTGTCTCGCAGCGCGAGACGGACTGCGTCAGCGCGAGAAGGCACCACGTTTCGCTGTGTATCGGCAGTTTCGGAACTCATTTTTCGCAGTCAGAAGCATAGCATAGCAATGCTTGAAGTTTATCCAGTGTCTTTATGATTCGCCGGTTAAAAGGTTTGCGATACCGTCGGCATCAGTTGTAGGACAAGTAACGAGTAGTGGACGATCGATTGCTCTGTGCAAGACGTATTGCTTGACAACAGATGCAAAATGTAGACGCGCAGTTTAATAGCCAAAAAGCCAAAAAAAACTTTTAGGGCACTATCTTAAAAAGCAATCGTGCAAATTCTGCCTTTGGTGCGATCGAGCATGCATGATAGTAGCGTTGAGCTGATCGATTCACTACGGAATACAGTGCTTGAGGCAAATGCTAGCGACAAACCGCGGGGCACCTCAAGTTAAGGGCATCGCGGTGTGATTGAGGGCACAAAGAGGGGTTAATCAGCAAAATCCACCCCAAAACACAAAAAGCTTTTACGATGAAGGTAGAGGTAATACCCCCTCTCTCAGCTTTTGCGATCAAGGTAGAGGTAATACCCCCTCTCTTGGAGAATAACCGCAACTGTGGCCATAATTCAAACGTGAATGATCATGCGGATATTGATACTGAATTTGCGGGATCACACGCATCCAAGCGCTGGAGGCGCTGAAATCTTCACGTACGAAGTCGCGAAGCGTTGGGCTGCGTCGGGGCATACCGTCAGCCTCATCGCGTCAAGTTTTGCGGGTGCTGCGCGTACTGAAGTGATTGATGGAATCAAAATCATCCGTCTCGGCAACTATTACACCGTTCGGTCGCAAGCGCGTGCGTACTATCGGCAACATTTTAAGGGGAAGTGCGACGTGGTGATCGATGAATACACAAACATACCCTTCTTAGCCCCAAAATATGTAGAGGAGCCGGTCATCTTCTTGGTGCATGAAGTGATAGGCGAGAAACACCTCGCCGTGCTTCCGCCTGTGGTCAGTCACCTTATGCACTATGTCGTGGAGCCGAGATGGTATGCATGCTATCGCAATGTTGACACCGTTACAGTCAGCAACTCCACGCGAGAGGAACTTCTCAGATTTGGAGTTACTAAGGTACACGTGCTCCCACAGGGCCTTAATAACAAGCCTTTAGAAGCGGTGCCGCCCAAGGAGCAGGTGCCGACGCTTCTCTTTGTCGGCCTGTTGAAAAGGGCTAACCTTGTCGATGATTGCATTCGAGCGTTTGAGCTCATCGAATCCGAAATACCCGAAGTCAAACTGTGGGTCGTGGGTCGTGGAGCGCAGCGTGACAAACTCGAGGTTATGGCGAAAGGACTGAATGTAGAGTTTTTTGGGTACGTGGACGAGGATCGCAAGGTTGAGCTGATGCGGCGGGCGCACGCCCTACTTGTTCCGGGAATACGCGAGGGGTGGGGCATGGTCATCACGGAAGCCAATGCCTGCGGCACGCCAGCAATCGCGTACGATATTGTCGGCTACCGGGATGCAATCAAAAACGGAGAGACTGGTATCCTTTCGGAACCGACTCCTGAGGCGATGGCGCACGCGGCGATCCGTTTCATTCGTGACGTAGACTTGCAAAAGCGCATGTCTGAGAAGGCTCTGAGGTGGAGTGCGAGGTTCTCGTGGGATAAGACAGCAGCCAATTTTTTCCAAGCAATCGAGGACGTTGCGAGCAATTTTCAGAGAACCCAGGGCGCACGGGAAGTCGCTGCGCATGTCAGTACTGTTTAGTACTGTCCGCGCTCTACGAAAAGGCGCCAAGGGAGGTATGGCAGGATTGATGCATTCACACAGGGCTATCACATCCCTAGAGAACAATGACCTCAGCACGTTCCGGCCTTAAGCTGGCTCTCTCACTGAGGTACGGTGCTCGGGCGACTAATGCGCGAGAATCACATAAATATTGAAGAATATTGAAGAACCCGATAAAAACGCGATCAAAAAAGGTATTTGATTGTCGGGCGTAAGACGACGGGAGTGAGACTGATGGGTACGTCGCTGACGTTTTGCTTCGCGTTGGCGGCCACTCCCGTCGGCAACGAGTCTTTAAACTCACTTAGTCCATCTTCAACTCTCACGCTCAGCACTTCTATCGAAACGATAAAAACGAACATGAGCGCTAGTCTGACCTATTAGAGGCGCTAATCAGTAGCAACTCTGGCATTTATTTCACAGCCCGTTTCTTGCGATCTTAAAAACATTGAAACATAGATGCCTCGATTTGATCTGGCGTTAGACGTGACAACGTCGAACTCATCATCGCAGACGAGAGTAGAAACGAACGAACCCTAGCAATCGCGCGTCACTATGCGTCACGCGCCTACGATACTGCTTCGAGGGCGCGGCGCTCACGTTTTTTTTACGGCGCTGAAAGGCAGCACATAGCCGACCGAACAATGGCTCGATAAGCAAAGCGTAGGAAAACGAACCATAAGTCGTCTCTGTGATGTGGTTGAGATTCGACAGGGTGTAGTAACCTAGCGGCTTTGAGTCAGGACTGTCACTCCGTATTGGAGTACCAACAAACGCAGTTGCCAGTCTTTTTTCTTTTTTAGTTGCCCTACGCGAATAGCGAGACAAGAACTGCTAGTCTTTGTTAAGATTTTCAAGAAATTGCAATTTTAACAACCTTTTGCAATCAGAACCCAATTTGGCAAAGAAACGCTTATTAAGCCCTATTTTGCGAAGCAATTCTTATTGACGTATAGATTGTGCTCCGAGTACAATGGAAAAGAAGCTCTTAATGGTTTTTTTAGTAACGTTTATGGTCACTGTTTTGCTGTTTTGCAGCGTTGCACCCTGTGTTGAGGCAAAATCCCTCAGCACTACCGTCACCGCCACTCCCGCCAAGAGCTCCACAACCTTCACAACCCTCACTATCTTAGCATCTTCCTCAGCCAATATCAAACAGTCCTTCTTGATCACCGGCAAGCTCACCTCCAACGGCTCCCCGTTATCCAAAAAAACCATCTCGTTGCAGCGCTTCAACGGCAACACTTGGATCACCATCGCCTCGAAGACAAGCCTCACGACTGGCACCTACTCCTTCAGCCGGACCGAAGCCACCGCCAACACTTACAAGTACCGAACCACCTACGTCAACAGCGTTAACTCCGTGGCATTCGCCAGCAAAGCGTCAACAAGCGCCACCACGTCAACAAGCCCGATCGCCACTGTCAAGGTCGCTTCTGCCAAGATCTCCACTACCGCCACTCTCGCCAGCTCCAACGCCAACCCCACCGCCAAACAATCCTTCACCTTCTCCGGCACACTCAAAGCTGGCACCAAGCCCCTCTCCGGCAAAAAGATCATTCTCTGCAGATTGGATCCGTCAGGCAAATACAGCGAACCCAGCATTACTTACACAAACGCCAACGGCGCCTACTCCTTCGCCTTCAGTGAACCTGCGTCGGGCACCTACCACTATGGGGCAGCCTTCCAGGGCGATACCTCCTATGCCAGCGATTACGCCTCACTCACTCTTGACGTCGGTAATCTTCAACCATCCGCGCTTAGCGTTAACACTGCAAAGCTCACGTTTGCCTCTAACGAGTCCTTCACGGTATACGGAACCTTACAAGACGGAGTCAGTGGCGCTCCCCTCGCCGGACAATCGGTCACCTTGCAAGTCGAGCAGCTCTGGTCGCTCCAGTCCGTATATAAGGTGACCACCACTAACGCCAACGGCGCCTACTCCTTCACCGCCAGCGGATCCTCGCAGGGCGTCTACGGGTTGTACCCCACGTTCGCGGGCAATCCAAGCTATTCTCCATGCAGGGGCTGGCTTGAAGTGACCATAGGCAACCCCATACCGACTACACTCTCGTTAAACTTCACAAATAGCAACCCGGGCGTCAGCCAGTCGTTCACCATGTCAGGATACTTAAAGGATACAAACGGGACGCCACTTGCGGGCAGGAAAATTACTGTGGACGTTCGGCTTCCCACAGGAAGCTGGACCTCGCAGGGTCTGGGAGCAACCACTGACTCGAACGGCCACTACGCTATAACTACGAGCGAGCAAGCCGCAGGTGAGTACAGGTTTGAAGTTTACTTTTTGGGTGACGGCACTTACGCTGGCCACGGAAACTGGGAACTGCTGCCCATCGGCACGCTCCAAACCACCAAAATTTCCGCGACTACGAATGTGACCAACCCCGTAGCCGGCACAACTTTCACATTATCGGGAACCCTCACGGATGCGAATGGCACCCCTCTGGCGGGAAAAGAAGTACAATTGTACCGGTACGCGGCTGCGCAGCCGAACCCACCAGTCATCTTCCAAACGCGATACACTGACCAAAACGGCCACTATTCCTTTGTTTTGAATGAGCCGAGCGATAATTACATGTACACCGTCAGGTTCACCGGGGATCAGACTTACACACACTCTGAGGCCGTGGTCAAGCTCACGGTCGGCACCCCCACCCTCACGACCCTCACATGAAAGCTTCAAGGTGGCGTTCAAGCAAGGTTGCCCTGCGTCGATCTTTGACTACAAGGGAGGGTCACATCGCTGCACGGGTGCACTGACCATATACGAGTTGACGAAACTGTAAGCATGTACATATTTTGAGCAGTCGACAACGGCAAACTGAGCGCTTTTGTTCTCTGTTGAAGTCGCTTGCCGCAGTCAATTAAACCGGAAGCTGTGATAGCACCCAGCAGAACTTTTTTTCAGGTGCCTGCCACGCATCTTAGGTACACGCCCACCAAATTGTGAACGACGCTATCCCATGTGTAGCGCTGCGCCTTCTTTTTATTGTTTGTGGAAATGAAATGGCTCAGTTCGGGATCGCAGAGAATTGACGAGACTTTATCGGCGATTTGAGCAGCATCTCGCGGTTTCACTAGAGATCCATTGATCCCCTCTTCGACGATTGAGGAGACCCCTCCGACATCCGTAGCAACTATAGGCAACGCTGCTGCCATAGCCTCTAAACTCACCATTGGAAACCCTTCGGAAAGGCTTGGCAAAACGAAGACGTCTGATGCAACCATGTAAACCGGGATCATGTCATTTTGGACTGCCCCAACAAAGCGGACGCAGTCTGATAAACCTAACTCTTCGACGGATTTCCTGAGATCCCCCTCGTCTGAGCCGTAGCCTACGAGTATTAGTTTTGCGTTCGCCTCCTCATTTCGTATGCGCTGCATTGCTGCAATAAGGTACTTCACCCCCTTAACGGGATAGAACCTGCCAACATAGAGAACGATCTTTTGAGCCGGCTCGATCCCGAGCTGGTGCCGCGCGTCCTCCCGGGAGACACGTTCGAACCGCTCTGTGTCTACTCCATTGGAAATTACGTGGATCTCTCTCGGGCAGATCCTCTGCAGCTCGTTTCTCATATCATCGGTCAAAGCAATCACCGCATCTGCGTCTTTTAGGACGGCTGCCGTTCGGCGTTTCAAGTCTCGGAATTCGTAGCCGCGGCCCCACACGACGTACGGTCTCTTTAATATACGCTTCGCAAAAAAACCACACGGACCCAAGAGAAAATCTTGCACGTGTACGATCTGTGGGTTGACGCTGCTCAGCGCATGAAGCACTGCGAGATAAAAGACGCCTGCGCCGATGGACTTGAGGCTAGGTCTGTAGACACGGTGGAGGTGAATGCCGCCGTCAGCGCTTTCGGGCGGCATCCCCTCATCACGGGAAGTGATAATGTGAACGTCGTGACCGAGCGCTGCTAGGCACTTTGCCATGTTCAACGTTGCTACTTCAGTCCCCCCCGCCCATTTCGGGAGAAATTGATTAATTACGATTGCTATCTTCATGACGTCTTACTAAGGCGCGGTTCCCGTTTTGTTTTCGTTTTAGCGTGGACAGGTTCATTAAACTTTGCTTACGTGATCTCGTGACCGGATCGTTAGATGTAAACCGCCCCGTTTGCGCCGTTTGAATTGCTTTGGGCGGCGATCGATGTGCGGCGTGAACTTGGAGCAAGAATGTGAAACTGAGCTACCGCTTGTCGCTACGCTCAGCGAGATCGAAAGCGCGAGCGACGGCGCACTCTAAAAGCTCAATCCGAACAACTCTTTGGGCGTCGCCTGAGCTGACGCGAGCATCATCCGATCTTTCGTCCGTAATAGCGGCGTTCTTGTGCTCGCCAACGACTTCGATCACGGCAACGCGACGGTCAGCGCCCTGCCGGCGTACCCCGGCCCTTCTCACGCTCGACTACAGTAACGGATGCTTTGTCCTGCTCTCTGTTTTGAGCGTGTTCATCAACGGTGTGTCCTACGCGGGCAGCTACGTCAATGTCAGCGCGTGATGTATGCAAGAATGCATACCACGCGTCGAACGATCTTTGAGAGGACTGCATTGTGTTAGGAATAGCGATGTACGCGTGGCGAAACGATAACATTTAAGCGGGGTCAACGTGTTCTTACGTTTTTGACTTATTTTTATATGAACTGAACAAGGCGAAACGCATGATTAAAAAGATGCTGCCGTTATCACGCTTTTTGATTACTACGCTCTGCTTAGTAGGGCGTATACCGTAACAGCTTAGGTCAAAATGAATTGGTGAATTATGAAAGACTGGCCCCGCATACATTCAAAGGAAAGCTATAGACTGTACTTAGAAGCTGACAAAAGGGCATATAACATAGAAGGGCTATCGCGTATAGAACAATTAAAACACGCTGTTTGGCAGTTTCAAAGGTTGCTAAGGAAGGTCGAATACTACAACAATTGCAAACGTTCAGTGTTTTACTAGTAATCAGAAAAAAAGCTCACCCGTTTCAACGTTGAGATGAATTGCGTTCTTATCCACCACATAAACAATATATCTTATAAACAACAATATACAATTGATGGATAAAGGAAACATCCTAATAAACAACACCACACGAGAACGGCTCAAAGATATAGGAACCAAACGCGAAACGTATGACGCCGTTATAAACCGGCTCATTGACTTCTATGCTGCTAACGTGCAAGATTAAACACACATACGACTTCAGCGACGAACTAGCGAAAGCTAAAGAAGTCGCTCAGTTTGCCATAGATACCCACGTTCAGTCAACGAAGCACGTTAAGCACATCGGCTTGAAGTCAGTCATAGCGAATCAGATACTACGCAAATATAGCAGAAACAAGAAAGCGAAGGTAGCACGACGGGTTAAGCTGACAATACCGCAGCAGGGAATCAAACAAGATGGCACACTCGTAAGAATACCGTCGTTAGCAATCGACTTCGATACGTGGAAGCAACTCGGAGAGATTAAGCAGGTAGAAGCCGACGACTCGTTTTTCTATGTGACATATCGCGTCGATACCCCTCCACTAACCAAACCGGAAGCGTATATTGGCATCGACGTTAACGCGACAAAGCATATTGCGGTAATTGCGTTGCCGACAGGTAAGGTGCTAAAATTCGGTAAGCACGCGCCGCACATTCATCAGAAATACAAGAACATTCGCAAGAAGCTACAAGCGAAGGGTAAATACGGCGCGGTTAAGAAAATCAAGAACCGCGAGAGCCGTATTATTAAGGACATTAACCGCAAGATTTCTAGGAAGATAGTTGGTATAGCACAGCAAACCGGCTACGGTCTACGACTTGAACGTTTGACCGGAATACGCAAGAACACTAAGAAATACCACAAACGAACTAATCATAAACTTAATTCGTGGTCGTTCTATCAGCTTCAGCAATTCATAGATCATAAAGCTAAACTTAGCGGCGTAACTGTCGAATACGTAGACGCCCGTTATACTTCGCAACGCTGTTCGCGCTGCGCTAGTCTCGGAGAGCGCGTCAATAAATCATTTGAGTGTCTTAGCCTAGATTGTGGACACGTTGACCACGCTGATGCCAATGCGGCATTCAACATCGGTCAATTCCGTACAGACAGAGATGTGCGGAAGGGGAGTACTGGCACCCCTAAAGCGACTCTTGATGTTTCGATGTCAAACCGTAGAACCTCGCACCTTTAGGGCGAGAGTATGTCAGACGCGCGAGTTGCGACTCCGTTACACGCTTTCGAACTTTGCAAAAACAAGCCCGATTATGACCACAACGCGTTCAATGAATAAAGCCGTCATTTGATTCACCCATGAAACTTCCTCTCGTGATCTTAGGCCCAAAAGAAACGTGCGCGTTGGCGCTGTCGTTAATTGCTGCGGCAGATCTATCGATACTCTTCAACATTCCCGTCTTGAGACAAACCCTCGTCTTCGTGTTGCTCACCTTCCTGCCTGGGTTTGTGCTCATCCAGCTGCTGAGGGTGACCATCAACCCTCTCGAGAAAATGTTGGTCTTAATCGGACTGAGCGTCTCTTTTCTCATCTTTGTTCCCGTTGTCATGAATTTCGTGTACCCAGTACTGGGTATCGCCCACCCGATATCATTGATACCCATCGCCACAACGTTCTCACTGATTTTAGGGGTACTGAGTATTGTTGCATATCGCAGGGGCGCTTTTGATTTTCGTGTCACCCTCGGAAACCTTCGGACGCTGACTGAGCGGATTCTTAGCCCTCCGGTGCTGGTGGCCGCGTTGATCCTTATGCTCGGCATTCTTGGAGGGCTCTTCATGCGCGTTTATCTCGATTCTTTTCTCTCATTGCTGTCAATGTTAAGCATCGCCGCGGTCGTAATCGTGATAGCACTGAGCCGTAGGGTTTCCCCGCGTTATTACCCCCTTTTTATCGTAGTCATCGCACTCGCACTCGAGTACAGTCACACGCTGGCCATGCCAAATCTCTTTGGCTCCGATGTTCACTATGAGCTCTATTTTGCCGACGTAGTACGGACAGTTGGAGTGTGGAACCCGAGTTATGTGATATCAGACGTTACTCTTGGTGACTACTACCCTATGCTCAGTGTGACCATCCTTCCGAACATTTACTCCATCTTGCTTAACGTCGATAATATCCCGGTGATTCAGCTCGTGGTTCCCTTTCTTTTCGCGTTTGTCCCACTTGGGGTTTACAGGCTATGCGAGACACAGTTCAAATTTAGCGCCAGAGCGGCGTTTCTCGCTGCGTTCTTCTTTGTGTCCTTCTTCGGCTTCTTCAATGAGCTAACGAGACAGCAAATCGCCGAACTCTTCTTGGTGCTGGCGGTACTTGTAATGATGAATAGGCGCTTAGAACCGACAAAAAGCACAGTGCTGGTCATATTATTCATCAGCAGCATGGTAGTCTCTCACTACGCTACCTCTTACATATTCCTAATTTATCTCGCCGTCCTTGTGATCGGATCGGCACTACTGAAAAGACCAAAAAAACAGGACGAAAGAGGATCGATCAATGTTCCTATCATTGCACTTTTAACCGTTTGTGAGGCTTTAGGATGGTACATAATTGCTTCCGGGGGGGCATCATACCAGTCATTGGTAGGAGTTGGGGCTCATACTTACCATACGTTCGTTGTCGACTTGTTCTCAACTAAGGATGCCTATGTTGCTGCTGGAGTAGGGGGCGGTACCTCAAGTTTGTCGTTCACGCATGTCCTTGCGCGTTACTGGGTAATCGCCACAGAGGCCTTAATAGCAATAGGCGTGGTCGCCACAGTATGGCGGCGCAAGACTTCACGGATTAATAAGCCCCTCCTTTTGGTGGTATGGGCAAGCTTCTGTATCATGCTGGTTGCCATCGCGGTACCAGGGTTGGGATCCGCCTTAACCCCTTATAGGTTATATTCTCTTGTGCTACTCTTTTTAGCTCCCTGCTGCGTGCTTGGAGTGGAGGCTATTGTTAATGCTGCATCCAATCTGGTGAACGTCAAAAGGGATACGGTCTCTAAGCGAAACACGGTTGCTCCTGCAGCGAAGCGGCTGACATGCGTGCTCCTCGTCTGTGTGCTCGTACCATATTTTTTATTCAGTTACAATTTCATTTTCGAGCTAGCGGAACATCCACAAAACTACGCCTTCCTCCCGTCGCAGACACAAGCAGCACGAACAATCGAATACTCCGATAATAACAGTTGGTCGTATCTAGCTCAGACACCTGTTCCAACCACAAGTAACGCTGCGAATAAGTGGCTTTCAAGCACCATGAGCACCAATTCTTCAATCTACACCGATCACCTACGCAGCGCTGAGATTATTGCCTACGGCCACACTTCGCCAGATTTAGTGAAATTACTTGACCTTACGAATCAAAATTTATCGCTTAAAAACGCATATTTTTACCTCGGGGCTCAAAACGTGCAGCACCAGACCGTTTATTTGACAGTTAATTATACCCAGCAACAACTACCGATCTCTTCCGTGCTTGGGCTAAATGGGGAAAATCTTATCTATAGCAATGGTCTGAGTGAAATTCTATACCCTGCATAGAAAAAGACAAAGCAAGCGACGAGATAGAACGGATGCTTTTCGGCGGCTATAATCTTCTCCCCCTTGCTCGGTAAAGTAACTGCAAAAAGAGCGAATTAGTTGTGAAATTGCCTTGGCGTTTCAAAATCGAAATAAGAACCGCTCAACCACGCCTTTTTCGGAGTTAGCTTCCCCTTTTGAACAGACCCTTGTGCCGAAAAAACGCGATTGGTATCTCTCAGTTGTCGCACACGTTAAAGCGTTGTGCCCAAGAGAGGCCCAACTTCTATCTATAGCAGCCAACGTACTACCCTCGACAGGGCTCCATGGTAGGCCGCTATACTACCCGGGCTTGCGCACGCAAAGCGGCTGCTAGGCCAAGCACATCTTACTAGCCATGTAGTGATAATCAGTGACGGTGAAGCAGCCAATCAGAGATTGTGCCGAAAAACCCAGTTTGCGCTTCATACGCGCTTGTCACGTTGCCTTTTTTGGCACCTACGTTTTTGGGGATATATCTATAAAGTCTACGACCGCGCTCACGCTCCCCTCGCTAGGATCTATTCTCCTCGCGGTTATACCTCCATGTAGTCAGCGCTTCGTCAGCTGTGATTTGCGCCGGCAAAGCGCCAAAGACTGGCGACGCGGCGCCCCTGAAAAAAGAGAAGCCCACCAAGAAAGCGGAGGCTCTACGAAAATGAAATGATATCTGCAACTAAATGAAATTATTGTATGTCCTTGTTATAGTTGAAGGATTCTACAGAGTCGGTTTGGAGAGTCTTTCAAAGCTCGACATTCACGATCCCTAGTGTAAGAGAAATCAAGTAGATGTGGTCCATGACCCCTCAGGATTGATAAAGTCATTCTCTGTTCTCTCGTTATCGTTGAGAAACTGTACAGAGCCAAAAATACATTTTTTTGCCCGAAATCGGGTTCATTAAATAGTACTAAAAAAAAGAACCTCATATCCATGCTTGCATATAACTTGTCAGTTCATAAAAACCCTAAACAAGTCAGCAGGTTAATGCATTCAATATATTCTTCAGAGGATCTTTATTATGTTAACATTTTTAACATTTTTGGAGTTCATTCCAATAAAAAACGTGCAGAATGGATGGACCATCTGAAACCATTTGAAAAAAGCAATGTCTCTCTCATGTTTAGGCCTTCAAATGCGTGGGGTACATTTGAACAGGTACAAACGACCATCGATGCTATGGAGCATTTTAGGAATTCTGATTATTCGTATTTTATCAATTTAAGTGGACAATGTTACCCCATTAAATCAATACGATCGATCAAAAAGACGCTGTCAAACAGTAAATGCTCTTATATTCAATTTTTCCCCATTACAAAATATGAGCATAGATTTGAGTATTGTCATTATGTAATTCCAAATTGGCGTCCAACTCAATTTTTGCTAGGATTGGTGGTTGGAAGACCTGAAACTAACAAATTTATAAAAATTCCTCGACTGAATAAAAAATTGTTGTACTCTTTTGATTTATATATGGGGTCTACTTGGTTTTGTTTGCATAAAAATCACGTTGAGTATATATTGGATTTCATAAAAAATAATCCTGATTATGTCAAATTTTTTTCAACGGTCTGGTGTTCTGAAGAGCATTTTTTTCAGACAATCCTTCTAAATTCTCCTTACAAATCTCAAATTGTCAATGATAGTCTTAGGTATCTAATTTGGCCGGGTCCAAAAATACTTCGCACTGGAGACCTCAACGACATTTTGAAGTCGGGAAAATCCTTTGCGAGAAAATTTGACACGGAAATAGACAGCAATATTTTAGATATGCTTGATTTGAATAATAAAAATTGACAATCTATTAACTCTTTTGAATTCCGCGGCATTTGATAGTCAGGCGGAAATCGAAAATGGTTCGGCCTCGTTCGCACTATTGCACATCGAGATCTGCTGTAGGGGCGGCTTATGCCTTCATTCGGCACGCCTGTCAGCTTCAATTTCAGAACCTTCTGTGGCAAGCTCCAAGCGCTGCAATACCCCCTTTGATAGGGCCATAGTCCGCAAAAGCGTCGACGATTCAACTCCAAATAGCACCCATGTGAGCAATGATGGTAGGATGTCCAGAATGGTCCAGTCTGGTCTTCGAACTTTGTGCAATAGCACCTTTCAGCCGTAACCCTGTAACTTCGTCTTCGCTGTGCTGAGCTGGTTGCAAAATTGGAGCGTTACACAGTATTGTCTCAAAATACCAATACAATCGACGATGTTACCCGCGCAGCACAGAGGGAAAAGCGTTTGTACCAATGAGTGCGTAGAGTAATTGTTATGACGCTTATTGCTACGTGGTGGACGTCGAGCAGTAGTAGTCTCACGTCAACGACCTTGCCAGCACTTTCGGCTGATCCCATCTTTGTCGCCGGCTCTATTGCAATAGGAACACTAAGCTTCTTGCTTGCTTTAACCGCATTGGCGTCGACGCGCGACTACTGGAACCCACATACAGCGGCAGCCTTGCGGTCCTTCTATCTGCCCCTTCTCGTGATTTTTTGTGCGTTCGTCGTGGTCGAGACAATGCAGAAACTGTCAATTTGACCCTGAACGTTCTCTTTCATTATGTTATAAGGGGACTTTAGGCGAGGGTCTTCAACTAAGATTTTGTGTCTGTGGAAGTGACCGAACTGCTTCGTCACGCCTAGCTTAGAACAAGATGGCAGCCGCAACGGCGCGCGCGATCAGCGTGATGCTGCCGATCACGTTTTGCGCCTCCATGATGTTCAATGTGGCACGACTAGTATGGGCAAAAAGGGGAGCACCCCGAACAAGAGTATGTTGTTCACCGCGTGCATCGTGATGACAAACGGCAGGTTCTTTGTTTTGTAAAATGCGACGCCAAAGAGCAGCCCTGCTCCGACGGCGAAGAGCAGCTCGTAGTAGTTGGCGAAGCCTGAGTGCATCGCCCCAAAGATGATGCTTGTGATGAGTATGCCGACGATCGGCCCACTGCGTTCTACAAGCTCTGGTTGCAGCAGGGCTCGAAAGAGCAGCTCTTCCACGAGCGTCACGACGAAGATCATCACGACGCTGAGTTCGATAAGCGAGACAAGCGAGAATGAGGGTATGAGGGCGGGATTTGCGAGAATTTGGTACTCGATACGCGCCAGCCCTACGCCGACGAGGGCGCCTATCGGAATGAGGTACACCAACCGTAGGCCTCCCGTCAGACCAAGGTCGTGGCGCCTCAGCTTTCGGTGAGCAACGACCGCAACGATCGGGATGAACATAACGCCGTAGACGATGGCGAGCCAATAGATGGTCATGGTTGGAACCAGCGCAAACGAGAGGTTGACGACACGAAACACCGATACCAGGGCGAGCGCTTGGACGAGCTGCACCCGCTCCGCGTGCATCGCCACCACGATAATAGAGATAGCGACGATGTTGAGCGCTTGCACGCCGACCCCAGCGACGCGGTGCCCAGCGAAGACCAAGCCCTCGCCAGCGAGGATAAGGAATATGGCGAGGAGCTCATACCAAACCAAGTTGAAAAAAGTCTGTATCCTAACTGCAGGAGCTGCTGCGCCTCGTATGGCGTAGGTCACCAGTATTTCGGTGCTCTGTGCACGGCTATAGGTGCTAGTGCCCTCGGCGCAAACGGTGTACGCGTGTGTGATCGCGACGCTGTCCATGAGGGTGAACTGATAGTACCCGTAGGCGTCGGTGGTGGTAGTGGCTGTGAGCACCTTTTTCGTCGGATCATCCGTATTATAGAGAATGACGGGCACTTCCACTAGCCGTGCGCCGTTTGCCGTGAGCTGTCCGTTAATCGTGACGTGGTGTCCAACGAACTGTCGTCGGGGGGTAGCGGTGGCGGTGATGGCCGCGGGGATAGTGACAAAGGTTACGGAGAGTTCATCGCTTACTGAGGGTTCGTGTGTCGCGCTGCCAAGAGCGCGCACCACGTAGGTATGGTGGCTGGGGGCGGTATCGGCGAGGGTGAACTGATAGTACCCGTAGGCGTCGGTGGCGGTGTCCGCTGTGGGGGTCCGTTCTATGATGTCATTGGCATTGTAGAGGGTGATAGGCGCGTCCGCGACCGGGGTGCCGTCTGCCAGCAAGCGGCCTGTAATCGTGACTTCGCGCCCGACGAACTGTTGTCGGGGGGCGGCAGTGGCGGTGATGGACGTCGGTATGGTGACGAAGGTGATCGAAATCTCGGAGCTCTGCACGGGGGCATACGTGCTTGTGCCAAGAGCGCGCACCACGTAGGTATGGTGGCTGGGGGCGGTGTCAGTGACGGTGAACTGATAGTAGCCTGAAGCATCGGTGGTGGTGTCCGCTGTGGAGACCTGCTCTATGAT
>Ga0209777_10000956_pt1 | contig 44288 bp, 35 predicted proteins | sample FrelakmetHBP12HB_FD_187147 | JGI IMG/M metagenome (GOLD analysis project Ga0209777, IMG submission 187147) | Freshwater lake sediment microbial communities from the University of Notre Dame, USA, for methane emissions studies -HBP12 HB (SPAdes)... | ecosystem: Environmental > Aquatic >...
GGGGGAGCCGCTTCTCACGCACGGTCCAAGACCACGAAGTCGCAGCCCGCGGCCATGAATTGCATGTGATGGTCCATGGGCTCGACTCCAAAACCAACGCCCTCTGGTACCCGTCAATCCTTCACGACCAGCCGGTACCCGACGCCCGGCTCGGTGATCAGGACCTCAGGCTGGGAGGGAGCAGCCTCCAGTTTCTCTCGCAGACGGGCCATATACACGCGGAGGTAGTGCGTCTGGCCCACGTAGTCCGGGCCCCAGACCTCCCGCAGGAGGTGCTGGTGGGTCAGGACCTTGCCAGCATGGCGGACCAGGAGGCGCAGGAGCGAGTACTCGGTCGCCGTCAGCCTCACCTCCTGTCCCTTCACGGTGACCCGGCGAGAGGACAGGTCGACCTCCATATCACCGGTCCGAAAGACCACGGTATCCGCCACCGGCTGGGCGTGCCGCTGCGCGACACGCAAGCGGGCCAGCAGCTCGGCGGTGCTGAAGGGTTTGGTCACGTAGTCGTCTGCGCCGCTATCCAGGGCCGCGGTCTTGTCCTCGTCGCGATCCCGCACGGAGAGCACGATCACGGGCACGTGACTCCACTCCCGGAGGCGTTTCAGCACGGTCACGCCGTCGAGGTCCGGCAGGCCCAGGTCCAGGAGCACCACGTCGGGCCGGCACGTGGCCGCCTGGGTCAGACCCCCTTGGCCGTTCGCTGCCTCCAGCACACGATACCCGTTGGCCTCGAGCGTAATTCGCAGGAGTCGCCGAATCTGCACCTCGTCGTCGATGACCAAGGCCACGGGCTTGTAGGCTGTCGTATCGCTCATACGGTCGGGGGATCCCCTAGCGGCAGGGTCATGGTGAAGGCCGCGCCGCCGCCTGCGCGGTTGGCCACCTGTACGCGGCCTCCCTGGGCTTCTACGAATCCCTTGACGATGGGCAGCCCCAATCCCGTCCCGCCCGCGGGAGAGCCGGGCGCACGGTAGAACTTCTCAAAGACGTGAGGAAGGGCCTCCGCGGATAGGCCGGGGCCCCGGTCCGCGACCGTGATGGCCAACTCCCCTTCCTGGGCCGTGGCCATCACCTGCACGGGGGTCTGCGGCGGGGTGTGGGCGGCGGCGTTCAGCAGCAGGTTGGTCATCGCCTGCTCCATCAAGACCAAGTCCATGCGTACCAGGGGCAGATTCGGCGGCACCGAGACGCTCACGGGGTGACCGGCCAGATCCTTTTCGAGGCGTTTCAGGGTGATATGCACCAGGTCGTTGATGTCACACCAATCCAGATGGGGCTTCGTGTGTCCGGATTCAAGGCGCGTCATATCCAATAGATTGTCCACCAGCCGATTCAGGCGATTGCTCGCCTGGCGGACCTCGTCGATCAAGGCCTGCTGGACATCGGGAGGTTGTCCACTCAATGCGCTGACGGCACTGGCGATCGCCGCCAGGGGCGTGCGCAGCTCGTGGGAGATGGAGCTCAGCAAGGCGTTGGTGAACCGCTCCGACTCGGCAAGCAGGCGGGCCTGGGTCTCCGTGTCGCGGAGCCGCTGACGGTCGAGTACCAGGGCGATGTGTCGCAGGAACCCCTCCAGGAGGGTCTGCTGATCCAGGGTCGGTGGAGAAGACTGCTTCCACTTCACGCGAAGGACACCCAGGACGTTCCCGTCGGTTCGCAGGGGCAGGTACATGGCGTCCGCCATGGGCAGGGTGTCCGTGAACCGGCCCGTGGGCTGCGCGTGCTGAAAGGCCCATTGGGCGATGCTGAGGTCCTTTTCCGACAGCGTGGTCCTCAATTGGCCGCTCACTTCGGGCCTCAGCAGCGACGCCTCTGCCTTGAATACCCGCTCGACGTTCGACACGGCCGTGCGGTCGATCTCCTCCCATGTCGAGGCATCGGCCAGCTTGAGCGTCAGCAGGTACATGGCCGTGGCCCGTTCCTCGCGGCGGCGATCCATCCTCTCCCTGGCACGGATCTGCGAGATCAGGTGTCCCATGGCCAGGGCCACGACGAAGTACATCGCGAACATCACCGCGTTCTCGAGGCTGCTGATGTAGAACGTGTAGAGGGGGGGCAGGAACAGGAAATTCCACAGCAGCGCACTGAGCGTGGCGGCCACGTAGACCGGCCCTCGCCCAAGGCGGATCGCCAGGGCCACCACCGCCATGAGGAAGATCAGGCCGATGGTCCGAGAATGGACATACGGCGACAGGAGCAGATTCACGAGCGTCACGGCGGCCACGACCCCTGCGGCCGTGAGGTATTGTGGCCACTCCGATTCCGCAGGCCCATGCCACAGGGGCGGACGCTTCTGCTCCTGCGCCTGCTCGGGACGACCCACGTGCACATCGATGTGGCCGCTGGCCCGCACCAACCGCGCCAACCGCAGACCGCCTCGTAGGAAGCTCAGCCACGAAGAGCCCGCTGGTTTGCCGACCACGATCTGCGTCACGTTCTGGGTGCGGGCAATGTGCAGCAGGCCACGGATCACGTCGTCATCGGCGGTCGTCCGTACCTCCGCGCCCAACTCCTTCGCAAGCGACAGATGGCGGGTCAGGCGGGTCTGTTCCTCTTCCGACAACGCGATAGACGTCTCCACGTAGGCGGCTATCCATGAACACCCCAGGCTATCGGCCAACCGCCGGGTCCAACGGATCATCTGCTCCGAGAACGGACTGGGACTGACGGCAACCTGCAGCCGATGACCCGTCTTCCAGGGTCCGGCGATCTGCCGGGTCTGCATGTACTCGCGTACGTCCTGCCCGACCCGTTCGGCCGCCAGGCGCAGCGCGATCTCCCGCAGGGCCGTGAGGTGGCCCGGCTGAAAGAAGTGACGACGGGCAACCTCCGCACGCTCAGCCACGTAGACCTTCCCCTCGTCAAACCGCTTGAGCAGGTCTTCAGGAGACAGGTCAACCAGTTCGATCTCGGCCCCTTCCAGCACGCTGTCGGGCACGGTCTCATGGATCGTGGCCCCGGTGATCTCCTGCACGGTGTCGGCACGACTCTCCAGGTGCTGGACATTCAGCGTGGTATAGACGTCGATGCCGGCCTCCAGCAGCTCCAGGACGTCCTGATACCGCTTGGGATGGCGAGATCCCGGGGCGTTCGTGTGCGCCAGTTCATCCACCACGGCCAATTGCGGATGCCGGGCCAGCACGGCGTCCAGGTCCATCTCCGCCAACGTCACGCCGCGATACACAATGGGCCTTCGAGGCGTGCTCTCCAACCCCACGGTCAAGGCGTCGGTCTCCTTGCGTCCGTGTGTCTCGACGTATCCGATGACCACGTCACGGCGATCGGTTCGTTGTTGTCGCGCCGCCTCCAGCATGGCGTAGGTCTTGCCCACCCCAGCCGCCATGCCAAGGAAGACCTTCAGCTTGCCTCGGCTCCGCTGGGTCTGCTCCTTCTGGATGGCTGCCAGCAGGGTGTCAGGATCGGGGCGATTGGGTTCGGTCATGAGCCTAGTTTACCTTCCAGCGATGAGGTTCGGCAACAGGCAACTCGGCCCCTTGATTCAAGGTCAGATTCAGACGGACAACGTTGACCCGTGGCTCGCCAGGGCATCCGAGCTGCGGCGGCTTGGTCCCAGGATCGGCTTGTCACGACGCCGCCGTCTCACAACTCACGAGGGTTGACCGGCCTCCTGATAGTCATGCCAGCCACTGGTTCCTCCGCTATGGCCTGCTGCAGCGCCATCAGCGCAGCCCGACAGGCGAGCATGACCCTGCGCTCTTGGTTCAGAGAGATCGACAGCGAACGCACGTTCGTGTTCTCGCGAGAGAGCTTGAGGATTTGCGTCCGCAGGTCACAGAATCGCGCGTAGCTGGCCATGGCGGCCTTCAGGTCTGCGTTGCCGGTCAGCGTCGGGAGGGCCGCCAACTCATCGAACGAACGCCGGACTTCCCGGTCTTCCGCGGTCATCTGTGCTTCCATCGCGTCCATCTTCTCGTCGCTCTCCTCGGCGATATGGGGCGGCAGCAGCGCCAGCACCCGCCACCCACGGATCCTTGCATCGTCGGCCAGGCGGACGATCTTCACGTCGTCGCTCGGCAGACGCGCCAGCGCGGTGTCCATCTCTCTGACCGCCGCCGCAGCCGGGCCAAACGCCAGGCCGGAGGCCTTGAGATTCGTGTTCTTCACCGCCAAGTCGAGCACTTCGTTGTCGATGCGTTGAAATTCGGCGAAGGGCTGGCTGAACTGCGAGAGCAAGCGGCGTTCGGCCGGCTCGAGCAGGCCTTCCAGTTCCCGACAGGCCTGTTCCGCGGCGGCTGAAGCCGCCCGTGCCTGGTCCGCGTACATCTGCGAATCCTCGTCGGTGATGGCCATGACCGCACTTCTCTCCGCCTCGGCGGCCGACGCCAGACTCAGGCCAATCTGGTGCACCGCTTCAAGCCGGCGGGCCTGCAAGGCCATCTGCTCGGCCGCGCTTTGGCCTCTCTGAAAATGTATCACGACCCACATGACCGCGAGCAGCAGCACCGCCCCGGCAGCTATCCAGCGTGCTTCACTCAATCCAGGTTTGAGCGACATGGTGATCTCCTCATGCAGAGGGTCGCCGGCCCGCTTGAACAACAAGGCCGCCTGATGGGACGACCAACAGCGGGGCGAAGACGCAGGGTATGACGACAAGGTCTCACACAGGGTCCTATCGCGCTGGGTCCAGCGCAAGGTTGAGCCGAAGCACGTTGACGCGTTCTTGGCCGAGGAAGCCCCACTGCGGCGGCTCGACGAATCTCTCCACGACTGACCGAACCGCAACCTCACTCAAGCCGCGGGCTCTTGCAACGCGGGCGATTTGGAGTCGGGCAGCCGCCAGCGAGATGTGCGGATCGAGGCCGCTGCCTGAGGCAAAGAGCAGATCAGAAGGGATCGGTGCGTCGGCCGCCAATCCGTGCGCGGCCCGGATCCTTGCGGCCCGATCTCGCACGGCGTTGCGCAACGAGACGCTGGTTGGGCCCCAGTTGCTCGCGCCAGAGGGCACGGTCGCGAAATCGGCGGCCGATGGACGCGGCCAGAACCACCGGTCGCCGGTAAAGGGCTGTGCCAGCAGTGCCGAGCCGATGGGGCTGCCGTCCCGGTAGAGGAGGCTGCCGTTGGCCTTGTCGCGAAATACCACCTGGGCTACGCCGGTGATCACCAGCGGATACACCAGACCCGTCGCGATCGTGAACACGATCGTCAGTCTCAGCGATTGCATCAGGAGTCTTCTCATAAGCAACTACCTTGCCAGGTGGAGGCCGACCACCAGGACGTCGAGGACCTTGATGCCGACGAACGGCACGATGAGGCCTCCCACGCCGTAGATCAGCATGTTCTTGCGGAGGATGGCCGCTGCCCCGAGCGGCTCGTACTTCACGCCCCGCAGGGCCAACGGGATCAACGCCACGATGATCAAGGCATTGAAGATCACGGCGCTGAGGATCGCACTCTGGGGCGAATGCAGGTGCATGATGTTCAGTTTGTCGAGCGGGCCGTGGCCGCCGGCGCTGACGGCGTAGAGCAAACCGAACATGGCTGGCAGGATGGCGAAGTACTTAGAGACGTCGTTGGCGATGCTGAAGGTCGTCAGGGCACCGCGGGTCATCAGCAGTTGCTTGCCGATCTCGACGACCTCGATGAGCTTGGTCGGGTTGCTGTCCAGATCCACCATGTTGCCGGCCTCGCGCGCGGCCTGGGTGCCAGTGTTCATTGCCACGCCCACGTCGGCCTGTGCCAGGGCCGGGGCGTCGTTGGTGCCGTCGCCGATCATGGCGATGAGGCGGCCGCCGGCCTGTTCCTTGCGGATCCGCGAGAGCTTGTCCTCGGGCCTGGCCTCGGCGATGAAGTCATCCACGCCGGCCTCTGCGGCGATCGCCGCGGCGGTGAGCGGGTTGTCACCGGTGATCATCACCGTGCGCACGCCCATCTTGCGCAACTGGGCGAACCGTTCCTTGATGCCGCCCTTGACCACGTCCTTCAGGCGGATGACGCCGAGGATTCGCGGGCCGTCGGCAACGACCAGCGGCGTTCCACCCAGGCGGGCGACGTCGTCCACGGCCTTTTCCACCGCCTTCGGGAGAATCCCTCCCGATTCGTCCACGTAGGCCCGCATGGCGTCTGCGGCGCCCTTGCGGATGCGGCGTGCGGGCTGGCCGTCCAGGGCCGGGAAATTGACGCCGCTCATGCGGGTCTGTGCGGTGAACGGCACGAATTGCGCCTGCGGCTCTGCCACCTCGCGGCCACGCAGGCCGTACCTCTCCTTCGCCAGCACGGCGATGGACCGGCCCTCGGGCGTCTCGTCGGCAAGGGACGCGAGCTGCGCGGCATCGGCAAGCTCCTCTACGGTGACACCCGGCGAGGGGATGAACTCCGTGGCCATGCGGTTGCCGAGGGTGATCGTGCCGGTCTTGTCCAGGAGCAGCACGTCCACGTCGCCGGCTGCCTCCACGGCCCGGCCGCTGGTGGCGAGCACGTTACGCCGCATCAGACGGTCGATGCCGGCGATGCCGATGGCGCTCAAGAGGCCGCCGATGGTCGTCGGGATCAGGCAGACGATCAGCGACAGAAGCACGGGCAGTGACGTGAGTACCACGCCGTGTTGACCGGCGGCTTTCTCGTTGTATGCGGCGTAGGCCGGCAGGGTGGCGACCACCAGGACAAACAGGGCGGTCAGACTGACCAGCACGAGGTTCAGCGCGATCTCATTCGGGGTCTTCTGGCGCCGCGCCCCTTCGATCATGGCGATCATCCGGTCGAGAAACGAATGGCCGGACTCGGCTGTGACGCGGACCACGATCCGGTCGCTGATCACCCGGGTGCCGCCGGTGACCGCACTGCGGTCGCCACTGCTCTCGCGGATCACGGGCGCCGATTCACCGGTGATCGCCGATTCGTCCACGGTGGCGATGCCTTCCACGATCTCGCCGTCCGCCGCAATCACGTCGCCGGCCTCACACACAAACAGGTCGCCGATCTTCAACTCCGCTCCGGCCACGGAGACCTCCTTGCCGTCGATGAGCTGGCGGGCCATCGTCTTCGTGCGCATCTTGCGCAATGCATCGGCGTGGGCCTTGCCGCGGCCTTCGGCCATGGCCTCCGCGAAATTGGCGAACAGGCAGGTGAACCACAGCCAGAGGCAGATCTGCAGGTTGAAACCGGAGAACTCGCAAAACACGAGGAAGACGGTGGACAGGATCGAGCCAATCCATACGACGAACATGACCCCGTTCTTGACCTCCTCGCGCGGGTGCAGTTTGCGGAACGCCTCGAGGACCGCCTGACGCACGAGGGACCGGTAGTTGATTTCGATACGTGTGCTCATCCCTGTCTCTCAGAAAACGCGACCGGCCAGCATCAGGCCGTGCTCGACGATCGGTCCCAGGCACAAGGCAGGGAAGAACGTCAGCGCGCCGACGATCACAATGACCCCCAGCAGCACGAAGGCGAATGTCAGCCCGTTGGTCGGGAACGTCCCCGGGGAGGCGGGCGTCGTCTTCTTGGCCGCCAGACTGCCGGCGATGGCCAGGACCGCGAAGATCACGCCAAACCGGCCAATGAACATGGCCGCGCCCAGGGTCAGATTATAGAAGGTCGTGTTGGCGCTGAGGCCCGCGAAGGCACTGCCGTTGTTGTTCGAGGCGGAGGCATAGGCGTAGAAGATCTCGCTCAACCCATGGGGGCCGCCGTTGTTCAGGCTCGACAGCCCGGTTGCCAGGCTGCACGCGACCGCCGAGCCAAGCAGGATGAGCGTGTTCGGGATGAGGATGGCCACCACCGCCCAAGTGGCCTCCCACGCCTGGATCTTCTTGCCGAGATACTCCGGTGTCCGCCCGACCATCAACCCGGCGATGAACACCGCCAACAGGACGTGCATGAGAATGCCGTACAGACCCGCCCCCACGCCGCCGAACACGATGCAGCCCAGCATCAGATTCCACAGCGGGGCCAGGCCCGCCAGCGGCGTGAAGCTGTCGTGCATCGCGTTGACCGCGCCGCAGGAGGTCCCCGTGGTGGCCACAGCCCAGAGCACGCTATTCATGACCCCGAACCGGGTCTCCTTGCCTTCGAGCAACGGCTGCACATTGCCGACGACCGGATTGGGCTGCGTCTCAGACCACCACGCCAGCGCGAAGCTGCCCAGCAGCAACGCCAGCATCACGCCGAACAGGCACCAGGCGTGCCGCCGATCCCCGGCCAGCACGCCGAACGCATAGACCAGCGAGGCCGTGATGGCGATCAAGCTGAACATCTCGACGAAGTTCGAGAACGGCGTCGGATTCTCAAACGGATGCGCACTGTTCTGGCCGAAGAACCCGCCGCCATTGGTGCCCAGTTGTTTGATGGCGATCTGGGATGCCGCCGGGCCTAGCGGGATGACCTGATTAGCCCCCTCGATGGTCTTCACAGTCACGTAGGGTTTGAAGTTCTGTACCACGCCTTGGCTGACCAGCACGATGGCGACGATCATCGACAACGGCAGCAGCACGTACAGCGTGCTGCGGGTGAGGTCTACCCAGAAGCTGCCGAGTGTATGGGTCGAAGACCGCTTCAGGCCGCGAGCGACCGCCAGCAGCACCGCGATACCCGTGGCCGCGCTGAGAAAGTTGTGCACCGCCAGGCCAGCCATCTGCGTCAGGTAACTCATGGTCGATTCGCCGGAGTAGGCCTGCCAGTTGGTGTTGGTGATGAAGCTGATCGCTGTGTTCAGGGCCAGGGCCCAGGACACATTGCCGAACTTCTGGGGGTTCAGGGGCAGCCATGCCTGGATCGCCTGGATCGCCCACAGCGAGACGAGTCCGACGACGTTGAAGGCCAGCACGGCCCAGAAGTATCGCTTCCAGGACATCTCCTCGTCGGCCCTGACGCCGCCCAGCCGGTAGATCCATTGCTCCAGCGGCGCCAGCCAGCGTGTGAGAGCCGTTCGCTCGCCGGCGAACACCCTGGCCATGAAGCCCCCCAGCAGCGGCGCGCAGGCCACCAGCAATCCCACGTAGACCACCAGTTGGATGGAATCACGGCCGTTCATGCCAGTCCACTGTAGCCGTGGTCCGATTGCCGGGGATAGTCAATAGTTCAGGCAGGAACGTCAAAAAAAGATCAACAGCGAGATTGGCCGGGGCACCGGAGCGGGCCCGTGCGTCCTGCGTGGATTGGGAGTGAGGAACTCAGGGTATGAGGAGCATTACCTCGCCCTGCGTCGCGCGAGGCTCCGCAGGGCGAGGTAATGACATTCTACGTCTTTCTGTTCGCTGTCGACTGCCGGACTAGTACCGACGACGTCCGCCGCCGCCACCGCCACCGCCGCCGCTTCCACCCCGCCGATCCCCACCGCGTCCACCGCCGCCGCCATAGCCGCCACCGCCGCCGCCATGCCCGCCGCCGCCACCACCGCGTGAAAACCCGCCAAACCCGCCCGTGCGCTCCTTGGCCTGATCAACCTTGAGGGTCCGGCCGCCCAAGCTGGAACCTTCCATCTTCTTGATGGCCTCCAGCCCCGCGTGCGTGTCGGGCATCTCCACAAAGCCGAACCCGCGGGATTGGCCCGTGGCCGGGTCTTTGACGAGGTTGACCGAGAGGACCTGGCCAAACGGCTCAAAGGCCGCCTTGAGCTCCTCTTCCGTGGTCTGGAAGGCCAAACCGCCGACATAGATCTTCATGCTGCGTTCCTTTCAAAGGAGGTAGGAAATAAGAAATGACGGAAACCGAAGGCTCTAGGACGGGCGGAGCCCACGGTGGGCTCGAGGCCGCGGGCGTTCTGTCGCCCCATCATTCCCATTCTACGGGCGACAGCCTACCATACACCGCCCAATATGGCAAACATAGAATCGGATTTTTTGGAAGGAATTGGCCCATGTGCCCGGTGCCCGCCGAACACGCTGGCGGGGCATACCACGCCAGGTCCACCCCCCGCAACAGACCCATCACAACGCCCAGTAACAGCCCTTGCACCGGCCACGCCTGCTTCCTCTACTACTCGACCTTCCACTCCAGGATACCGCCGGAGAAGTCCGCTCTGAGCTGGACCTCAAGGCGGAGCCGGGCGGTCTCCACGGCGTCGAAGGTCATGCTGTTGAATCGGTCTAAAGCAATGGCTCCGGCCTTTGCGTTGGCCACATCCTTCCACTGGTCGCCATCACGGTAAAGCACCTTCCACGATGCCGGGACTCGACACCTGCCTGCGCCGGTATCATCAAACCAATATACCGACACACCTGAGACCCTTTTCGGCTTTGCGAAGTCGTACTGCACCCATTCGCGCGTGCCGCAGTGATCCCACCACGTGAACCGCGGGATGCCCTGGTCACCGGAGCTTGCCGGCTCCAGGCCATCGCCAAGGGCCTCGACCGTATCATTCTCAAAACAGTGCGAGGCGCTGGCCCTGTAGCCCGACGGCCTCGGCTTGGCGGGCGAGACCCACTCGCGAGCCTCTGGGCCGCTGCCGATGCTGGGGAACGACGAGATCCGCAGGCGGGCCGCGCCCATCGGGATCAGCGTGATCTCTTCAGTTGGCTCATCGGACCTGGCCGGGCTCTGCTGGAGCAAGGCCACCACGCCCTGGCGGTCCTGTTGCCAGCCGGGGATCTTGCGGGCCTTGACCTTCAGTGCGATCGGTGCGGTCTCAGGGGTGAAGGGCTGGCCGGGCAACGGGCCTGCCTTGTGCACCACCTCGAAGGACTTGGCCGGGTCCTGAGGGTCGAGCACCAGGCCGTAGTTCCAGGGCGACCCTGGGAAGACCTCCCATTCGGGCCAGTCTGGGTTGCGGTTGCCGTACCTGGCCCAGCGTTCCTTGATCGGCAGCGAGAAGCTCAGCGGCCCGAGGTCCGCGGACACGGAATCCTTGTTCCTGGCCCACGTACGAACCGCGACCTTCATGGGCAGTTGCAGGGTCACGGTATCGCCGTCCTTCCATGGGCGATTCACGACAATGAAGGCCGATGGCCTGGTCTTCACGTCTGCGGACTGGCCGTTGATCTTCACCAACGGGGCGTCGCACCAGCGCGGCACACGCAGGCAGAGCGGGAACAGGACCTCCTTGGGCGTGGCCAGCTCGAACTGGATCACATCGCTGAACGGGTAGTCCGTGGTTTCGACGATCCTGACCCGCGTGCCGTCACCGACCTTGGCACTGACCTCGGAGGCGGTGTAGAGCGACGCGCACAGGCCGCCCTCCGGCGTGGCGAGCCAGAGTTCCTCGGCGTAGTAGGGCCAGCCGTGCGAGACGTTATGCTGGCAACAGCGATACACCTCGAACGGGCTGTACGAGAACATCGTGCCCTCGTTCTGCACGGCAGGCGCCTTGTTGCCGCGGTCGAGCTGGACCTGGTTGGCACAGGTCAGGTAGTGCAGTCCCTTCAGGTCTGCCGTCATCGCCGCGGGAAGGCCGTTAAAGGCGATCTCCTCGCAACGGTCCGCCCAAAGCGGGTTGCCGGTGATCCGGGTCAGCATCTCGAAGCTGTGCATGAACTCGACCATGCCGCAGGTCTCAAAACCACCCCGCGGGTCGACGTACCCGGGTCTGGCGTTCTCGTCAGCCACGAAGGTGCCGCCCGGAAACTGGCCGTAGGTGTCGGTCACCTTCCGGTAGTTGCGCTCGGCGGAGTCGAGGTGCTGCGGGTCCTTGGACTGCATCCAGAAGACGGTCCCGGCCCGGAAGCCCTGGGCGATGTTTACGTTGTGCCAGTCGATCACGTCGGTGTCCCATCTGGCCATGCCTTCGTGGATCTTCCTGGCCAGGTTAAGCAGCCACGGCTCGCCGGTGCGGTTGTACAGCCAGTAGGCGCTTTCAATGTTGTCCCCTGCGCGGATCTTCGGCCAGTAGCCCTCGCCAAAGGCGGAGGCCGGAAGCTGGTCCTCCCACTTCATGTAGCGGGTCATCGCTGTGATCACGCGAGCATCGCCGGTGTACTCATAGTACGACTGCAGGACGTTCAGCATGACCATGTGGGGCCAGAGATCGGGCCTGCCATTGAGTGAGGTCAGGAGGTCTCGCGGGCCGAACCAGCCGTCCTCCCGCTGCGACGCCATCGCCGCCTCGATCCACCTCTTGGCCTCAGCGATGACGGCGTCGTCCTTGAGCACATAGCCCAGGTCGCCGTACCCCTTGAGCCAATAGGGCATCTCTTCCCAGCCACGTTCACCCTTGCCCTCCTTGCTGGCCCAGGCGCTGGTCTCGATCTTGAGCCAGGGCGAGATCTCCTTGAGTCGGCCGGTCATCCCGTCCTTCTCCAGGAGGAGCTGCTGGCGGAGCCAGCCCTTGGGCGTGATGCTGCCGATGGGCAGCTTCAGGAGCGGGCTGGGGGCCAGAGGCTGCCGGTTGCCGACGCAGAAGTCATTCTTGGCATCGGTGTTGGGCCGGTCCACGACCTGGACCTGACCGAGACCGATGGATGCCTGCGTCGCGGCAAGGGCGACCAGGATCGCCGGGGCTACTCTGTAATGGGCCATGGTGTTGATCCTTCAGGATTGAGAGGAGGTTAGGGTTGAACGACGTCCACGATGCCCACGTCGATGTACTGGCCGCCCGTGGTCTGGTGGCAGTGGACGGCGATGAGGTTGCGACCCGGCCTGACGGCGGCCTTGCCTGCTTTGGTCATGGGTACGGCCTCATACTCACCGGTGTAGCCGGAGGTCTCGAGGGCGAGCACGCCGTTGATGTAGACCTCCGCGTCTTCGTCGTGGTGGATCCAGAGCTGCAGGTCGTGCCACGGACCAGCGGGCATCTCGATCTCGCGGCAGAGCCAGATGTCGGGGGTGTTCCAGGTCGTTCCCACCCTGGCGCCGGGCGTCTCGGCAGTGCCGAATCCGGATTGGCCCTCCTTCCACGACGAGGCATTGAAGCCGCCCTTGAACCAGCCGTCCCCGGGCCTGGCGGTGGTGTATCGCCAGGTCGCGGGCTGCCTGTCCGCGCCGGGCACCACGGTCGTGACCTTCGGCGCCTGGGGCATGGGGGCCCAGTTGGCCGCCCGGGTCTTGTCCCTGCCGGCATACTTGCCCCACGCGGCCCGGTCGTAGAGCATCTGTGCAAAGACGCCGCCGATGACCGGGCGGCCGGTGAAGCCGACCTTCCTCGCCGTCTTGGTCTGGTACCAGTCGGTGAGCGGCGAGCGGTCAGGCGTTTCATTCATGAACAGGAAGATCGGGTCGATCAGCGACTCGAAGTCCCCACGATCCTGCGTCAGCGTCGCGGTCCAGGTGATCCAATCGAGCTTCGTGTAGGTCTGGCGGTTGTCCAGGGGCAGGCCGTACTGGTTCTGGATCTTCCTGTAGTAGGTCATCTCCTTGCGGGCCACCTCGGCGGGAAAGAGGTTCAGGTCGAGGATGCGATCCCACATGAGGTTGTACTTCTGGCTCCAGGTCCCTGGGCGATCGAAGGCCAGACGGAAGTGGTCGCCGTCGTCGGCCTCCTTGCCCCAACGCCGGGCGAACTCCCTTGCGAGCCTGGAATACTCGTCCGCCTTGGCCTGGTCGCCGCGGAGGGAGCAGAGCTTGGCGAACGCGCCGAGGCCGCAGATGGCCTTGGCGCTAAGGTTGACATTGTGCGCCAGGTGTCCGGCAAAGTCGTCCGTACAGAGCTGGTTCTCAGGGTCAAAACCCTTCTGGCTCAGGTACTCGGCCCACTTTTCGAGCTGCGCCCAGTAGAGGCCTGCGAAGCGGGCGTTGCCTTCCATCTGGGCAACGGCACCAAACAGCAGGAGCAGATTGCCGCTTTCCTCGACGGGCATCTGGTTGTTCACTCCCCGCTCGCCGTCTCCATAGACCTGGCCGTTGGCCATCGGGTAGGTGCCGAGGTCGTGCGGTGCGAACGGGAACTTCCAGCGATCGCTCGCCGCGTAGTTCATGAACGGCACGAGGAACGACTTGGCCAGGGACGGGCCGAAGAGCAGGAACTGGGGTGACATGGGGTAGAAGACGTCCGAGGTGCTGATGCAGCCATTGGAGTGGTTCTCCTTACAGAACTGCAGGGGCTGGCCGTTGGCATCGGCAACGAACTTGCCGGCAGCGAAGCACTGGCGAAAGGCCAGGGCACACAGCCCGGCGTATTTCTCGCCGCCGGCCTTGCGGAGGTCGGCCATCAACTCATCGTCGAAGGCGGCGGATCGCTTGGCGAGCGACTCGTAATCCTTGGCGGTGGCCTTGAGCAGATCGGCGGCCTCCCAGCCGTTCCGCCGCCAGTAGGGCCGCAGGTTTTTGCCCATGTACTGGATCGAGTAGAGGTCGTCGTAGGCGAGCATGAGCCAGCGGGAAACCACCGTGGGGCCTGCCTTGACGTCCGCGAAGACCACCGTCGCCATCGCTGAATCGGCAGCGACCGCACCCTCAATCCCGGTCTTGATGTCCGCCCCGCGGGCCGTGGCGAAGGCCTCACGGAGTTCGGGGCCCGAGACGAGGGTTGCGGTGGCCACGGACGAATCCGCCGCCACGTAGAGGTAACCCCAGTCGATGCGGAGGTCGTCGCCCTTCTTGCCAAGGACCGGCTGGGCCTTTGAGCCGATCCGCACTACGGCGAGCTTGTCCACCTGGATTGCCTCGGCCACGACCTCCTGGCGAGGCTCATTGACCGTGAGCTGCCCGTTGGCATCGAAATAGAACGACACGTCGTGTGTCTTGCCGTCCGTTGCCTGGAGGTCGCAGGTGAGATAGGTGACCGGCCGGGAGAGGAGGTCGACGTCCTCCGGCAATGCCGCATTCATGAAGGTGAAGGTCACACGGACGCCTTCACCCTCGAACGTATAGACCGTGCGCGTGGGCAGCACCGTCAGGCTCTTCTGCTCCATCGCCGGTACGGTGGCTGGCTCCTTGCCCATGAGCCGGAACGCCTTGCCGTCGATCCTTACCAGGCTCGTCAGCCGATGCGGCTTGCCGGTCCAGTGCACGGTGTCTGCGTCGGTCAGCCTGTCCGCAGGCGACCAGATGCTGAAATACGGGTCGCAGGCCACCAGCGGCACGGCCGGAGGCCGCAGGGTCTGTCCCCGCACCCCAAGGGTGCACGTCAGAATGAGTGTGAGGCTGATCCCTCTGATCCTTCTTGCAGGCGTGGTCATAGGCGACCTTTCTCCTTCATGGTTGGGATTGGGCACGACACTTGTCTGAGCCACCGGATGGTCAGGATAAGCGGTGGTGGCCAAAACGTCAATATCGACGGGGACACGGACCTTGTGTCTGGGCTTGTTGGCTGGTATGATCAGGCCCGTTTCCGGACTCTCATAGGAGGTCGCCATGAACACACTGTGGCTCAAGATCGCGGCGGTCGCTATAGGCGCATTGATCCTCGTTGTCGTTGCGGCAAACTTCATGGGCGGTGAGAAGCCAACGACCCCTCCACCTCGCCCCTCGACTGAGACCAAGACCGTCTACGACCAGTTCAAGGAGGACGACAAACGCCTCAATGCGCCCATCCCGTCACCCAATCAGCCTTCGCCGCCGGCCCAGGCCCAGACGGCCCAGCAGCCGGCTGCCTCCGGACCTGCTGCCGCCCAGCCCCCTTCAGCCGCCCCAGGTCAGGCCGTTGCCCAGGCCCCGGTGACGCCGCCGCAACCCCAGGGTCAGCCCAAGTTCAAGCCGATCGGCGAAGAGCAGCAGGTCCGGGCTGACGAGCTTTGGGGGAGGGTCCTGGCTGGCAGGAAGATGGGGCGTCTTCCCATGATATCCTATGGTGACATGGTCCGGTACTGTAGGCAGATCCTCCGCGAGTACCCGGGCACCGAGTATGCCTACAAGGCCAAACGCGCACTGGCCGACATCCCGGACTACGCCCAGCGACAGTACACTGTCACCCAGCAAGAGCTCGATGTGTCGGGTTTCTACAAGTAGCAGCCATCCGTTTGCAGGATCGCCATTTTTAGCGTAAGGTTTAAGTGAGGTCAGTCATCCGGCCGGTAAGGGATCCAGGGAGGACCGAAATAGGCTTCGCCGAGGGGGATGGAAAGATCCAACTTCCTACAGCACATGGACTCTGACCCATGGGGGGGCTGTAAGAGTTTCTTTCCGAGTAGGCCTCTGCGTGAGGGCGCAGAGGCCTCTTCTTTTATTGGCACATCCACAGGCCTAAGGACCCGTCAAGAAATAGCTGACCCATTTTCCATCTCATCTTTAGGCCATCTTGAGCTGCTCCTCAATCGCGAAATCCTCAACGTAGCAGGACTACGCCTCCGGTTTCGCTCAATCGATCGCGTCCCAATCTGACCCAAATCTGAGCGGCAAATGCATCACTTATTCCTTGACGGGTCCTAAGAGGAAAAAGTCTTGCCAAGGCAGGGGTCGTGTGACAGACTCATGCCTGTGGTCTGTAGGTATAGCCTTGGGATACATCAGGGGCGGCCTTGCACGGATTCCTTGGGGCTGGCAGTGGGCCCTGTCGGTCTCCGTGGGGATCGCGCTGGGCATGGTGGTGTGGGTGGCCCGAATCTCTAATGCCATGTCGTACCTCTCGGATGCGCCCGAGACCTGCATGAACTGCCACGTGATGACGGACGCCTATGCCACATGGCGCCGTGGCAGCCATGCCCGGGCCGCTGTGTGCAATGACTGCCACGTGCCCCATGAGAACGTCGCGGCCAAGATGGCCTTCAAGGCCATGGACGGCACCAAGCACTCGGCCGTGTTCACGCTCCGCAGGGAGCCCCAGGTCCTGCACCTGTCGACCCTGGCCCGACCCGTGGTGCAGGCCAACTGCATCCGTTGCCACATGGACCAGGTTGCCATGATTCGGGTGGCTGGCACGTCCGAGCGGGCGTGTTGGGACTGCCATCGCGAGATCCACGGGCAGGTCCACGGGCTATCGGCCTCTCCGGAGGTCCTCCGACCAGGGCTGCCGGGCGCGGGACTGAACTGGATCAAGAAGGGACTCGGCCATGACGGACTGTAGCTCGGACAGACCTGCCCAGGGAAGGGGACTGGCCCTGTGGGCCGCAGGCGTCCTCGTCCTGTTGACCTGCACAGTCGTGGTGCTCCTGGGGCTGTTGGGCGTGAGCATCATGGAGCGCCGCTGGGAGGCGCAGCGCCCCGCCCTGGTCCTGCAACCCATCGCGGATTGGGAGCCCAACAATGAGGTCTGGGGTCGCAACTACCCCCGCGAGTACGAGACCCACCTCCAGACCCGGATCGACGACACCCGCACACGGTACGGCGGGGCCTTCCCACGGGACTACCTGGACGAGGACCCCATGCAGGTCATCCTGTTTGCGGGATATGGGTTCAGCAAAGGCTACCGACAGGCGCGTGGGCATACCTATGCCCTTGCGGACGTGCTGGCCACCCCGCGCCTCAAGACACCCTACAATCCCGGCACGTGCATGACCTGTAAGAGCACGGATGTGCCCCGCCTGATGCACCGCATGGGTGTCGAGGGCTTCTATGCCACCAACTTCCACGACCTCAAGAACGAGGTCTCGAACGCGATCGGTTGCCAGGACTGCCATGACCCCAAGACCCTGCGTCTCCGGATCACCCGGCCGGCATTGATCGAGGGCCTCTCCGCCATGGGCAAGGACGTCAGCCAGGCCACCCAGCAGGAGATGCGGTCGCTGGTCTGCGCCCAGTGTCACGTGGAGTACTACTTCAAGGCCGAGCCCAGGGACTACCTGACCTTCCCGTGGGCCAAGGGGACCTCCGTAGAGGACATGATCGCCTACTACGATCAGATCGCCTTCTCGGATTGGGTCCACCCCCTGTCCAAGACGCCCATGGTCAAGGTCCAGCACCCGGACTATGAGCTGTTCCTGACCGGGATCCACGCGTATGTGGGGCTCTCGTGCGCGGATTGCCACATGCCGTACAAGAACGAGGGTGGGGTCAAGTTCACAGACCATCACGTGCAGAGTCCGCTGCTCAACATCGCCAATAGCTGTGCGGTATGCCATCGCTGGAGTGAAGACCAGATCCGCCAGCGAGTCGAGGCCATCCAGGACAAGGTCAAGGCTGCCAAGGTGCAGACCGAGGAGGCCCTGGTCAAGGCCCACTTCGATATCGCAGCGGCCATGCAGGCTGGCGTCTCGGATCAGGACCTGGGCCAGGCCAGGACCCAGGTGCGTCACGCCCAGTTCTACTGGGACTTTGTGTCTGCCAGCAACGGCATGGGCTTCCACTCCCCCCAGGAGGCCATGCGGGTCCTGGGTAAGGCGGCCGTTCTCGCCGAAGAGGCCAGGATCTCCGTGGCTAGGCTCCTTGGGGCCAAGGGCCTTGCCCAAGGGCCGGACTACCCGGATTATGGCACCCGCCAAAAGGCCCTTGAGGTGATGGCGGGTCTGACCCATCCGGGCGCAGGGCAGAGGCCCGCACCGCAGTGACCGCCCAGGAGACCGTCTACGAGATACAGGATGCGACATACGAGATGCGGCTTTACCCTGATCGAGCTACTGGTGGTGATCGGCATTGTGGCCGTGCTGCTCTCGATCCTGATGCCTTCCTTGTCCAGGGCCAGGGCTGCCGCCAAGCGGGTCCGCTGTGCATACAACCTCAAGCAGATCTACACCGGTGTGTGCCTGTACACCCAGGCCCACAACGAGACCTATCCCTGTGCCCAGGACCCGCTCTCGACGAGTCCTTCCACGGTCTGGCTGTGGATGGGCCGGGGCTGGCGGCGGTTCGTGGAGCCTCACCTGGGGGGCCCCATCGACGGCAACAACCCATCGGTCTTGTTCTGTCCTGAGGACAGGATCAGCAAGGACAAGTATGACTCCACCAGCTACGCCTACTCGATGTGCTTCTACCACAGCCCGGAGCAGATTGACTCCATGAGCGTTGCCGCGGACACGTACAAGAACCCCAGACCCTCGATGCCCCAGCGAACGATCAACGTGGCCCGGCCCGCCAACAAGATCCTGATCGGCGAGTGGCAGGCCAACCACGCCCGAATGGCGGGCGACGATCCGGGCTGGTGGGGCTGGAAAGGGGCACGCAACTTCCTCTTTGCAGAAGGCCAGGTCCGGTTCCTGGACGCCAACGACGTCTTGCCGGCCCGCGACGGCAACCCCAATCCCTGCCTGACCATCAATGGGATCAAGGGTAAGGACTGCGGCCCGTAGGGTCTTCCCCGGCGACTTCTGTATCTTGCATCTTGCCTCTTGTGTCTTGTGTCGTGCGTCCTGTATCCTGAATCCCATGGAGCTCGATGCCAAGTATGGACAACTCCAGCAGGCCCTCAGGCGCCTGGGCCGCGTTGTGGTGGCCTATTCGGGCGGAGTGGACAGCACGTTCCTTCTGAAGGCCGCTGTGGATACCCTGGGAACTGCCAACGTACTGGCGGTCATTGGAGTCAGCGCATCGCTGGCCAGGTCGCAATATGCACAGGCCATCGACTCAGCAGAATCAATCGGCGCCAAGATGATAGAGGTTCCCCTGGATGAGCTGGCCGACGATCGGTACACGGCCAACCAGGCGGACCGGTGTTTTCACTGCAAGTCGCATCTCTACGAAAGGCTGCACCAGATCGCCCGTGACCAGGGCATTGGCCATGTGGTCTGCGGCAGCAACCTCGACGACCAGGCCGACTACCGGCCGGGCAACCGTGCCGCCGAGGCATGGGCAGTGGCCAGTCCCCTGATGGAGGCCGGCCTGACCAAGGCCGATATCCGGCAGCTCAGTCGGCAGATGGGCCTGCCCACGGCCGATAGGCCGGCGTCGCCGTGTCTGGCCTCGCGGATTGCCTATGGCCTGGAGGTCACGGAGGAGCGGCTCCAGCAGGTCGAACAGGCCGAGGAGTACCTGCGGTCGCTGGGCCTAGTGGAGTTTCGCGTCCGCCACCACGACACCATCGCCCGCATCGAGGTTGTACCAGAAGACCTCGCCAAGGTGACGGCGCCTACGATCCGCCTCCAGATCGTCGAACACCTCAAGGGCCTTGGCTTCAAGTACGTGACCGTGGACCTGCAAGGGTTCCGTTCCGGGTCCCTGAACGAGGCGATCCTGCCCAAGCCTGACCGTTGATTCCCAGCGGACGAATGCGTACCATCGTGGCCGTGGAACGGTCCACTCTGATTGAAGAGTACTGTGTACCGGGAGGTTGTCCGACCATGAGCAGCATGAGACTCATCTCCGTGACGGTGGTGCTGGCACTGGCCAGTGGCGTGGTCTTCTCCGCAGAGCAGAAGGCGGTTGTGACCCTGGAGATCGGGGCTGCGGCCCCGGACTTCAACCTGCCCGGCGTGGATGGTCGAGACCACCGGCTCGCCGATTTCGCAGGCGTCAACGTCCTGGTGGTCGTGTTCACGGCCAACCACTGCCCTACTGCCCAGGCATACGAAGGCCGGATGATGAAGCTTGCGACCGACTACAAGGACAAGGGCGTGGCCGTGGTCGCTATCTCGCCCAACGATCCGCTGGCGGTGCGACTTGACGAGCTGGGGTACACGGACCTGGGCGACTCCTTTGAGGAGATGAAGATCCGCGCTGCAGAGCGGCGATTCAACTTCCCCTATCTGTACGACGGACAGACCCAAGCCGTGTCCCTGGCCTACGGTCCGGTCAGCACGCCGCATGTATTTGTCTTCGACAGACAGCGGAGGCTGCAGTACACCGGCGCGATAGACAACGCCGAGGACCCCAACAAGGTCAAGACGCACTATGTACGCGAGGCGATCGAGGCCCTGGTCCAGGGCAGCGAGGTCGCCACAAAGAAGACCAAGACCTTCGGCTGCTCCATCAAGTGGGCGGACAAGCGCAAGTCCGTGGAGAAGGCCTTTCAGGATTGGGCCAAGGAGCCGGTCGCGGTCAGTCCGATCGACGTCAACGGGATCCGCGACCTGATGAAGAACCCATCCAAGAAGCTCCGCCTGGTCAACGTCTGGGCCACGTGGTGCGGTCCTTGCGGTGTAGAGGTTCCAGACTTGGTCACCCTGAACAGGATGTATCGCAACAGGGCCTTTGAGATGGTGACCATCAGCGGCGATACGCCCAGCCACAAGGACGATGTCCTGGCCTTTCTCAAGGACAGACAGGTCTCATGCACCAACTATCTCTTTGCGTCCGACGACAAGGCCCAGCTCATGGATGCCGTGGACCAGGCCTGGCAAGGAGCCATCCCCTACACGCTCATCATCAAGCCCGGCGGCGAGGTCATCTACCGCCACTCTGGCACCATCGACCCGCTCGAGGTCAAGAAGGTGATCATCGGTTATCTGGGCAGATACTTCTTTTGATTCACCCCTCTGAAGCTATCCCTGCGGACGGCTGAGCTAGGTGAAGGTCACGTTGACGCGGCTTTCGATGATTCCTGCGGCGATGGCGTAGCGGGTCAGACCGGCCGTGTCGTGGAGGTCCAGCTTCCTCATGAGATGCTGCCGGTGTTTCTCGACGGTCTTGACGCTGATGCGAAGCTCCCGTGCGATCTGTTTGTTGGCCTTGCCTTCGGCGATCAGTTGGAGGACCTCCGCCTCGCGCGAAGTCAGGGCGAGGCCTCTCTTCTTGATCCGTCTGGCCCGATCAGGCGAGTCTAGATGAAGATCGCGCACACGATGGGCAATGGAGGGGCTGAAGAAGGTGTTTCCTTGCTGGACCTCCCGAATCGCATGGGCCAGGACGTGGGCGGAGGTTTGTTTGATCAGGTATCCCACCGCCCCGGCCAGGGTCACTTGCGCGATGTACTCGTCATCGCTGTGCGCAGAGAGGATGAGCACCTTGGTGGCAGGGACGGACTTGCGGATCTGCCGGGTGGCCTCCAGTCCGTTGAGCAGCGGCATCGCGAGGTCCATGACGACCACATCGGGCCGGAGTCTCTTGGCCAGTTCGACGGCCAGGCGGCCGTTGTCTGCCTCACCGACCACCTCGATATCGGCTTCGGTGTTTAACAGGGTCCGAAGCCCCTCTCGGACGATCGTGTGGTCTTCAGCCAGCAGCACGCTGATTGGCTTCATGGATACTAACCCCTGATGCCGTTGGCGAACGGAATCTCCGCTCGGATCGTGGTCCCTTGGCCCGGTTCGGATTCGACGGTAAGGGTGCCCCTGACCATCTCCACCCGCTCCCGCATGCAGAGCAGCCCCAACCGTTTGTGGTTGGCGGCGGACACCACGCGTTCCGCCTGAAAGGACCTGCCGTTGTCTTTGATTTCCATACAAATGGCTCCCCGGAGTTTCCGGATGCACACCTTGACCAGGCTGGCGTGTGCGTGGCGGGCCACATTGGTGATCGCCTCCTGGGCGACGCGATAGAGCACCGTTCTCCTGTCATTGTCCAATTCCTCAACCCTGCCGCGGGTGAAGCTCGTGAAGTGAATGCGGAGGCCCGTCCGTTTCGCAACGTCTCTCAGATAGGAATGGAGGGCGGGAACAAGCCCCAGGTCGTCCAACAGCATAGGGCGCAATTCGCGAGCGAACCGATGCACGATGTTCACCGACTTCTCCACGAGCCGTTGCGTGCTGGCGACCGTCTTCTCGATGTTCTTGGGGTGGACCGCCGCCTCCTTCTTCAAGGTCGCCAGATGGACACTGACTCCCGTCAAGGTCTGGATGATTTCATCATGAAGCTCGCGGCTGACTCGCCTTCGCTCTTCCTCCTGTGCCTGCAGGACTTGATGGGACAGATGCCGCAACTGCCCCTGCAATTGAAGGGACTCCGCCAACAACCGGCTGGCGTGCTCCTCGCTTTTCTTGAGGGCTTTCTCCGCCTTTCTGCGCAGGACGATTTCCTCTGTCAGCTCCCGGTTCGCAGCCGCCAGGGCCTCCATACGCCGCTGCGCCTCCTCAGCCCGCTTGAGGGCGGTGATGTCCGAGACCGCCAGCCGGCACCATTTCCGCGTACCCCTGAGGGAGGCTGCGGACGCGGCCTGAAGGTCAGCCCAGAAAGGGGTGCCGTCCTCCGTTAGAAGTTCTGCCTCGCAGACCTGTTTTCCGGGGCCTGCGAGCACCTTCTCAAGGAAGGCCAGAAAGATCGGCCGGCTCGTCGGAGCCACAAAACGCGGCAATCGCCGGTTGACCAATCGGGACCGTTCAACGCCGAGCAAGGCGGCTCCCATCAGGTTCACCTCCAGGATCAAGCCCTGGTCATCAATGGAGAAGTAGCCCACCGGGGCAAAATCGTAGAGGTCGGTGTATTTTTCCAGTCCCACCTCAACCTCATCCCTGGCTTCCTGGATCTCCGCGTTCTGCATCTCCAGTTCGATCTGGTGGACCTGTAATTCGTGGAGGAGCCGCTGCGTGTCGGCCTCTGTTCGGGGCTCGGCTGTGTTCTTCTTCTGCTTTCTCAGCCGGACCTCGGCGAGGCGGCGGAGTTCGGCGGCATCGGCTGAGGTGTTTGACTTTCCGTTCATGGTGAGACCTCTATGTCTTGTCGGATCCCAGCGACTTTCGGCCACGCCTCTTGATCTGTTTGCGTGCGTGCGGATCCGTTTGCGAGCGCCTCTTTGCCTTGTCCAGCTTTGCGACTTTTTCCATACCGGCGTGCTTGCCACGCAACTTGGCCTCCAGCGTCTTGGCCGCGGTAATGTCCGCGAAGGTGATCACCACGCCGTCAATCCGCTCGTCCAAGGTGCGGTAGGGCATGATCCGTACCGTAAACCAGCGTCCGTCGTTCGCGGTAATCGGTTTTTCCGTGGACGCCAGCGTGCGCAGCACCTCCCGCGTGTCTTCCACCAACTCCGGGTATCGCAGGTCCGAGGCGAGGTCGGTGATGGGCCGGCCCTCGTCTGCAGGGATGAGCTTGATGATCTTCGACGCCTGGGGGGTGAACCGGCGGACGTTGAGGTCCTTGTCCAGGAACACGGTGGCCACATCCGTGCTGTTGAGCAGGTTCTTCAAGTCACTGTTAATCCTGGAAAGATCGTCCATCTTGGCCTGCAGCTCGGTGTTGACCGTCTGGAGCTCCTCGTTCAGGGATTGCATCTCTTCCTTGGAGGTGGTGAGTTCCTCATTGGTGGACTGCAGTTCTTCATTGGTCGATTGGAATTCCTCGTTGGTGGAGGTGAGTTCCTCCTGCGAGGTCTGCATCTCTTCGCGGGTGGTCTGGAGCTCGTCGCGGGCCTGCTGGAGTTCCAGCTCCAGTTCCGCCAACCGGACATCGCGGGTGGAGGTCTTCCGCAACCGGCCCGACGCCTTTGCCTCTATGGGCGCGGCCACGTCTGTAAAAACGACGACCACCAACCCCCGCAGCGGCTCCGCTTCCTCGAGGGTCTGAACGGTAAGATCCACGAAGTGCTCCCCGCCGTTGCCCACGACTTTGAGTCCCTGGAGCGTCACCGGGCCTTTTTGGCGGAGTGCCTTGCGGAAGGCGCTGGCGAGTTCGTAGCGCAGCCCTTCGCGGGCCATGGCAAAGACGTTCCAGTTGGCCTTGCCGGCGGCCGGTTCCAGGTATCTGCCCGTCTTGCCGCTGGTGTAAAGGATGTCGCCTTTGTCGTTGGCGAGAACGGCCGCCGGCGAGTAACGCTGCAGGATCAACTGATCCGCCAGTGATTGGAGACTGGGCGGCGGTTTCGGCACCCCGTGTGCCTCCGGCCCGCCGCGCGGGGTAAGGCCAAATGCCGGGGGAAAACCGCGAGGTTCCGGCCGCAAGGCGGACTCAGTCCGCCGAAAGATCCTCGATTTGCTGCTGATGGGGGCAAACCGGTCGGTGAAGCCGCCGATCGTCTCCGCGTTGCCGAGAAACAGGATGCCGCCGGGATTCAGGCTATAGTGAAAAACCGGAAGGAGTTTTTTCTGCATCTCCGGGGTCAGGTAGATCAGCAGGTTTCTGCAGCTCAGAATATCCAGCTTGGTAAAGGGCGGGTCCATGATGAGGTTCTGCGGCGCAAAAATCACCGTCTCCCGGATCTCTTTGCGCACCCGGTAGCCGTGTTCTGCTTTGGAAAAGAACCGGCTCAGTCGCTCCGGCGACACACTTCCGGCGATATTGTCGGGAAAGACGCCCTGGCGGGCCTTGTCAATGGCGTCCCGGTCCAGGTCGGTGGCAAAGACCTGCAGGGCCAAGCTCCCCTTGGGCCTGACCTGCTCCATCGCCTCCTTGAACACGATGGCCAGGGAATAGGCCTCCTCCCCGGTGGAGCAGCCGGGCACCCACGCCCGCAAAGCCTGGCCGGGCGACCGGTCGGCGATCAGCTCCGGGAGGGCCTGTTCGCGCAGGTGCTTCCAAGCCGCGGGATCGCGGAAGAAGCTCGTCACGCCGATCAACAATTCCTTGAAGAGCAGATCCAGCTCCTGGGAGTTTTCATGCAGGTACCGGACGTAGTCGGCAATCCTGGCAATCTGGTGGATGCCCATGCGACGCTCGATCCGGCGGTAGATGGTATTCCTCTTGTATAGGGAAAAGTCGTGGCCGGTGTGGGCCCGCAGCAGGATGACGGCCTTATCCATGGCGCTCTGCATCTTGTCTTCCAGGGCTATTTCGGGCCTGGCAATGAGGGGGGTGCGCTGCAGATAGGTGATGATCTTGCCAGGCAGCTCGTCCACCGGGGCCACCATGTCGGCCAGGCCCGCGTCAATCGCGCTGCGAGGCATGCCATCGAACTTGGCCGTCGCGGGCTCCTGCACCAGCACTACTCCCGCCTTCTCCTTGATGGCCCGCAGGCCCAGCGTGCCGTCGGAGCCCATGCCCGATAGAATAACGCCGATGCTCCTTTCCTGTTGGTCCTCCGCCAGGGAGCAGAGGAAGAAATCGATCGGCAGGCGGAGTCCCCGGGGAGCCGCCGGCGTAAGCAGGTGCAGGACCCCGTGCAGGATGGACATGTCTTTGTTCGGCGGGATCACATAGACGCAGTCCGGCCGGACCTTAGTGCGATCCTTGACCTGCATCACTTTCATACCGGTGGATCGCTGGAGCAGTTCGGGCATGATGCCCTTGTGCGTCGGGTCCAGGTGTTGGACGATGACAAAGGCCATGCCGCTGCCCGCCGGAACGTGCCCCAGGAAATGCTCCAAGGCATCGAGTCCCCCAGCGGAGGCGCCGATGCCGACGATGGGGAATGAGACGCTCGCATGCGGGGATAGTGCTTCCTGGACAGCCGCGTTGGCCGGCCTTTTCTGCCGTCGTTCCGGTGCAGATTTCCTTTTCATGATCCTGTTTCCCCAATCCACGCGCCACCACCCGGGGCCGCCTCGGTTGTTGGCTCGCCATCCAGGAAGATTGATCCCTCGTCGGCGAGTCACCCATCGACGGCCATTATCCGACCGCTGCTGCCACCTGTCCAGGGCAAAACCCGACCCCCAACACTAGGTGGGGTTTTACCCCATAGACAAGAGCCAGCCCATCGCGTATGCATTATTATATGTCTTACATGTTTAGATAAAGAACAGAGTAACCATTCAGAAAAGGAGGCGGCTTATGCCGCTTATCACTCTCATCATCGTACTGGTCGTAGTCGGTGCCGTGCTTTGGGCGATCAACACCTATATCCCGATGGCGAAACCAGTAAAAACCATCCTCAATGTTGTTGTGGTGGGCGTTCTCTGCGTGTGGTTGCTTCAGGTGTTTGGCGTCATAGGCAGCATCAACAGCATCAGAGTGAGGTAGATCGCACGCCGCTCCGTGGGATACTACAACACCGGTGACCGGGTGAGATACTGGGGCAAGCTGGGCGCCGGATGTCTCGAAACCGACGTGCATCGCGGTGTCACACCGGTAGTGATGAATCCGAAAACACAACCAAAGCCTCAACGGAAAGGGAATGGGATGAGCGTCAGGTATCCACTGGCGATCGTAAAAACTGCTTCCATCACCGGCCTCGCCAGGATGACGCTGTACCATTACTCGATCAGTGTCTACCCTACCAAGGTCGAGGCCGAACGAAGGCGTGGTTACGTTGGGTGGAAAGGCCCGAGAGCGAGCGGGAGCGCCGTGCCAAGATTATCTATGAGGCGCCCTAATGAACGACAAGCCGAAATGCCGCGGCCGAGAGGTGGTTCTCTTGCGACACGGGGAAAGCGTGTGGAACAAGGAGAACCTCTTTAGCGGCTGGACGGACGTCGATTTGTCCGATCACGGCAGAGAAGAGGGGCGGGAGGCCGGCCACGGCCTGAAGGAACACGGGTTTTCATTCGACGTCGCGTTCACGTCTTGGAAGCGTTCAAAAGGCGATGTAGGCCGTGGCGAGCCAGGCATCGGTGAAACACTAGCGGGATAGACCCGTGACACTTGCCCCCAGTAAGACGAGATTCGTGTTGACGATCGGACCGGCATCAAAGAAGACCCTGAACGCATCTCATCGCCCAGGTAACCTCCCTGGCGGCAGCGGGACGCGCTATTCCGTTCAACTATTGGAAAAGGCGCGTGCAGATACCGATACCGTCCTGAAGGAGCTTGGATCGCAACTAAGCGGCCTGAGCGAGGCGCAAGCCGATTCTCGCTTGAAGCAGGTCGGGACGAACGAGATTGCCCAAGAGAAGCGTCAATCTGCGCTGATGCGCCTCTTGAGTAACATCAAGAATCCATTGGTCCTCCTGCTCCTGGCGCTGGGCGTGCTTTCATTTCTGACCGGTGACCTGCGGGCAATGGCGGTCATTTTCGTGATGGTGGTTCTGGGTGTGGTGTTGCGTTTCTTCCAGGAGATGCGTGCCGATAACGCAGCCGAAAGGCTCAAAGCGATGGTCAGCAACACGGCGGCGTTGGTGCGGGGCGGCAAGGAGGAAGAAGTATCGCTCAAGAGGTTAGTGCCTGGCGATATCATCCGGCTGGCAGCCGGTGATATGGTGCCGGCTGATGTACGGGTGCTTTCCGCCAAAGACCTGTTCCTGAATCAGGCGGCCCTCACCGGCGAAGCCCTGCCTGTGGAGAAGAAGGCCGCCCAGGCGTCGGCAGACGTTCAGAATCCGCTTGATCTGCCCAACATCTGCTTCCTGGGCTCCAACGTGGAGAGCGGATCCGCGACTGCAGTGGTCATCCATACCGGGGAGCAGACCTACTTTGGATCACTGGCCTTCAGTATTGTCAGGCAGCGCCAGCTCACCAGCTTCGACAAGGGCGTGAACAAGTTCACCTGGCTGATGATCACCTTCATCGCCGTAATGGTTCCGGCTGTTTTCCTCATCAACGGACTGAGCAAGCACAACTGGCTGGAAGCCTTTCTGTTTGCCATGGCCGTGGCAGTCGGGCTGACCCCCGAGATGCTGCCCATGATCGTGACCGTTAACCTGTCCAAGGGCGCCCTCGCGATGGCGCGCAAGAAAGTGATCGTCAAACGCCTGAACGCCATCCAGAACTTCGGGGCGATGGATGTGCTGTGCACCGATAAGACCGGCACCCTCACCCAGGGCAAGATCGTGCTCGAGAAGCACCTGGATGCCCATGGCGATCCCAGCGAGAAGGTGCTGCACTACGGCTACCTGAACAGCTACCACCATACCGGGTTGAAGAACCTGCTCGACGAGGCCATCCTCGACCATGAGGAGCTGAAAGAACGCCTGAAGGCCAACGAGAAGTACCGCAAGATCGACGAGATCCCCTTCGACTTCGTGCGGCGCCGAATGTCGGTGGTGGTGGAAGATGAAACCGGGTTGAACACGCTGATCTGCAAGGGCGCTGTGGATGAAGTGCTGAGCCTGTGTACCCGGGTGGAAGTCAAAGGGGAGGTCATCGAAGTTCTGCCCGAACACGACGCCAAACGCCGGCAGTTGGCGGACGATCTGAACGGTCAGGGCTTCCGGGTAATCGCCCTGGCGTATAAGCAAATGCCGGGTGCCACGGATGAGCCGGTGTACTCGGTCAAGGATGAGTCGGACCTGATCCTGGTGGGTTTCCTGGCCTTCCTCGACCCGCCAAAGGACACCGCTACAGAGGCATTGAAGCGGCTTCACAGCCTGAACGTGGACGTCAAGGTCCTGACCGGCGATAATGAGATCATCACCGCCTATATCTGCAGGGAAGTGGGCATACCGGTGGAGCATCTCCTGCTCGGCTCCCAAATCGAGACGATGAGCGAGACGGAATTGGCCGAAGCCGCCAGCGAGACCAGCGTCTTTGCCAGGCTGGCCCCGGCTCACAAGGAACACATCATCCGTGCGCTCCAGAGCAAGGACCACGTGTTGGGGTTCATGGGCGACGGCATCAACGACGCCCCGGCCTTGAAGGCCGCCGATGTGGGCATCTCGGTGGACAGCGCGGTGGACATCGCCAAGGAGTCATCCGATATCATCCTGCTGGAAAACAGCCTGCTGGTACTGGAGCAGGGCGTGCTGGAAGGCCGGCGGGTCTTCGGCAACATTGTCAAGTACATCAAGATGGCGGCCAGCTCGAACTTCGGCAACATGTTCAGCGTCGTGGGAGCCAGCGCGTTCCTGCCCTTCCTACCCATGCTGCCGATCCAGGTGCTGACCAACAACCTGCTCTACGACTTCTCGCAGACCGCCATCCCCACTGACGAGGTGGACGCCGAGTGGCTGACCAAGCCGCGCAAGTGGACGATTGGCAAGATCCTGCGATTCATTCTGTTCATCGGGCCGATCAGCTCGATCTTCGATTACGTGACGTTCTTCATGATGCTGACCGTTTTCAACTGCCGGCATAACCCGGCCCTGTTCCACACCGGCTGGTTCGTGGAGTCGCTCTTCACCCAGACGCTCATCATCCACGTCATTCGCACCAACAAGATCCCGTTTATCGAAAGCCGGGCCAGTTGGCCGCTGGTCCTCACCTCCGTAATCATCGTCGCGGTAGGCGCCGCCCTGACGGCTTCACCCCTGGCGAACACGCTCGGGTTTGTCCCCCTCCCGCCGCTGTACTGGCTGTTTCTGGCCATCCTACTGCTGGGCTATGCGATTCTGACACAGGGGGTGAAAACCTGGTTCATTCGCAGGTTTGGCGAATGAGGGCGGTGGCGAGTAGAGTGCATTCATTGAGCACAAAATCACAACGAAGAGGGGAGTGGATATCCGTGTTTCCCCCAGCCGGATACGCTTTAATCGCCGTGGAGGTGGGACTTGACCTTGCACCTTTGCCCGCGTCAAACCGAAGATCCTGTCGCTTTGTGCTGGTGTCAACTTGTGTTGCCTATTGTGATCTTTCAGCAAAATTATTGTCGCCTCCCGATGATTTGTTAAGATGCTAAAAATGATCCCTGCCGTCCGCGTTATTTGTTTCACGATACTGTTATCGGCGTCTTCCTTTCGCGCTGAGGCGGAGGATTTCACCAATGCCATCCACGCTTACCTGCAACAGCGCGTCGAGGTGGAAAAGCGGGACGTCGGCATCGTGGTCGGCATTGTGGATGAGCATGGCAGCAGCATTATCAGTTACGGGAAAATGGATAACGGCACCGACCAGGAAGTCAATGGCGACACCCTGTTTGAGATCGGTTCCATCACGAAGACATTTACCGCGCTGTTGTTGCAAGACATGGTTGAGCGAGGGGAAATGAAGCTGGATGATCCTGTGGCAGAGTATTTGCCCAAATCGGTCAAGATGCCGACCCGCAACGGCAAGGAAATCACGCTGCTCCAACTGGCCACGCATACCTCCGGGCTTCCAACTTCGAGCATCACTTGGAGCCCTAAACGTGCGGATAATCCTCGGGCTGATTATACCATCGAGAAGATGTATGACGTCGTATCCGGCTACAAATTGATCCGTGACCCGGGAACGAAATATGAATACTCCACCGTTGGAATGGCATTACTGGGTCAGGCCGTCGCCCTGAAGGCCGGGACGAACTACGAATCGTTGGTGGTGGATCGGATTTGCCGTCCATTAACGATGGACAGCACGCGAATCACGCTGACGCCCGAAATGAAAGACAGGTTTGCGACCGGACACAATTCCTTTGGATACGCGGTATCGAGCTCATATTGGGGAGCTCTAATGGCTGGTGCAGCGCTTCGCTCGACGGCCAATGACATGCTGAAATACGTGTCGGCCAACCTCGGCCTGACGCCGTCCGGTCTGACACCGCTCATGGAAAAAACACACGTCGCTCGCTCTCATGAAGACGCTATTGATATGGATGTTGGCTTGGCTTGGGACATCAGGCGCGAGCTGGATGGGACAGAGATCATCTCGGAAGGCGGAGTCACGAGTGGTTTCATCACGTTCGCTTGTTTCGACATGAGGCGGCGTCGCGGCGCGGTGGTCTTGTCTAATTCTCAGGACTTCGGCGTTCCCGCCATCGGGAGGCTTTTACTCGAAAGCGAATGGCAGTCGGATCGGCGGCCAAAGGAGACAATAGTCAGCAGCCAAGTTTGTGATTCGTGTGTGGGGCAATACCAGCGGAGCCACGTGGTTGGCGCGCCTTCCCAGCCCGGCATCGGCATCTGCCGCGAAGGGCATCGGCTTTTTGCCCAAGTCACAGGATCAAAATCATGGCCTGTTGACGTATTGTTGCCGCCTGGCGATGTTGAATTATTGCCGGAATCGGAAACCCATTTCTTTGAAAGGTTGAGCGGCATGCCCATGACTTTTTCGCGGGATGCTCAAGGCAAGGCGACCGGCTTGACCGTTCACTACCAGGGCAAGGCAATATCTTATGATAAAACCTCCGATGAGCCGCCAAAAGCCCCCGAACCAGCCAAACCGCGTGTCGCCCTCAAGCTGGACACAAAACTTCTTGATGCCGTCGTCGGCCACTACGAATTTGCGCCGGACGCCGCGCATCCCACTGGAATCAAACTGACGATCTGGCGAGAAGGAGATCGGTTGGTCGGGCAAGCTTGGAGCGAGAGCGTCGTCAAAGGCGCGTTTGATATTTATCCCGAATCGGAAACGAATTTCTTCATCAAGATCGATGGTGCGCAATTGACCTTCATCAAGAACGACGAAGGACAAGTGACGGCTGTAATCCGCCATGAAGCGGGGTTGCCGGACATCGAGGGAAAGAAACTTAGGAATTGATCAGAATGATTTGGGCTGCCGGCAAGGGCGTTAACAAATCTTACAGATTCTTGAAGAGTTCATGCCGCCATAAACTCATAAACCTCTGTCGGAAACCAGACGTGCCCGCTCAGACGCATAGGGTACGCCTACGCCACGCTTCAAATCCGGCTACCGGCCTGCTTGACGCCTGGATTACGTTCGCTATATGCTTCCGGTCCAGAAAGGTGATAATGTGACGAATACAGACGATAGACAACACCGCTCTCTCTTAAAAGAGATTGCCCATCGGGCGATGCTTGAAAGAGGACTTGTTCCTGATTTTCCGCTCCAGGCGCTCGCCGAGCTCGACGAAATCCACGGGCCAGCGACGCGAGCTGAGGAGTCGACGCGTGATCTCAGGAACCTTCTCTGGTGCTCCATCGACAACGATGATTCGCGTGATCTCGACCAGCTTACCGTTGCCAAAGCCATGCCCGACGGGGCCGTGAAGATCCTTGTCGCCATTGCCGACGTAGACGCGGTCGTCAAGAAGCAGTCGGCGATTGACGATCACGCGAGGCACAACACCACCTCGGTCTACACTGTTGCCGAGACCTTTCCGATGCTGCCCGAGAAACTCTCGACAGATCTTACCTCGCTCAGCTTTGAAGCGGACCGCCTTGCCATCGTCATTGAAATGGTTCTCGCCGGGGATGGCTCGATTCAGAGTTCGGACCTCTATGAAGCGACGGTGCATAATCGTGCAAAGCTTGCCTACCATAGCGTTGCCGGCTGGCTGGAAGGTAACGGGCCGCGGCCGCAAGGGATCGGCACGGTCAGAGGTCTCGATGAGAACCTTCGACTCCAGGACCGCGTGGCCCAGAAACTGAAGGCGCTCCGGCACCTGCACGGTGCGCTCGATCTCGAAACGATAGAAGCACGCCCGGTGTTTGATGGAGATGAGCTCAAGGACTTCGAAGCCGAGAAAAGGAACAGGGCCAAGGACATCATTGAGGACTTCATGATCGCCGCGAACGGCGTGACCGCACGATACCTTGCGTCCAAGAAGCTGCCGTCGCTGCGGCGAGTTGTCCGCACACCCAAACGCTGGGGCCGGATCATCGAGCTTGCCTCAGAGCGGGGCTTCACCCTTCCCAAGGAGCCTGACTCAAAGGCCCTGCAGCAATTCCTGGTCTCGGCGAAGGCCACTGATTTGCTCCGTTTTCCCGATCTCTCTCTCAGCGTCATCAAGCTGCTGGGCGCCGGTGAATACGTCGTCGAACTTCCGGAAAGCAGCACAGCCGGGCACTTTGGTCTTGCGGTCAGGGATTACACTCACTCCACAGCCCCGAACCGCAGATACCCCGATCTGATCACGCAGCGGTTGCTGAAGGCCGCGATGACGGGACGGTCCCTGCCCTATGAGACCGCAGAATTGGAGACGCTCGCGAAGCACTGCACCGAAGAAGAGGACGCCGCGAAGAAGGTCGAACGACAGGTTGAAAAATCCGCAGCGGCCATGCTGCTCGAATCAAGAACTGGAGAGCGGTTCGATGCCGTTGTCACCGGCGCATCCGACAAAGGCACGTGGGTCCGGCTTCTGCATCCGCCCGTTGAAGGAAGACTGGTGAGGGGTTTTGAAGGCATGGACGTCGGTCAGAGGCTCAGCGTGCAACTGATTCGAACGGATGTGGATCGCGGATATATCGACTTTGAAAGGGGGACACAATAGAGTCTTCCCCAGCAACTTCTACTACAAACTCTGATGTTTTCTGAGTGGTCGGCCCGCCGCCAGAGTCATCCCAAGCGGCCTTGTCGCCCGAGGCTTGCACCCAGTCGTAGGTCCGCCGAATCATCGCCCCCCTCGATGGCTCACGGGGGGCGATGATGGAGTCCCGAAGGAGAGGGCGGTGTTTCAACTGCAGGAACATGCTGTCTGCGGCAGCCTATCTCTTGGGTTGCGGCCAGAGGCCGCGCTAAGAGACAGGCACGCCCTCAAACCGCATATGGATCGCCGCTTCATGGGCGCTGAAACTGTCGAAACACGGATTTTAGGTAAGTCTCTTCCCCATGGAGAGGTAGGGTTTCACCCCATAGAGAAGGGCCGGCCCACCGTTTAGGATAAGGTCATCGATAAACTCAAGAACGGAATTACAGATAAGGAGACTCACGTGCTACAGAAAGTGATCGTCAAGGATCGAGAGACCACAGATACCGAGAAGAAACACAAGGTGAGCGTCACCAAGAAGAACGACTCTATTGTCACGGTTCTCGACACGCACATCGAGGCGGAGGAGGCCGTGAAGGAGCTGCAGAAGGCGGGATTCGACATGAAGAAGCTGTCGATCCTGGGCAGGGACTATCATTCCGAAGAGCACGTGGTGGGGTACTACAACACCGGCGACCGGGTGAGATACTGGGGCAAGCTGGGCGCATTCTGGGGTGGCTTCTGGGGGCTGTTGTTTGGCTCGGCGTTCTTGTTCGTGCCGGGCATCGGTCCGATCGTGGTGGGGGGGCCCCTCGTCGCGTGGATCATCGGCGCACTCGAAGGGGCGGCGGTGGTGGGTGGGTTCAGTGCCGTCGGCGCCGCGCTCTATAGTATCGGCATTCCGAAGGACAGTATCCTTAAGTATGAGTCGTCGCTCAAATCGAACAAGTTCCTCGTCATCGCCCATGGGACAACAGCGGAAATCGACCGGGCGCGTGACGTCCTGCAGGGTGCCGGATGCGCCGAAACCGACGTGCATCGCAGTGTCACACCGTCGGTGGAGATGCAGGCGGCAGGAGTCTAATCCGAGGCCAATCAGGACTGAATTGATCTACAGGGGCAAAGTCTCAAATAGAGGTGTAGCATGAAGCTGAGACCGATTCACAGGTTCGTCCTGGCAGTCGGCCTTTTTGCACTCGCGGCCTGCCTGAGCGGATGCCATGGGGTTAGCTGGTAGAGTGTTTCGCCCTGCCATAATGGGAGCAGACTGCGAGTACCGGTGCCCTACCTGTCGTGTATTGAAGAAGGCGGCAATGGCCATGGAGGGGGGCAAGAGCAAGGAGGCTCGTCGATCGCTGTCAGCCGATGACGGAGGCACCATCTGGCAGTGAATTTGTGGCCAACTGAAATTGAGGCAAGGGAACAGGAGGTTCCATGAGACCCAAAACTATCATTGCCGGAACATTGATCGTTCTCGGCATCATGGTGCTTGTCGTGGACACCAGGAAGGCATGATGGGAGAGACCCTAGAACTGTCGGCGGCGTTACAGGCTGATTTGTATCTCGCCTCGTTCGGACACGGAAGCCGCAGTCTGACGTGGTCGACTCGGCATTCGAAAGGAGACTAGTTGTGAGTTGGCATTGAGTTGGCATTGAGTCAAATGACCGTGGAAACGATTCAGAGGCAACGCTATGAAAGGAAAAAGGAAATGAAAACTGCTATTACGATCGTGATGACATTAGCTTTGGCCGCCCTCTCCGGCTGTGAATCGACCAGCCCCCGAGGCGGAACCCTGTCCAAGGACGAAGGATTCAGGATTGCCGTTCCGACCTTCGACACGGACGTCAAACAGGGTGAAGTCCGTACCGTTACCGTCTCCCTGCACAGGGGCGCAGATTTCAAGCAGGGAGTGGCGCTGCGAATCCAGGCGTCCGAGGGCATCAGCGTCGACCCGACCGACATTCAGGTCAAAGCAAGCGAAAGCCCTGATGTACAACTCCGGATTACCACGACCAAGGACACTGCCCTCGGTGCGTATCGTGTCTCTGTGAAGGGGACGCCGAAGACCGGCGAGCCGACCTCGACTGCATTCACGGTGAAGGTTGTCGGTCCGTAGTCTCCGGGCCTCTTTAGTCTCCGGGCCTTCCTTGAAAGCACAAGGGAAGGCCCGTGGCGGACCGCGGATGCGACCCGCTCGTTCGCCGGCGTAAACGTGCGGGTACAGGCGAGAGCCACTCGCTGCAGGCGGTGAGCCCATGGCCAGTTGAGACAAGGATGGCAAGTTGTGGCCGATGAATTCGACAGCGTGATGAAGTTCGAAGGTTTAGGTATGAGGCGACCTACCACTTCAGAGAGAGAATAGGAAATGAGAATTGCAGTTACTATCCTGATGATGTTGGCTCTGGCGGCCGGTCCGCTCTATGGCGACGCCACCGAGCAACCCCCACCGACCCCGGCTCAGGAGCAGCCCGAGGTTCTGACCCGCGGCCCGGTGCATGAGGCCTTTGCCGAACCGGTCAACCTGCAGGTTCAGGCGGGCCTGGTGGCCCCGGACCAACCGCCGGCCAAGATTGAGGAAGTCCCGCCGGCCGAAAGGCCGGAAGGCGCCCAATTCGTCTGGGTGCCGGGCTACTGGTCCTGGGATGGGGACCGGAATGGCTACATCTGGGTCAGCGCCTGCTGGCGAGCCGCCCCGCCGAACATGTACTGGGCGCCGGGCTATTGGGCCCGGGTGCCCGAAGGGTGGGAGTGGGTAGCCGGTTTCTGGGCACCAGCCACCGCCCAGAGGATCGAGTATCTGCCAGCCCCCCCGGCATTCGACGAAGTGCAACCGCCGGGTCCCCCGCCATCCGCTGACGACATATGGGTGCCCTCGTGCCAATACTGGTACCAGGACCACTACGTCCAGCGGCCGGGGTACTGGCTGCGGGAGCAGCCGGGCTGGGTCTGGGTGCCGTCTCACTACATCTGGACCCCGCGGGGTTATGTATTCGCCGAGGGGCACTGGGACTACTCGCTGGACCGCCGCGGCGTGCTGTTTGCGCCGGTCTATTTCCCACGGCCCGTCTATGAGCGAGCGGGGTTCTCTTACTCGCCCAGCATTGTCATCGACACCGGCATGCTGCAGTTGAGCCTGTTCGCCTGTCCTCGCTACAGCCACTACTATTTTGGCGACTACTACGATGACGCCTACCTCCGCATCGGCATCTATCCGCGATTTGAGAGTGAGCGGAGGCACACGTGGTACGACCCCATCTACCAGTATGACCGCTGGCAGAACCATCGCACCGAACCTCGCTGGGAGGAGCACGAGCAGCATGAATACGATCTCCGCCGCGCTGACAAGGATCTCCGTCCGCCGAGGACATATCACGAGATGGAGAGCCGGCAGGCCAGGTTGCCCGAGCCGCAGCGAAGAGACCTTCAGGTGGCGCGGCCGCTCGCCGCGGTCGTGGCCGCCAAGGCGACCCCACTGAGCTTCCAGAAGATCAACAGGAGCACACAGAGGAAGATCGCGACGCAGGCGACCAGCGTGCATAAGTTCCGCGACGACCGCAACCGCTGGGAGTCCACGGCGACGGGGCAGAAGACAGCCCAGCCGCCCACGGAACGCAAAGGCCCTGTGACGCCACTGATCGAGCGCAAGGAGCCGGTGCCCACAGCCGTGGAGGGCAGGAGTTCGGTGAGTCCACCCATGGAGCGTACGCCGCCGTTCGTTTCGCCGCGTGCGGTCCAGGTGACCAAGGCGGAGACGGTGAAGATCCCCAGGCCGCCGATCACGGGCAAGCCGGCCAATTCGGGTAAGGGGCAGGTCAGCCCCCCGCCCAAGCCGGCCGAGGAGCATCAGAGCACGCGTGCCAGCAAGAACCAGGATGCAAACAGGGATAAAGAGAAAGACAAAAACAAGTGAATCCGAAATAAACTGAAGAGAGGATCATATGTTGTGGACGATTGCTGTCATACTGGCGATTCTGTGGCTGTTGGGGTTGGTGACCAGTTACACGATGGGAGGGTTTATTCACCTCCTGCTGGTACTCGCCATTGTCACGGTACTAGTCGGGATCATTCAGGGACGACGACCGGTGTAAGAAGCCGTTAGCTTGTCGTATTGAGGCAAGGAAACTGGAGGTTCTATGAGACCCAAAACCATCACTGCCGGCATACTGATCGTTCTCGGCATCGTGGTGCTCGGTTACTCGGGCATCACTTACAAGACCAGAGGAACGCCCGTCGATATCGGCCCGCTGCACGTAGAGACCACAAGAAGCCACTTTATTCCCCCGGTCGCCGGAGCAGTCTCGCTGGTCGGCGGTATCATGTTGCTCGTCCTGGACACCAAAAAGGCCTGATGGGAGAGACCGTAAAGGAATTACCAAGGTTCACAAGGAGTCTACTATGGGATTCATACTACTCGTTCTGTTGCTCGTGCTGCTCTTCGGTGGCCTACCCAGGTGGGGCTACAGCCGTAATTGGGGTTACGCCCCTAGCGGCTCCTTAGGGCTGCTATTGCTGATCGTGCTGGTGCTCCTGCTCGCGGGGTACATCCCCCGCGGCTTCTGAGCCGCCGGTCCCTGACTTGGCCAAGACTCTTTCCAGATCCACTAGGGGTATATCTATGGCACGCGTGCTTCTCGTACTCGTTCTGATCGTGGCCGTTGTTGCCGGCCTGGGCTTCTACATGGGGTGGTTCCATTTCTCGTCGGGCAGCGACCATGGAAACGCGCACATCACTGTGTCGGTAGACAAGGACAAGATCCAAAAGGACAAGGACAAAGCGGTGGACAAGGTCGCAACGACGACCCAGAAGGCTCAGGAATAGTAGCCCATCACAGCTAACCCCCATTTGGAGGAGGTTTGCCGTATTTCAGATTCCAGGCATCCCGGTGCTCTTGCAGAACCGGGATGCAATTCCGATTGGGGGCCGACTCCCAGGGGCACTTCTGGCAGAGGAATCTGGGTGGCAGCCTGTAGTGCACGCGATTGATTCACCCCCCTAAACTGCCGCGATCAAACATTCATGGGTAATTTAAGATGCCTTTGGTTGATTAGGCCTATAATCAAGTGGTATTTTGAGTAGTTTTGTCTTGACGCAGAATGGCTAAGTGAGTAAGATATGCACTAGACTTGCGATTAGTGTGTATCGTTCGGCGTTTCCCTGCCGGGCATCGTCTGCTTGGTCTGGGTACTTTGAGCAAGTTGGTTGAAGCGTTTTTGAGTGAAGGTCAAGGACAGACGAGGAGGAGTGTTATGTGGAAAGAACTGTTTTGCCTGGTGGCTTTCGCCGCCATTCTTTACGCCCCATCGACAGGATTGGCCGGGCCATCTCAACTGGGTTCGGCGCAGGACTTCGCAGTCCTGGGTGCCTCGACGGTGACCAACACCGGCTCGACCACCATCTACGGAAGTCTGGGTGTTGACCCAGGCAGCGCGATCACTGGCTTTCCTCCGGGAGTTGTGACTGGCGGAACGATACACACAACTGACGCGGTCGCGCATCAGGCTCAGAGCGACGCCCTCACTGCGTACAATACGCTAGCAGGCTTGTCGCCTAGTACCGACTTGACTGGCCAGGATCTGGGTGGACTCACGCTCACGCCAGGCGTCTATCATTTTGCCACGTCGGCTCAGTTGACAGGAACACTCACTCTTGACTTCTCAAGCAACCCCGGTGGGGACTTCGTCTTCCAGATAGGGACTGCGCTCACGACCGCAAGCAGCTCGGCTGTTGACGTGACCCATGGGAGTTCACTTAGCGGCGTGTATTGGCAGGTCGGCAGCTCCGCGACTCTCGGTACATCCACTTCTTTCGCAGGGAATATTCTCGCGGACCAGAGCATCACCCTGAATACCACCGCGGACGTTCTGTGCGGTAGAGCCATCGCGCTAAATGGTGCAGTGACGCTGGATACCAATAGAATATCCAACAATAACAGCCTCCAAGACTTCAGCAGCAACCGCCCCGACTTCGGCAGCTACGGCTTCAGCGGCGGCAGCGGGACCCCAACCGTCCCAGTCCCTGGCGCATTGCTGCTTGTCGGTTCCGGGCTGGGGAGTCTGTTTGCCTTTGGAAGAAGGTTCTTTTCCGTATCTTGACAGCTTATCGAGCGATAAGAGCCCATCTCAGCAGCCCGCCTGAAGGCCTTCGCAGTTTTTGCCGGCGCGAGGCCGATGCGATGCACTTGGCACAAGCACCCAATGCGTAGAGTACCGGCTGTTTGGCGCCAAGCGCAGCCTGGCCATGCAAGGGGAGAAAGCGGAATGAACTCAGGGCGAGCCTTCCTGCCTCTTCGCGGACAATAACGCGACCGGCCGCCAAGTGCTGAAACTCCGCCTCGCACGTCAGGACCACGGCGGCACGCTCGACAAGGCGCCGCAGGCCGCAACGACAAACGCTCCCGCCGCCTCTCCGCCCCCGCCTTCGATTCGCAAAAAGGCGGATTACCCGTTCCGGTGGTATTCCCGCCACAGTAGGGTTATACCCCATAGCCGAGGCCCGACCTATCGCGTATCTTGCCTATAGTACCAATAGAACCCAAAGTCAGAACAGGAGGTGCAGTGGTGACATTCAGGGCGCGACAAGCGGGAAGAATCAAATGACGGTCGAAGAGATCAAAACCAGGTAGTTTGGCGGCAAAGCCAGACAGATTGAAAAGACAGATTGAAAGGAGCAACAGCATGGGTACCGAATACATCGCCGGAAGACCAATCTCACGGCCATGGCAAATTGGAGTGAAGGGAACGAAACAGATCCTCATGGGCCTTGTCATTGCGGCGGGCGTGATGTTGACGCAACCCGTGATGGCAGCAGGCCCAACGCCAGTGGACCTTGGTTCGGCCGGCCATTTCACGATTCTTTCCGGGGCAGCGATCACCACCACCGGGGGGGGCACCATTTATGGGGATGTCGGGGCCAGTCCGATTGCCGGGTCTGCCATAGGAGTGACGGCCGCTCAAGTGAACGGGACCATCTATGCGGTCGATAATACGGGTCCTGTAGGTTCGGTGGTGGATCCTATCCTGGTAGGCCAAGCCAAAGGTGCTCTGACCACTGCGTACCAAGACGCCGCTGCACGAACACCCGTACCTACGGGGGCTTTCTTGAATCCCAACGGCGGGAATATCGGAGGGCTGACCCTTGTCCCTGGCCTCTACAAATTCACGAGCCAGGCCTTGATAACGGGGGCGGACGTCACACTCGCGGGCGGTCCAAGTGATGTCTGGATCTTCCAGATAGGAACCGCGCTGACCGTGGGCGCAACCGGTATACACGTCATCCTGTTCGGGGGCGCACAGGCCCAAAACGTCTTCTGGCAAGTAGGCTCTTCAGCGACTCTTGGAACGTCCTGCGACTTCAAGGGGACCATCATGGCTTACCAATCCATTACGATGGATACCGGCAGCACGATGGAGGGCAGGGCATTGGCGAGTATTGGCGCAGTTACATTCAACGCGAACCTCGCCACCAACCAGGTGACCCTGACCACCAGTTCTACGGCCGGGGGTGCGGTCAGCACACCGGGCGAGGGGAGCTTTACGTACAACTACGGGAAGTTGGTAGCGGTGGCCGCAACCGCGGATCTACACTACCACTTCGTGAACTGGACCGGCACTGCCGTGGACGCGAACAAGGTGGCCGATTCGTCGTCTGCCAGTACCACGGTGACCATGGAGGGCAACTATACGCTGGTCGCGAACTTTGCCATAGACCAGGTGACCCTGATCACCAGCTCTACGGCTGGGGGTGCGGTCAGCACACCGGGCGAGGGGAGCTTTACGTACAACCGTGGTACGTCGGTGGCAGTGGCCGCAACCGCGGATCCACACTACCACTTCGTGAAGTGGACGGGCACTGCTGTGACCGCAGGCAAGGTGGCTGCCCCAACGGCCGCAGGTACCACGGTGACCATGGACGACAACTACACGCTGGTCGCGAACTTCGCCATCGACCAAGTAACGCTGATTGTCTCGTCTACCAAGGGTGGCACGGCCCAGCAGCCAGGCCTTGGGACGTTCACCTATGACTACGGCACGGTCGTCACTTTGTATGCGGTTCCTGAACCTGGGTACGTTTGGGCCGGCTGGTCCGGGAGTGTGTTCTCTTCTGCGGTGCTGTACTCATTGACCATGACCTCCGACTACCAGGTACGGGCCAACTTCACCAGTCTCCTGTGTCCGCTCTATGTGGACGACAATGCCCCGGCCGACCCCGGGCCCTATGACGACACGGTCAGCGACCCGCTCGAGAACGGCTCGGTCGGGCATCCCTTTGACTCCATCCAGGAGGCGATCGACGTCGTGGGTGAGGGGTGCGTCGTGATCGTCCGGGAAGGGACCTACAGGGAGCACATCGATTTCCTGGGCAAGACGATCACGGTTACGGGTTTTGACGCGAATACGCCGCAGCCGAGCTCCTATCCGATCATTGATGGGGCAGGTTTCGGCCCCGTGGTAAAGATCGTCACGTGTTGGTGTAGCCCTTGCGAGGACCCCAACTCAGCGTCGACTGCGAGTGAGAGCCCCCAGTCAGTGTTGATGGGGCTTGTGATCACGGGTGGCAACGGCTACGATGCTTCTGCCATTTTCTGCAGGTCCAGTAGTCCGCTCATCAGCAACTGTGTGATCGCAGGCAACCGCTCCAGAGGGGTCCATAGCGGCGCGGTCTTATGCGAGTACAGTAATCCCGTTCTTGTTAACTGTACGATCACCGAGAATGTGGCCGGAGACGAAGGGGCGGCCATCTGCGGCATAAAGAGCTGTCCGGTGCTGGTCAACTCGATTGTCTGGGACAACGTACCCAGGCAGATGACGTTTGATGCAAAGTCCCTGCCTGTGGTCAGCTACATGGACGTCCAGGGCGGGTGGCCTGGCACGGGCAACCTCGACGTGGATCCCCTGTTTGGCCTGCCTGGGTACTGGGCCGACCCCTCCAATCTGTCCCAACCCGTGGATCCTCGTGTAGGAACTGCGGTTTGGGTTCCGGGCGACTTCCATTTGATGTCGAAGGTGGGACGATGGGACTTCGCCCACGGTATCTGGGTGCAGGACTTGGTGACCAGCCCGTGCATTGATGCAGGCGATCCGGCTTCGCCGGTGGGCCAAGAGCCTCAGCCCAATGGCAATCGTGTGAACCTGGGCGCCTACGGTGGGACGAGCCAGGCTAGCCTGTCTGGTAACTAAAGCAGGTATTCAGTCATCGGGGCCCCCCGGCACCACTACTGCCGGGGGGCCGATGACGCCATACAGTATAAGTACTCATGCGGGCCTAACCCAAGGCATCCCAAGCAGATGATGATCTGTCCTTCATCGCACATCGGGGCTGTTCAATAGCCTGCTCAGGCGTTCGATCCAGAGGATTCTGTTGGTCTTGCCTCCCATGTCCAGGCCCATTGACAGAAACATGGTGTGCGAAGGTAAGAGAGGTTTGTCATGGAACACACAAGCACTGAGAACATTGCGGAAGCTCTGAAACTTCTTGAGGAGGCGGCCAAGAAGAAGAAGGACGAGTTGAGGACAGTCATGTCTGACAAGTACACAAATCTGAGGAGCCTGATCGTGGAGGATGAAAGCAGTCTCATGAAATCCTTGACCACCGCCAAAGACTCCCCGCTCCAGGCGGCCACAGATGTCAAGGAGGCCGGCGTCGAAAAGGCTCGTGAAGTCGCCCGCGACGTGGACAAGAGCGTGCATCAGAATCCGTGGCTTTACATCGCAGGATCGGCGGTGGTCGGTGCGTTACTAGGCTACATCCTGGGGCGGAGTCGCAAGTAACGCCATCCAACAGGAGGGCCTATGTTCAAGTACCTGATCAAGGGGCTTCTGGGTGGAGTTGCGATCAAGTTGCTAGACAACTGCCGGCGTCTGTCGATTCAACTGCTCAAGATCGAGGCGGCGAAGTGCTACTTGCAGGGCGTACAGATGGCCAGGTTGTCGGCGATCGGCTTGATGCGGATGGGGTTGGTCATCGCGCTGATCTGCGTTGGCGTGCTGCTTTTGCACGCCGGACTGTTCATCCTGCTGCCTTGGAGCGTGGAAGCCAAAGCGGTTCTCGGTATGTTCATGGGTTTGGCCTATGTGGTCATCGGCGGTGTCTCGCTCCGGGTGGCCATGGATGAAAGGACGTGGATGGAGAAGTCCGGTGCCGCTAAGATGCTGGAAGAAGCGACCGGTCAGTCCAAAAAGGACTGACCCGACGGGTCGTTGCAGGACCGATTAAGCACCATCGGGGGCATAATTGCTCGGAGCGCTGCGGTCGAGGGCAAAGATCGCGGGCAGGACCCAACGCAGCAGAGTCCAGGCAGGCAGTCGCAGCGTGACTGCCCCGACCAGCCAGTTGTGGGCCCAAATGACATGGACTGCGGTCAGGTTAGTCTTGGCCCCATAGAAAAGTAGGGTTACACCCCATAGGAAGAATCTGGCTTATGGCGTAGCATGCCCTCAATGGTTGGTCCAAAGCATGTACGGTCATATCTATACGAATGGCAGAAGTCGAAATATTGATCCTGGGTAAGCTTCTTCCTCATAGAAAGGTAAGTGCTTGTGCAGGAAAGCCGGCCGAAGCAGCGATGCTGGTGAACGTGCCGAGACTCGTCACGGCCAACTATATGGAGGCGCCTGACCCTCTCGACTCCTCAGTCCGGACGCACGATGTACCGGTTAAAGCTGCGGCCGGCAGCAAACCACCTCCCGCTCCATCGAGCGCCGCGACGACGACAAAAACGACATCGCTGGGAATCGTCTTGCTGATGCTGGGCATGATTGCCTTCCTTTTTTTCGCCCGCCCCGTGGTCTTGCCTGTCTTCCTGGCTTGTGTGGCGGGGATGACCCTGAAACCGCTCATCCGTTGGTTGTCCTACTGCCACATTCCGCCAGCGATCTCCGCCGCAGTCGTGCTTTGCCTCCTAGTGGCCGCCGTCGGGA